>Ga0134121_10001668_pt1 | contig 20544 bp, 20 predicted proteins | sample KB301_FD_96463 | JGI IMG/M metagenome (GOLD analysis project Ga0134121, IMG submission 96463) | Terrestrial soil microbial communities without Nitrogen fertilizer from Kellogg Biological Station, Michigan, USA - KB3-0-1 | ecosystem: Environmental > Terrestrial > Soil > Unclassified ... | reverse complement strand
GCATCGGCGCGGCGCTCGGGCGGAAGCTGATCGAAGCCGGATTCGACGACGGTGAGCAGCGTGCCGTCCGCCACCTCTTCGAGCCGGAACTCGACGAGCGTCGTGGGCTCGGCCGAGTAATCCTTTTCCGGATCGGTCGCGTTCGGGTGCCAGCGGAACGAGAAGAGCTGTTCGGCGTCCATCCTCTCGACGGTCGCGACAAACCTCAGGTGCTCGTACCCTGGATACAGGACATTTCCCGTCGCCTGTTGGCCGACGGCGAAGCCGGTATCGAACTTGACGCGAAACCAGGAGCCGAACTCGTTGGCGTCGGTGAGCGCGCGCCAGACACGCGCCTTCGATGCATGGAGCAGGACGTTCTTTTCGATGCGGTCTGTGTTGGTCGTGGTCATGGTCATTTGCAACCTCCTGGCTGCATCATAATCGGGCTCCGAGAGAAAGGCAACCTCGAAGTTGCCTTTCTTGGGTCTCCCCCGTTCGGGGGAGCGAAAATCCGTCTTTCGGGCGATGACTGGGACGCACGGCCGCTCGTACACTCGCGCCATGAAATCACTACGCTACTTAATCGTTGCCGATACGGCGATCCTGGTCCTGGCCGGGCTGGCGGTCGCCTTCAATCCTCCCACTCCCCTGCCGGTCAAGTACGCGGCCGGCGAGCCCTATCAGTCGCTCGCTCTGGTGCATCTCCTGGCCATGACCCTGGCGGGCCTGGCCCTCGCCCTCCTGCTGCAAAGCCGCCTTTCCCTGACCGGCGAGCTGCGCAGGCTCGCTCTCGGATTGAGCCTCGCCAATGGCCTGATCTCCCTGATGGCCTTCTTCGAACAGGTCGCGTTCGCAGGCAGCCCGGCAGGATGGTTCCTGATCCTCGCTCCGCTCGCCGCCGCCGCGGCCCTCGCCTGGATGGCGCGCCGGCCGCTGGCGCCCGCGGACGTGGCGGCCGAGATCGAGTCGCTCAAGATTCCGGACGAGATCCGGCACGGGCTTTTGCGGCAGATCGGCGAGGCCGCGGCGCAGGAGGAGCGCAACCGGCTGGCGCGCGACCTCCACGACTCGATCAAGCAGCAGCTCTTCAGCATCAACATGGGGACCGCCACGGCGCAGGAGCGCTGGGAGCGCGATCCGGAGGGAGCCCGCAAGGCGCTCGCGGACGTCCGCCGCTCGGCCCGCGAGGCAATGGTCGAAATGCAGGCGATGCTCCACCAACTGCGCCCGGAGGCGCTCAGCACGGCCGGCCTGACCGAGGCGTTGCGGGAGCAGTGCGAGGCCCTGGGATACCGGAGCGGGGCGGAGGTCAGCTTCGAGCTGGGCGAGCCGGTGCCGGACGACCGGCTGCCCCCCGGTGCGCCCGAGGCCCTCTTCCGGATCGGTCAGGAGATGCTGGCCAATGTGGCCCGGCACGCCCGGGCGCGCAAGGTCCGCCTCTGGCTGGGCCGGCAGGAGGGGGACGTGATGCTCCGGGTCCTGGACGACGGCCAGGGGTTCGATCCGGCGGCGAAGGTCTCCGGCATGGGACTACGGAATCTGAAGGAGCGCGCGGCCTCGCTGCGAGGGAAGCTGGAGGTCGCCAGCGCGCCGGGATCGGGAGCGGAGTTGACCGTCCGCATTCCGCTGGTCTCCCCGCCTCTTCCGGCGGCAACCGGGGACCCGAGACGGCTGGTCCTTGCGGAGTTCCTTAATACGCTCATGCTGGCGATACTTTTCCTCTGGCCGCTCTGGAACGGGTCCTGGCTTCAATACAGTTTTGAAACCAATGCCGATCCTGGTGGATCCCCCTGGGTGCTGGTGGCCATGCTCTTCTGGGTCGTGTTTCCTGGGATCGCGTGGTACGTGGGGCGCTCCGCACCGCGCGGCCCGATGAGTTTCGTAAGCCGCAAGCTCGAGATTCTCTTTGGCCTGTTCGTGAGCTGGGGATGGCTTGGATTCGCTACGAACGAGAAGGTCCTTCTGCCGCCGGAGGTTTGGGTCGTACCGGTTGCGCTACTCTTGTACTCCGCCTTCGCCTTGATCTGGGTCCATCGGGTCAGCGTCGTGCGTCGCTTCTGGCGGAAAGGAGCCCGGATCTGGCTTTGGCTGGTCCTGCCGGTGGAAGCCGGAGTCCTCCTGGCCCTGGGTTCGAACGTTTTCGAGCCTGGACCGCTGAGCGTCTGGGAAGGCTTTTTCCTGTCGGCCATGGCGGTGGCCTTCCCCTACCTGGCCTCACGTCAGCCGCGCATGGAAGGAGCCGCCCGATGAGCCCGATCCGCATCGCCCTCGTCGACGATCACCGCGTCGTCCAGACCGGCCTTCGCTCCTATCTCACCTCCTTCGAGGACATCGAGGTGATCGGCACGGCATCGAGCGGCGAGGAGGCCCTTGCGAAACTGGAGGAGTGGCTTCCCGACGTGGTGGCCATGGACCTGAGCATGCCGGGCGGCATGGACGGTATCGAGGCAACCCGCAAGGTGCGCGCCCTGTCTCCCCACACGCAGGTCGTGGTGCTGACGGCGCATACCGACGAAGCGCGGGTGGTGGCGGCGCTACGGGCGGGCGCCATCGGCTACGTCCGCAAGGACTCGGAGCCGGAGGTCCTCCTCGCCGCCGTGCGGGGCGCCGCCCGGGGGCAGTCGGTGCTCGACCCCGCCGTGGCCGGCTCGGTGCTCCAGGATCTGGCACGCGGCGGCCCGCTCGTCGAGACGCTCTCCGAACGGGAGCGGGAGGTGCTCGCCCAACTCGCCCACGGCCGCACCAACCACGAGATCGCCGAGGCCCTCCATGTCGCCGACGAGACGGTGAAGACCCACGTCGGCAACATCCTCTCCAAGCTCCAGCTCAACCACCGCACCCAGGCGGTGGTCTACGCCCTGAAGCAGGGGCTGGTGTCGCTGGAGGACGTCGAGCTGTAGACGTCCTTTACGCGCTCGCCGGCGTGGCCTGCAGGCGGCGCCAGAAGAAGTACGAGAGCCCCCAGAGCACGCTGGTGGCCGCCGCCCAGCCCCAAGCGTCCGGGCCATCGCCCACCGCGAAGTGGGCGATGAGCGCGGAGCCGAGGGTGATGGCGAAGCCGGCATAGGCCCACTCCTTGAGCCGCGCCGGCACCGGCGCAAGCAGCAGCACCGCGCCGAGGAGCTTGGCCCACGCGAGCTCCACCCGGAAGTAGGCGGGGAAGCCGAGGCGGGTGAACGCCTCCGCCACCTGCGGCAGGCGCAGTTGCGCGTAGGCGGTGAAGCCTATCTGCAGGCAGAAGAGCGCGGTGACGATCCAGAAACCGATGACCATTCCTTTGGAGCGGGGCATGCTCAGGTCCTTTCACCCGGCCGGCCGGGGGTCTCAACGCCGAACTGCTTTGCGTACTCGGCGTTCAATCGCTGCCAGCCGCCGAACTTCATGGCCTCGGGGCCGACGATGCGTCCAATGGGCTGACCGGCGAGAAGCCGCTCCAGCACGTCGAAGCAGATGTGCCAGCCCGCGGCGCCCATCGCTATGAATCCACGATCGATGTTGTGCCAAAGCGTGAGCCGAGTGCCGCCTCCCAGCGGCTCCAGCTCCCAGCGGATGTCCTGTCCCCCCCAGTTGAATTCGAGCACCCTGGGCGCGTCGGCCCGCTTCACCTGGGTCTCGGATACGTACGGCGCCGGCGCTCCCACCGTCGAGAGCTTTGCGGTGCCGACGGCACCGAGGCTCCGGTCCGAATCGAACGGAGCCCATTCGCGGAGATGCTCGGGGTCCGTGAGCGCCTTCCAAACCTTTACAGGAGGGTGGGAGAGGTCGCGGACGAGAACGAGCGTCCACTTACCTCCATCTTTTCGAACCTTCGCGCCCGAAGCGGCACCCGGCGCGTACTGCTCACGGTTGCCCATGGCTTCTCTTCCCCTTCACGGAGGGCACTTTCTCCATCTTGTCCAAGTGTTGCTCCAGGGCATCGACGTGCTTTGACCAGAAGCGCCGGAAGGGAACGAGCCATGCGTCGAGCTCCATGAGCGGCTCCGGTCTCAGTCGATAGAGTCGCCGCTGCGCTTCAATTCGTGATTCCACGAACCCTGCCTCGCGCAGCACTCGCAGGTGCTTGGAGACGGACGGCTGCGACAGTCGAAGCGCTTGCTCGATCTCGCCCACGGAGCGCTCAGACGAGAGCAGCAGGCTCAAGATGGCCCGGCGGTTGGGCTCCGCGACGATGGCAAACGATGATTCCACCATGGCGGAATCCTTCAGGGCTTCGCTTTCTTCGCCGGTTTCGGCTTGCCAGAGCTGTTGAGGGCGACCGCTTGGCGAACGAGCTCCTTGAAGGCGGACTCGTCAACTTCTTCTCCCTCGTGGATGTCGATCGCGCGGCGTACGTTTCCGTCGAGACTCGAGTTGAAGAGATGAGCCGGATCCGCCAGAGACGCGCCTTTGGCGAAGGTGAGCTTCACGACCTTCTTGTAGGTTTCGCCCGTGCAGATGATGCCGTCGTGCGACCAGATCGGAGTGCCCATCCACTTCCACTCCTCGACGACGTCCGGGTCGGCTTTCTTGATGAGCTTGCGCATTCTGCCGAGGGTTTCCCCGCGCCAGTCCTCGAGCTCGGCGATTCTTTTCGAGATGAGCTCCGATGCGGACTGGTCTTGGCTCGCGTCTGACTTTTTCATGTTTCTCATCCTTAGGCTCCCTGATGACAGTAGCGATGCCTCCACGACAGGAATATAACCCGAAGTTTATATTCCTGTCAAGGCATGCTACTTCGTCCCCAGCACCGCCGTCGCCTTGTCGATCTCCCCGGCGAAGGCTTCGATGGTGGCGGCCACGAGGGGGATCTCGGCGGTCGCTTCCTTCCAGTCGCGTTGCTCCAGGGCCTCGCGCACGGCGGGCAGGGTCTTCACGCCGTAGCCGGTGTAGAAGCCGGGAGCATAGATCTGGTGCACGTACCAGGAGCGGCGAGGCAGGCCGTCCGGCCGGGTCAGCGACTGCTCGGACTTCATCAGGATGGCGTTCAGGCGATTGGCCTTCTCCGCCGGCAGCGTCTTGCCGCCCGCGGTGGCCGCCGTGAAGGCCTTGGTGTAGGCGGCGGTGCTCTTCTTCAGGACGGCGACGGCGTTCTGGAGCGGTGCGAAGTTGAGGTAGGGGGCGACGTCGAGGCGCGGCGGTGCCACCCAGTACGTCTGGGTCGGGTCGTCCACGGCCTGGAAGACCTTGTCGTCCAGCCGTTGATTGCGGTCCTCGGCCTCCTGCCGCAGGGTGTCGGTGAGCTTCACCACCTCGTCCACGTACTTGCCCACCGCGACGTTGAAGGGATCGAAGGTCATCGGCAACACGTCGGCGTCGACGAGGCGCAGGTCGAGCCGGCCGGCGGTCTTCGCCAGGGTGACGCCGTACTCGAACTTCGGATCGGCGAAGCGTATGAAGTGATCGAAGGAGTCATAGGCGGAGTGGTACTGCCCGTACTCCCCCTCGCCGCCGTAGCCGATGTTGAGCGCCGAGATCCCGAGATGCTGAAGGAAGGGCGTGTAATCCGATCCAGAACCCAGCGGTTCGAGGCGAATTCGCTTGGCCTTGGCGTCCGCCTGGCGGTCCGCGGCGCCGTTGAGTTGGGTGCGGGCGACGGAGCGGTCGAGGACGCTGATCCCCTTCTCGGGATCGGTGACGTCGCGCACGGCCTGGTTGACGAAGGTCTCCAGGGTGTGGGAGCCGCCGGCGTTGAAGAAGCCGCGGGAGTTGCTGTCCGAGTTGATGTAGACGACGGCGTGGTCGCGCAGCTCGGCGGCGTGGGTCTCGGCCCACTCGGTGGAGCCCAGCAGGCCGGGCTCCTCGCCGTCCCAGGCGGCGTAGATGAGGGTGCGCTTCGGCTTCCAGCCGCTCTTCGCGAGCTCGCCCACGGCGCGGGCCTCCTCCAGCTCGGCCACCAGGCCGCTCACCGGGTCCGAGGCGCCGTTGACCCAGCCGTCGTGGTGATTGCCGCGGATCACCCACTCGTCCGGCCGCTCGGCGCCGGGGAGCCGGGCGATGACGTCGTAGATCGGCTTCAGTTCCCAGTTGAACGCCAGCTTGAGATGGACGCGGGCCGGGCCGGCGCCGAGATGGTATGGAATGGGCAGGGCGCCTTTCCAGTCGTCCGGGGCCATGGGGCCGCCCAGGGCCTTGAGCAGCGGCAGGGCGTCGCCATAGGAGATGGGGAGGACGGGGATCTTGGTGATCGTCGGCGCGTCCTTGACGGCGAGGCGCTTGGCGTCCTCGGTGGCGCCGACGCTCGGGGTCAGCGGATCGCCCGAGTAGAGGGGCATGTCCGCCACCGAGCCGCGCTGGCCGCTCTGCTCGTTGCGGTAGCCGCCCTTGGGATAGACGTCGCCGCGGAAGTAGCCGTCCTCGCGCGGATCGGAGTAGATGATGCAGCCGATGGCGCCGTGCTCGGCGGCCACCTTGGGCTTGATGCCGCGCCACGAGCCGGCGTAGCGCGCGATGACGATCTTCCCCTTGACGTCGATGCCGCGGCGCTGGAGCTCCTCGTAGTCCTTGGGCACGCCGTAGTTGACGTAGACGAGCTCGCCGGTGACGTCGCCGTCGATCGAGTAGGCGTTGTAGAGCGGGAGTTGCTCGGCGGCTTGTCCGGATGTCGAATCTCCCGCCACGGGCGGCTCGGTGAGGCTCGCCTTGAAGCGGGTGGGGGCCACCATCTCCAGCAGCCGCTCCTTGGGCGTCGGGAAGAGCACCTTGAACTGCTCGATCTGCGTCTGGTAGCCCCAGGAGCGGAAAAGGTCCGCCATGTACTCGGCGTTCGACTTGTCCCAGGGGGAGCCGACGTGGTGAGGGTGAGAGGTGATGCGCTGCATCGAAGCGCGCAGGTTGGCGGGGTTGAGCAGGGCATCGAAACGGGCTTCGAGGGCCCGCTCCGTCGCCGCACCCTCGGTGCTGAAGCCGAGGATGGGTTCCGTGGAGGGAGCCGGCGCCTCGGCGGCGGCGGCGAGAGGCAAAGCGAGAGCGGAGATCAGAAGCTGACGTCGTCCGAGCATGGCGGTGTCCTCCGGCACGGCCCGGAAGCCCGGCGTGCCTGTCAGGGGTGGTCGAGCAGCGGGGGCATTCTAAGGCCACTTTGGCGGGGAGTCGCCTCACCCGAGACCTTCATCCCGGGGCAGGCCCTCGCCTTCTGAGCGGTTTTCGCCGCCTCGGAGACGCCCCACGGGGTAGCTGGCGCTACCCTGCGGGCGTCTCTACATTGGGGTCGTACCGGTATGGAAATTGGAACGCTGAGGCCTTTCTGAAAGGTTACCTGGTCACCTCCTACGGGCGCCGCCGATCCGAATCACGTCGCCGGTTCGCCCCCCACTGTAGAGACGCCCAGAGGGTAGCGCCAGCTACCCCGTGGGGCGTCTCAGGATCGGGGAAGACGGTCCAACCTGAAACCAAATCCAACCGCGGCAGATCGAAGGCGCCAGAAATCAGAAGGTGCCGACGAGGTAGGTGAGCTGCCCGCCCCGGGTGTAGGCTACGACGACCACGTCGTCGTTGTTCGCGGCGACGCTCGGCGTCGAGCCGAAGACGTTCATGGCCGTGGGCGTGTCAGGCCATGTGATCTTTTTCTTGTCGGGGTTCACGGTGCCGAAGAAGTAGGACAGGGCGGTATCGCCACCGCCGCCATCGTGAACCTCGACGGCGATCAGGTTGCTCGTCAGGGCGAGAGCGGGGGAAGGGGCGCTGCCATTGGGCACCGTGTAGTAGAAGGTGCCACCGCTGAGACTGCACGAGCGCTTTTGAGCATCGATGGTTCCCACGTTGTAGTAGAGGTCCGCTGGTGAGGATTCGGACCGGTGGACTTCACAGGCGACGCTGCCGGCGAGCGCGACTTTGGGGGCTTGACCATAGTCTCCACCGTGGCTGCTGCCCCAGTCGATGCTCCCGTTTTTAAAAGGTCCCACTTTGCAATAAAGCCCGTCCGCACGCTCCGACTTGTGGATCTCCAGAGCGTTCCCGTCGTCGCGTAGCGCCACACTGGGCGTCACTCCGGAGTCGTAGCTCTTCCCTGCGAAGAAGCCGATGGTATTGGTATCGGGGTTGACGAAGCCGGGTGCGGAAAAGATGGACTTCCGGTCCCGCTCGTAGACGGAGACGGCGAGGTTTTGGTTATTGAGCGCGATCGTCGGCCGCTCTGCACCCGCCGTCAGTGGCTTGCTGGCGCTGAGGCGCAGCGTTCTATTCTTCTTGTCGACTCTTCCGACACGATAGACGACCGCGCCCGACTCCACGTGGACCGTCACGACGATGGACTGATTGTTGATGGCGATGGACGGGGTATCTCCTGACCCCATGGTGAGAGGCGTTCCAAACGTGATGGCTCCCATCTGATCTCTCCTCTTCGAGTTGGTGACCGACCTGGTTTGGTGCGGACGCTTGCCCTCAAGGGCAAGCTCCATACCCGCGGCGTCCGGAGAGGCAAGTTGCTGAAAACAGAGGGCTTGAGGATTTACCGGCAGGGCGTCCCAGGACTGTCCGCGACTGTCGGACCGTCCGCCGGACAGTGCCCCCTTTCCTCTGCGAAGGCTGCTAGTCTCCGCGGCATCTGAAAAGGGAGGAGAGACATGGATGCCATAACCACCCGACATGCAGTCACCGTCACATTCGATCGGGATGCCAGCCCGAAATTCACTTTCGATCCGGCAGGGGAGAGCCACATCTCCACCGCGTTCGGAGTCGTCACCTACCTATTGACGCCAAAGCCATTGACCGTCCGATTTCCCTCGAACCCGGTCCAGTGGATCGATAACGAGACCAACCGCCGGCCGATCGATCAACCCAAAGGGACCGAGATCACCCGGGCCCCGGGCAGGGCAGCGGTCAGGATCGATACCGCGCAGGCGCCCGACAAACTCGTCTTCTACCTGCTCGTCGAGACCGAGGATGGAAACTTTTTCGGCTCCGATCCGACGATCGTCACCATGCTCCCCCCGGGCGGCGGCTCAGGCGGGCGTTAAGGGGGCGGCGATTCGCGGCCGATGCTGTCGAACCAGGGGAAGGAGAACCAGCGCCGGTCGTAGCCGGCGGTCCGCGCCCGCTGGGCGGTGACGCGGGCCGAGGCGGTCTCGCCGACCAGCGCGTAGACGAGCGACGACTCATAGGCCACCTGCGGGTTGTCCGGCGCGGCGCGGAGCGCCTGCTGCATGGCGTCCACCGCCTCCTCGCGCCGGCCGAGGTGGGCCAGGGCCTGGGCGCGGAGGGTCTGGGTCTGCCAGAAGGCGGGCGCGGGATCGTGAGCGGCGCGATCGATCACTTTTTCATAGAGCTCCGCCGCCTCGGTCTTCCGGCCCCGCAGCCACTCGGCGTCGGCCAGGTTGAGGAGGGCCGCCGGGCTCTGCGGCAGCAGGGCGAGGGCCTGGCGGAAGCTCGCCGCCGCTGGGTCGTAGCGCCCCAGCAGGAGCTGCGCGACGCCGAGGTTGGTGAGCTCGGTGTAGGTGGGCTCGGCGCGCACCAACTCGGCGTAGAGGCGGGCCGCCGTCTCGACGCTGCCGGAGCCCAGCTCGAGCTGGGCCAGGAACGAGCGGGCGTTGCGGTCGTTCGGGAAGCGGGCGAGGAGGCCGGCGAGGGTCCGGCGCGCGTCGTCCATGCGCCCCAGGCGGGATTCGAGGTTCGCGAGGCCCAGGAGATTGGATTGCCCCGGGCGACGACGGGCCGCGGCCCGCATCCGCTCCAGGGCCTCGTCCGGCCGTCCGCGGCGCTCGGCGAGGAGGGACTGGAGGACCTGCACGCGGTTGTCGCCCGGAATCTGCTTCGCGAGCTCGGCGATGGCGGCCTCGGCGTCACCGGGCGGCCCGGCGTTCAGGGCCACCCTCGCCAGCAGCCACAGCGGCCGGGGATCCCCGGGAGCGAGACGCCGCGCCTCGGCCAGCAGGCCGCGCGCCCGCTCCGCATCCGCTGGGTCGCGGGAGGCGAAAAAGCGATGAAGATAGAGATCGGCCTCCAGCAGCAGGACCTCGACGAACCGCGGCGCCTTGCGCCGCAGCGTCTCCACGTCCGCCAGCAGACCCTGCGACGGGGAGTCCCCGCGATGCTCCCAATAGTCCTGTTCGAGCCTCACGAAGCGCTCCCAGTCCTCGCGTCCGATCTCGGGGCTCGCCGTTCCCGGACGCCGGGAGAAGTCGCCGTAGCCACGCCGGAGCACGGGGCCCACGGCGGCGGCGATCAGCGAGACGTCATCCGCCGGGACCTCGAAGCCCTCGCTCCAGAGCAGGCGTCCGTCCGCGGTTTGCTGACGGCTCAAGGAGACCCGGCAGACGCGGCCCGCCTGGCTGGGACAGTCGAGCCGCGTCACCAGCACCTCGTCGGCGGCGAGCTGCCGGGCCAGGGCTCGCGGCGCCGTCGCCCCGCCCGGCTCCGGCGTCAGGACTGCGACGCGGTCGAGCCCGGAGAGGTCGCGCAACAGGGCCGCCCGCAGACCCGCCGCTGCGAGAGCCGTCTCAGGCCCGCCGCCTGCCGCCGCCTGAACCTGCGGCTCGGCCACGGCCACGTAGAGAGGCTCGCGAGGACGCAGACGCAAAGCCCAGGCGAGCCCGGCAGCTACCAGCAGTAGGAGGGCGAGCCCCCCGGCGGCCCGGCGCGTCCAGGCACGGCGGGGCGAGGTCGCGGCAGGCGGGATCGCGGAGATCGTAGGCTCCAGCGCGAAGGGACCCGCGGCGAGCCGGGCGCCGCTGCCGCGGCTCTCCTGCAGCGCGGCGAGCCGGTCCGCCGCCTCGTGGGCGCCGGCGGGCCGACGCTCGCGGTCCTTTTCCAGCAGCTCGCCGATCAGCTCGGAGAGAGGCCGGGGCACCGCCGGGTTGAGCTCCGCCGCCGGGGGCGGCTGGTGGGTGCAGACGCGGTGCAGCGTCTCCACCGGTGTCGCCGCCTGGAAGGGTGAGACGCCGGTGACGGCCTCGTAGAGGAGGGTGCCGAGCGAGAAGAGGTCCGAGCGCGGATCGAGCGCCTCGCCGTTGGCCTGCTCGGGGGACATGGCCCGCGGCGTGCCGGCGATCTCGCCGTCGCGAGATAGGGCATCGCCCTCCCCGGAGGGGGCGGGCCAGAAGCGTTTCGCCAGGCCGAAGTCGAGGATCTTGGCGTGTCCCGAACGGGTGACCACGACGTTCTCGCTCTTCAGGTCGCGGTGCAGGATCCCCCGGTCGTGCGCCTCGGCGAGCCCCTCGGCGATCTCGCGAGCGAGCGGAAGCAGACGCGCGAGAGGCAGCGGTCCCTGCCGCAGCAGCTCGGCCAGGGTGGGGCCCTCCACCCGCTCCAGGACGATCCAGTCGGCCTCGTCCGTCTCCACGACGTCGTAGATCTGGACGATGGCCGGATGCGAGAGCCGGCCCGCCGCCCGGGCTTCCCGGCGCAGGCGCTCGCGGCGCCGCGGATCGGCCGGCGCGCCGGTGGGATCGGGCGTCACCCGCTTGATGGCGACGCTACGCTCCAGCCGTTCGTCCCAGGCCTCGTAGACTACGCCCATGCCGCCCGCGCCGAGCGGACCGGTAATTAGATAGGGGCCGACGCGCGTTCCTTCCATCCGCTCCATCCGTCGCCTTTAGAGCCCCAGCTCGGTCATGCGCAGTTGCAGACCGTGCCGCGAGACCTTCAGCTCCTCCACCACGGCGTCGAGGTCGTAGCCCTGCCGCTTCAGGGCGGCCGCGATCTCGGCCCGGTTCAGGTCCGCGGCCTTGCGGATGCCGGTGCAGCGGTCGATCAGGGTGTAGAGCGCGGTGCGCGAGAGCCCGATCTGGGCGGCGGTGGCCACCAGCTTCCATTTGTTGGCGGCGAGGGCGGCCAGCAGCTCCTCTTCCCCCACGTCCGCCGGGCGGCGATAGGTGGGGCGCGAAACGGAGGGAGATTGTGAGGTGCCGGGCTGGCGCTCCAGTGTTTTTATCAACGCGGCCGGCAGCGCCGCCGGCGCGGCGCCCCGGTTGGCGATGGCGATCTGGCGCGCCGCGTTGCGGAGCTGGCGCACGTTGCCCGGCCAGTCCGCGGCGGCCAGGCGGGCCACGAGCGGCGCCGGCAGCCACGGCTCGCCGCGCGGCCCCGGATCGTCCAGCCGTCCGCCTTCGCCCATGGTGTCCAGCTCCTGGCGCAGGAAGGCGAAGAAGAGCTGGCCGAAGTCCTCCCGCCGCTCGCGCAGTGCCGGGAGGCGGATCTCGTAGCCGTTCAGCCGGTGCAGCAGGGGAGCGCGGAAGCGGCCCGCCGCGATGGCCGCCTCCAGATCGGCGTCGGTGGCGGCGAGGACCCGCACGTCCACCCGCCGCGGAGCCTCCGCGCCCACCGGCTGCACCTCCCCCGCCTCCAGCGCGCGCAGCAGGAGGACCTGCACCTCCGCCGGCATCTCGCCGATCTCGTCCAGGAACAGGGTGCCGCCGTCGGCCTGGCTGAAGTAGCCGGCCCGCCGCTGGTCCGCGCCCGTGAAGGCGCCGCGGGCCGCGCCGAACAGCTCCGCGGCGGCCAGGGGCGGAGGGATCGCCCCCATGTTCACGGCGAGATAGGGGCGGTTGCGCCGCCGGCTCGTCCGATGGACCGCGCGGGCGACCAGCTCCTTGCCCGTTCCGGTCTCCCCCCGCAGCAGGACGGCGACCTCGAGATCCGCGACCCGGCGCACGTCCGCCCGCACCTGCGCCATCGCAGCGCTGTCGCCGATCAGCCCGAGCCTCTCGGCCTCTGGAGGCGGCGCCGGCGGCATCGGATGGAGCAACAGGACGATCCGCCCGGCAAGCAGCAGCACCGCCCCCCGTTCGAGGTCGGCCGGGGAGCACAGGTGCTCGGCCTGCACCGCCCGCCCGTCCACCTCCACGGCCATCGACGAGTCGCCGCGGCACAGCAGGACGGATCCCGGCACGGGGCCGGGCGCGAGCCGTAGCGGCTTCCGGCTCAGATGGGGATCGGCCAGAGGCTCGGGCGAGCCCCCATCCGGCGACAAGAACAGCGGGACCAGCCGCGACAACTCGACGGCGCGTCCCGACGGGATCTCGGGCAGCGCGACGCGCTCCCCGGCCCGGCGAACGTCCGGGTGGGCCAGCAGGGTGAGCCCCGGCACCCGCCGACCGCTCTCGCCAGGTCTTCGGGAGGAGGGCCCGGTGATGGTGCTCGCTCCAAGCTCCTCCCGCCACTCCCCAGGATGCTGAGCCATGATGGGCCAGTGTAGACAGCGGAGGCGGAGCGGGCAAGGCCGTTTCCTTGGTTCCGAGACGGCCGTGGTCTTGAACGGTGTATGATGATGCCTTGGAGGGCACTTCCCGCCTCCAGCTAGAAGGCGAAGACTTGAACGGAGCGCATTATGGCCAGCAACGCGACCAGCCGTCGCGATGAGAGCATCGAGCCGCTTCTCTCCGATGAGCATATCGGGAAGTTGATGCCCGAGACTGAGCCAATTGTCTTGACGGCTCGGGATTGGGAAGTGTTCCTGGCAGCCTGGGGCGATGTGGATCGGCCACGCCCGCGACTCGAGGCGTTGGTGCAGCGCTACCGGAACTGCCGCCTGTCCGATGCCGATTGACTGGCGCGTCCAGGCGCTGCATCGCGACCACGACCGAGCCGCTTTTGGTTGCGGCGAACCTGCTCTCGACCAATACCTCTCTCAGTACGCACGCCAGAACCATGAATCCGGGGTGGCGCGTACCTTCGTTGCGGTGCGCGCTACCGAGCCGGCTTTGATACTGGGGTACTACTCTCTGGCGGCGGGATCGATCCCGAGAGCGGATTTACCTGCTCTGGACATTCGGCGCCTCCGATTCCCCAATTTCCCCCTGCCGATTGCAAGGTTGGCCAGGCTTGCCGTGGATCGTTCCCAGCAAGGCAATGGCATCGGGGCGGGCCTCCTATACGATGCCCTTGCGCGCTGCCTACACGTCGCGGAGGACTTGGGGATTGCCGCGCTCATCATTGACGCGAAGGACGAGAAGGCCAAAGCCTTCTACTCGCGCTATGAATTTGTTGCGCTCCCCGACCAACCGTTGACCTTGTGGCTGCCCCTGCCGGCGCTCCGCAAGTTGCTCGCGTAGTCTCGGTAACGGCTCCTTCATCCTCGGCGGGGCGCTCCCACCGCGAGCGCCCGTTTTGAGCGACACTACTCACCATGCCCATCACTCCCCGCCGCTCCCGTCTCCGCCGCGCCCTCCGGGCGCTCGCCTTCATCCTTGGATTTCTCGTCCTGGCCGTCCTGATCGGCAGGGTCTGGTTCCATCACCGCATGGTGGCGAGCCTGCCTCGGCTCGACGGCCGGCAGCGGCTGGCGGGTCTTGCGGGGCCGGTGTCGATCGAGCGGGACGATCTCGGGGTACCCACGATCCACGCCGGCAGCCGGCTGGACGCCGTCCGCGCCCTGGGATTCCTCCACGCCCAGGACCGCTTCTTCCAGATGGACCTGCTGCGCCGCCAGGCGGCCGGCGAGTTGGCGGACCTCGTGGGCTTTGGCGCGGTGCGGCTGGACCAGGGACACCGCGTCCACCGCTTCCGCGCCGTGGCCCGGCAGGTCGTGGCCATGGCGAAACCGGAGGAGCGATCCCTGCTCGACGCCTATGCCGCGGGGGTGAACGCCGGCCTCGCCGCGCTCGGGGACAAACCGTTCGAGTACGTGGCGCTGTTCGCCGATCCCGAGCCCTGGAAGCCCGAGGACACCATCCTCGCCGTGCATGCCATGTTCCTGGAGCTCAACGACGGCACGGGCAGCCGGGAGTCCGAGCTCGGCGAGCTGCAGAAGATGGTGCCGCCCGCCATGCTCGACTTCCTGGCGCCGCGCGGCACCGAGTGGGACGCTCCCCTCGTGGGGACGGCCATCGCTCCGCCGCCCATTCCCGGGCCGGAGGTGATGGATCTGCGCAAGCCGGCGGCCACGCCGGCCCGAGGCGCCCTGCGCGGCGAGCCCGTTGAGGAAATCTCCGCCGCCGGCAGCAACAACTTCGCCGTTGCCGGCGCCCACACGGCGGACGGCCACGCGCTGCTCGCCAACGACATGCACCTGGGCCTCCGCGTGCCAAACACCTGGTACCGGGTCTCCATCGTCCGCCCGGACGGCCGGGGCGGCACGCTACGGCTGACCGGCGTCACCCTCCCCGGCACGCCGATTCTTTCGGTGGGCAGCAACGGCCACGTGGCCTGGGGCTTCACCAACAGCTATGGCGACTGGACGGACGTCGTGCAGTTGGAGCTGGACCCCAGCGATCCACGGCACTACCGCACTCCCCAGGGCCTGAAGAAGATCGAGGAGGTGAAGGAGGAGCTTCAGATCAGGGGCTTCCCGGACGATTCCGAAACGGTCGAGGAGACGATCTGGGGACCGGTCATCGGCCACGACCGCCAGAACCGCCCCCAGGTTCTGGCCTGGACGGCCCACCATCCGGAGGCCGTGAACCTGGAGCTGGGCGGTCTGGAGACGGCGCGGACGATCGAGGAGGCCATGGACGTGGCCAACCGCAGCGGTCTCCCGCCCCAGAACTTCACCGTCGCCGACGAGACGGGCCGGGTCGGCTGGACGATCGCCGGCCAGATTCCCCGCCGGGTGGGCTTCGACGGCCGGCTCCCCGCCTCCTGGGCCGACGGCTCGCGCCGCTGGGACGGCTGGCTCACTCCCGAGGAGCATCCGCGAATCGTCGATCCGCCGTCCGGACGGATCTGGACGGCCAACTCCCGGGTGGTGGACGGCGAGGCGCTGGCGAAGATCGGCGACGGCAGCTACATGCTGGGCGCCCGGGCACGACAGATCCGCGACCGGCTGCTCGCTCTGGAGAGGGCGACCCCCAGGGATCTCCTCGCCATCCAGCTCGACGATCGCGCCCTGTTCCTGGCCGGCTGGCGGGACCTGTTGCTACGGGAGCTGACGCCGGAGGCCGTGAAAGGACATCCCAAGCGGGCCGAGCTGAGGCGGCTGGCGACGACGACGTGGACGGGACGGGCTTCCATCGACTCGGTGGCCTACCGGGCGGCGCGGACCTTCCGCAGCCAGGTGAGGGACCGCGTGTTCAATCTGCTCACCGGCCAGGAGGGCACGCCGGAAGTCGTTCGCGTGCGGCCGAGCCAGCAGTTTGAGGGCAGCCTCTGGCGCCTAGTCACGGAGAGGCCGGTCCACCTTCTGGATCCGCGATTCCCGAGCTGGGACGCCGAGCTGCTGGCCGCGGTGGACGACACGATCGCCCAGATGGAAACGGACGGCCCGAAGCTGGCCGCCCGCACCTGGGGGGAGCGCAACACCAGCCGAATCCAGCATCCCTTGAGCCTGCTCGTCCCCTTCCTCGGCCGCTGGCTGGACATGCCGGCCCACCCGCTCCCCGGCGACGAGGACATGCCCCGCGTCCAGGGCCGCGCCCATGGCGCCTCGGAGCGGCTGGTGGTCTCGCCCGGGCACGAGGAGACGGGGATCTTCCACATGCCGGTGGGGCAGAGCGGGCACCCGCTCTCGCCCTACTACCGGAATGGGCACGCGGCGTGGGAAGAAGGCCGGCCGACACCCTTCCTGCCGGGACGGACCGTGCACCGGCTGGCGCTGACGCCGTAGAAGAGGGCGGTAGAAGAAGGAAGAGGGCCGGGTTGATGAGGGGCTTTTCAGGCCGCCTTACCCGAGGCCTCGACCATCCCTCCGGCCTGCTTCCACTCGATCATGCCGTTGGTCAGCTCCACCACCCGGTGGGCTCCCAGCCGGCGCAGCGACAGGCTCACCCGGCGAATCGCGGGATCCTGGGGTCCGCTGCCGATGACGAAGATCTCGGTCCCCGGGTTCGTGCCCGGGGGCAGGGCGGTCAGCCCGTCGGGACCCGCGGCGAAGGCTCCCGGAATGTGGCCCTTGTCGAAGTCTCCCCGCCACCGCGCGTCGATGACGCAGAACGGCGGGAAGGGGCGGCGCAGCCGGCGGATGAGCTCCGCGGCGTGGGTCTGAAAGATCACCCCGTCGAAATGAGGGTCCATGGCACCTCCTGTAGGAGGCGAGATGCTACCTCATACTCGCCGGATCATGCGCCATGGCCCTGCGCCGACCCGCGGTTTGGCCGGCGTCCGGCCCTTCAGGCGGTCCAGCAGGATCTCGCAGGGGTCGCCGAGGCCCTCGATGCCCTTCATGAGCATCACCCGGAAGTTTCGCCGGTAGGCGATCTCTCGCAGGACGCCGCTGCACGAGGGGCATTGCCGCAGGAGATGGCGGATGAACCGCATGGACTCAGACTGCGGAAGCTCGGACCGGAAGAATAGCTCCGCGGTGTCTCGCGAGAAGTGTTCGTCTCTCATCCCAAAATCCTTCCTTCTGGACAGTCCAAATGGAGCGCGACAGAACCTTCATGAAAAGGACGTTGCCGGAGGACCGCTTTTGGGGACAAAACGGGACAAAAAAGAATGCGCGGGATTCAAAGACCTCGAATCGTGGGAACCGGTCAAGAATGGCTGGGACGAAGATTCTCCGGCGGATGGTACGCCCGCCGTTTGAGAAGACCCTGAAAAAGTCTTTAAAGGTGAGCGCGGAACCAGCGCTGGGTGGCGTTGAGAGCCTGGATGAGCTGCGGCGTGGGGCCGGCGAAGGGGTGGCGGGTGCCGAAGGAGTGGCTGGCTCCGGGGACCACCAGGAGCTCGGCGCCGGTCGATTGAGCCCGTCCGGCCAGCCGCCGGCCGGCCTCGACAGGCACGGTCTCGTCCTCACTACCATGGACGATCAGCCAGGGAGCGCGCACGGTCGCAGCGGCGGCGAGGATCTCGTCGTTGACGGTATCCGCGGCGGACGCCCATGTCACCAAGGCCCGAGCTCGGTCGTTCCAGGGAGACCGCGCGGCGGCGAGGATGGCGGTGCCGGCTCCTTCGCCATGGCCGAAGAGGCCCAACCGGCTGCGGTCCACTCGGCCGGGCGCGATCGTGTCGCCCAAGGCTTCGAGGACGGCGAGCAGATCCCTGGGCTGGCGGGCCCCGGCGCGGATGGCGACGAAGCCCCGCGCGGCGAGCAGCACGGCGAGATAGGGCAGGAACGCCCAGTCTGGGGAGACCGTGGAGCCGTGGCAGACCACCACGGCGGGCCGTTCGCCCGGGAGGGTCGGCAGATCGATCAGGCCATTCAGGGTGGAATCCGCGGTCTCCAGGCGGAAGGGGACCGGCTCGCTCACGTCATTCACGCGGGGGATTGTAGACTTAAGGGCATGACTACCATCTCGCAGACCGCTCCCCAGACAACCCCGCCGAAGCCCCTGACCCTCGCCAAGCTCCACAAGAGATTGTCGGCGATCCTCGGAACCGTGGACGGCGGCGCCACCGCGCCCTTGCGGTACAGCTCCGTGCCGGACGAGGTCCGGGCGGTTCGTGAAGGGGGCGAGAGGTGCGGTCTCGTGGACCGCTCGTGGACCGGGCGCCTGGAGCTGCTGGGAGCGGACCGCCACCGCTTCCTCAACGCCTACGTCACCTGCGAGGTCAAGGGGCTTGGCGCCGGCGAGGGGGCGTACGGCTTCTTCACCAACCCAAAGGGGGGAATCCTCTCCGACGTCGTGGTGCTCGCCCAGGAGGACCGGACCTGGCTCCAGCTCCCCGCGGGGCAGGAGGAGGCCATCTCCGCCCATCTGCGGAAATACATCCTGGCGGACCGGGTGGAAGTGCGCCAACTGGAGGACATGCTGCCGATCACCCTTCTTGGTCCCCGGGCCGCCGAGGTCCTGGCTTGCCCGCTACCCGAAGCCGGCGATTGGCGTCACCTCCGCGCCAAGGTTCACGGCACCGAGGTGGCGCTCCAGCGCACCGGCCGGCTCGGCGCCGAGGCGTGGACCCTCTGGGTGTCCGCCTCCATCGCCGGTCCCCTGCTGGAGCACCTGCTGGAGCTTCCCGGCGTCGTCCCCGCCGGCTTCGACGCCCTGGAGGTGCTGCGCGCCGAGGCGGGCATCGCGCGGTTCGGACGCGACTTCGGGCCGGAGAACTTCCCGCAGGAGACTGGGGCGGAAGACGAATCGGTGAGCTATACCAAGGGGTGCTACCTGGGTCAGGAGGTGGTGGCGCGCATCCACTACCGGGGGGGAGTGCAGAAGACCCTGCGGGGCCTCGACTTCGGAGCGGGGCCCGCTCCCGCGCCGGGAACCGCCCTCCTCTTCGAAGGGCGCGAGTCGGGAGCCGCCACCACCGTGGTCGACTCCGTGGCGCTAGGCCGGCCGATCGGCCTGGGGATCCTCCACCGCCGGGCCGCCGAGCCCGGGACGAAGCTCGATCTGGCGGGCGGGGGAACGGCGGAGGTGCGGGAGCTGCCGTTTGTGTGAATCGCCGCACGAAGGCCGCGAGACAGATCTCTCTCGTGGAGGCAGGAGGCCATCGCTCACGTGGTCATAGTAAAGATATCGCGTCTTGGCTTCAATCTGGGACACCATCCTCACCTGATATCCTCTGCCCCATGTCCAGCCCATCCACCCCTCCCCGCACGCCCCTCCAGTTTGCAATCGGCGCCGTCACGGTGGCATTGGCAATCTATTCGAAGCTCGATCTGGTCGTCCCGTTTCTCCTGACCTGGGCAATCTGGGGGCTGATGCAGCGGTCGAAGCGGGCGGACCGGCGCTGGATCTCCATGGCGTTCGCGATTCCGGCGGCGTTGCTGTTCTGGAAGATCATTGGAGTCCTTTGGAAGCTTCAATCCCTGGGCCTTTGGGAGATCGCGCTCCTGGTCGGCCCTCTCCTGTGGCTCTACCTGTGGCCGGGGAAGGTACCGCTCATCGTTCAGATCGCGCTTCACGCTATTTTCGTCTGCCTGTTCGTGGCCTTTCTCCTCAAGCTCTCCAACTGGAAGTACGAGGGCCTTCCCATCAGGGTCGCGGACTTCTACTTCTTCGCGGGCACGATCGGAGCCTCGATCCTGGCGCTACGAAGGGGACCGGTGGTCACGGAGGTCGATCTCTCCCCGCAGACCTAGATGAAATCCGTCTTCCGGGCCTGGAAAAAGAACGTGAGACCCAGCATGAGAAGGATCAACGCGATCTCCACGGTCAGGGTGGTGACCGCGGCCGGGCTCCAGATGGCGTTGTGGATTTTCGCCGTATAGTCGAGGCCGATCGTCCGATTTTGCGAGAGCCCGTACAGGAAAGCCTGAAGAAAAAGGTTGCCGAACACCATCGCGCCGATGGACCAGCTCTGGGATTCGCTGACCAGGGACACAGCGAGGAGCAGGATGTACGAGGTGAAAATCTCGGTCATCAGGAGCACGGTGAACGGGATGATGCCACCCACGTTGCCGATCGCGAACAGCGTCACGGCCACGATCAGGATTGCGGCCCAGGGGATCAGGAACATCAGCAGATTCGCGAGGATCTTGGCGGTCGTAAACTCCATGTAGGAGATCGGCAGGCTCATGATGAACGGCAACGTCTGTTCCTTGCGCTCGTTCACGATCGTGGCAAAGGCAAGATGGATGCCCATCGAGATCAGGACGGTGATGAGCAGGACGCTGCCCGCGAAGAACGCTCCTTGGCCGCCGTTCATGATCAGGATCAGCGACACCGCGCCCAACGCGAGATAGCTGATGATCGGCACGCGCAGAAAATGCCAGTCCTTGAGAATGAGACGCTTGATCAGAAGGGTGTTCACGCGACGCTCCTTTCCCGCCGGTTCTGCACGTTGGCGACGAAGATCTCTTCGAGGGTCATGCTGTCCACGGATTGAATGGTG
>Ga0134121_10001667_pt1 | contig 20544 bp, 20 predicted proteins | sample KB301_FD_96463 | JGI IMG/M metagenome (GOLD analysis project Ga0134121, IMG submission 96463) | Terrestrial soil microbial communities without Nitrogen fertilizer from Kellogg Biological Station, Michigan, USA - KB3-0-1 | ecosystem: Environmental > Terrestrial > Soil > Unclassified ... | reverse complement strand
GTACTACGCGCCGAAGAACTTCAACTTCTGGTATTTCTTCGGTGCGCTCTCGATGCTGGTGCTCGGCATCCAGATCGTCTCGGGCATTTTCCTGACGATGAACTACAAGCCCGACGCGGCCCTCGCGTTTGCCTCGGTCGAGTACATCATGCGTGACGTGCCCGGCGGCTGGCTCATCCGCTACATCCATTCGACCGGCGCTTCGGCGTTCTTCATCGTCGTCTACCTGCACATGTTCCGCGGGCTGCTCTACGGCTCGTACAAGCAGCCGCGCGAGCTGGTGTGGATCTTCGGCGTGCTGATCTACCTGACGCTGATGGGCGAGGCGTTCTTCGGCTACCTGCTGCCCTGGGGCCAGATGTCCTACTGGGGCGCGCAGGTGATCGTGAACCTGTTCGGCACGGTGCCGTTCATCGGCCCGGACCTCGCGCTCTGGATCCGCGGCGACTACGTCGTCGGCGACGCGACGCTCAACCGCTTCTTCGCACTGCACGTCATCGCCTTCCCGCTGGTGCTGCTCGGCCTGGTCGTCGCGCACATCCTCGCGCTGCACGACGTCGGCTCCAACAATCCGGACGGCATCGAGATCAAGAAGCTGAAAGGGCCCGACGGCCATCCGCTCGACGGCATCCCGTTCCATCCCTACTACACGGTGAAGGACCTGGTCGGGGCGATCGTGTTCCTCGCCATCTTCTGCTTCGTGATGTTTTTCGTGCCCGAGATGGGCGGCTATGGCCTGGAGGCCAACAACTTCGTCCCCGCCGACTCGCTGAAGACGCCCGAGCACATCGCGCCGGTGTGGTACTTCACGCCCTTCTACTCGATCCTGCGCGCGGTGCCGCCGCTCTTCAACTCGCAGTTTCCCGGGGTGCTGGCGATGGGCATCGCGACCATGATCCTGTTCTTCCTGCCCTGGCTCGACCGCAGCCCGGTGAAGTCGATCCGCTACCGCGGCGTGCTCTACAAGAGCTGGCTCGCGGCGTTCGTGGTGGTGTTCCTGATCCTCGGCTTCCTCGGCACCGAGAAGACCACGGTGTGGGGGCAGTTCCACGTGCGCGAAGGCTCGCTCTTCGACACGCTGCTCGACACCAAGGACGTGGCCACCTGGGTGGCGCGCCTCTGCTCCATCGTCTACTTCGCGTTCTTCCTGCTGATGCCCCGGTACACCGCGCGCGACAAGGTGAAGCCGGTCCCCGAGCGGGTGACGGCATGAAGAACATCTTGCTCGTGCTCCTGCTCGCGCCGCTGACGGTGCTGGCATCTGAAAGTGGTGCGCGCCTCGACCAGTCGCCGCACAACCCGCGCGACCTGGTGAGCGTGCAGGCCGGCGCCCGCACCTACGTCAACTACTGCCTCGGCTGCCACAGCATGCAGTACATGCGCTACAACGGCCTGATCGAGCTCGGGCTGTCGGAAGCGCAGATCAAGGACAACCTGATGTTCACCGCCGACAAGGTCGGCGAGCCGATGAAGGGGCCGCTCGAGGCGAAGGCGGCCAAGGCTTGGTTCGGCGTCAACCCGCCGGACCTTTCGGTGATCGCGCGCGTGCGCGGCGCCGATTGGCTGTACAGCTACCTGCGCAGCTTTTACCGCGACGCGAAGACCACGACCGGCTGGAACAACACGGTGTTCCCGAACGTCGCCATGCCGCACGCGCTGTGGACGCTGCAGGGCGAGCGCGGGCTCGACGAGAAGACGCACAAGTTCACCGAGCTGTCGAAGGGCGTGCTGTCGGTCACCGAGTACGACGCCACGGTGCGCGACCTGGTCAACTTCCTGGTCTACGCGAGCGAGCCGCATGCGGCGAACCGCAAGACGATCGGCATCGTGGTGCTGTTCGCGCTCGGCGTGCTGTTCGTCTTCGCCTACCTGCTGAAGAAGGAATTCTGGAAGGACGTGAAGTAGCGCCGTCGCAGTCCGCAGCATTTCGATCCGAAAGCCACCGCCATGATGCAACTCTATTCGGGCACCACCTGCCCTTTCAGCCATCGCTGCCGCTTCGTGCTGTACGAGAAGGGCATGGACTTCCAGGTCATCGACGTCGACCTGTACAACAAGCCCGAGGACATCGCGGTGATGAATCCGTACAACCGCCTGCCGGTACTGGTCGAGCGCGATCTGATCCTGTACGAGTCGAACATCATCAACGAGTACATCGACGAGCGCTTTCCGCATCCGCAGCTGATGCCGGCCGACCCGGTGATGCGCGCGCGGGCACGTCTGATGCTCTTCAACATGGAAGTGGAGCTGTTCTCCCAGATCGAGGCGCTGGAATCGGGCAAGGAGAAGCCGATGGAGAAGGCGCGCCAGCACGTCTCCGACCGCCTGATCGAGCTCGCGCCGGTGTTCACCAAGACCAAGCACATGCTGGGCGACGACTTCACCATGCTCGACGTGGCGATCGCGCCGCTGCTGTGGCGCTTGGACCATTACGGCATCAAGCTCGGCAAGACCGCAGCGCCGCTGATGAAATATGCCGAGCGCATCTTCTCGCGCCCGGCGTTCATCGAGGCCCTGACGCCGTCCGAAAAGGTGATGCGGAAGTAGGCCGACGCCCGCCGCCGCTCATGGCCGAAACCCCGACCAAGCCGTACCTGCTGCGCGCGCTGTTCGAATGGTGCGTCGACAACGGCTACACGCCGCACATCGCGGTCAAGGTCGACTCCAAAACCCAGGTGCCCGCCGAGTACGTGAAGGGCGGCGAGATCACGCTCAACATCAGTCCCAACGCGGTGCACAAGCTGCAGATGGGCAACGAGATGGTCGAGTTCTCGGCGCGCTTTGGCGGCGTCGCGCGCCAGCTCTCGCTGCCGGTGGCCAACATCTACGCGCTCTACGCGCGCGAGACCGGCCACGGCATGACCTTCGACATCGATGGCGCCAAGCCGAGCGTGCAGGCGAAAGGCGAATCGGAAGCCGTGCCGACGAACACGAAGCCGCCCGCTGCCTTGCCCGCGCCCGCGCCGGATCCGAAGAAACCCTCGGGCGGCAAGCCGACATTGCGCCGAATCAAGTAGGCGCATAATTCCGGCCACTGCCGGTTTAGCTCAGGGGCAGAGCAACCGCCTTGTAAGCGGTAGGTCGTCCGTTCGATTCGGACAACCGGCACCACGACAGCATGCTGAAGATTCTTATCCTGTCCATCTGCGCACTGCTGTCAGCTTGCTCAATTGTCGTCACCAACGCGCCTTCCTCGCTCGGCAACTGCATGCCGGAGAAGCCCGCGGGCGGATGCCCCTGAAATGGGAAAGGCCGCCCGAAGGCGGCCTTTCGATCGTGCCGGTTGGTTCTTCTTAGAGCGGCTTGATGTTGTGCGCTTGCAAGCCCTTCGGACCGCGCTTCACCTCGAACTCGACTTTCTGCCCTTCCTTGAGGGTCTTGAAGCCGGACATCTGGATCGCGGTGTGATGCGCGAACAGATCCTCGCCGCCCTCGCTCGGGGTGATGAAGCCGAAGCCTTTGGAGTCGTTGAACCACTTTACGGTACCGGTTGCCATTTACTGTTTCCTGTACAAATTGCCGCGACGAATCCGGGCGCGACCAAGCCGGGCACGAAGTATCAAGAAGTGGAGTTCACTGCCACTGCAGACGCTGCTCTTTGAGGCGGCGATGAGGGTCGGCAAATTCGGCTGCTTGAGATGCATCCTGCGGCGCGGATATTAGCACCGTTTTCCTTGACTGGACATGGCCTTAGCAGCGGTCGCTGGTATCCAATTTGCTTGGTATTAACATGGCCGGATGACCGACCTCGCCGATATCGTCTCGTCCGCCTTCTGGCGCGTGAATCCTCCCGATGCCGATCCCGCGGAAACCCGGGAATGGCTCGAGGCGTTCGACGCGCTGGTGCAGGCCGAAGGGCGCGAGCGCGCCACCTTCCTCTTGCGCCGGCTGCTCGACCACGCGCGCGTGCGCCGCGTGCCGCTGCCGCCGGTGCTCAACACGCCCTACAAGAACTCGGTAGCGCTCGCCGAGCAGTCGCAGTTCCCCGGCAACCTCGAGATCGAGAGCCGTCTCTCCGCGATCGTGCGCTGGAACGCGCTCGCCATGGTGGTGCGCGCGAATCGCGCGCATCCCGAGCTCGGCGGCCACATCGCAAGCTACGCGTCGGCGGCCGATCTGTTCGAAGTCGGCTTCAACCATTTTTTCCGCGCCGACGACCTGGTGTATTTCCAGCCGCACTCGGCACCGGGCGTGTACGCCAGGGCTTTCCTGGAGGGAAGGCTCTCCGAAGAAAACCTGGCGAACTATCGCCGCGAAACCGCTGGCAAGGGGCTGTCGTCGTATTGCCATCCGTATCTGATGCCGTCGTTCTGGCAGTTCCCCACCGGCTCGATGGGGCTGGGGCCGCTCAACGCGATCTACCAGGCGCGGTTCATCCGCTACCTGAATCACAGAAATATCGTCGAAGAGAAAAACAGAAAAGTGTGGGCGTTCGTCGGCGACGGCGAAATGGACGAGCCGGAATCGCTCGCCGGACTCTCGCTTGCGGCGCGCGAAGGGCTCGACAACCTGGTGTTCGTGGTCAACTGCAACCTGCAGCGCCTCGACGGGCCGGTGCGCGGCAACGGCTCGATCGTGCAGGAGCTGGAAGGCCTGTTCGCCGGCGCCGGCTGGAACGTGATCAAGCTGCTGTGGGGCTCGGACTGGGATCCGCTGTTCGCGCGCGACCACGACGGCGTGCTGCTCAAGCGGCTGCACGAGACGGTCGATGGCGAGTTCCAGACCTATGCGGCCACCGACGGGGGCTTCAACCGCGAGCACTTCTTCAACAAGTATCCCGAGCTGCGCGAGCTGATCGCCGGCATGAGCGACGCGGACATCGATCGCCTGCGCCGCGGCGGCCACGATCCGGTGAAGACCTACGCCGCGTACCACGCGGCGCTGCGCCACAAGGGCCAGCCCACGGTGATCCTCGCCAAGACCAAGAAGGGCTACGGCATGGGCAACTGGGGCCAGGGCAAGATGGGCACCCACCAGCAGAAGAAGGTCGACGACGCGGCGCTGCGCGAGTTCCGCGACCGCTTCGCGCTGCCGCTGTCCGACGAGGACGTGGCGCAGCTGCGCTTCTGGCACCCGGGGCCCGACAGTCCCGAGATCAAGTACCTGGTGGCCCGGCGCGAGGCGCTCGGCGGCTACGTGCCGACGCGAGCCACCAAGGCCGAGACGCTGGCGGTGCCTTCGCTCAGCGCTTCCGAGCGCAACCAGTCCACCACCATGGTGTTCGTGCAGCTGCTGTCGCAGCTCCTGAAGGACGAGAAGCTCGGGCCGCGCGTGGTGCCGATCGTCGCCGACGAGGCGCGCACCTTCGGCATGCAGACGCTGTTCCGCCAGGTCGGCATCTACTCCGCGGTCGGGCAGCTCTACGAGCCGGAGGACCATGACGAGCTGCTGTACTACCGCGAAGCCAAGGACGGGCAGATCCTGGAGGAGGGCATCACCGAAGCGGGCGCGCTGTCTTCATGGCTCGCCGCCGCCACCGCCTACTCGGTGCATGGCAAGCCGATGCTGCCGTTCTATATCTACTACTCGATGTTCGGCTTCCAGCGCGTCGGCGACCTGGTCTGGGCCGCCGGCGATTCGCGCGCGCGCGGCTTTCTCGTCGGCGGTACCGCTGGCCGCACCACGCTCGCGGGCGAAGGCCTGCAGCACCAGGACGGTTCTTCTCACCTCATCGCGGCGACGATTCCCAATTGCCGCGCCTATGACCCCTGCTTTGGCTACGAGCTCGCCGCGATCGTCGAGGACGGCGCGCGCCGCATGCTGGAAAAGCAGGAGGACGTCTTCTACTACCTCACGGTGGCGAACGAGAACTACGCGCATCCCACCATGCCAACGGGGGCAAAGGAGGGAATTTTGCGGGGAATGTACCGCCTGAGGGATGGAAAGCAGGTCCAGCTCCTCGGTGCGGGGCCGATCCTGCGCGAAGTGCTCGCGGCCGCCGAGCTGCTCGAGAAGGACTGGAAGCTCTCCGCTGCCGTGTGGAGCGTGACCTCGTTTACCGAGCTGCGCCGCGACGGCATGAAAGCGGAGCGCGCGACGCGCTACGGCACGCCGGAAAAAAGCTGGGTCGCGCAGTGCCTGGAGAAGACCGAGGGACCCGTGATCGCCGCGAGCGACTATGTCAGCGCGGTCCCCGACCTGATCCGGCCGTATGTCGAGCGCAAGTACGTGGCGCTCGGCACCGACGGTTTCGGCCGCAGCGACACGCGCGCGGCCCTGCGCAGCTTCTTCGAAGTAGATGCGCGCCACATCGCCGTGGCCGCGCTTGCCGCGATCGACCCGGGCCTAGTGGGGAGTGCCCTGCGCCGGTATGGGATCGACCACGTGGTCCGGCCCCCCTGGGAGCGGTAGAGGAGAAGTGGCAGGCCTCTCCGCGGGTTTTGCGGAATAGACCGCCGGGGGCGGCAGCACCAGCGCACGCTCGTCTGACATCTTCTGCCGCTGGTAGGGCTCGAGCTGGCGTGCGACCGCCGGGTCTGGATGCAATGGCTGGGTCGTGACATCCCGCAGCTGCCGCGCGTGCAACGCTTCGAGCCCCGCACGGTCACCGCCGCGCACGCCCGCAGCGAATTCAGCCGACTGTTGATCGCGCTGGATCAGCGCGCGCTGGATTTCCTGGTCGTTCGCCTGGCAGGGCAACGCGGCCCCGCATGCAATGGCGAGCGCAAGGGCTTTCAATCGCGCATTCAATCGGTTTCCATCGCAATCGCTTCGCGCACCACGAACGCGAAATTGAGCACCGCGCGCGCGAGCGCGACGCGGTCGTCGATCGTCCGCATCACGGTCGGCGCAGTGAGCACGTGGATGCCGAGCGAGCGCACGTCATCGGCGAGCCGCTCGTCCTCCTTGTCGATGACGAAGCCGTCGATCAGGCGCAGATATTCGCCGACCACCGAGCGCGGCGAAGGCTCCTTGCCGAGGTCGCGCATCATCTTGCCGGCCGAGCCTTTCAGCGCCTTGCCGCCGACGATGGGGGTGACCGCGATCACCGGCGCGCCGCGCTTGAGCAGCAGCTCGCGCATGCCGCTGATCTCGAGGATCGGGCGGATCACGTGGTACGGGTTGGACGGGCAGATCACCACTGCGTCGAGGTCGGCGGAGTGCAGCGCATCGAGCACTTCGTCGGAGATGCGCGCCTGGTCGGCACCGGCGTATTCCAGGCCGCGCGCACGCGGCTCGCACGCGAGCACGCTGAAATATTCCGGGAACGGGATCGCGCCGTCATCGGTGAGCACGTGGGTGCGCACCGGGTCGTCGCTCATGGGCAGCACGCGCGCCGCGATCCCCAGGTGGCGACAGAAATCGAGCGTGATCTCCGTCAGGCGCCGGCCGGCGGCCAGCCCTTGCGTGCGCAACAGCGGTGCGGCGAGCGATTTGTCGCCGAGCAGCGGCTGCTCGGGACCGCCGAGCGCCTTCAGCATGCCGTGCAGCGAGCGCGTCTCGCCCGCGGGCTCCCAGCCGGCTTCGGCGCTGGCCGTGCCGGCGAGCGTATACATTGCGGTGTCGAGATCGGGCGAGAACGCGAGGCCGAGATGCTCGTAGTCGTCCCCGGTATTGACGACCAGCGCGAGGTCCTTGCCACGCAGGCGATACAGTCCGTCGGCCAGCTTGGCGCCGCCGACCTGTCCACCGAGTGCAACCACCGTGCCCATGCGTCGATGCTAGCATGCAACGCAAAAAATGCTGTACCCGAAACTCGTGCTGATGGCCGTGTTCTGGAGCGGCGTGTTCCCGGCGGTGAACATCGTGCTGAAGAGCATGGGCCTGTTCACCTCGGCGTTCCTGCGCTTCGGGGCGGCGGCGGTCATATTGCTCATCGTGCTGCGCCTGCGGGCGCATCGCCTGCCACGCCCTTCGCCACGCGAGGCGGTGCTCGTCGTCGTGCTTGGGCTGCTCGGCATCACGCTCTACAACAGCCTGTTCATGGCCGGCCTCGCGCTGGTCGAGGCGAGCCGCGCGGCGGTGATCGTGCCGACCAATCCGGCGTTCACCGCGCTGTTCGCCGCGCTTCTGCTCAGGGAGCGTTTCAGCGCCACGCGCGCCGCGGGAATCGTGTGCTGCGTGCTCGGCGCGCTCTGGGTGCTGGCGAGGGGCGATCCGCGCGCATTCCTCGACCTGAACTTCGGTACCGGCGAGCTGATCCTCGTGGTGTGCATCTTCATGTGGAGCGCGTATACGCTGCTCGGGCGCGTCGCGCTTTCCGCGCTGCCTCCGCTCGCGCTCACCGCCTATGTGATGACCGCGGGTTCGATCGCGCTCGCGCTGCCGGCATGGCTCGAGCAGGATTCGCTCGCCGGCGCGAGCTGGCAGGCGTGGGTGGCGCTCGGCTATCTGATCGTGTTCGGCACGGTGCTGCCGTTTCTCTGGTTCAACCAGGGCGTGAAGGCGCTCGGCGCGGCGCGCGCCGCGCAGTTCATCAACCTCGTGCCGCCGATCGCGGTGGCCGAGTCAGTGCTCATCCTCGGGGAGCCGATGACCCCGGCGCTCTATGCCGGCGCAGCGCTCGTCGTGGTCGGCCTCTACCTGACCAACAAACCTAGGTCCTGAGCACCAGCACCGTTCCGAGAACCACCAGCCCGCCGCCGGCGAGCATCGGCAACGTAATGGTTTCGCCGAGGAACAGGGCGCCCCACAGCACGCCGAACAACGGAATCAGGTAGGTCACCGTGAGCGCACCCGTCGCGCCGATGTCGGCGATCAGGCGGAAGTAGAGCAGATAGGCGACGGCGCCGCACAACAGACCGAGCGCCAGGATGCTCACTACGATGAGCGGAGCTGGCACGGCAGTGGGCGGTGATAACGGGATGAGGGGAATGAGCAGTATCCCTGCGGCGAACTGCGAGCCGGCCGCCATGCCGCGCGAGGGCACGTTGCTCGCCCAGCGTCGGATGTAGGTGGCAATCAGGCCATAGGAGAACGCCGCCGTCAGGGCCGCCGCCACTGCAGGGTAGTGGAACGTCGCGCCCCCGGCGGGACTGGTCACCAGCGCCACGCCGGCGATGCCGACCGCAAGCCCGACGACACGCCGCCGACGCATTCGCTCTCGCAACAGCAGCGCCCCGCACAGCGCACCCCACATCGGGGAAGTGGCATTGAGCACCGACAGCACGCCGGCGGTGACGCTGAGCGCGGCGTAGGCCCAGAGCAGGAACGGCAGCGCCGAGCTGAAGACGCCAACCACGAGGTAGTGGCGCCACCATCGCCGCCACTCGACGTCGTAGCCGGAAAGCGCGAAATAGGCCGCGAGTGCGATGCCGGCAATCAGCGTGCGCAGTTCCGCGGTCAGCACCGGCCCGATCGCGGGCGCGGTGATGCGGTTGAACAGGAAGGACGCGCCCCAGATCGCGGCGAGCAGGACGAGGCGCGCGGTGTCCGCGGGCCTCATTCCCGGCGAATCAGGATTTTTTTTCGAGCGCCAGCAGCTTCTTCTTGCGCTTGAGCCCCCACGCGTAGCCGCCCAGCCCGCCATCGGTGCGCACCGCGCGGTGGCAGGGCACCACCAGCGCCACGGGATTCGCGCCGCAGGCGCTGCCCACCGCGCGCACCGCCGCCGGCGCGCCGACCGCGCGCGCGATTTCCTTGTAGGTGCGCGTCTCGCCGCGCGGGATACGGCGCAGCTCGTCCCACACGCGGCGCTGGAACACCGTGCCGCGGATGTCGAGCGGCAGGCGCGCGAGATTGGCTTCGCCTTCGATGAAGGCCAGGATTCTTGCTTTCAGCTCCTGCAGCTCGCCTTCCACCAGCTCGGCCGCGTTGAACTCCTCGGCGAGCAGATCCTTGAGATGGGCGACGTCGTCGCCGAGCTTCACCGAGCACAGGCCCTTGCTGGTCGCCGCGATCAACACCTTGCCGAGTGGCGAGGCGAACGAGCAGTACGCGATGCGCTGACCTTTGCCGGCCGCGCGGTAATCGCGCGCGCTCATGCCGAGGTGCGGCTTCTCGTAGAAGCGCGAGACCGAGCCGTAGCCGGCGTCGAACACTGCGTCGGTCACCCGGCTGCCGTTCTTCAGCGAAGACTTCACCGCCTCGACGCGCTGCGCATCCTGATAGTCGCGGGGGGACACGCCAAAGGCCTCTTTGAACCGGCGCTGCAGGTGGAACGGGCTCGCGCCCACCGCACTCGCCAGCTCTTCGAGCGTCACCCGCTCGCCGCGCCGCCGGTCGAGGTAACTGCGTGCTTTCTCAACGATTGCTTCCATGACTGCATTGTGCCGCGGCGCGAAGTGGCCAGCTATCCGTTTCTTGCGCCCTCGACGTATTTGCGCGTGGTGCGCGGATCGAGGCCCGTGCGCTTGGCCACGTCGGCATAGGTGCCGAGCCGACGGTGAAGCATGGCGCTGTAACGGGCCAGAAGCTCGCCGGCGGTGAGTTCGCCGGCTCGCAGCTGGTCGACGAGCCGCTGATCCTCGTCGCCGCTGGCGCGGGCGATCTCTGGCACATAGCGCCCGGTGAGCAGGATGCGGCGCACCGCCTGCTCCAGCTCGCGCACGTTGCCGGGCCAGAGATAGTCCCTCGGCACGCTGGCCTCGAGCTGCTCCAGGACCCGGGCGACCAAGTCTGACACCGCCGCGCCGGTGATGCGCGCCACCAGCAGGCGCACCAGCTCGACGATCTCCGCCGACGACTCAGAGAGGCGCTGGCGCAGCGTGGGCATTTCGATCACGTCGGAGCACAGGCGGTAGAAGAAGTCGTCGCGGAAGCGCCCTTCGGAGCGCAGCCGGCCGAGCGGCTGGTTGGTGGCTGCGACCACGCGGCCGGGAAAGCGCTTGCGCTCGCGGCCGCCGACGGGGGTGAAGGTGCGCTCCTGCAGCACCTGCAGCAGCTTGATCTGCACCGGGATCGACACTTCGCCGATCTCGTCGAGGAACAGCGCGCCGTGCGCGCTGCATCTCTCGAACACGCCCTGGTGATGGTCGATCGCGCCGGTGAACGCGCCCTTGCGATGGCCGAACAGCTCCGACTCGATCAGGTCCTCGGGGAATTGCGAAAGGTTGGTGGCGATGAAGGTCTCGGTGAAGTTCTCGGCGAAGCGGCGCTCGGAGGCAAGGTAAGGGATGAAACCGCTGCGGCCGATCGCCGCGGCCGCTTGCCCCTTGCCGGTTCCGGTCTCGCCGAGCAGGAGGGTGGAGAAATCCTCCATCCGGTTCCACAGCGCGGCGTCATAGCCGCGCATGTCGTGAGTGAACACGTTGTTCCAGAGCGACTCGCGCAGCTTGCGCATCGATTCACACTCGCCCGCGAGCGAGCGCAGGATGAAGTAGAACGCGCGCCGCAACTGGAAAAAAAGCGCCAGGTACCGCCCGGCCGCTTCCTCGCTGAAGTCGCTGCGCATCAGGTCGCCGATCACCTCGTCCGCAAACGGCACCGGCAACGGGGCGCCGCTCTGCCGCGCCTGGCGCTCGATCAGCGCGTCGATCTTCGCGACATGGCGGTGATACCAGACATAGAGAAGCGCCGGCTCGACCAGCTGTCGATCCTCCGCGCTCAAGTCTTTGGCTAGCCACGGCTGCAGGCGCGGCGCCACCAGGCGCGCGAGGGCTTCCGGGTCTTGCGTGAGGTCGCCGAGCCTGGCGCCGGGTGCGAGTCGCACGACCAGTGCCGCGCGCTCGGCGCTGAACGGGTTGCCGAACACGACGTCCGCCAGCGCCGCGAAGAAGTCGCGATCTGCGCCGGGGATCCGTGCGGCCATCCAAATAATGTATGACAGACAAACAATAAATGCTACCCAGACAGGCGCCAGGATTTGATTGATATAGCCGAATCTTCAATCTTTCAACATGTTATGGAACTGGCATATGGCGTGCTGAGTGGAGGCCACCAACAAAGGGGAGGTAAGAAATGGCCACCACTCGGATCTCGCTACGACCCTCGCCGCAAATCGCCCACGGCGAACGACTGCACCGCGCGCTGATTCGCGAGCTTTCCGCCGCCGGCTGCTTCGAGCGCGCGCCGCTACGCAGCGTCGCTTACGGCGCCTTCATCCTCGGCGGATATGCGGCGTGCTACGCCGCGTTGCTCGCGGATCCCGCGCTCGAGTGGCGACTGCTAGCGCTCGTCGGGCTCGCGTTCTTCAGCGTGCAGGCGGGGTTTCTGGCGCACGAGGCCGGGCACGGCGCGCTCACGCGCAACCGCTTCATCGCCGGGCTGGTCGGGCAGATCTTCAACACGCTCCTCACGGCACTTTGCTACTCGTATTTCAGCCATATCCACCGCCGGCACCACCCGCATTGCAACGAGCGTACGCGCGACCCGGACATGCAGTCGGAGTTCTTCAGCATGTACGCGGAGTCGGCGCGCCAGAAGCGCGGCCTCGGGCGGCTGATCAGCCGGCATCAGTCGGTGCTGATCTGGATCCTGGTCTGGCTGCAGGGCTTCACGCTCAAGGTCGACAGCCTGCGCTTCCTGGCGCGTAACCCGCGCGCCACGCGCTCTGACCAGGCGATGCTGGTCGTCCACTTCGCGCTCTGGTTCGTGCCGCCGATGCTGGTGCTCGGCTTCGCCGCGGCGTGCGCGAACTACGCGCTGATGACGCTGCTGATCGGCCCCTATCTCGGCACCATCTTCCTGCTCAACCACATCGGCACGCGCGTGATCGAGCCCGGGGAGCCGATCTCGTTCTTCGAGCAGGAGCTCACGGTGACGCGCAACCTCGGCGCTTCGCGTCTGCACGACCTCCTGTTCGGCGGGCTGAACAACCACATCGAGCACCACCTGTTCCCGTCCATGCCGACGGCACGGCTGCGCGCGGCGCGCGAAATCACGCGCGATTTCTGCCGCTGGCACGGGCTGCCCTATCGCGAGATGTCGTGGTTCGCCGCGGCCCGCGAGGTCAAGGCGCATTTCAGGGCCATGTCCGCCTTCGTGCCGCACTGAGGAGACGACCATGCAAGCCACGCTCACCTTCACGCGCTGCCTGGCGCTCGGTGCGGTCCTGCTCGCACTCGGCGGCTGCTCGGTGCGGCAGGAGGCGCTCAACCGGATCGGCGACGCGCTGGCCGAGGGCGGCACGGCCTTCGCCGCGGACGACGACCCCGAGCTGATTCGCTCGGCGGCTCCCTTCAGCCTGAAGCTGATCGAAAGCCTGCTCGCGGAAACGCCGCGTCACAAAGGCCTGCTGCTGGCGGCGTCGAGGGGTTTCACGCAGTACGCGTACGCGTTCCTCCAGCAGGAGGCCGAGGAAACCGAAGCGCAGGACGTGACGCGCGCTGCCGCGCTCGAGAGCCGTGCGCGGCGGCTGTACCGCCGGGCGCGCGACTATGGGATGCGTGGCTTGGCCGCCGAGCGCCCGGGTTTCGAGCGGCGCCTGCGCGAGGATCCGCGCCGTGCGGCCGCCGAGATCCAGCCAGCCGACGTGCCGCTCCTGTATTGGACCGCGGCGTCCTGGGGCGCGCTGATCGGCGTGTCGAAGGGCGATCCGGACGTGCTCGGCGAACTGCCGGTCGTCGAGGCGCTGATGGACCGCGCGCTGGCGCTCGACGAAGCGTTCGAGCGCGGCGCGATCCACACCTTCCTCATCGGCTATGAGGGTGTGCGCCAGGGCGTGACTGGCGATCCCATGGAACGCGCGCGCCGCCATTTCGCCCGCGCCATGGAACTCTCCGGCGGCAAGGAAGCCGCGCCGCTGCTCGCGCTCGCCGAGGCGGTTTCAGTGCCCCAGCAACAGAAGGCCGAATTCGAGGCGCTGCTCAGGCAGGCGTTGCAGATCGACAGCGCGCAGCCGAGCGAGCTGCGCCTCGCCAATCTGGTGGCCCAGCGGCGCGCGCGCTGGCTGCTTTCCCGTACCGACCATCTCTTTACCGACTAGGGGGAACCTCGTGAAGACGATCCGCAATCTCGCACTCGCCACCGCCATTGGCCTCAGTACCGCCGCCGCGGCGCAGGACGCCGTCAAGATTCGCCTCGGCACGCTAGCGCCGCGCGGCACTTCGTGGCATCGCAGCCTGCTCGAGATGGGGGAAAAGTGGCGCGCGGTGCAAGGGCCGGACAGCGCGTTCATCGTCTATACCGACGGCTCGCAGGGCGGTGAGGCCGACATGGTGCGGCGCATGCGCGTGGGACAGCTCAATGCCGCGCTGCTTTCGGTCGTCGGCCTGACCGAGATCGACGACTCGGTCGCGGCGCTGCAGAAGATGCCGATGGTGTTCCGCTCGTGGGACGAGGTCGACCATGTGCGCGAGAAGTTGCGCCCGGCGCTCGAGAAGCGCTTCCTCGAAAAGGGGTTCGTGGTGCTGTTCTGGGGCGATGCCGGCTGGGTGCGCTTCTTCTCGAGGGAGCCGGCGCTGCGGCCTGCCGACTACCGCAAGATGAAGGTATTCGCCTGGGTTGGAGACAACCCGCAAGTCGACATCATGAAGGCGCTCGGCTACCAGCCGGTGGTGCTGGAGATCTCCGACATCCTGCCCGGGCTGCAGACCGGCATGATCAACATGGTGCCGAGCACGCCGTTCTACGCGCTGGTCGGCCAGTTCTACGGCCACGCACCCTACATGCTCGACATGAACTGGGTGCCGATCGTCGGCGCGGTCGTGGTGACGCGCAAGGCGTGGGAATCCATGTCGCCATCGGCGCAGAAGGCGCTGCGCCAGGCGGCGGACGCGGGCGGCGCGCAACTGCGCGCCATCAGCCGGCGCGAGAACGAAGAGGCAGTCGAGGCCATGAAGAAGCGCGGACTGAAGGTCCAGCCGCTCACCCCGGAAATCGAAGCCGAGTGGCGTACCGTAGCCGAGCAGGCCTATCCGCTGGTTCGCGGGCGCATGGTGCCGGCACCTCTGTTTGACGAGGTGCAGCAAGCGCTGCGCGAATACCGCGCGGCACAGCCGAGCGCGCGGCGATGAAACCCCTGGCCGCGGCCGAAAACGTGGCGGTCGCAGTCGCGCTCGGCATGATGGCGCTGCTGCCGCTGGCGGAGATCGTGTTGCGCGCGACGCTGCAGGTCGGCATCTCCGGATCGGCGTCATTCACCCAGCATCTGGCGCTGGTGGTCGGCATGCTCGGCGCGGCCGTCGCTGCCCGGCAAGGCCGCCTGCTTTCGCTTTCGACCATCGATTCCATGCTGACGGGTTGCGGGGCGCTGCTCGCCCGCTTTTTCACGCGCACCGTGGCGGTTCTCGTGGGCGCCCTGCTGTGCCTCGCGAGCATCGAGTTCGTGCTGGCCGAGCGCGCCGGCGGCAACGTGATCGCGTACGGCATACCGGTGTGGCTTGGGCAGGCGGTGCTGCCGCTCGGCTTCGCGCTCATCACGCTGCGACTTGCCTGGTCGGCCGCCGACGGCTGGGCGGCGCGCATCGCGACGCTGGCGCTGGCCGCAGCGGCTGCGCTGGCCGCCGCGCACCGGCTGCCGCTGAACGACACCCTCGCGATCACGGCGATCGGCGTGGTCCTCGTCGCCGCAATCCTCGGCTCGCCGGTGTTCGCCACGCTCGGTGGCCTGGCGCTGCTGCTGTTCTGGAACGACGGGCTGCCGATGGCCTCGCTCGCTCTCGACCACTACCGCCTGGTGGTCAATCCGTCGCTGCCGATGATCCCGCTGTTCACGCTGGCGGGATACTTCCTGGCGGAAGGCGGCACGCCGCGGCGGCTTGTTCGCGTGTTTCACGCGTTTTTCGGCGGCCTGCGCGGCGGCGCTGCGCTGGTGACGGTTCTTGCGTGTGCCTTTTTCACCTCGTTCTCGGGCGCGTCGGGCGTCACCATCATCGCGCTCGGCGGCATGCTCATGCCGCTGCTGCTCGGCTCGGGCTATTCGCAGAAGAGCGCGCTCGGGCTCCTCGCGGGCGCGGGCTCGCTCGGCGGCATGCTGCCGCCGGGGTTGCCGCTCGTGCTGTACGCAATCGTGGCGAAGATCTCGATCGAGGAGATGTTCCTCGCTGGCCTGTTGCCGGGGCTGCTGATGGTGGCCCTGATCGCAGTGTGGGGCTTGCGCCAGGCGCCGCGGGTCGCAACGACCGGCCGCGCATTCGACTGGCGCGAAGCGCGCTCCGCGCTGCTCGCCGCGAAATGGGAGCTGCTGCTCCCGCCGATCGCTTTCTTCGGGCTGTTCGGCGGCTTCGCCACGCCGGTGGAGGCGGCGGCGCTGACCGCGGTCTATGCCTTCGTGGTGGAAGTCTTCATTTACCGCGACCTGAGCCTGCGGCGCGATGTGCCGCGCGTGATGGCGGAGTGCGGGCTGCTCGTCGGCGGCGTGCTGCTGATCCTCGGCGTGGCCCTCGGCTTTACCAACTACCTGGTCGACGCCCGCATTCCCGATCGCGCGGTCGACTGGGTGACGGGCGCGCTGCACTCGCGATGGGCGTTCCTGCTCGCGCTCAACCTGTTCCTGCTGGCGGCGGGGTGCGTGCTGGATATCTTTTCCGCGACAGTGGTGCTCGTGCCGCTGATCGTGCCGCTCGGACTTGCCTTCGGCGTCGAGCCGATCCACCTCGGCATCATCTTCCTCGCCAACATGGAGCTCGGCTACCTGACGCCGCCGGTCGGGATGAACCTGTTCTTCACCGCCTATCGCTTCGGCAAGCCGCTGCCCGAGGTGTTCCGGGCCGTGCTGGCGCCGATCGCGGTGCTCGCCGCTGCGCTCGCGCTGGTCACCTTGTTCCCGATGCTGTCGACCGGCCTGCCGGGCCTGCTGCGATGAAGCTCCATCGGCTCGTCTTCGCAAGCCTGCTTCTGACCGGCTGCGCCGCGGGCGCGTTATCGGGGGACGCAGCGTCCGAGGTCCCGGAAGCCGGCCCGGTGGCGATGGGAGTGGTGAAAGGGGCGGTGAAAGGGGCAGCGGTATGCGCATTGCCCGTGGTGGCCGGGACGTATTTCGGCCCGATTGGCATCGCGGTTGGCGCCTACATCACGCTCCACTGCCTGCCTTTCGGAATGGTCGCCGGCGCCGTGGTTGGCGGCATCAGTGCTGCTCAGTAATGAACTCGAAACGTGGAGACTCGAAAAGGAGGAAAACAATGGACCTGAGCGCAGGCAAGCCAAGCAGTACCACCCTGACCCGACGCGAGCTCGCCGTAGTGCGGCTGCTGAGCAGCGGCTGCAGCTATGAGCAGGCCGCCGTGCGTCTCGGCGTATCGCCGCACACGGTCGTCACCCACATCAAGAATGCGTACCGCAAGCTGGAAGTGCATACCGCGGCGGCTGCGGTGATGCGCGCGGTGCAGCTCGGGTTTCTGGAGATCAGCCAGCCATCGTGAGTCCGCCGGAAACGCTGATCACCTGTCCCGTGATGAATGCTGCCTCGTCGGAAGCGAGGAACGCGACGATTCCCGGGATATCGTCGGGTTGGCCGACGCGCTTCATGGGGATCGCGCGCACCAGCGCGTCGTAGACCTTCTGCCCGGCCTCGCCCTCGCCCAGGAAGCCGCGCAGGATCGGCGTGTCGGTGGGGCCGGGACACACCACGTTGACCGTGATGCCCTTGCGCGCCACTTCGCGAGCCAGGGTTTTGGAAAACGCGATGACGCCGCCCTTGCAGGCCGAATACACCGCTTCTCCCGACGAGCCCACGCGCGCCGCGTCGGAGGAGATGTTGATCACCCTTCCTGACCCGCGCTTCAGCATGTGGGGAATGACCAGGTGATGCATGTTGAGGGGCCCGCGCAGGTTGATGTCGATCAGCGCTTCCCATTCTTCCGGCTTGGTATCGGTGAAATTCTGGAAGCGGTCCCAACCGGCGTTGTTGACCAGGACGTCGATGGTTTTTCCCCGCAGGGCTTGTTCGATCTCGGCGTAGTTCGCGATATCGAAAACCAGCGCCGTCCCGCCAATTTCCTTGGCAACCCGCTCGGCCGCCCCGCGATTCCGGTCCGCGACGAGAACCTTCATGTCGCGAACGAATCGCCGGCAGATGGCGCTGCCGATCGCGCCACCGCCGCCTGTGACCAGGACGGTCTTCACTTGGGACGTTTGTCGAGCACGCGCTTGGCTTTGCCGATCGAGCGTTCCACCGCGCCAATCTTCACATCCGCGCTGACGCCGATGTAGGACTTGATCGCTTGCTGCAGGCCGGGGCATGCCGCGGGGTCGCCCTCGACGATCACCGTCATGTGGTCGAGCGGGCCGTCCTTGGTAAGCTCGAGTACGTAGTGCGGACTCAAGCCCGGCTGCTTCATCAGCAGCTCCTCGATCTGCGAAGGGAACACGTTGACGCCACGGATGATGAGCATGTCGTCGGAGCGGCCGGTGATCTTTTCCATGCGCCGCATGGTGCGCGCGGTGCCGGGCAGCAGGCGCGTGAGGTCGCGCGTGCGGTAGCGGATCACCGGCAGCGCTTCCTTGGTGAGCGAGGTCAGCACCAGCTCGCCCTTTTCACCATCCGGCAGCACCTCGCCGCTCTGCGGGTCGATGATCTCGGGATAGAAGTGGTCTTCCCAGATGGTGAGGCCATCCCTGGTTTCCGCGCACTCCTGCGCGACGCCGGGGCCGATGACCTCGGACAGGCCGTACAAGTCCATCGCCTGCAATGACACGCGCTGCTCGATCTTCGCGCGCAGCTCGTTGGTCCACGGTTCTGCGCCGAAAATCCCCACTCTGAGAGAAGAATGCTTGGCAGAAAGACCCTGCCTTTCCATCTCGTCCGCGATCGCCAGCATGTAGCTCGGCGTCACCATGATGATCTCGGGCTTGAAGTCGGCGATGAGCTGCACCTGGCGCTCGGTCATGCCGCCGCCCAGCGGGATCACGGCGAGGCCGAGACGCTCGGCGCCGTAGTGCGCCCCGAGTCCGCCGGTGAAAAGGCCGTAGCCGTAAGCCACGTGCACCTTGTCGCCGGGGCGCGCGCCCGCCGCGCGCATTGAACGTGCCATGACGTGCGACCAGGTATCGATGTCCTTCGCTGTGTAGCCGACCACGGTCGGCTTGCCGGTCGTGCCCGAGGAGGCATGGATGCGCACGATCCTGTCCATCGGCACCGCGAACATGCCGAACGGATAGGTGTCGCGCAGGTCGGCCTTGGTGGTGAACGGGAACTTCGCCAGATCGGCGAGCGAGCGGCAATCGCCGGGCTTTACGCCGGCAGCGTCGAACTTTTGCCGGGAGCGGGCGACGTTGCGGTAGGCGTGATCGAGCGACCAGCGCAGGCGCTCGAGCTGCAGCGCCCTCAACTCGTCGAGCGGCGCTTTCTCGATCGGCTCGAGCGCAAAGCGCTTCACTTAGGATCTTGTTTTTCCAGAAACGCCGCCACGCCCTTGCGATAGTCCTCCGAGAAGCCGGCCTCGCGCTGCAGGTCGCGCTCGAGGTCGAGCTGGGCGTCGAGCGAGTTGTGCTCGGACGCATGTAGCGCGCGCTTGATCAGGCCGTAGCCCTTGGTCGGCCCTCCGGCGAGCTTGCGCGCGAGGGCGGTCGCCTCGGGCATGAGCTGCTGGTCGTCGAACACTTTCCAGATCAGTCCCCAGCGCTCCGCGTCTTCGGCAGAGAGCGGCTCGGCGAGCAGCGCGAGCCCCATGGCGCGCGCACTGCCGGCGAGGCGCGGCAGGAAATAAGTGCCGCCCGAATCCGGCACCAGACCGAGGCGCGCGAACGACTGCACGAAGCGCGCTGAGCGCGCCGCCACCACGATGTCGCACGCCAGGGCAATGTTCGCGCCCGCACCTGCCGCGACGCCGTTGACCGCGCAGACGATCGGCTTGGGCAGCTCGCGCAGCCGGCGCACCAACGGGTTGTAGTAGGAGCCAAGCGACACCGCAAGATCGATCGGCGCGGCGCCGGGCTCGACCCTGCGCTCCTTAAGGTCCTGTCCCGAGCAGAAACCGCGGCCGGCACCGGTGAGCAGCACCGCGCGGATCGCGCGCTCGTCGAGTGCTTCTTCGAGCGCCGCGCGCAGCGCCTTGTGCATCTCGGGATTGAACGCGTTCAGCTTGTCGGGCCGATTGAGCGTGATGGTCTGCAGGCCCGCCTCGACCGAAATCAGCACCGGTGCCATGGGGGTTAGAATTCTGCCATGCCGAAGCTGGAGAAAAAGCATGTCTGACACCGCGCTGCTGGTCATCGACATCCAGAACGACTATTTCCCCGGCGGCGCGATGGAGCTCGAAGGCGCCGATGCCGCCGGCGCCAAGGCGGCCGCGGCGATCGCGAAATTCCGCAAGGAGGGCAAGCCCGTGCTCCATGTGCGCCACCTCTCCGTGCGGCCGGGATCGACCTTTTTCCTGCCCGGAACGAAGGGCGCCGAGATCCACGTCGCCGTGAAACCGGCCGGCGGCGAAGTCGTGATCGAAAAGAATTTCCCCAACAGCTTTCGCGCGACCAATCTGGAGCAGGTCCTGACGGATTCCGGGGTGAAAAACCTGGTCGTCGCCGGAATGATGACGCACATGTGCGTCGACGCGAGTGTGCGCCATGCCGCCGATCTCGGTTACAAGATCACGCTGCTGGGCGACGCGTGCGCCACGCGCGCGCAGAGCTACGCGGGCGAGAAGGTGCCCGCGCGCCAGGTGCACGCCGCGTTCCTCGCGGCGCTCAATGGTTTCTACGCCAAGGTGGTCGACACGCATGAGCTATGAATTCATCAGTACCGAGCAGAAGGGGCGCGTCGGCGTCATCACCCTCAACCGGCCCAAG
>Ga0134121_10001666_pt1 | contig 20560 bp, 27 predicted proteins | sample KB301_FD_96463 | JGI IMG/M metagenome (GOLD analysis project Ga0134121, IMG submission 96463) | Terrestrial soil microbial communities without Nitrogen fertilizer from Kellogg Biological Station, Michigan, USA - KB3-0-1 | ecosystem: Environmental > Terrestrial > Soil > Unclassified ... | reverse complement strand
TTACCATTTTGCAACATCGGGAGAGCAAGGCTGCGAGGTGATGCGTGTGACTACTTACACTTCTGTACTGAAACCCGGATTTTATTGGGAGCCCATGGAGAAGCTGGGCATCAGCCAGGAACATGAATATGTTTTTAATAACCTGGAGAAAGATCTTCAAAGCAGGTACGGTCATATTAAATAGTGAGCATTGAATTAACTTTGACAAAATGAAAGCACAACTAAAAGGATACCTCACTTTGGTCTTCATCCTGGTTTTCGTTGAAACAAATTTTGCTCAGCCGCCCGGTTGGGCCTGGGCGAAGAGCGCGGGTTCTGTGAGTAATGATTACAGCAATGCCACATGCACCGATGCCGGCGGGAATGTATACGCTGCAGGAAGTTTCCAGGGAACAACGATAACCATCGGAAGCTATACGCTGCAGAACACAGCAACAGGAAGTAATGATATATTCCTTGCTAAATACGATGCTAACGGAAACGTTCTATGGGCTAAAAGCGCTGGTGGAACAGAACGTGATTTTGCATATGGCGTTTGCGCTGATATAAATGGCAATGTTTATATCACGGGATTTTTTCTAAGCACTGAAATAATACTAGGAACAGATACTTTGATAAATGCAGGTTCATACGGTGATATTTTTATCATTAAGTATGATTCTTCAGGCAATGTGCAGTGGGCAAGGAGTGCCGGTGGAACCAGTGCCGATGAGGCCTTTGGTATTTGCATCGATTCGGAAAGCAATATTTATATCGCGGGTATGTTTGGAAGTCCAACCGCTTCCTTCGGAAGCGATACTTTAAACCTGATCGGATATTATGATATTTTTATTGCCAAGTATACTCCTGGCGGTAATTTAACCTGGGTGAAAAATATGGGCGGTACACAATGGGACGCAGCCTATAGCATTTGTACCGATAATCATAAAAATATTTATATCACAGGTTGTTTCCAGCAGCTTGCCATCTTCGATTCAGATACGATAACAGGAGAGGCAAACGTAAATTTATTCGTCGCAAAATTTGATTCTTATGGCAATACGATCTGGGCAAAAAGTGCTTACGGCGGACATTTTGGCACCGGCAATTATGGATATGCAATTGTCGCTGATGCCTCGAGCAATGTTTATATAACAGGCACCTACCAATTCCTTCTGACCGTCAGCGATACCTTAGCCAATGCAGACAACAAGAGTACTTTTCTTGCGAAATATGACAGCAGCGGCAACGCCCTGTGGGCGAGGAGTCCTGGTGGTAACGATTATGATTATGGTTCAGGCATTTGCACCAATTCAGGCGGAAATATTTTTATCACAGGATATTTTGGAAGTTCGTTCCTCAATTTCGGAGGCTATCCTGTACTTAATGCCAATGTTGGTTATGATGATATCTATGTTGCAGCATACGATTCAAGCGGCAATGCACTCTGGGCAAAAGGCGCTGGCGGGCAGGATTATGATTATGGAATGGGCATTTGCAGTGGAGGCGGCAATCTCTATGTGACAGGTTATGTGGGCAGCTACTCCGTTGATTTCGGGAATACAACAATTATCAATAACGGCAGCTACGATATTTTCTTAGCAAAACTGTCTTCCACTGTTGGCATTGAAGAACCACCCGGCTATGATAATTCTTTAATTCTTTATCCCAACCCGGCCACCAACACGTTCACGATAAAAGGAATTCCATCCAGCGAACAGGTATTATTACAGGCCATAAATCCTCTGGGAAAAATAGTCTATGAAGAGGAGCTGGTTGGCAAGAGCGAATATAAAGTTGAGGCAAACTTTGCAAAAGGTATTTATTTTGTGAGAGCGAATGAACGGGTGAGAAAATTAATCATTGAATAAATAATTTTGCAACGGCAGGCAAAAGCGATAGCAAAATCTGGATTGGCAAAACCTAAAAGCAAAGTATTGAAGCGATAGAAGATTAACTAAACCCTCTTCCGGGAACAATCAAACACAAACAACATCAATGAAACAAGCTTTGACATTCACCGCCCTTCTTTCAACGGTTTTGCTTTCAGCATCCGCTCAGAATTTCAAACAAAAGTTCAACGACGTATTTGACAAGAAAGACACCGCAGAAGCCGCCAAAATACTTGTCCAGTGGGAGGCTAAAAGTCCAAACGATCCTGAACTTTATGTCGCTTATTTCAATTATTATGTTCAAAAAGGAAGCAGAGAAATGCTTGCTCTTGAACGGGAACAGAAAGGTGATCTATCAATGGAACTGGCTGACTCTTCCGGGAAGGTCGCCGGTTACATGAATGGCATAGTTGAGTATAATGACAGTGATTTGAAAAAAGTGTTTGAATACATTGATAAGGGAATTCAAACGTTTCCAAACAGGCTGGACATGCGTTTCGGGAAAATATACATGCTCGGCGAACAGGAAAACTATGAAGCATTCACGCAGGAAATAATTAAGACTGTTGATTATTCCGTAACGAACAACAATGCCTGGCTTTGGACGGATGATCAAAAACAAAAGGAGCCGAAAGAATTTTTACTGAATGCCATGCAAACGTATGTGCTTCAGTTGTACAATACCAACGACGACAAGTTGCTTGACAACATGAAGAGAATTTCGGAAACCATTCTCAAGCACTATCCGGAGCATGTTGAAAGCATGTCCGACCTTTCTATCGTTTACATGATCAACGAAGAGTACGACAAGGCGCTTGAACAACTGTTGAAAGCCGAGAAGCTTGCGCCTACCGACTATATTGTGTTGAACAACATTGCTGAAGCGTATAAACGAAAGGGGAATAAGGAACAAGCCATCGGTTATTATGAAAAAGTTCAGAAATACGGTGACGAAGAAGCCAAAGCATTCGCAAAGAAAGAGATCGACAAACTGAAATAATTATTATTTTAGTCAGGCATGAGTAAGGACCAGACATCAGACCTGCTTAAATTCCTCGATGCATTCCCTGAGGAAACAAGGGAAACTGCGCTGTGGTTGCGGGAACTTGTCTGGGACCTTTACCCCGGAACGAATGAACTCATATACGACAGTTACAATGCAGTAGCTTTTGGATGGAGCCCGACAACTAAATTCGGACAGGTATTCTGCGGGATTGCCGTGATGCGAAGCAATTATAATATCCACTTCAATTTTTTCCGGGGTTCAGAGCTTTCAGATCCGGATGGAATGCTGCTCGGGGAGGGAAAGCAGTACAGGTATATTCTGGTAAAGAATAAAAAGGATTTTCCAAAAATGTACATGAAAAAAATGATGAAGGAAGCCCATGCAAATTCGATGTCAAAAATCAAGAGCCCGAAAGACATCGCGAACGGGCTGACGATTACAAAAGCCATCTATGCAAAGAAGAGAAAACCTGCTGTTGAGAAGAAATAAATTATCGGCCTTTGACAAATGAGGAGGAGCAGGAAAATGGTGAGAAATAATTTATTTCAAAGAATACAAAATGAATAAAATAAAGGTCATCCTCACGGGCGCCACGGGCATGGCAGGCGAAGGCGTCTTGCTCGAGTGCCTGCGTAATGAGAAGGTCGAACGGGTACTGGTCGTGGGCCGCAGACCTTGCGGTATATCACATCGTAAACTTAAAGAGCTGCTGGTCCCTGATTTTTTCAGGATTGATGAAGCCGCAGATCAGCTCAGCGGTTATGACGGATGTTTTTTCTGCGCCGGCATCAGTTCCATTGGAATGAAAGAAGCTGAATATACGAGGATCACCTACGATACCACGCTTCATTTTGCCCGGGCAGTTCTTGAGAAAAATCCTCAACTTGTTTTTGATTATATCTCTGGCAGCAGTACTGACAGTACTGAAAAGGGCAGCCTGATGTGGGCAAGGGTAAAGGGCAAAACAGAAAACGATTTGATGAAAATGCCGTTCAAAGGCGCATATAATTTTCGCCCCGGTGTAATGACTCCTTTTAAGGAGCAGAAAAATGTAAAAAGGTTTTTAAAAATTCTTATTGGTATTTTCCCGCTACTTTTTCCGAAGAGCGTTCTTAGCTTGTCGCAAGTAGGCAGGGCAATGATAAAGACTGTAACTGACGGTTATTCCAAACATATTCTTGAAATCAAGGACATTAAAATCCTGGCGGAATAATCAGCTCCTGATGTTTCCCGATAAACACTTTATCAGTTGATTTGTGAATAACTATATTTACGTGGTTTTTAATTAAGTCAAACAGGAATTCCTGCTTGGCTTTGGATGGATTGAATAGCTTCTCAGCCATTAAATTTATCATCATGAAAAATGTTTTAATTCTTTTCCTGGTATTTCTATTAACTGCATCTTTTCATTCAACTTCAGCAACCAATATTCCGGGAGGATATGTATCAGGACACTGGACACTTTCTAATTCTCCGTACCTGGTCTTGGGAGACCTGGTCGTCCCGCAGGATTCAACGCTGGAAATAGATGCAGGTGTTTTTATCCAATTCCAGGCGCATTACAGTCTGAAGGTGCTCGGAAGAGTGCTGGCCATGGGCAATGTAAACAGCCACATTATTTTTACAGCGCCTACTGATTGGGGAGGGATTCGTTTTGAAAACACCACATCTTCCCAGGACTCGTCCTTGTTTATCTCCTGCGACGTGCAAGCCGGGTATTCACACGGCGGGAATGCCGGTAATGGCGGCGCATTTTACATTTCAAACTTTCACAAGGTAAGAATTGAGAACTGTGCACTTTCAAATAATCATGCTGAATTAAGGGGAGGGGCTGTATATTGTTTCGCTTCCAGCATTGTGATGAAGGGCGACACACTGACCGATAACCATGCTGATACGCAATATGGCGGCGGCGTTGCCATTTATTATTCTGTACCGCTTATCAGCAATTGTGTCTTCATACAAAACCCGGGAAGCATTTACCTGAGTGGTTCTCCCGCCTTGGTGCAGGGCAATACTGTTTCTAATAACACGATTAATTGTTCCATTTATTGTGATAACTCTGACGCAGCTATCATTGAGAATTTGGTTACAAACAGCAATGACAAATCAATTTACTCCACAGCTTCTTCCCCAACGATCATTGGAAATGTCATCGCAGGCGGGTATTCATCCAACTATGGCGGCGGTATTTGCTGTCAGGGCGGAAATCCGGTCATCCTCAACAATACGATTGTAAATAACCGGTCGGACATATATGGCGGAGGCTTGTCCGTGCAGTATAGCTGTTCATGTATCGTCAAGAATAATATTTTCTGGAACAATACAAGCGGACAAGGTAACCAGGTTTATATTGATGCAACCAGTGCTCCGGAATTTTACAACTGCGATATAGAGAATGGGATGGGCGGAATCTACGCGCAACAGGTTTTTACAGGTCCTTATGTAAATAATATTAATACTGACCCGCTATTTGTGAATGCTGCCCTGAACGATTACAGGCTGCTGGCAGTTTCACCTTGTTTCAATGCGGGTGACACAACAGGTATCAACCTGCCGCTGACAGATTTGGCGGGCAGCCCGAGAATCTGCGACGGAATGGTTGACATTGGCGCTTATGAAATTTGTATCAACGGTATTCCCGGATTCACATCTGGCGCTTTTGATTTAAATGTTCATCCGAACCCTGCGCAGGGCAAGGTGATTTTTGAAATTCACGGAGCCGGCGATAAGGAAAACATGGAATTGCAAATTATGGATCCGCTGGGAAAAATAACCAGACAGGTATTCCCTGAAGGCGCCATAACTACAATTCAACTTGAAGGAGTGAGTCCAGGAATGTATTTCTATTTGCTCAGGGATGACATGAAAATATTAAGTTCAGGTAAAATAATTATTGAGTAAGTGATATTACTAATATTCTTATGAAAAAATATTTGCAATCATTCATCTGCATGCTGTTGCTTGCGGCCTTTGCATTTGCGGGAAATATTCCTCCTGCCGTTGAAAAAGCATTTGGTGAAAAATTTCCTGGTGCTACGGGAGTGAAGTGGGATAAAGAAAATGCACATGAATATGAAGCTTCATTTCTCTGGAAAGGGCAAAGGTATTCCGCCAACTTCAACGAGAGCGGGGAGTGGCTGGAAACTGAAAGCACGGTTACCTTTCACAGCCTGCCTGAAAAGATAAAGTCGGCATTCAATGACGGTCATAAAGGAGCAACTGTGAAAGCTGCTGCTTCAATCGAAAACTCAAAAAATAATTTGAGTTATGAAGTTGAATATAAGGAAGGCGTAAAGACCCATGAAGCTTTTTACAGTTCTGACGGAACTGAATTGAAGAAAAAGTGATCTTGAGTAAACCTTCCGAACCTTTTCTCAGCAGGATCACCATCTATCCCGTGAAGTCACTGGATGGAATGACGGTGCAAAAGGCAGTTGTTTCTGAAGGCGGATGCCTGTTGCACGACAGGGAGTTTGCAATACTTGATAAAGAAAACAATTTCGTCAACGGGAAATCAAACCCTTTGGTTCATACGCTTCGTTCTTCAATTGATTTTAAAACCGGGATGATCTCTTTCAGAAAGGAAGGGGAAACAGCTTTGAATCATTTTTCCCTGCAGCAGGAGCGGGAAGCAATAGAAACTTACCTCTCCGGTTATTTCGGTGAACCTGTCCGCTTTGAACAAAACAAGACGGGCCGTTTTATGGACATGCCTGACATTGGCGGGGCAACATTGCTCTCCACATCAAGCCTGAAATCGGTTGCTGAATGGTATCACCCCATGCACGTTGATGAAGCAAGAAAGCGTTTCCGCGCCACGCTGGAGATAGATGGTGTGCCGGCCTTTTGGGAGGACCATTTATTTTCCATTGCCGGGAAGGGCATAGAATTCAAAGTTGGGGATGTCTTGTTTATTGGTGTAAGCCCGCGAGAACGATGCGTGGTTCCTTCGCGGCACCCGGAAACCGGCAAGGTGCTCCATGCATTTCCTAAAATATTTTCTACGCACCGTGCATCAGCACAGCCAGACTGGTCTGCTCTGGACACGTACGGTCATCATTATTACCTGACAGTGAACTGCTGCATACCCGCAACTGAGACAGGGAAGAGCATTACGACAGGCGACAGAATATCCATTACCGGTGAGCGGGTTTTTTATGAATGATCTGCACTTCATGCTTTGCCTCTCTGACAAGTCTTTCACTAATTCAATCTTTCGATTTATCTTTACTGGGCTTTAAAAAATCTTTCAGACAGAAATCGATTACGGGCACGTTATTAAATTATTGCATATGAACCTTTTCAAAACAAGCCTGCTGTGCGCAGGATTAATACTTTCGCCAGGCGCTTCCCGGGCGCAGTTTATTCTTGCAGGTGACCCGGTCGGCAATTATTATCATGACGTGAACCCGGATAGTTTAATGGAGGCGCTGTGCGTCCACCTAAGCCCTTATCCTCCTGATTCAGTAAAACTGGATGTGGACTCCGATGGTGTATACGATTTTATCATTCAGTCCGGAGCTGACGGAGGCCTGGGTGGCGGGTCAGGAGGCTGCGGGATCACCCCGCTGCAAAGCTATGCATCTGTCGTAAGTCACCTCGACACTTCAGAAGGTTGTTGCCCGTCACAATATGTTGCCGAACTGGCTGATACCCTTCAGGCAGGAGATGTCATTTCCCAGGCCTTGAGATACAACACAGGCTTTTCTTATTTCTGGTCCACCACCTATGGCATGGCAATGGGTCCGATCATCGATTCCTGGAATAATATCGGCGAACATTTTACCGGCATACGGCTCAGCTATCCGTTCGACACCCTCTACGGATGGATCCGCGTGGAGGCAGTTTATGATACGCTGTTTAAGTTTTATGTAAAGGATTTTGCCTGTAACAGGAATACGCACATCGGGATCAATGAAATTCAAAATCAGCATGCTGCTATTTATCCCAATCCCTTTTCTGACAAGCTCATCATACAAAGTGCATCTCCGGGGCCATCAGAGATCCTGATATATGATGTTACCGGCCGGTTGCTGATGAAAAATATTTGTGCAGGCAACCTCGTAATCAATACCGGGAAATTCGAAAAAGGAATTTATATGTACCGGATCAGGCATTCAGACGGAACTGAGGACACAGGAAAAATGGTGAGGGATTAGCAAATAATTTTTCCGGCGGCGAAGGACTTCGAGCAAATTCAGGATTGAATAAGTAATTCTCAATACTTCATTGCCATTAAAATACATTACAATGCAGGAGTTTATGTTTTACATCAGGAATCAAAAGGACGCCAAGAAATCCCTTACAGAAGAAAGCCACCTCGCATTTATTAAAAAGTGCGAAGTATACATTGGCAGGCTCAAGAGCGAAAATAAACTGATCGCCGCACAGCCGCTTGTCCGGGAGGGTGTGGTGATCAGGAAAGAAAATGCGGAATGGAATGCAGCCGCTATTTCCGCCGATCTGGAAGTACAGGTCGGCTATTATCACATCCGCGCCAACGACCTTGAGGAGGCCGTCAACATTGCAAAGCAGAATCCTGAATTCGAGTATGTCCCGTCTGCAAGCATTGAGGTGCGACCGGTCAAAACAAAAGAAGCGGAAACAGGTTTTGTTTATCCGAAATAATTGTATGCGCGTATTTTCATTCACGGTCCTTATCCTGGTTCTCCTGGTTCATGATGCACAAGCGTTCATCAGCGGATGCACTGACCCGCTTGCAACAAATTACAACGCAGCGGCAACGGTGAATGACGGCAGTTGCTTATACAGCAACAGTTCCGTTTCTCCGTCTTCAAGCTATAACCTGGCTGCAAGCCTCTCAGAAACCTCTGGATTGATCAAATGGAACAGTGAATTGTGGACGCACAACGACAACTCCGACATCAACCTTTACGCGCTGGATTCAAGTAACGGGAGCATACTTCAAACCTACCCGCTCACAGGATCGGTGAACAATGACTGGGAAGAAATTTCACAGGACAGCAGTTATGTTTACGTCGGTGATTTCGGCAATAACGTCAACGGCAACAGGACAGACCTTAAAATTCTGAGAATAGAAAAAAATTCTCTTCTTGCCCAGTCACCGGTGGTTGATACAATTTCCTATGCGTATTCCGACCAAATTGATTTTACCGCAACCGGTTCCAATAATACTGACTTTGACTGCGAAGCCATGATTGTGTCGGACGACAGCATTTACCTTTTCACCAAGCAATGGGTCAGCAATAAAACAAGCCTGTATGCATTGCCGAAAGTCCCCGGCAATTTTATTGCTGAATTAATGACAACGTTTGATGTGCAGGGGCTTGTTACCGGAGCTGTATTGCTTCAGCAGCAGCGCATCGTTGCACTGTGCGGCTACAGCAACCTGCTCCAGCCATTTACAGAATTGCTCTATGATTTTACCGGAACAGTTTTTTTCAGCGGAAACAAAAGAAAGGTTTCGATCTCTTTGCCCTTCCACCAGGTTGAGGGAATCGCAACAACTGACGGCCTCACTTTTTATATGACGAATGAATATTTCTCCATCGTCGCCACGCCGCAAAAGTTCCACATCTTCGACTTCACAGCGTACCTTGGTAATTACATCAATAGTTTAACGCTCGGTATTCAGCACCCAGCAGATGAGAATGATCTTGTTCTTTTCCAGGATCCTGTTACTGATGCCCTCACTATAAAATCTAAAATCTTCCCGGTCAACTACTGCCTGCTGAATCCGCCGGGGCAAATAGTGAAAAGGGGAGAGGTGGGAGCAACAAATGCCCTCATCAGTCTTGGTGATTTGTCGCCTGGAATTTATTTCCTTCTGACAGGTAATAGAAATAACCAGGCAATAAAAATTATTAAGAAATGATCGCGGTCAATAAATTAAAACTGATCATAATTGTATGCGCTGCATTACCAGGTTCGGCGTGTAATAATAATCAACAAGGAAAGACAAATATGGTTGACGCAGTAACAGATGAAGTAAAGCAGGACAGCAGCAGCGGCTATGCAGTATTGCAAAGTGGGCTGAAGATGTATTATGAAATACATGGATCCGGATTTCCTTTGGTATTGATTCATGGCGGAGGATCCACGATTCAGACCACCTTCGGGAGAGTCCTTCATACATTGGCAAAAAAACACCGGGTGATTGCTGTTGAACTTCAGGCGCACGGCCATACTGCTGACATCGACAGACCGCTGAGCTTTGAAAATGACGCTAACGACGTAGCTGAACTGTTGAAGCAACTCAATGTTCGAAAGGCAGATATATTCGGTTTCAGCAATGGGGCCAGCACTACGCTGCAGCTTGCTATCCGTCACCCGGATGCAGTGAATAAAATAATTGTGGCATCCACCATGTATAAGAAAGCAGGATCGTATCCCTGGTTCTGGGACATGATGAAGCATCCCAGGTTTGAAGACATGCCTCAGCAGTTGAAAGATGCGTACCTGCATATCAATCCCGACAGCAATGCGCTTTATACCATGTACAAGAGAGATGTTGCCAGGATGCAGTCGTTCAGCGACATGAGCGACGAAGACATTAAAGCCATCCAGGCGCCGGCATTTTTAATTGCCGGGACGAAAGATGTCGTCAGCCCGGAGCATGCCGTCGAAATGTTCCACATGATGCAGCATGCAGAGCTCGCCATACTTCCCGGCGCTCACGGGGAATATATCGGGGAAATCACCACGCCGCAGGATCAGGCTTTTATCAATGGAACTGTTGCGCTCATTGAAAAATTCATCAGTGAAAAGAATTAGGATCATCCTGTTTGCTTTTACATGCAGATGATGTGAGCCGTCGAAAGGGTATATTTTTTTAGCGGAAGAGATGCGTCACTGAAATGCCGGAGCGTTGCATGATAACCTGGACTATTACAAATTATTCCTGATGTTGTTTGCAAGAAGCAGACTCTTCAGGCTGGCCAACTCTTCTTCCTGAAATAATTCGAGAGGAATTCCGTTGGCTAAATTCCTGCTTTGCCAAACCAGCAACCATTTTTTGGACTTTGTTACCTTGAATATTTTTTCCCACGACACTTCCTGTGAAAAAGATTCACCGGTCATAGCAAACTGATGTTGGCGAAACTCATATAAAATGAGTTCACGCAGACGGTTCTTGGCATTAAAGTTCTTCTTCGCGGCGAAATAAGTAATCAATGGAAATTGGGCCATGATGATGATAGGAATAAAAACTTCCTTGAAGCTCGGCTCCGTTCTCGGGAAAGGGAAAAGCATAATGTTAAGCAGCGATAAAAGTCCAATGGCCATAACAAAACGCACGATCCCCTTTCTGAAAAGTATATAAATATTGAGCGCTACAAAATCATTCTTCGTCATCTGGTATCTGATAGAAATATTCATGAGGGTTGCAGGCAAACCTGAATTGGCACCCTGCGTGCTCAAATATATTCAAAAAAAGAAATTTGAACCTCGACCAAAATAGCGCGTCAGCCTTCGTCCGTCAACGTTAGCTTTTCACAGTACTTCTCTTTTGTTCTTTTGGCGTCCGCTGGCCCTTACCGGTGTTAACCAGTTTCAATAAGCTTCCTTGTATATATTCACCCCATGCGTTTGAACAATCCCCGTAACATTCAATGGCGGGAACAAGTCCCAGGTGTGTAAAACGGATTTGCGTTTTACCGCCTTTCTCAAAAATTTCAAAACTGATTTTAGTCCCGTTCCATTCCTTTTTGTCTTTCACAAAATTCAGTTTGCTGTCCGTAACCAGCCAAACCACTTTTTGATCCGGAATCACTTCAACCAGCTTTTGCTTTGACATGTGGACATCTCCGAAGCGGACGGTAAATTCATCATTCAGTTTCTTTGAACTGCCCTCCAGGTTTTCTGTCCACCATTTTGAAACGTCGTTGATATATTTGAAAGCATCTTTTGCCGAAGCATTCACCGGTATAGTTACACTGTAATCCTGGTTTTTCATTTCTTGATAAATTTTTTAATTGCAATTTCTTTGGTTAACCGTTACTTCAATTGCCATTTTTCCGCCAGCTGCGCATTAAACCCTTCACCTTCTTTCGGATTAGGTTCGCCCTTGCCTGTAGAGATATAATTCTTAAGACTTTTTTTGATGTAGCCTGTCCATGCATCGAAGCAAACATCGTAGCACTCATAAGCAGGCACCAGCCCCTCATGCGTGAACCGGATCTTTGTTTTGCTGCCATCCTTTGAGATGTCAAATACAAGCTTCGTATCAATCCACTCAGTTTTGTCTTTCGTGAAATTAAATTGATTGTCCACCACCAGGTAAACCAGTTTTTTACCGGGGACGGATTCAATAAGCTTTATCTTACAGAGGTGTATGTCCTTGTAATGATAAAAAAATACTTCGTTGAGTTTGTCGGTAGGGCCTTCAATTTCTTCCGACCACCATCCGCGGAAATTCCTGATGGCATTAAATGCTTCCTGCGGAGACTGATCTACCTGTATGGTAGCGGTAAAATCCTGTGCTGACATTTTTTTAATTTTTTGAATTTATACTGCAAATGTAGGGTCAGAATCCAGAACAGGGACGGTGTAAAATAGACATTCTAACGGGTTGATTTGGACAAAGCGGATTTCTACCTTTGCTGCCATGAAATACCTTACCATCATCGTTCCAGAGGGCCAGAACAACCTCAGCAGCATTGTCGGCACATATAAAATATTTAGCAGGGCCAATGAATACTGGAAGAAAGCCGGCCGTAGTGAATTGTTTAGCATACAGCTCGCCGGCCTCTCAAAGGAAGTTGAATTCTATGAGGGACTGTTTACGGTGAAGCCGCATACAAATATTTCAGCCATCAAAAGGACGGATCTTATTGTCATACCATCCCTGAACCATAACTATTACGATTCCCTGGAAGGGAACGAAGCAATCGTTGACTGGATCGCTCGCCAATACAGGCAGGGGGCTGAAGTAGCTTCGATATGTACAGGTGCTTTCCTGGTTGCGTCTTCAGGCTTGCTGGATGGAAAAAACTGTTCCACGCATTGGGCGGCTGCTGATAATTTCAGAAGCATGTTTCCCAAAGTGAATTTGCAAGCCGATCAACTCATCACTGATGAAAATGGAATTTATACAAATGGAGGTGCGTATTCATTCCTGAACCTGGTGCTCTATCTTGTTGAGAAATATTACAACAGGCAAACTGCTATTTTCTGTTCCAAGGTTTTCCAGATTGACATGGACAGGCAGAGCCAGTCGGCATTTACAATTTTTACCGGCCAAAAATCGCATGGAGATGAAACTGTGAAAAAGGCGCAGTCTTATATCGAAAAGAACGTGCATGAAAAAATATCCGTGGAGCGTTTATCTTCCCGGTTCTCAGTCGGGAGGCGGAATTTCGACAGGAGGTTTATCAGGGCTACCGGGAATACGCCTCTTGAATACTCGCAGCGTGTAAAAGTTGAGTCGGCCAAGAAATCATTTGAAACCACCCGGAAAACGATTCATGAAGTGATGTATGAAGTTGGTTATAATGATGATAAAGCGTTCCGTGAAGTATTCAGGAAAATTACGGGGATGTCGCCGGTGGAGTACAAGGGGAAGTACAATAAGGAGGCCGCTGTTTGATGCGAACAGGTATTTTTCTTCGGTACACTTGTCACGGGAGAATATAAACGAGACTCTTTCTTTCTGCATTTCGGTGATGCCTATTTCCATACTGTCACCGCTTAATCATCTTGTCCTTTACTATTTCACTCAGAACTTTTTCCCTCAGGCTTTGACTAATCGTTATCCTTGTGGTTCCAATGTCCAGCATATTCCCTTCAATGCTTTTTATCTTTCCCATGTTTACAATAAAAGATTTATGGACCTTGATAAATATTTCGGCAGGCAATTGCTCCTCCAGGCTTTTAATAGTGATATAGACCATCATTTTTCTTGAGGTGGTATAAAGCATGACGTAGTTCAACATTGCTTCCGCATAAAGCAAATCCTGGTATAATACTTTCTCGATTTGGTTATCGCATTTTATGAAAAAGTGGTCGCTTACCGGCTGTAATTTTTCTGAGCGTTGTGCTCTCAGCCTGACAGCTTCCTTTGCCTTGTTGCATGCTTTCAAAAATCTCTCAAATGCAATCGGCTTTACCAAGTAATCCAATACATCCAGTCCATACGCTTCCACAGCGTATTCCCCATAAGCAGTAGTCATGATGACAAAGGCCTCCGGTATGAAGTTTTTCAAAAAATCAATGCCGTTTATTTTTGGCATATTGATGTCAAGGAAAATTAACCTGATATCGTTCTTGCTGAGTAAAGCCATTGCCTTTACCGGGTTTTCAGCTTCGCCTGCTATTTCTAGAAAGTCAATGTCTTCGATGAACTCACGCAAGACTTTTCTTGCAACTGGCTCATCATCTATAATGATACATTTTATTTTCATGCTAAGTCCAGGATTAAATTTGCTTCGTAAAAATTCTTTTCATTTAGATTTGCGAGCTTATATTTTCCGGGATATAACAGCTCCAGCCTCCTGCTCAAATTAGCCAGGCCTATACCTTTTGCCGGACGATTTATATCCTGAGAGGGCAACTCTATCGAATTGAGCACCGAGCCATACAATATCGTTCCTTTGATAGTCAGCCTGATACTGATTTTATTCTCTTTTTGCGTCGAGGTGCTTACAAATTTAAAAGCGTTTTCAATAAGAACAATTAACAAAAGCGGAGCAATGCTTAAGCCCTTATCGGTATTTTCCATTTCAACATTCACAATCAGGTTTTCATTTTTCCGCAACTGCTGAAAAACAACATAGTTTTTTATGTAATTAATTTCCTTCTCCAAGCTCACCTTTTCGGCTGAACAATCATAAAGCTGGTACCTAAGCAGTTCAGAAAACTGAAGCAAGGTGTTTCTTGCAACCTGGTTGCTCTTATCAATATGCCCGTAAATGGTGTTTAATGAATTAAAGAGCGCATGGGGATTAACTTGTGCCTTCAGGTAATCTAATTCGCTTTTTGTTTTTTCCTTTTCCAATAATTCCAATTCACGCTGACTTTTTATTTTGTCAATCATCATTTTTCCTACGATAATCAGTAAGACCCAAAGCGAAATGTTACCGAATGAAACTATGAATAATGTGAGAAAGTCTGTTGCCGGCGCATCATGAAACAAGTACCGGTTCATTTGCACTGCAACCAACGACCTAAGCCATGCCGAGCAGGCCACCAACAGGATGGTGGCAGCAATAAAAAAAGGGTATCTCTTTTTAATTAAGAATTGGGGAATGACAATATTACTGATAGCATAATAGTCCGCGGTAATAAAAATCAAATAGCAAAATTCAATGGTCATTGTTTTGCTAATTGAAACGGAATAGCTGCGGAAAACAGCAATCCAAAACAGGTAGATGCTTAACCAGAAAACAGTATGAATCAGGACAGTCCTTCTTTTCAAGATTCAGATTTTAGGCAAAGGTAGCGAAGACGTTTTCCCCGCGTAATTTATTACAGCATCCAACCAAATCTCCTGATAAAACACATGTTTAATCATGTAAAGCCATTGGATCGTGTAATATTTTTTTCAGCGAGGTGTAAAGATTGGTCCTTTGCCTTTTAATTCAAAATGATAAATTACAAAAGCAATGAAAAAAATCATCAGTTGGTTTGTACATCCACCCGTAACGGGTCCGTCTTCAATTTTAATTCTTCGCCTCATGGCAGGAAGCGTTTTCCTTTGGGAAGGCATCCTTAAATTTGTTTATCCTAACCAGGGCGTGGGACGATTTACAAAACTCGGATTTCTCTTCCCTGAAACTACTGCTCATTTTGTAGCCGTCGGCGAAATTATCGGTGGTATCCTTCTAATCGCCGGGTTAATCACAAGAATTGCAGCATTCTATTTTATCATTGAAATGATCGTTGCCATCCTGAGCACAAAAATCAGTTTGTATTTGGGAACAAGTCCGTTACCATTGCCGCCTGCGCCGCCTAAAGATGGCATCTGGGCTGTGCTTCATGAAATTCGATCTGACTATGCACAAATACTTACCTGTCTTTATTTACTCATTGAAGGGGCTGGAAGAAGGTCCGTTGATTTTAAACTATCTACATCCAAAAAGTTATATAGCATGGATGAAGAAGCATTGCGATTAACCCAGTCCTGATGTCATCAGCCATTACGCTCACCACCTGCGACGGAAAGTTACAGCGCAAAATGCTCTTCTATAATCGTATCAAGTTTCTTAAAACTTTCAGAACCCTTGACAATGTAATCCAGCGCGCCTTTTTGCTTTGCAAGTTCCTTGATACGCGGATTTTCGACGGAGGTAATCATCACCACTTCCGCAGCCGGGCAGATTTCCTTGATCTTTTCAAGCGTCTCCAGCCCGTCGCGTTTGGAACCAATGGAAGAATCCAGGTAATAGTCAACCAGCACTAAATCCGGTTGCAACGCCATGTTATTGATGATCTCCTTGATGCAGGCTTCGCCAGTAAAAAAACCTTTTACCTGGATGCCCGGGTATTTTGACATATGATCCGTTAGATAGGTTCTCTCTGCCGGAGTGTCTTCCACAATGTAAAGATTACGAAGCTTCTTTTGTGACATATTGATTCTGAATAAAGGAGGTTTTGAAATCTGACTCCCGTGTTAAACACAGGATGATCAAATTTAGATTACATGGGAGAAACAGAACCCATGCTCATTCAGATTTAATAATAAATTAACATCGGAAATTCTGTCGAATCCCGGACAAAAAAAAGGCCGCACGTTGAATGCGGCCCTTTCTTAAATAGAAATGTTTCTATTCGACTATTATTTTTTTGACAATCCGTTCTTCATTCATTATTAAGCTCAATTTCATTTTACCCCTCTGCGCGGCATAAGCTCTTGCAGAAATAACCCGGCCTGCAATGTCAGTAAACGTCCATTGAGTTGGTTCCCTGTCCGCTCGTGATGACTGCGCCGGCAGGCACATTCCAGTTCCGGGATGTTACACCTGACTGGTGGGCACACATCCCTTGCGCCTGAGCAATAGTAGGAAGTGACAAACGTTTTAAAAACGTTGATCAGTCATTTCCGGGAAGTTCTTCTCAGGCGTTTCACAACGAAAAAAACGATGAGGCCGAGAAGTCCCAGTGCCCACAGGTGGGCGATGCCCACAATCAGCATGAGCAATATGTCCCATCCGCTTTTTACAGCGCTGCTGAATTGTGATGAGAATCCATTGAGTGCAGAAGTCTTTTGATAGTAAGAGACGCTTAATGTGCTGAGTGAAATTCTGTCCTTCATATATTTCATTTGTCCCTCCACAGATTCAATCTCCGTCTGAAGCTGCCCGATTTCCCTTTCAATGGAAAGTATCTCTTCCACCTTGTTCGCTTTCTTTAATATTTCCCTGTAACGTTCCTGCAATTCCTTCTTTGTTTTAATCCTGGATTCAATGTCGATGAACTCTGCAGTTACGTCGAGCACGTTCACATTTTTGCTGTCGAGTTTTTTTACGGATTCAGAAATTTCTTGAACCAGTGTATCGAATTTATCGGCCCGAACGCGGATCGTGACACTGTGCTGGATGCGGTCGCCGTATTCATGTGCTTCATCTTTAGAAATATATCCGTCCAGCTCTCTTACGGTGCGGTCGATCAGCGATTTCGTAGCAGTCACATCGGCTGTTTCAAAAGTGAGCTCACCTTCCTTAATTACTTTTCGATCATCAGGAAGTTCAGTCTTTTTCCCCGGTGTTGTGCCGGCAGGTACAGGTTCCTTACGCAGGTCGCCGGCCGCAATGCCATTGTTGTCTTTTGAACGGGTGCAGGAATAAAATGCAAGGAAACAAAGGAGTGAGATAAGTGCGGGAAAGTTTTTCATATCAGGAGGGTTTTGTTATGAGGGACATAACGCAACCCTGCATGGTAACTTCGCACGCTAAGCGTTAATGTTTTATTAATTACGATTAGCTCATCCCTTTGCTTCCAAGTTCACAAAAGAGATCGGGCAGACCGGAAAAGTGCTTCACTTCTTTTGGGCCTGCATGTTTTTGTATGGATGTTCTTTGAGTTCTACAATAAGGAATTTAGCAGGCCTGGTACCTGAGTTCTCTGTCCAGTGCGGACGTTCAGGATTTGAATACCCGCAATCGCCCGCTGCCAGGTCATATTTCTCTTCTCTGCCGTCAGTGTAATGTACCACCAGGTGACATTCACCAAGCGCATAAAAGAAATGGGCAGGGTGTGTATGCACGCCGCCTTTTTCACCGGGCATGAGAGTTACCTCTGATGCCCTCACCAAACCCGTATCAGCCAGGGTTTTCACCGATTTTGCATCCAGGTCTTTCCAGTTTTGCGCCTGAGCAAGGCTGAGAGTCATGCAAAGGACAATAGATGCGAGAATTGACATGAACTTTCCGGGATGAATAGAGACGGGTTCATGCTTGCTTAGATTTTTCTTTTTCATCTTATTTAATATTTAGAGTTAATTATATTTGTAAAAATAAACCGTGGACTATAGTCCATTGTCAAGAGAAAAATTCGAACAAAATGCTAATTGGTGAATTATCAAAGCGTTGCGGTTTGTCGAGGGACACGATCCGCTTTTATGAAAAGCATGGGCTGATATCCGTTGGCCGGAAGGAAAGACGGATGAATAACTACAAAGAATATTCTGAGGACACCTTGCAGCGGCTGCTTTCCATCAGACTGATTAAGAGCTTTGGGTTTACATTGAATGAAGCATCAGAAGTGCTGGAAATGATCGAAGTGAACGAAGCCACCTGTTCGAACATGTCGGATAAAATCGAAGAAAAAGTTGCGCTGCTCGATGATAAAATCAGGGAGCTCATCAGGATCCGTTCATTGCTGCTGGACGGATTAAAAACTTGCAAGAGTTCTGCCTGCAATCCCTTGAACCCAAATGACAATTGCGCTATGATCGTTGCGAAAGCAGAATGCTGATTTGAATAGGGGATGATGTCCTTTTTATTCGCAAACTAAATTCCGACAAATCGCCGCATCAATAATAGAGCAGGGGAGATGCCTGATGTTGCTGGTAATACAGGTGTTAGTCATTGAGTCCTTTTCCCTTGAGAATTGCCGCCATACTTTTTTCTATCCTCGAATCACGGGTTTTGGTTTGTTTGGGTGCGGAAAAATAAAGTATGTAGCCTCGTTGACGTCCCGGCGTGAGTGATTTAAAAGCAGTTTTCAATTCAGTATTTTTATTCAGCCTGGCTTGAAATTCCCTGGGAACGGTAAATTCTTTCGTCTTCTTTAACGCCACTTTCAAGCCGGCCTTTTCCACTTCAATGGCTTCATAGATGTACGTCTTCAGTGTGCGTTCCAACTTTACAATTTCCCTGGTATTGGTGAACCGGACCTGGCGTGCGGCCTGCACATTTTTTGTCTGCTGGATCAAAATACCTTTGGCGTCATTCAGCAAGACCCCTTTGAAAAACAAAAGCGCACAGTGCTCTTTAAAAGTATGTATCAATACGATGTTAGTTTTCTGAAAAGTGTCACCGGGAGCACCCCATTTCAATTCTTCGTTCAGTCCGCAACTGAGAACGATTGTTCTCAACTTTGCGATTTCTTCCTGCCACTTTTGGGCTTTTGTAAAATACCAATCTACTTTAGGATTTATCAGGTTCTTTTTCATTGTATTTATTTTTTATCAGACTATTAGAGAAGCGCGGAAGCCGCGCGCGGCATAGTAAGACTCCGCGCCGTTATGATAAGTGAAGACGTGGTCATAACGGCGATCGCAAAAGATGGCTCCTCCAAGTTCCCTGATTTCAGGAGGTGTTTTCACCCAGCTTGAAGTTTTCGTATCGACCGCTCCGAGTTTCTGCAACTCCCTGTATTCGTCTTCTGATAAAAGCTCAACGCCCATTGCAGCAGCCGCATCAATGGCGTTGTTTGCGGGCTTGTGTTCCTTCCTTGCTGCATGGGCTTCGTAATCGTAACAGAAGCTTCTGCGTCCTTTGGGACTTTCGGAAGAACAATCATAAAAAATAAATGCGCGCGTCTTTTTATCCTGTCCTACAACATCCGGTTCGCCGCCTGATTTTTCCATTTCGTTGAGCGACCAAAGTTTGTCAGTATTCGCTTCGATCTTTGACTGCACGCCCGGCCAATCAATTCCTTTATGGCGGTGCATGTTTTTCTCAAAGCGGGCTTTTAAGATATTGAGCAGTTCCTGGCGCTGCTTTGTTGACAATTCCTTTTTCATTTTATTATTAATTATTGGTTAACCAAAATGATTTTATTTTCCGCCTTGCAGAGGAAGAGAGGCTAAGCGGCGGTTGGGTGGCCTGAAATACCAGGACACAACAGTAAGTACGAGCAGCAGGAGCGAAGGAAATATTTCACTCACGGGATTGCCTGTTGCAATATGTGAAAATATTGCTCCCGTCATGGCAAAGAAAAAACCTGCATAAGCCCACTCCTTCACGAGCGGAAATTTAGGAATAAGTATGGCTGCAACTCCCAGGATTTTCCAGGCCGCCAGGAGGGTCAGCAGGTAAACAGGGTAGCCCAACTGCGCAACGCTGTCGGCTCCGCCGGCTCCTTCTTTCCCCCTGAATAATTGTACTCCGGCAGTTGAAACCATTCCCAATGCAAGCCAGAGGGTGGCAATCCAATAGATAATTTTATTTCTTTTTGACATGGTGTTTTATTTTAATTTGTTTACGATTTCTTCCAGTCGGTTATGTGCCCAATTGATGCCCTGCGCAAAAGGCAGTTT
>Ga0134121_10001665_pt1 | contig 20565 bp, 14 predicted proteins | sample KB301_FD_96463 | JGI IMG/M metagenome (GOLD analysis project Ga0134121, IMG submission 96463) | Terrestrial soil microbial communities without Nitrogen fertilizer from Kellogg Biological Station, Michigan, USA - KB3-0-1 | ecosystem: Environmental > Terrestrial > Soil > Unclassified ... | reverse complement strand
CGTGTGCGTGCGCTCGAGAATTCGCTGGCGAAGAGACACGGCCTCAACCCGGGTGACGTGCTCGTCGATTTTCCAGCCAAGACGCAGATGCTCGGTCTCGAGCTTCCCCTCCGCCTGCGCGACGGGTCAGTGGTGACGCTGACGCAGGAAGGGATTCCCGGTGCCGTGAATCTCCCGCGTCTCGCCGATGAGTTCTACACGTCGGCCCGCTGGCTGAGGATCTTTGCCCGCGAACGCGTGCCGATCAGCCTGAACGAGATACGCTGAACGCTGAACGCTGAGCGCTGAACGCTAAACGCTCAACGCTAAGCGCAAAGCGTTAAGCGTTAAGCGTTAAGCGCTTTTCCCCGCCCGCGGGCCTCTGCTAACGCACGAGCAAGGCCGCGATAGTATGCGGCGCCGTCCGTGTCGCCCTCGGCTTCGAGCGCCATCGCACACCGCTCGAGCGCGTAGAGAATGTTGCCGAGGTACAGCTCAGCAAGGGACGCAACGGTCTCGGTATCAGCGGAATCAGTCACCCGTTCCCCCGTTGCCCTTCGCCCGTTGCCCTTACTCCACCGACTCCACGCGAATCACGATGGCCGTGATATTGTCGAGTCCGCCGCGGCCGTTCGCATCCGCAATCAGCGCATCGACAATGCGTACAGGAGCCGAGCGCGCGAGCAACAGCTGTTGCAGCCGGCGATCATCGACCATGCCCGTGAGGCCGTCGCTCGCCACGAGCCACACGTCGCCGAGACGGACTTCGCCCGCATAGACGTCGGGCTGCACTTCCTCGCCCGCGCCCACGCAGCGCGTGATCACGTTGCTGTACGGGTGGTAGCGCGCCTGCTCGGGCGTGAGAAAGCCGGCGTCGACCTGCTCCTGCACGTATGAATGGTCCTTCGTGACCTGCGTGAGCATGCCGTCGCGCAGGAGATACACGCGCGAGTCGCCGACCTGTCCAATCAGGTAATGGCCGTGGGAGAGAAGGAGCACGGAGACGGTCGTCCCCATGCCCTGTTTGTCCGTCTCCGACAACATGCGGTCGTGAATCGCGCGATTCGCGGCGCGGAGCGATTCCTTGACCCGGTCGGCGGCACCTGCGTCGCGCACATCGCGCATCCCCGCGAGCTCGCGCGCCACGATCTGCACGGCCATTTCGCTCGCGACTTCGCCGGCGGCGTGGCCGCCCATGCCGTCCGCGACGATGAAGATGCCGAACGTCTCGTCGCCATCCGCGTGGAAATTGTCTTCGTTTCCACTGCGGACCATTCCGACGTCAGTTGCTGCAGCGACGGCGAGTTGCATGCTCACCCTCCCTTCAGGGTGAGGTATCCGATAACGGCTGCGCCAATCAGAATCAGGACGCCCCAGAACCACGCCGGCGTCGACTTCTTCGCCGCGAGGGGCACGAGCTCCGGCTCCGGCGGCGCCGCGACCGGCGCGGGGCGGGCGGGCGGCGCCTGCGGTTTCGCCGCGGTCGCCTTCTTCAGCTCATCGAGAGAGATCGCGCGCGTGCTCTTTCCCGAATCGACCGGCGCGGCCGACGGGCGGAAGGCGACTTTCACGTCGCCGAATCGCAGATCGGGCGCGCCGGCGAGCAACTGCTCACCGTACACGCGGTGTCCGCCCACGTACACACCGTTGGTCGAGTTCACGTCGACGATATACCAGCCATTCTCGCGTTTTTGCAATTTTGCGTGCGAATCGGAAACGGATTCGTTTGAAATGACGAGATCGTTGTGCGGCCCCCGGCCAATATTGGTGAGCGCACTGTGCACGTCCACGCGGCGCCCCTTGTCGGGACCCTCGTTGAGCACCTCGAGGGTCGCGAGCGCGGGGCGCGAGGAGGCAGGGGCGGACGGCGGCGCCGGGGTCGACGGAGGCGGCGGAATAACGGGCGTTCCCGCCGCCACGGGCGCGGCCAGCGGCGCGGGAGCGGCAGGAGCAGGTGGGACGAGGGGAGGCGAAGCCGGCGCGGCGGTGACGGGCTCAGGAAGCCGCGTCGGCGGCAGTGGCGTGGGAGGCGCCGCGAAGGCGGCGGGCGACGGCGGAGTGGCCACAGGGCTCGCAGCTGCCGGTGCGGGCTTCGCGACGTCGGCGTAGAACCGGAACTCCTCGTTTCCCACGCGGACCACGTCCCCGCGTGCGAGCGTTTGCTCTTTCGCAACGCGCTCCCCGTTCACCCACACGCCGTTTGTGCTGAGGTCAGTGAGCACGTAGCCCTGACCGGCGGGCGCAATCTGCACGTGACGGCGCGAGACCTCGTTTGCGGCGACCACGATCTCCGCCGACGGGTCGCGGCCGATGACCAGGCCGCGATTCGGAACTTCGTATTCTCGTCCGTCGAGCTGCGAGACCAGACGCCCACCGGTCGCGGTCGTGGGCTTCCCAGGGGTGCTGGCGCGTGCCTTGATGGCTTGCGCGAGCTGGTCGGCGCTCAGCATCTGCGTGCTGCCCTGCTGCTTCGTATCGCCGAACCGCAGATCGTGGCCGCCAAGCTCCACGTGGTCGCCGTGCATGAGGGGCGACGGCTCCGCGCCGAGCGGAACCTTGTTCACCATCACCTCGGAATCGGCGGCGGCCTTCATGATCACCACCGACTGATCCGCGTTGACCGTGACGACGGCCGTCGCGTTCGGGGGGCCGCTCGGCAGAACCACATCTGCGCCTGTGCCCGCCGGTCCCACGCGCTGAGAACCCGCTTTCAGCGCAAATTGGCGGTCGCCGAGTTGGAAGTAGGCCATTTATTCGACGGCAGGGGCGAACGAGGCCCCCGCGCAGGCGTCAGTGAAGGTCTGAAAAACTACCCGCCGCGTCGGGACCGCTGCAAGGTCGAAACGCCCCTATTTCGGCTCGGGCCACCGGGCCGCTGCTGGTTAATGTTCTCAGGTGGTAGCAAAGCTTTCGGTACGCGGCGCGCGGCAGCACAATCTGCGGAACATCGACGTCGACATTCCGCTTCGCGCCATCACCGTCATCACCGGTCCCTCCGGGTCAGGTAAATCCTCCCTCGCGTTCGACACGATCTACGCCGAGGGCCAGCGGCGTTACGTCGAGTCGCTGTCGGCGTACGCCCGGCAATTCCTGGAGCGGATGCCCCGCCCTGACGTGGACCGGATCGAGGGGCTCGCGCCGGCGGTGGCGATCGAGCAGAAGAACTCCACCCGCACCTCGCGGTCGACGGTTGGCACCGCGACCGAGGTCTACGATTATCTGCGCCTCCTCTGGGCGCGTGTCGGCCGTGTCATCTGCCCCAAGTGTGGGCGCGAGCTCAAGCCGGATTCGCCCGGTTCCGTCGCAGACGCGGTGATCGCGTCTCACGCGGGCGAGGCGTGCTCCGTGGCGTTTCCGCTGCGGCGCAGCGAAGCGCTCACGCACGATGTCGCCGTGGAGAATCTCAGATCACAGGGATTTCTCCGGGTGATCGTGGATGGGAAGACGATTCACCTGGATGACATCGCGGAGTCGAAGGTGGATCTCGTTCGCGCGAAAAGCGTGCTGGTCGTCGTCGACCGGCTGACGCCGAGCGAGGAGGTGCGCGGGAGACTCGTCGATGCCGTGGCTACGGCGTTTCGGGAGAGCGGCGGTGACGCGGCGGTCGTCTTCGCGGCGAGCGCCCCTCGTTCTCCCGCTCTCACCGTCTCCCGTCTGTTGTTCACTGACCGTCTCGAGTGCCCGAACGACGGCACTCGCCTGCCGTCTCCGACGCCGCAGCTGTTTTCGTTCAACAGTCCGCGCGGCGCCTGCGAGACGTGCAACGGATTCGGCGCGGAGCTCAAGTACGATCTCAAACTCATCGTTCCGGACCAAGAGCGCTCGCTCCGCGACGGCGCGATCGATCCGTGGACCAAGCCCCGTTACGACAACAAACGGCGCGCGCTCGCGGAATTCGCGAAACGCGAGGGCATCTCGTACACGGCGCCGTGGTCGAAGCTCACCGACGCGCAGAAGAAGCTGCTGCTGCACGCCCGGACGCGCGGATACAAGGGCATCATTCCGTTTCTCGTCGACCTCGAAGTCAAGCGCTACAAGCAGTACATCCGCGTCTTTCTGCGGCAGTACCAGACGGCGCAGCCGTGCAGCGCGTGCGGCGGAGCGCGCCTCAAACCCGAGGCACTGCAGGTGAAGGTGGGGGGGAAGTCCATCGCGGACGTCTCCGCCCTCTCCGTGCGCGACCTGCGCGCCTGGTGCGAATCGCTCGAGCTCACGCCGTTCGAGAGCGCCATCGCCGATCACATTCTGCTCGAGGCGCGCGACCGCATCCGTTTTCTGGACGACGTCGGACTGTCGTATCTGACAATGGACCGTGCCACGCGCACACTTTCCGGCGGCGAAGCGCAGCGTATCACGCTCGCCAACGCACTCGGCGCCCGGCTCGTGGACACGCTGTACGTGCTCGACGAGCCGACCATCGGGCTGCATCCGCGCGACGTGGAGCGGCTGCTCGCGCTGCTCCGCTCGCTGCAGAAAAACGGGAACACGGTGCTCATGGTCGAGCACGATCTCGCCGCCATCCGCGCGGCCGATCACATGCTCGAGCTCGGTCCCGCGAGCGGAGAGCAGGGCGGAAGGCTCGTGTTCTCCGGCGACGCCTCCCGGGTCGCGGAGAGCCCGCTCACCGGACAGTATGTCACCGGTGCGCGCACGGTCGCGGGGCCGCGAACGCCGCGCAAGCTCGGTCCCGCCTGGCTCGAGCTCAAGGGCGCGCGCGCCCACACGCTCAGGGGCGTGGACATCAGGATTCCCCTTGGCACGTTCACGTGCGTGACCGGCGTTTCGGGGAGCGGCAAGAGCACGCTCGTGCACGATGTCCTGTATCGCGCGCTGGAACGCACGCTCACTGGCGAGCACGGCGCACGCGAACACCTCGGCGAGATCGTCGGCGAATACACCTCGCTCACGGGAACCGAATCACTCTCGGCCGCGGTGCTGATCGATCAGGAGCCGATCGGACGGTCGCCGCGATCGAATCCGGTGACGTATGTGAAAGCGTTCGACGAGATCCGGCGCATCTTTGCGTCGGTGCCGCTCGCGAAACAGCGCGGCTATACGCAGTCGACGTTTTCGTTCAACGTGCCCGGCGGGCGCTGCGAAAACTGCGAGGGCGCCGGGTACACGCAGGTCGAGATGCAGTTTCTCGCGGACGTCTTCGTGCCGTGCGACATCTGCGGCACGTCGCGCTACAAACCCGAAGTGCTCGAGGTGAAGTACCAGGGCAAGAGCATCGTCGACGTGCTGGCACTCACGATCGACGAGGCAATCCGGTTTTTTCCTCGCGAGGAAAAACTCGGGCAAACGCTCTGGCAGGTGCAGCAGGTCGGGCTCGGCTATCTCCGCCTCGGCCAGCCCGCGACGACCCTCTCGGGCGGTGAAGCGCAGCGGCTCAAGATTGCGCGCGAGCTCACGATGACGTCGAAACACGCAGGCAAGCGGCTCTACGTGCTCGACGAACCGACCACGGGGCTGCATCTCGAAGACGTTCGCCGTTTGATCACGGTATTCGACCGACTGATTTCCCACGGGCACACGCTCGTGGTAATCGAGCACAACCTCGATGTCATCCGGCTCGCGGACTGGATTATTGATCTCGGCCCCGAGGGCGGCGAGGAAGGCGGCCGCGTCGTTGCCATGGGCCGGCCTGCTGATATTGCTCGCGTTTCCGAGAGCTATACTGGGCAAGCTCTGTAAAACGGAACGCGGAGGCGCGGAAATCGCGGAGGAGCGCGGAGTGATTTTGTTGGGGGTGCGCAAGGCGGCGTGCCAGTGGCAAGAACAACCCCAATAAGTTCTCCGCGCGCCCCCGCGTCCTCCGCGGCTCCGCGTTGCGTTTGACGGAGTCGGCCTGCAGTGGCGACTGCCCATCCGTGCCCCAGCCCGCTATTTTCAGGGTTCTATTCCCGCGTAGCTCAGCTGGTAGAGCAGGCGACTGTTAATCGCCGGGTCGGGGGTTCGAGTCCCTCCGCGGGAGCTGCAAGGGCAACGGGCAAAGGGCAAAGGGCAAAGGGCAACGGGCAACGGGCTACGGGGTCGCTTGGCGCTTGGCGCTTTGCGCTTCGCCCGTTGCCCTTTCTCGCCCGTTGCCCGTTCGCCCGTTCGCCCGTTCGCCCGTTCGCCCGTTGCCCGTTGCCCGTTGCCCGTTCGCCCTACCTAGGCAGCACGACCGAGAACGTCGTCCCCCGCTCTTCCGACGACGTTACGTCAATCGTGCCGCCGTGCGCGCGGATGATTTCGCGCACGATGTAGAGTCCCAGTCCGAGTCCGCTCGACTGACCGCGCCCGTGCCTCGTGCTGCGGAACGGATCGAACAGATTCGGGAGAATTGCGGCAGGGACCGCGCCCTCGTTTCGGACCTCCAGGCGCACGTGATCGGGCGCCGATCCGTCGAGATGCACGTGAATTGCAGCGCCGGGCGTTCCATGCTGCCCGGCATTTCCGATGACGTTTGAGAACACCTGCAGCAGGCGGTCTGCGTCCCAGTTGCCGCTCAGATCACCGGACGGCGTGCACTGAATCGTCCACCCGGGATGCGCGAGCTCGAGCTCCGACGACGCCTGCGCGTACAGCTCACCGAGATTGGTCGCGCGCGGCTCGACGCGCATGCCCCCGCCGGATCTCGCGCGTGTGAAATCGAGCAGCTGATTGATCATCGCCGTCATGCGCTGGCCGCTTGCGAGGATCCTGCTCGCGGGTTTGCGCTCGCCGTTCAGGGCGGCGTCGCTCGGCGCGGATCCTTCGCGCTGCATGAGCAGCAGCTGCGCGGACGTCAGCATCGCGTCGAGCGGGTTCCGCAGGTCGTGCGCAAGCACGCCCGCGAACAGCTCGTTCGACCGGATCGTGTCCTCGAGTTTTGCGACGGCGTCGAATCGCGCCATCACCGACGCGAGATGATTGGCGATCGAGCGCGCGGTCTCGAGCTCGCGCTCGGTGAACGTGTGCGCGCGCTCGAAATAGAACATGAACTTCCCGAGCAGCTTTCGTTCCGCGAAGAGCGGAATGAACGCCAGCGCGCCGATCTTCTCACGCTCGAACAGCGGCGCGTAGGCGGCGAGCGCCGGATCACGCCGCGCGTCGGGGACGAGCACCGGCTCGGGCGCCGTCGCCGTGCGCGGCCAGGGTGAGTGTCCCTCGACCGCGCTCCGGTATGAGTCGCTGAGATTCCGCCACGCGCGGAATTTCATGATCTCGTCGTGGTCGTACGTCAGGATTGCGGCGCGATCCGCGCTCAGCGCCGTCTCGATCGCGGACAGCGCGGCCTCGTACACGGATTCGATCCTGTCCGCGGCAACCACGGCCTGCGCAAACCGATAGAGCTGCTCGGCACGCACACGCGCGTCGTGCGTCTCGTTGTGGAGGCGAAGTCGCTCAACCGCCTGGCCCGCGTACCGGGCAATGAGCAGGAGAAAATCCCGCTCCTCCTCGCTGCTTTCGCCCGGCTGCTCGATCGTGAGGCCCAAGGCCCCGACGACCGTTCCCTGCGTCACGAGCGGAAGCGCCGAGATGCGGTACGAGCGCCCAGGCGTCGCGAACAGCGCAAGATGCGCGTAACGCTCGACGAGCTGGCCCTGGGACGGGATCCACACAGGCTCCCCGGTTCGAATGGCGTCGAGTGCGGGAAACGTTGGCCGCGTGCTCAAAGGGACGTTGTCGAACCAGTGTCTGGCCGTTTCGGTGTACCCTACCGCGCGGACGAGCGACACCGATTCGTGCGCGCGGTCCACGATCCAGAGCGCCACGCTCGACGCGCCGAGGGCCTCGCCCACATGATCGACAACGGCCTCGTAGACCTGCTCAGCAGATACGGCGTCGGCGATGGCCCCCGTTATGCGCAACAGCGTTTCAGCGCGCGCCGGGGACACCGGGGCGTACTGCGGCATCGCAGCAAGTGAAATCCGGCCGGCCCGCGTCCCAGAGATGGTCTCGCCCATCCTCCAACGCTCCTGCTTACGGTTACAGCGCCCGCGACCCGTACACCGAACCCTCCAGATGGTTCAACATACGCCGGCCGCCGCTCTCCGTCCCCTCCCCTCTTCCACGGAGCCGCGACCAGCACAAATTGCGACATATGAGATATCCACATGCCCCCACACTTGCCCGCTCTGTTGCGGCCCTCGCGCTCGCGGCGTGCGTGCTGAACGCGAATGCGACGGCCCAGCAGATCCCGCGAATTCAGTTCACGAAGTTTTCGCTCCCGAACGGGCTCGAAGTGATCGTGCACGAGGACCATTCCACACCGATCGTCGCGGTCGACACGTGGTACCATGTCGGCTCCGCGAGCGAAAAGCCCGGCCGGACCGGATTCGCGCACCTCTTCGAACACGTGATGTTCATGGGCTCGAAGAACGTGCCGCAGGGGACCTTCGACAAACTTCTCGAGAGCTCCGGTGCGGACAACAACGGATCGACGACCGAGGATCGCACGAACTATTACGAGACCGGCCCGTCGAATATGCTGCCGCTGGCGCTCTGGCTGGACGCGGACCGCATGGGCTGGCTCCTGCCGACGATGGACCAGGCGAAGCTCGACGCGCAACGCGGCGTCGTGAAGGAAGAACGCAACCAGCGCGTGGACAACGTGCCGTACGGAAAGGCGAGCGAGACGATCTCCGCCGCGTTGTACCCAAAGACGCATCCGTACTCGTGGCCAGTGGTCGGCTCGATGGCCGATCTCTCTGCCGCGTCGCTCACCGACGTGCAGGAATTCTTCAAGCTCTACTACGCGCCAAACAACGCGACACTCGTCGTCGCGGGCGACGTGAAAACCGATTCGGTGAAGGCGCTCGTCACGAAGTATTTCGGCGACGTTCCCCGCAATCCGAACATCGCCCCGCATCCGGCACCGCAGCTCGTGTCACGCGCAACGGACACGGTGCTCGTGCTCGAGGATCGCGTGCAACTTCCGCGCATCTACTACGTCTGGCCGACGGTCCAAGGCTTTCATGCCGACGAAGCGCCGCTCGACCACTTCGCCGCCATCCTCGGCGGCGGGCGAACGTCGCGGCTGTACCGGAAGCTCGTGTACGAAATGCAGATCGCGAGTGATGTCCTGGCGACGCATCCGACCGGCAATCTCTCCGGAACGTTCGAGATCGTCGCCACCCCGGCCCCGGGCCACACGCCGGCTGAGGTCGCGAAGGTGATCGACGACGAGCTCAAGAACGTGCTCGCGGCCGGTGTGACCGATGCCGAGCTCGCACGCGCACGCAATTCGCGCCGTGCGAGTTTCCTGAATGGACTCTCGTCGATCCTCGGCAAAGCGGAGCAGCTGCAGCTCTACAACGATCAGGTGAAGAATCCCGATTACGTGCAACAGGATGCCGCGCGGTATGAGAAGGTGACGCGCGCGGACATCCAGCGCGTCGCAAACCAGTATCTCTCGAAGGGCAAGGTCGTACTCACCGTCGTACCGCAGGGGAAGAAAGACCTGGCCCTGACTGGAGGTGGCAAATGACCCGGACATTCATGAAAAACGCAACGCGGAGCCGCGGAGTTCCCATGACGTGGCTTGCGGTGATGCTTGCAGCGAGCACCGGGCAAGCGCAGACGTTTGATAGGACAAAGCCTCCGGTACTCGGCCCGCCGCCGAGTCTGACTGTGCCGCCGACCACGGAACGCACGCTACCGAACGGTCTGCGTCTCATTGTCATCGAACAGCACGAGCTTCCACTCGTCGACATTCAGCTCGTCGTGAAAACCGGCGGCGAGGCCGACCCGAAAAACAAGACCGGTACGGCGTCGCTCACCGCGACACTACTCACCGAAGGCACCGCCACGCGTACGTCGCAGGCGATCGCGGAACAGCAGGCGTTCCTCGGCGTGAGCGTGTTTGCGAGCTCGGGGTGGGACCGTGCGAGCGTGAGCCTGCACGCGCCCGTGGCCGTGCTCGACAGCGCCCTCGCGCTCTTCGCCGATGTCGCGCTGCATCCTGCGTTTCCGCAGACAGAGTTCGACCGCCAGCGCAAATTGCGGATGACGCAGCTCCTGCAGCTCAAGGATCGCGGGCCGTCGATGGCGGATCGCGCGTTCGTCGCGATCCTCTACGGCGATGATCATCCATACGGACGGCCGCTCGCGGGCATCGAGACGACCGTCGAAAGTCTGACGCGCGACGATCTCGCGAGCTTCTACAAGACGTATTACCGGCCCAACAATTCGTTCATCGTGGTCGCCGGCGATGTCACGGTCGCCGACATCGAGCGCCGGGTCAACGCCGCGTTCGGCGGCTGGGAAAAAGCAGCCGTGCCCGCCGTGCAATTCCCCGCTCCGCCCGTGCGCAGTGACCGGCGCATTTATGTGGTCGACAAGCCTGGCGCGCCGCAGTCGTCGTTCCGGATCGGGTCAGTGGGCGTCGCGCGCTCGACAGGCGATTACTACCCGCTGCGCGTCATGAACACGATCCTCGGCGAGCCGTTCACGAGCCGGCTCAATCAGAACCTTCGCGAGAACAAGAATTTCACGTACGGCGCGGGATCGTCTTTCTCGATGCGCCGCGAACCCGGGCCTTTCATGGCGAGCGCCGAAATTCGTGACACGGTCACGGGGGCGGCGCTGGTGGAGTTCATGAAGGAGCTCGAGAACATCAGAAAGCCGGTCCCCGCAGATGAGCTCGCGAAGGCCAAGAAGTATCTGCAGCTCGGACTGCCCGCGGATTTCGAGACCACCGGGCAGATCGCCGGCCAGATGGCGACGTACGCGCTGTTCGGACTGCCCCTCAACGAACCGTCGCAAGCGGTGGCGAAGATCGGCGCGGTCTCCACGGCAGATGTGACGCGAGTGGCAAACAAGTATCTCGATCCGTCGAAGATGGCGATCGTGATCGCCGGCGACGCCAAGCGCATCGTGCCGCTGCTCAAGGCTACGGGCATCGGGCCGGTCGAGATGCGCGACTCGTACGGCAAGCCGGTGATTGTGCCGTAAGGCGTACCTCCGCGTTGCGTTCACAGGCTCGTCGAGCGCAGGAATCGGCTGGGCAGCTATTATTCTGCTCTCAAAATCACCTCCACCGTACCCGGTAACCTGTGAGCAATCCGCTTGTCGTTCTGATGATGGGCAGTGACTCCGACTGGCAGTACATGTCGGCCGCGTGTGACCAACTCACCGAATTCGGCATTCCGTACGAAGCGCGCGTGCTGTCGGCGCACCGGACGCCCGATGAAACCGTGGAATTCGCCGAACAGCTCGAGGGGCGCGGCGTGCAATGCGTGATCGCCGCCGCCGGCGGCGCGGCGCATCTCGCCGGCGTCGTTGCCGCGAAAACGCTGCTCCCGGTGCTCGGCGTTCCGATTCCGTCGACATCGTTGCAGGGCCTGGATTCGCTCCTTTCGATCGTTCAGATGCCGGGCGGCATTCCCGTGGGCACCCTCGCCATCGGCAAGCCCGGCGCCATCAACGCCGCAATCCTCGCGGCGGAGATGATTGCGCTCTCCAAGCCCGAGGTGAAGCAGAAGCTTCGGGATTTCCGGGCCAGGAAGAAAGAAGCCGTCCTCAAGCAGGTCCTCCCGCCAGCGAAATGACCGCGCTTTTTGGAACGACAACGCGAAGACGCGAAGAACGCGAAGGTCGCGAAGGGACGTTTTTGGAGGTGCGTAGCGCTGGCTGCGCTGCATCGGACGACTCCAGAGAAGTTCTTCGCGTCCTTCGCGCCCTCCGCGCCTTCGCGTTGTAGTTCATAAGGCGTGGGCCGTGATTCTGCCGCTGGTCGGTCAGGACGAGCTACGGGCCCGCATCGGGGCCGCAATCGCAGGCGGCCGGTTGCCGGCTTCCCTGCTCCTCCAGGGGCCTCCAGGAGGCGGCAAGGAGCGTTTGGCCCTCTGGATCGCCCAGAGGCTCCTCTGTGCCTCTCCGAGGGCCGATAACGAGCCCTGCGGTGCCTGCCAGGCGTGTTCGTACGTCCTTCGCGGCGTGCACCCGGACCTGCTCTGGTGCTTCCCGCGCCCGCGGCTCAAGGATTCGGACCCCGACACCGGCCAGGTCATGAACGATCTCGCCGAGGCGATCGAGAAACGCGTCAACGCGCCGGGTGCATGGGAGGCGCCGGATCCGACCGACGCCATGTACGTGGCCACGGTTCGCGCACTCGTCCAGCGCGCGGGGCTCACGCCGGCACTCGGCGCGCGGAAGGTCATCATCATGGCAGACGCGCACAAGCTGGCGCCACAGGAGAGCAGCGAAGAAGCGTCGAACGCGTTTCTCAAACTGCTCGAGGAGCCCCTCGCCGACACCACCATCGTGCTGACATCGAGCATGCCGTCGGCGCTGCTGCCGACGATCAGGTCCAGGGTCGCGTCGCTGCGCGTTCCGCCGCTCACGGAAGGCGCGGCGCGGGAGCTCAGCGGACTCGCGAAGCGTGGAGACAAGGAGACGAGCGCGGCAAAAAACGTCGCGGCGGCGCTGCTCGACGCGGCGGGCCAGAACGCAGCCGCGCGGTACCGTGCGGCGTTCGGTCAGGGGAGCGCGGGCGCACGCGGCTCGTTCTCCGACGCGCTCGACGAGCTCACCGCCCTCCTGCACGAGCGCGCCCGGGCATCGGCGTCGCGCGGCGACGCGCGTGGCGCGAACGGCGCCGCCCGCGGGATCGCGCACGTGGAAGACGCCAAGCGTCACACGCGGCAGAACGTGAACCCGCAGCTCATTACGGCCACGCTGCTCGAACAGCTCGCGCCGCTCCTGCAATGACGGAGTTCTCGCATCTCGACGCCGAAGGCAAGGCGCGCATGGTCGACGTGAGCAACAAGCCCGCGACCGCGCGGGAAGCTCGTGCCGCCGGGGAAATCGTGATGTCCCTCGACACGCTCAAAGCGATCGAGTCACAGCTGATCGCGAAGGGTGACGTGCTCACCGTCGCACAGCTCGCCGGCGTGATGGCGGCCAAGCGTACCGCTGAGCTCATTCCTCTCTGTCATCCGCTTCCGCTCACCGATGTGCGCGTGCTCCTGAGGCCGGACCCGAACATTCCCGGCGTGGCGTGCGAGGCCACCGTGCGCACGGTCGCGAACACGGGCGTCGAGATGGAAGCGCTCACCGCCGTGAGCGTGGCGCTCCTCACCGTCTACGACATGGCGAAGGCTGCCGAAAAAGGCATGGTGATCCGCAATGTCCGCCTCCTGCACAAATCGGGCGGCAAGAGCGGGACCTGGGAAAGGGCGTAGTCCGTCAAACGCAACGCGACTAGCGAGCGATCCGGAGCTTCTGCCCGACCGTGATCACATCACCCTTGATGTGATTGTTCTTCTTGATCGCTGCGACGGTGGTGTGATTCCGCTCGGCGATCTTCCCGAGCGTGTCGCCTTTCCGCACCTCGTACACACCGCCGACGGCCGTGCCGTAGCGCTCGATGCCGGGATCGGGTACGTCGCGCGCGGCGCCGAGCGTTTCGCGCGTCGGAATCAGCACCTGCGAGCCGGTCGTGAGCGGCGTGCCGCTCGTCGCCTTCACCTTCGGGTTGTACTTGCGCCAGTTCGCGAGCGAGATGCCGGCCTTCTGCGCAATTGAGGCCGGCGTTTCGCCTTTCTTCACCGTGTGAAACGACGCGCCGCGGCGGTCAGCGCTATCGAGCGCCGCGAGGCCGCCATCAAACGTCGCCCCGCAGCCGACCGGCACGCGCATCCACACTGACCCGTCTGGCGGCGTCATGCCGCGGAGAATCTGTCCGTTGAGATCGAGAATGTCCTTCGCACCCGTGTTGCACGCCTTTGCGACTGCGGAGACGCCGGTAAGGCGCGGGACGAACACAGAGTCGAACGCGATCGGCGCCAGCGTGTCGATTCTGATGCCGTACGCGCGGGGATCGCGCGCAATGATCGCGGCCGCGATCAGCTGCGGTACGTAATTCTTCGTCTCGGCGCGAAGCAGATTCGTCGAGGCCAGCGAGAAGAACTGATCGTCCGGCTCCTTGGCCTTTAGGTCGACCGCGAGACGCGACAGCCCGCGCGAGACGCGCCCCTCGCCTCCGTTGTAAGCAGCGGCGGCGAGATAGATCGAGCCGAACTTGCCCCTGAGATCGTTCAGATAATGAATCGCGGCGTCGGTGGCACGCATAGGATCGCGGCGCTCGTCCACCCACCAGTCCACGCGCAGGCCGTAGTCCTTCGCGGTTGTCGTCATGAACTGCCACATCCCGACGGCCGCCGCACTCGAATAGTCGTGCGGATTGTAGCCGCTCTCAATGAGAGCGAGATACGTCATGTCTTCCGGGATGCCTGCGGCTCGCAGCTTCCCCCGGATGTATGGATCGTAGCGCGTGCCCGCGGTGAGCCGCTCACCAATGCGCTCACGTGCGTCGCCTGAGAAGAGCTTCAAGTAATACTGAACGCGATCGTGACTCGCGTACTGATCGAGCGAGAGCATTGGAAACTCGATCGTGTCCGCCGGAACCGTGTCCGGCGCCATGAGCGCGACCGCGCGGTCAGGGACGTGGTACACGTCGGGAGTGGACGTTCGCTGAGGCGGCGGAACGAGCAACGATTCCGGCGCGATGGCGTTCCGGGCCGGCGGGACCGGGACCTGCGGCGGCGAGAATTGCACCGTCGCGGGAATGGGCCGCACGGTATCGGTCGCAGTGGCCTGCGGTACCGGCGACGGTGCGTGCGCTGGTGCGCTACTGATGTTGTGGGGCGCGCATGCGGCGAGCAGCAGCCCGGCGAGAAGAGTTGTGCGCCGTACGACCATAAGAGCGCGCCGCGTTAGAGTTTGGCGAACTTACTGTCAGACAACCGACGCGCCAGAGGGGTTTGCCGCAAAACACCGCACCCGCCATGTGACAGTCGGGCCCTGCGTTGTAACTGCCGCTCCTCTACTTGAGACTATCTACTCGTGTGGGACGAGGGCGTTCCAGAAACGACAGAGAGAGAGCGAGAGAACGAGAGGCCGAGAGAACGGGACGGCGAGAGAACGAGAGGGCGAGAGGGCGAGAGGGCCCACCCCTCTAGCCCTCTAGCCCTCTAGCCCTCTAGCCCTTCAGTGACCCGGGTGGGACTCGAACCCACGACCTACGGCTTAAAAGGCCGCTGCTCTACCGACTGAGCTACCGGGTCTGAAGCGAAGGGGGGAAAATAAAACACAAACGGGCCCCGGCGAACTGCCGGGACCCGTTTGTGTTTTTCGAACTACCCGCGATGTTCTGCGATTAGTTGCGGATGTTGAACGCGAGCGCTGCGGAGCTGATCATCGCCACGTTGCCCGATGCACCGAAGCCGAGGCCCACGATGCTCGAGGCATATGACGCACCAGCCGCCGGCGGCGTCGGTCCAAAGAGAGTCGGACCGATGGCCGAACCCGTGATCGTCGCGGAGTAGGTGAACGTTCTCACCGCACCGTTGTCGTTCAGGGTCGCAGCCGACGCAGAACCGATGAAGATGAACTGCGTGCCGCTCTGATCAACAGCGTAGAAGTCCACGCGCGTGAACGGCTGGTTGAAGATCGCCGTCGCGCCCGTTGCTGTGATCGAGATCGTGGTCGACGTCGGGGCTGCCGCCGTACCGGCCGACACACCCGCCGTGATGCCAGTGACACCAGCCGGTGCCGTCGGAGCGCCGTACGCCGTCCAGCTCGCCGGAATCGTAATGGCGGTCGGAGTCGTTACGGTGGGCACCGCGGCCGCTGACGTCGCCTGGACGTTGGCCTGGTTACGCGACGTCGTCGAGACGCCGCTCTGGTTCGTGAGACCGGCCGCCATGTTCGCCTGGATCGCAAGCGGCAGGGTGACCGTGTTCGTCACGGCGAAGTTCGTGTTCACGAGCGTCGTCGGATTGAACGCGCTGACAACCGTCGGCGCCTGACCAACAAGGGCAGGAGTAAGTGCCGCCGGCGCACCAGCGTACGCCACCGAGAACCAGTAGTTCTGAATGTCGACGTCTTCCGAGATGAACGAGGAAGCCGAATAGCCCGCCGCGGCAACCGTCGCCGGGGCGCTCGTGTTCGAGATGATCGGCGCCGACATGTCGTACACAATCGCGCGCTGCGGAACGACCGTCGTGTTACCGGCGGCGTCCTTGGCCGTGCCGTTGAACACGTAGTAGCCGTGGTCAACGTCAGAGGCGCCAGCAGTACCAGCCACCGCCGTGAGGGCGGCACCGGTGCCCGCAGTCGTCATGAGCGGCGGAGCGCCACCCATTGCGGCCTGCGTCGCGCACTTCGTCGCAGCGGTCGAGCCGAGCAAGCAGGTCGGATCCGCGACGATGTTACGGCGCTGCACGGAGCCAAGGAGCGGCGTGCCCGGGTTCATGCCCGAGTTACCGACGAGGCCCGTGTCGTTCAGTGCAATCACGAACTCACCGCCGATCGTGGCGGCGCTGAGACGCGCGTTCGCCGCGAGGCTGGTCGCGTCGTACGTCGCCACCGGCGGCGCACGGTCCAGACCCATCGTGGTCGCGCACGCACCCGGATTCGCAGTGCGGTTGAGGAATGCATCGACCGCGAACTGCACCAAGCAGTAGTTCGCGTTCGTCAGCGTCGCGGCCAGGCTCGGAGCCGGGCTCGTCGGCGAGCTACGATCCACATCAGCCAGCGCGAGCGCCAGCGTGGTGTTGACCTTCGCCTTGAACGCCAGACCGCCGAATCCAGCGTCGGCAGCCGTCGACGTATTCGCAATCATGTTGTTCGACGTCGCCGCGCCGGCAACCGGCTGCAGCGCGTCGAAGACCACCGCGTCGTTGATCCAGCCGTTCGCACGGCCGTTCGGGTTCGCGTTCACGACGATCGTTCCCTGCGGCGCGCGGTTATCGAGCCGCACCGCCGTCGCCGTGCCAAGAGCCGGCACAACGGGAGTGAACGGGTTGTTCAGAATGTTGTTTGCGCCGAAGACGCCGCCGAGCGGGTAGTTGATGAACGGCTGGCCGTTGACTTCGGCCGTCGCACCCGGGATTTCGCCCGCGCCGTTGTTCACCGCGCAACCCGGAGTCATTTCATAGCTGTTCACAGAACCGGCCGATGCAGCCGTCTGGTTCGTGTACGCGAGCGTACCGGTCATGACGCCGCTCGCCGACACAGTCGCCGCAACTGCACGGTTACCGAGTGCCAGATCGCAGCCCTGGCCGAACGTCAGGGTCGTCGCGACCGCGTTCGCAGTCACGTTCGTACCCGGCGACACGTAGTTCACCGGCGAAGCCTGAAGCGAAAGGCCGACACCACCACTCCACGCGAGACCGTTCGCGGCAAACTGACGGACCGCAGCACCGGCCGCGTTGTTGCCGGTCGAGATGTTGTTGGTGATCGTGACGTGGAAGCCGTTCGGATTGTTGAACGTGAACGAGCGGAGCGCGAGCGCCGACTGGGGTGCGCTGGCGCAGCTGTCCACGGTGCCGCTGATGCAAACGCGGATGACGTGCGCGCCATTACCGAAGAACGGCCGCGCGGGTCCCACGTTTGCGGGCGGCGTGAGGTCGTACTCGGCAGTGTTGATGGGCTGCGAAACGGTGTTGTTGAGCACGGTCTGCGCCGCGAGGTCTTCGCTGTTCGCAAGCGTGTTCGCCGTCACCGTCTGCGTGTAGCTCTTGAGCACCGTCGTGCCGGCCGCATCCAGAACCTGGAAGACGACCTGCTGCGTGCCCGAGCCCGCGGGACGATTCACCGTCGCCTGAACCGTGATCTGGCCAACGACGTTGTTCGCCACGACGGACTGGTTGAGTCCGCACACCGCGCCGAACACCGCGAGGTTGATCGGATCGCAGTCACGCGTAACTGCCGCGATCGCAACGGTCGCCGCAACCTGCGGCGCAACGGTCAGCTGAGCGCAGCCCTTGACGTCCGTATCGGCCGTCGAGGTCGCGCAGATCGAGGTCACGCCACCGCCAACCGCGGCGGTCGCCGTCGCGACGCCCGTGTTCGACACGGCCGCCACGTTCGTGTTGGACGATGACCACGTCACCGTGCGAGCGAGTCCGGCATCCGCGTCAACCGCGGCGCCGAACGTGAACGATCCGCTGGGAGCGATCGTCGCCGAAGCCGGCGAGACCACCACGCTACGCACAACCGGCGTAGGGGTGACCGGGGTCGTTTCCTTGACGGTCACGTCGTCGCCGCAAGCGGCGGCGCCGACCGCGAGGATCAACCCTAATGTGAGCTTACGAGGTACCGAGTTCATTCACCCTCCTGAGGGTGTGAGTGGGGACAACAACTGTGTGAGACGTGATGTGTTGCGACTGCGGTCCTGCTCATTGCCGGTGTCGGTTGCAGTGCAATCGGGGTCTCCAGCTTCGATCACATCCGCTTCCGCTACCCACCAAACGACTCCGCGCGAGACGGCCGCGAATCTCGGAAATGCCGCCCCCCACAGGGCTGCCTCGCCGATTCCGCAACAACCTCACGCACGCCGCCCGAATCTCTCGATCCGTTATGGCGTGCACGAACTTAGCCCGTCCAGCGGCCTCCGGTCAAGAAGGAAATCGAAGAGAATCCGCCGACTGAACGACGTCGACCGCGAGGGAATCGCGCCCGACTGACTCGGGTGGAAGACGATGGACCCCTGGGCGAGCAACGTCGCTGCCCTCTTCGCCGTCACAGTTTTCGCGATTCGGCGCGTGTTCGGGCCTGAGAAAAGTGACCCGGTGATGCACCGTCGCCCCCTGTCGCCCGATCGCGCCCAGATGCTCGGGCGTGGCGTAGCCGGCGTTGTGCTCCCAGCCAAATCCCGGGTACCGCAGCGAGAGCCGCACCATCAGCCGGTCGCGGATCACCTTCGCAATGATCGACGCGCAGCCTATGCAATAACATTTTCGGTCGCCGTCGACGATGGCTTGATGGGGAAATCCCAGCGACGGAATGCGCCGGCCATCCACCAGCACCGCCTGCGGGGCGACCGCAAGCCGCGCGACCGCCCGCTGCATGGCCCGCACCGAGGCGTAATAGATGTTGTCGCGCTCGATCTCCCGGACCGAGGCCGCGCCCACGCCAACCGCGAGCGCCCGGCTCAGGATCACGGGGTACAGGCGTTCCCGCGCCTCCGGTGTGAGCAGCTTGGAATCGGCGACGCCGGGAATCGCGCGCCCGTCGATCGGCATGATGATGGCACACGCGACGACGGGGCCCGCCAGGGGGCCCCGTCCGACTTCATCGATTCCAGCGGTAAGACGCCCCTCTTCGCGCAGCGCGCGCTCGATCGGATTCGTCCGTCGCCGCGGCGGCACCGCCTGCCCCTCTACTCCGGCCGGGCAGGAGCGGTGGTTTTGCGTTCCCGGATGCGCGACGCCTTGGCGCCGACCACATCGCGGAGATAGAACAGCTTGGCCCGGCGAACACGTCCCCGGCGGAGCACGGAAATGTCGGCGAGCATCGGGCTGTGCACGGGGAACACGCGCTCCACACCGACGCCGTTCGAGATCTTGCGCACGGTGAACGTTTCGCTCACCCCACGGCCGCGGCGGGCGATGCAGACGCCTTCAAAGGCCTGCAAACGTTCCTTGTCGCCTTCCTTCACGCGCACGTTGACGCGCAGCGTGTCGCCTGCCCGAAACGGCGGCAGGTTCGCGCGCATCCACTCTTTCTGGGTTTCCGAGAACTGGTGCATTGGACGGTCTTGGGGAGCCGAGAAAGCTAGACGCGGCGAGCGCCAAAGGCAATCCGGATACCGCCAACCGGACTAGTCGCTCCGAGGTATCCGCCAGCGAGCGATCTCCGCATGATTGCCCGAAAGCAGCACGTCCGGCACGCGATGCCCCCGGTACTCCTCCGGCCGCGTGTAACTCGGCGCACTCACGCCCCGGCCGTCCCAGAATGAGTCGGTCTTGTAGCTCTCATCATCCGACATCGCGCCCGGAAGAAGCCGCACCGTCGCATCGATGATTGCGAGTGCGCCGGGCTCGCCACCGCTGAGCACGAAACGGCCGAGCGAGCGCTCCTCCGTCGCGAGAAAATCCGCGACGCGCTGATCGACATCCTTGTAGTGCCCGCAGAGCAGCGTGAGCTCTTCACCCGCGGCGTAGCGCACCGCGTCCGCCTGCGTGAACTGCGCGCCGCGTGCTGAGAGCAGCACGATGGGAGCGTGCGCCGCGAGCGCGTCGACGGCTTCGAAGAACGGCTCCGGCTTCATGACCATGCCCGGGCCGCCACCGTAGGGATAGTCGTCGACCGTCCGGTGCCGGTCGTGCGTGTACTCGCGAAGATCCGCAACGCGATACGCCACGCTTCCCGCCGCCGCCGCGCGCGACGGAATGGAAAGTCCGAGGGGCGCCGTGAAAAACTCCGGAAAGATCGTGACGACGTTGATGCGCAGCATCAGAGCTCGAGCAACCCTTCGGGCGGATCGATGGTGATCGTGCGCGACTCGACGTCGACGTTCACGACGATCGCGGGAACGTACGGCACGCTCACGATGCCCCGCGGAGTGGTGACCTGCAGAAGCTGTCCGTGCGGCAGTTGGAGTACATCGGAAACCACTCCGATTGCGCCGTTTCCCTCCAGCCCTCCGGCCCTCCGGCCCTCCAGCCCTCGTACCACCATCCCAATCAGCTCCCGCACCCGAAGCTCCCCCTCCTCGAGCGGCGCGAGCTCACTGAGCGGCACGCTGAGCTCCCGCCCGCGCCACGCTTCGGCGGCGGTACGATCGGGGACCGACGCGAGCGTGACGAGCATCGCCTCCTTGAATGGACG
>Ga0134121_10001664_pt1 | contig 20569 bp, 20 predicted proteins | sample KB301_FD_96463 | JGI IMG/M metagenome (GOLD analysis project Ga0134121, IMG submission 96463) | Terrestrial soil microbial communities without Nitrogen fertilizer from Kellogg Biological Station, Michigan, USA - KB3-0-1 | ecosystem: Environmental > Terrestrial > Soil > Unclassified ... | reverse complement strand
GCGGCCGGCCGCCGAGGACGCCGCCGAGCGCTCGCTGCGGCTCGCCGGATACCGGGTTTACCTGCCGCGCTACCGTTGCCTCGTCCACCCGCATGGCCGCAGCCGGAGCGCTGTGACCGTGCTGCGGCCGATATTTCCACGAATGCTGTTCGCGCAGGACTGGCGCGGCTGGCCGGCTATGCCGATCGGCTGCGTCGTCGGATTGATGAGCCTGCAACCCGGCATCCCGGCCAAACTTTCGGATGAGGATGTCGCCTACATCATGGACCGCGAACGAAGTCGGGAGTTCGATACGGTCGGGCAGCAATTCAGCATCGGCGATGCCGTCGAAGTCGACGCGTTCGGCCAGCGTATCCTCGGCGTGCTCGATGCGCTGAGCCCGGATGGCAAGGCCACCGTCTCGATGCTGATGCTCGGCCGCACCATCCGAACCAATGTTCCGGTGCAACGGCTACATGTGGTTTTCTCTTGACAATGAGGCACAACCTGTGTGGATAGCAAACTTAGCGAGCCCTCCCTGATGCGTAAGATCGGGGTGCGGCATGCGCGGAGCGTGAAGCCCTCCCCCTTCTACTACTCGAAGCGATGGCGCTATGTGCGCCGCCTTGTGCTACTGCGTGACCACTACCGTTGCGTCAAGTGCAACGCTGATGTCAGTGGCCCAGGTCAGGCCAGGGTAGACCACATCAGGCCAAGGCTCAGCCATCCACACCTCGCCTATGACATGGCTAACCTGAGAAGCCTATGCAGTAGGTGTGACAACCAGAGCCATGCCGAGAAAGGACATGGCAAGGGTTCGCATCAACGCATCGAGATCACCAAAGGGTTTGATAGTAATGGCCAACCGCTCGACCCCAACCACCATTGGCACAAAGCAGAGTGTTAATCATTGTTAATTAATGTGAGTGTTAATAATGATTAATAGTGTGAGTGTTAATGATCATTACCCAGGGGGGGAGGGTCGAATTCAGGGGTGCGCGCCGTAACAGCCGGCGTTGGTGGCCTTTTTTCAAAAACTGGTGGATTCTCGGGCTGCTGAATGAAAACAACACCACGCAAGCGCGGGCCGCGTGCTTTGGTCGATTTCGTGCCGGCGGAGCTTCAAGTTCTCGATCGGCTGCGTCCGCCGCCTGAATTGACGGATGAAGAGGTTGAGGTATGGGTTGCGGTGACTTCATCGGTGGAGGCAGGGTGGTTTACTCCAGGTAACGCGCCTTTACTGACACAATACTGCCGGCATGTTATCGCTGCAAAACGGATCGCCGAGTTGATCGAACGGCATTCCGGCGATCTCGTGACTTACTTCGATTTGTTGAAATACCAAAAAGACGAATCCGCTGCGCTCAAGGCGTTGGCGGCGTCGATGCGGATCAGCCAACAAGCGACACAGACTCATCGTGGCAACCCCCGAACGATCTCGCAAATCCGCGTCCCGTGGGAAAGAGCCGTCGCGGGGCGAAGCAAACATCCAGTGGATTGAGGATTGGTGCCGGGTTCCTGAAGGGAAGCTGGTAGGGCGGCCGGTCCGGTTGCGCGAGTGGCAGCGCCGGGAGATATGCCGCATCTATGACAACCCGGCCGGCACCCGGCGCGCAATCCTCAGTTTTGGCCGGAAGAACGGCAAGACGGCGCTGGCGGCATTCCTGTTGCTGCTGCACCTGTGTGGCGACGAGGCGCGGCCGAATAGCCAGCTTTTCTCGGCGGCCCAGAGCCGGGAACAAGCCGGCGTGCTGTTCAGCCTCGCCGCTAAGATCGTCCGATTAAACCCGTTTCTCGATGCCGGTCAGGGCGGCGCCATCATTATCCGCGACACGGCGAAAGAATTGTTCTGTCCAACAATGCAGACGCTCTACCGAGCCTTGAGCGCCGAGGCCACGACGGCGTTTGGGTTAAGCCCGGTGTTTGTTGTTTTCGATGAACTCGGCCAAGTCCGCGGGCCGCGCAGCCGGCTATATGAGGCGCTCGAAACCGCCACCGGCGCGCAGGAAGCGCCGCTGTCGATCGTGATCAGCACGCAAGCGCCGACCGATGCGGACCTGCTCAGCGTGTTGATTGACGACGGCCTGGCGGCGCACGACCCGCGCGTCGTGGTGTCGCTCTACACCGCGCCGATGGATTTGCACCCGTTCGGCGAAGAGGCGATCCGCGCCGCCAACCCGGCGTTTGGTGATTTCCTCAACGCCACCGAAGTGCTCGGCATGGCGGCCGACGCCGAGCGCATGCCGAGCCGGCAGAGCGAATACGAAAACCTGATCCTCAACCGGCGCGTCGAGGCGTCGGCGCCGTTCATCAGCCGCCAGTTGTGGATCGCCTGCAATGCCGAGCCGCTGCCGCTCGATGGGCACCCGGTTTATGGCGGCCTCGACCTGTCGGCGGTGTCCGATCTGACGGCGCTCGTGCTCGGCGCGCGGGTTGATTCGGTGTGGCAGATACACCCGACATTCTGGCTGCCGGGCGACGGATTGGCGGCGAAATCGCGGGCCGATCGGGTGCCCTACGATCTGTGGCACCGCGACGGGCATCTGCTGGCCGCACCGGGCAAGAGCGTCGATTACGAGTATGTCGCCGAGCATCTGCGCGGCCTGTTCGACCGGCTGGACATCCGCAAGATCGGCTTTGATCGGTGGGGCTGGAAGCACTTGCGGCCGTGGCTGCTCAAGGCGGGTTTCACCGAAGCACAGCTCGAAGAGCACTTCGCCGAATTTGGGCAGGGCTTCCAGGACATGAGCCCGGCGCTGCGCGCGCTCGAGGCCGAGATACTCAATGGCCGATTGGCGCATGGCGGGCATCCGGTGCTGTCGATGTGCCTCGCCAACGCCACCGTGAAGATCGACCCGGCCGGCAACCGTAAGCTGGCGAAAGACAAGTCCGCGGGCCGCATCGATGGCGCGGTCGCGCTCGCGATGCTGGCCGGCGTCGCGCCCCTCGAGGAGCCGCGGTTCAACCACCGCACAATGATCGCTTAGGCGGTACATCATGCAATTGCGACTGAAAGCGTCTGCGGCGCCGCCGCCGGCGGATGACCCGCTGGAATTTGTCATGTCGGACGGCAGCGTCGATCGCATGGGCGACGTGATCGAACCGGAAGGCTGGCAGTTGGACCGCTTTCGCGCGAACCCGATCGCGCTGTTTGGGCACAACCCGGGCTTCCCGATCGGCAAGTGGCGCGATGTCGGTGTCCGCAAGGGTCAGCTCACCGGCTCGCTCGAATTGATGGACCCGGTGTCCGACCGGCTGCGCGAGATACACACCGCGGTCAAGGCCGGCGTACTGCGCGCCGTCAGCGTCGGATTTCACAGCGACAAGGCTGAGCCGCTCGGTAAGTCCGGCGGCCTCAGGTTCACCGAGGCCGAGCTGGTCGAATGCTCGCTCGTCTCGGTGCCGGCAAATCCGAATGCCCTGGCGATCGCCAAGGCGCTCGGGCTCTCCCGCGAAACTCGGGCGATGATCTTCGGCGGGATAGCCGAACCGGATCAGCTCGCCACGACCCGCGGGCTCACTGGCGGGATAGCCAATGGAGACCCGAAATCAGGAATTAGGAAAATGAACTACAGCGAACGTATTGAAGCCGCCCAACAGGAAGTGGTCGGGCTGCAAGACCAGTTGGCGAGCCTGCCGGATGCAGATGAGGTGCACAAGGTAGCCGATCTCACCCAGCGCATCAGCGAAGTGAAGGGCAAAATCTTCGCCTGGGTCGAGGCTGAGAAGGCGCTCGGCTCCGAAGCCGCGCCGATCACCGTGCCGAAAGAGCGCATCCAGGTGTTCCGGCCGAGCGAGCAACTGCCGCAGAGCGCACCGAAGGCGTGGGCGCAGCCGAAGCGCAAGGAGATTCCGCCCGAGGAGCACCTGCTGCGCGAGTTCGTGGCAACCGCCGTTGCCTATGTGAAGCGCTTGCCGCTCGAGGTGGCGCTCGCCGAGTGCTACGGCAGCTATGGCGATTTCGAGCAGACCAAGGGCGTGTTCGAGTGGCGCCAGCGGGCCGCGACGGCGCCGGCGACCACCACGACGAGCACTTGGGCCGCCGAATTGGCCGTTGTCGGGCAAGGCGCCTGGTTCAACGCGCTGATGGCGGGGTCGATCTTTCAGCCGGTCGCGTCGCGCGGCATGAACATCACGCTCGGCCGCAACGCCTCGATCAGCATGCCGACGCGGCAGGCGACGCCGACTATCGCCGGCTCGTTCGTCGCCGAAGGCGCGCCGATCCCGGTGCGGCAGGCGGCGTTCACGGCGGTGACGATCGGCCTCAAGAAGATGGCCGTCATCATCAGCTACACCCGCGAGATCGCCGAGCACTCGACGCCCGAGATCGAGACGATCCTGCGGCAGTTGATCATGGACGATACCGGCGTTGCGGTGGATACGGTGTTTATCGACGCCACATCGTCGACCGCGGTGCGCCCGGCTGGCATCCGTGCCGGTGTCGCCGGTCAGACGCCGACCGCGGGCGGCGGGTTCACCGCACTGGTCGGCGACATCAAGCTGCTGGTCGGCATCCTGGCGGGCATGAACTCACTGTCCAACCCGGTGTGGATCATGAACCCGGTGCAGCAGATCGCGATCTCGCTGACCCAGAATGCCGGCGGCGAGTTCCCGTTCCAGGCCGAGATCAACGGCAACCGGCTGATGGGCTATCCGGTCGTGATCTCGTCGACGGTGCCGGCCGGGATGGTGATCCTGATAAATGCCGACGATCTGATGGTGGTGCAGGGCGACACGCCGCGGTTCGATGTCAGCGATCAGGCGACGCTGCACTTCGAGGACACGACACCGCTGCAAATCAGCACGCCAGGCTCGCCGAACGTCGTCGCTGCGCCGGTGCGCTCGATGTTCCAGACCGACTCGCTCGCGCTGCGCATGATCCTGCCGATGAACTGGGCGATCCGGCGGCTGCCGGCGCCGGTGGCGTGGATGACCGGCGTCACCTGGTAGTGCGCTCTTACGCATGGCTGAAGCCGGCCTCGTGGTTGCGGGGCCGGCGCATTGAGAAGGACGATGACGATGCCAAACGACGAACTGAAGCAGGAATACGAGCAGCAGAAGGAGCGGCGGGCGACGCTGACCAATATGACGCTGGCCTCGACCGATGGGATGGCACAGCCGCCGACGCCGACCCAGGAAGAAAACGACCTCGCCGCGCTCGGGCTCTTGCACCCGGACGAAAAGGCGCAGGCGGACCTTAAACCGATGCCGCCGGTGGCTGCTCAGCAGGCGTATCTCGCGACCGGCGAGGCATTGCCGACCGCGCCCGCCGCCAAGCCGGCACCACGTCCCGCGGCGCCGCGCCAGGAGCCGGTGCGCCACGAGCCGCCGCGGCACGAAAGGTCGTAAATGTCGCTCGTCGAGCGGTCGGCGGGTGCGCTGACGCGCATCTTCCGGCCGCGTGCCAAGGCGCTGACGCGCTCGTCGCAGTCGAGCGGCTATATCCCGCCGTCGTGGCCATGGAATTTCTGGCAGCTCGGCTACGATCCGATCCCGGTGGGCGGCGGCGCCGTCGTCGCCGCCTGCATCGACACCTATGCCCAAACCGCCGCCGAGTGCCCGCCGTCACACTGGCGCTCAACCGGCGACAACGGCCGCGAGCGTGTCACCAATAGCGCGCTGTCGCGGGTCATGCAGCGCCCGAACGCGTACCAGAGCGGCTCCGACTTCATCCTTAACCTGGTCGGCTATCTCTACGGCGATGGCAACGCCTACGCGCTCGCCATCCGCAACAACCGCTTCGAGGTCGGCGAACTGCACCTGATGGATGCCGCCTCGTGCGAGGCCAACGTCGCCAGCAACGGACAGGTGTTCTACTCGCTCGCCGGTAACCCGGTGGTCGAGGCGGTCTTGCCGCATGGCGCCTTGCAGCGCGTGCCGGCGCGCGACGTACTGCACCTCAAATTGAACGCCCGCGGCAATCCGCTGAAAGGCGAGCCGCCGCTGATCAACGCCACCGCCGATATCGCCGCCAACCAGGCGATGCTGCGGCAGACGCAGACGATCGCGCAAAACCAAAGCAAACCGTCGGGTGTGCTGACCACCGACCAGCCGCTCGAAGACTGGCAGAATAAAGAAATTCACCAGATGTGGTTGGAGCGGACCACCGGCGCCGGTGCCGGCGGCGTGCCGATCCTGTCGTCGGGGCTCAAGTTTCAGGCGATGAGCACCAGCAGCCGCGATGCTCAATACGCCGAGATGATGCAGATCACCGACGGCCACATCGCCACCGTCTACGGCATCCCGCTGCCGCTGCTGTCGCTGTGGGGCGTGCAGACCGCGGCGGGCGCCACCGCCGACCTGATGCGATACTGGGTCGGCGGCCGCTTCGGGTTCTGCCTCGACCACATCGAAAACGGGATCGGGCTGTTTTTCGGCCTCGCCGGCTGGCCGCAGGAATATCTCGAATTCGACACCGCGGCATTGTTGCGCAGTGCCCAGCGCGACCGCATCGAGGCATTGGCGAGAGGCGTCCAGGGCGGGATTTACTCGCCGAACGAAGCGCGCGCGCTCGAAGACTTGCCGAAGGCCAAGGACGGCGACCAACCGAGGGTGCAGCAGCAGGTCGTCCCGCTGGATGCGTGGTCGAACCCGCCGCCGGCAACGCCGCGGCCGGATGCGGCGCAGCCAGCGCCGCCTGCCGAATCGGTCAATCCCGCGAAAATGCTCGCTGCTTTTAGGACAGCCAGTGGACACAATCTCGCCGCTTGAGACATTGGCCGCCGAACTCGGCTCCTTCGCTGCCCGCATAGAGCGCGAACTAAAGCTCACCGTCTCAGTCGCGCTTGCCGAGATCAGGCAGGAAGTCGCAATCCTCCGCGCCGACCATGCAGAGGCCGAGCTGCGCGCGAACCGGATGGTCGCCGAGCGGCTGGCATCGCTTCAGGATGGCCCGCCCGGGCCACCGGGCGAGCGTGGAGAGCGGGGAGAGCCGGGCGAGGCTATTACCGGCCCACCCGGCGAACCGGGCATCCAGGGGCTTCCTGGGCCGCCTGGCGAGGTGCCCTATGTCGGCGAGGTGTGCGGCCTGTTCGACGCCACCCGCGAATACCGCAAATTCGATCTGGTGACACTGCACGGCGCCGAGTGGCGCGCCAAGCGGGACACGCCGGGGCCGCTGCCCGGCGACGGCTGGGCGATGGCCTCGGAAGCCGGGCGCCGCGGCAAGCCCGGCGAGAAGGGTGAGCGCGGCGAACGCGGCCCGGCCGGCGAGCGCGGCGCCAGCATCACCGGCTGGACGGTGCGCGAATTCCGCGCCGTGCCGATCATGTCGGACGGCAGCGTCGGGCCGGCCCTGGAATTGCGCGAACTCTTCGAGCAGTACCACGCCGAGGCGCGTCCGTGACGCCGCTCTACACCACCGTCGTGACGCCGGCCACCGAGCGCAACCTGGTGACGCTCGACGACCTGCGCGAGCAGTTGCGGGTGCGGCCGGGCGACGTCGCAAACGATGCCTGGTTGACCAAAGTCATCGCCCGCGCCTCGCTCGCCGCCGAGCGCTATTGCAGCCGCATCTTCGCGCTCCAGGACTACCTCGATACCTTCCTCGCCGGCACCACCGGCGCGGCCGGCGAGCCGCTGATCCTCAGCCAAGCGCCGGTCGATCCGACCAGCCTAGAGACGACGCTCGACGGCACGATCATCGATCCGGCCGGCTACGCCTTGCAGCCGGTCGTCGGGCATCTGTGGCGCATGGGCGACGCGACGTACTGGGTCAGCACCAGCGGGCTCAGCGTCGCCTACACCGCGGGCTTCGCCGAAATCCCGCCCGACGTGCAGCAGGCGGTGCTCGACCTCTGCACGATGGAGAATGCCGGTCGCGGCCGCGATCCGCTGCTGCGCGCCTCGGAATCGCCCGGCATCGGACGGCAAGAGTACTGGGTCGGCGGGGTGCCGGGCGCGTCGCTGATCCCGCAGGACATCGCCAGCCTGCTCAACCCCTATCGGCGCGGGCTCGTCGGATGATCGACTTCCGGGTCGAGGTCAACGACAAGCAGCTCACGGTGGCGCTCGACCAGTTGCCGAAGCAACTGCGGCGCCAACTCAAGGCGAAGATCGGAGAGTTGACCAACCAACTCTTGCGCATGGTCAAGGCCCGCGAGCCGGTGCGCACCGGCCGGATGCGCTCGCGGACGCATGCCTATGTCGACGAGAACGTCGCCAAGAACTTCGTGCGCGGCCGGGTGCGCATCATCGCGACGGGACAGGCGCAACCGCTCGCCGCCGCCTTCGGCGCGCTTGAATACGGCAGCACGGGTCAGCGCTTCCCGGTGAAGTCTTATCGCCGCGGCCGCGGCCAGGTGCGTGCCTACGAGCGGCGCGGCGGCCTGCGCGAACTGCGCTTCCTGCGCGGCGCCGCCGCCGTCATGCTGCCGCGCGCGCGGCGCGAAATCGAAGAGGTGCTGAACGGCACCTTGCGGGACGCGCTCAAGTGAACCGCGAGCTGATCCTGACGGCGCTGCTGAATAAGCTGACCGCGCCGCCGATGGTGTTCAACTTCACCGCCGACACCACGACCGGCGATGTGACGCTGGCGAATGTCAGCGACGCCACCGGGCTGATGGTCGGCATGCCGGTCAACGGCGACGGCGTGCCGCTCGACGCGGTGATCGCCACGGTGACGCCGACCATCACGCTGTCGTCGCCGGCGCTCGCCGATCGCACCGACGCGGCGCTGACGCAGGGCTTCCTCACCGTCGAGCGCCGCATGCGCGATCCCGCCGTCGAGCAGGATATGCCGGCGCTCTATCTCGTCGAGGGCAACGAAGTGCATAACTGGGGCGCCGCCGCAGCGCTCGTCGAACTCAACTGCGAAGCCTGGGTCTATACGCGGGTCGGCGCCGCAGACAATGCAATCCCGGCCGCCATGCTCAACACCCTGATCGATGGGCTGGAGCGGACGCTCTATTCCAATCTGCCACGCAGCTTCCGCCAGAACCTTGGCGTGCATGGCGTCCACTATTGCCGCATCGAGGGCGAGATCGTCAAAGACCCGGGCCATGCCGCACAGACCGCGCTCGCCGTCATTCCGCTCAAGATCGTCGTCGGCCAGAGCGCCGACACCTACGCCTATCCATAGGAGGAGGTCGCTTAAATGGCCGCAAGCACACTGAACATCGGACTTGAATCCCAGATCAGCGGCGAGTTGGTGTTCACCGGCACCAACGACATCGGGCCGAAGGTGGTAATCACCCTGCCGCTCGTGCAATTCGGGCCGTCCGGCGCGCTCGGCTTCATCCAGGACGAATGGGGTCAGATCGAACTCGAAGGCGACGTGCTCGCCGATCCGGTCACCGGCTCGTTCGGCACCCTAGTGCATCCGGATGACGCGATGGTGAGCCCGACCACTGCCGCCTACTACGTCGGCACCGGGATCATCACCTGGAAGGGCGAGGCCGATCTCACCGCGCGCGATGTCGGCAACGTCAACACCTTTGAATTGACGCCGACCGTCGAGCGCCTCGACCACTGGAACCACCGGGTCGGCGGCATCCGCAAAAAGGATTTCTCGCCGGTCGTGCAGCAGACCATGACCGTCCATCTGGTCATGGACGAGTTCACCGCGCCGAACCTGCAAATGGCGCTGCTCGCCAGCGCAGGACCATAGAACTAAATGGTTTCGCTGGTCGACATTGTTCCGCAAACCAAGACCGTGCGGATCGCCGCCGGCGACCTGGAGCTGCGCGGCCTCGGCTTGCGCCACGTCGCCGATCTGCTCGTGCGCTTTCCGGAATTGCGCAAGCTCTTCGTCGAGGGCGCGCCGGCGCTGGATGTCGACGCGCTGATCGAGATGGCCCCGGAAGCGGTCGCGGCAATCATAGCGGAGGCGGCGGAACAGCCGGAAGCGGCACCGCAGATCGCCGAAGCAATGGCGCTCGACGATATGGTCGACTGCCTCTTGGCGGTGCGCGATCTGACGATGCCCAATGGCACCGCCCCTTTTATGGAGCGCCTGCTAAAGCTGATCGGCGCCGGCGGCGCCGCCGACCAGCCTGGCAGGGATCAGGATATGAATTCGCCGCCGCCGCCGAGCAGCTGATCGCCTATGGGCACAGTGCGCGCGATGTGTGGGATTACACGCCGCGCCAGGCGGCGGCCTTCCTCGTCATCGGCGGCCACCGCAGGCGCCGCGAAATGAGCCAGGAATTGCGGCTCGGTGTCCTGGCCAACCGCGCCGACGAGAAGACGCTCCGCGCTACCCTCAAAGACTGGGAAAGCTGAGACGTGCCTAACCTCGACATAAACATCGTTGCCAAAAGCAAGCTCAAATCCGAGCTATTGGTTGCCCAGCAAGCACTCAAGCAGCTTGGGCAGCAGGCGACGGCGGCGGCGCGCGATGTTGCCAAGGGCATCGGCGACCCGGCTCGCGTGCAGCAACTCACGCGGGCATGGGAACAGCAAAACGCGGTCGTTCGTCAACTCTCAGGCGAGTATCGCAAGCTATCCGGGTCTGTCGACGAGACATCGAAGAGCTTCCGCAGTCTGGTTGGCGAGAGCCGTGGGCTGCGCCGCATAGCCGGCGAATTGACCAATTTCGGCAGCGGCATCTCAGGACTTACCTCCCTGCTTGGCGGCCTGGCGGGCGGGTTTGTCGGCGCCTTCGCCGGTCAAGCGGTCGGTAACGCGATCGATTTCATGCTCAAAAGCCTCGGCTCTATGGCCGAGGCGCTCGGCAAGCTTCAGAACCAGGCGCTTTCATCTGGCGTGCCACCAATTGTGCTTCAGGCGATTGGTGAGGCGGCGAAGCGCGCCGGGCTGGACGCCGAAGTGGGGGCCAAGTCATTCGAGAGCTTCTCCAAGGCACTCGACGCGCTGCGCGCCACGCCCGACCCCGGCATCAAGATCGTCAACGGGATGGCGATGGTCGTTCCGGAGATTGATAAAGGTACGGCAGCAACTAAGGATTGGTCGAATTCCCTGGAGGCGCTCGGCATCAGGTTCAGGAGCTTTCCCGATACGCCGCAAGGCAAGGTCGACGCGTATCGAGCGGCGGTCGAGAAAGCGTTGGCTCTGGAAGCGCGGTTCCCATCGCAGATCAACCGGCTCTCGCAGGAGCTATTCGGCGCACCCATTGCCGTGATCCGGGCAATGGCCGACGATATCGATAAACTCAACGCGCACATCGCCAATTTGGCCAATACGGCGCGCGGCGCCGGGTCTCCGATACTGCAACAGCTTGGCGAATTAAAGACTGCGCAGGGTCAGGTCAGCACAGCGTTCCAAGAACTGACCGCCGGCTATCAGAAGTGGCTACTCGCTCAGCAAACCGCGGCCAATCAGTGGCTCGCCAGCGTGTTGCAAAATTGGCCTACGTCATTCGCCCAGGTTCTCGACAGAATGCAGACCAATCTGTCGAATTGGGTGAACGCCGCCGGGCAACTCTTCACCAGTTGGGGAGACTCACTAGACGCGACCTTAACCAGAGTCGCCGACGCTTTCGTGAACTGGGCCGGCGAAACGCTGGCCGCTGCCCTGAATAACGCCACTCAGAACTTCACTAATTGGGGCGCCAGCATTCAGGATGTCTTTACACAGTTGTGGACGAGCCTGACCGATGGATTTACCTCGTTCTGGAATTCGCTCACCCAAACGGCCAGCGCCGCCCTCGACGGGCTTCTGCAAAAAGTCACGGCAGTCGTCGACTATATCAAGAGCGCGATAGCCAGCGTCGGGTCGGCAATCGGCGGCGCCGCCACCGCGGGCGCCCCGGTCGGTCCCGGCGGGTTCGCCGCGGGCGGTGTGGTGCGCGGTCGCGGCACCGGCACCAGCGACAGCATCCTGGCGCGGCTGAGCAACGGCGAGTTCGTCATGCGCGCCGCCGCCGTACAGCACTGGGGCGCCGGCATGCTGTCGGCGATGAACTCGGCCGGGACGCCGCGCTTCGCCGACGGCGGCCTCGTCGCGGCTGGGGCCGGGGGCGGCGTGCCGGTGCATCTGCACCTCGGTGGTCGGGAATTCGCGCTGGCGGGAGCGGTCGATGTCGTCGGGGCGCTGGTGACGCACGCCCGGCAGAGTCAGATGCGGTCTTCCGGGGTCAAGCCCAGTTGGTACGGCGGAAGGCCGAACAACTGATGCCGCCGACCTGGGGGCCATATGAATTCACCACCCTCGACATCGAGTTCGATATGGCGGCCTCGCCTGGGCCGCCCGGGGTCAACCCGCTTTCGGCGCGCGCGCTCAAGGGCACGCTTCGACCGATCGACGCGGCGCAGGGGCTCGATAAACTACGGCGGACGGTTAACGGGACCCTGGTCAGCGTAGCGGCGCCGCAGATGTGGAAGTATCGCCTCGAAGTCAGCGGCGCGGACATGGCGCCGCCGGCGCTGGACGGCCTCTTCGTCGGGATGGCGGTCACCGTGTCGAGCCATGTCGAGACGGCGTTTCTGACCGCCGGCGGGGCGCCGTCGCGCACCGCGGTTCCCGGGAGCCTGCGGTTCGAGGGCGATTTCAGCTACTACCGGCCGCAGCTCTTGATGCTGATCGTCGAGCATGAGATCGAGCGGGACGAGTGGGCGGCTGCTTATACCTGGAAGCTGTCGCTGGAAGAGGTCTGATGCCGGGCGGGCCGTTCTATTTCGCGTGGAGCGGTGGGATCACGGCCGAGCAGGTAACCGTCGTCACCACCGGCAACACGCATGGCGGCCAGGTTCGGGAAATCACGCTCGTCGGCGACATCGAGGACGGCAAGTCGCAGATCACTAACCTGGGCAACATCGGAGACACGCTTACGGTCGGGAAGCTGTACCTGCCGCAAGGCGACGGCATCACGCCGGGCACAATCTTCATCTACGACGAAACGGTATTGTCCAACGGCGCGATCAATCTCAGCGTGCCGGCGACCGAGACGCGCAAGTCGGCGACCTTCACCGCGCTTGAGGCGGTCCCGCTCTACCGGCGCGACGGCCAGACCACGGCGGATTCGAGCTTTGTCGATTTTGGCGGGCCGCTGGATGTCATGGAGGGCATCTACGGGATTTCGGGGCCGGGCATCGGTTACACCTGGGTTCCGGGCACCGACAACACCGAGACGCTGCCGGTGCCGAGCGCCTGGTTCGCCTATCACGGCGACGGGCTCGTGCCGATCTGGACGTTCGCCGCGACGACCGACGACGCGGGGAATACGACGGTGGACCCGCAAGGGGTGTTCGCGACCGCGACGGGCTATGCGACGTTTCAGATCACCGGCTTTGCCAACGACACGTGGTCGAGCGGGATCGTCCCCTGGTATCAGGTCACCAACATCCCATCGGAAGCCCTGGCCGGTCTGACCGAAGGGGCGCGCTACAACATCAGCGGCAACGGCATCCCGGTCGGGACCACGTTCATCGCGCCGCCGGCCGGTGCGACCTCGATCGAACTCGATCAATCCGTCGCGTCCGCCGAGGATGGCGCGATCCTGACAATCACCGGGCCGCGTTCCGAAAGTGAGCCGTTCGATCCGGCGACGCACCTGCGGTTCGACGAAGAGGTGCTGGCGATCACCCTGGAACAAACCGAGGGCGAATTCTGCACCCTGACCATCGACATCAAAAACAGCGGCATCGGCTATCTGGCGACCGGACGGAACTTGTGGTGCTGGCTGAGCATCGCCGGCAATCCTGATCCCGTTCCCTTGTTCAATGGGCGGCTGGTGGCGATACCGCGCCTCGCCACCGACGAGATCATCCAGTTGCAGTTTCTCGCGCGACCGGAGGATTACGCGAGCCAGAAGCAAGCGCTCGCCAATTCGATGATGACCCTGCCTGCCTGGGACCCGGTGTGGCTGGCGCAGGACGCGGGCAACCCGGACACGGTGCTGGAAGCCTATTCCGCGCTTTGGCACACCGATCGGGTGAGCCTGGACGTAACCGCCAGCGACATCATCGAAGGCGAAGCGGGCGTCTGGGAGGTCCGCGAGGATCAGGCTTTTTACGACAATTTCAGCATGAGCTTCGGCGATGCGCCGCTGCGGCACGTCACGGTCTCAGGCACCGTTGAGTGGATGCAGGAAGCGGAAGGGTTCATCGACGTAACCGGGCCGCTAATCTCGGCCTTCGGCGCCGCCGGCAACCCGGTGCGGACGCCCTTTACCGGGATCAAGACCAAGATCATCGGGACACGGATTTCCGGCGGCGGTTTGATCTACACCTTTAACGGCTCATCGCTAAAAAGCAGTTGGCCGACACCCGGCACGAGCATTGGCGGCGGCTGGGAGGTTGCTTCGGGCAACGGGCCGGACGGCAAGCCGCTCTCCTATATGTCGGACGCGGTACGCGGCAACGCGCCGTTTATCGAAGGCTACCACTTAAACCTGACCTATATCGGCCCGCCGCCCGCCAACGAACGTCCCGACACGAACGCGCCGCCCGAGGATCAAACCGACTTCAACGTCTTCATCCAACATGGCACCTGGACTTGGAGCTTCGCCCTCAATCCGTATTCCATACGGATGATCCTGCACTACAAAGCCAGCCGGAAAAGAACCGAAACGGTTCGCGCGGTCATGGTGGCGGACATCATGGACCAGGTGATCGACAACGCGGGCGGCGGCGCTACCGAAGAGATTTCCTATTCATCGGATACCATCGCCGAAGGGATCGACCCGGGCGGCGGCGTGCCCATAGGCTCTGCGGCGTTCCGCTCCTACTTTCAGTCGGATCGGGGTGCGGCCTCGTTCGAATACCTGCTGCTGGCGGCTCGCGCCAAGCTGCGCGCGGCCGCCCGGTCGGTCGAGATCACCTTCGCGGTCGACTTTCCCACGGCGATTGCGATCTCGTTGCGGCACTCGGTGGCGCTGTTCGATCGACGCATCCCCGGCGGCAGCGCGATCGGCAAGGTCAAGCAATACCGGATCACCGTGAATGAAGCCGGCATGTGGGGCGAATTCACTCTGGGCGCGACCATCGGGAATGGCAACCCGGCGACCGCCGCGACGGGCATTCCGTCCTATGTCGAGGCCGATTACGTCGCTGATGGCTATCAGGTGGTGGCCGGCGGCCAGTACATGCTGCTGACCGATGAGTTGGCCTATCAGACCCTCGACCAGTTTTCGGTCGTCGACGATGGCCTCGACCTTAACAATCTGACGACGGCGACGGTGATCAATTCCTGCACGGTGACCCACGGCTATACGCAGCAGACGACGGAGTTGGGCAAGTTCCAAAATCAATCTTTTCCCAACAACAGCGGATTGTCCGATCCGTGGACGACAATGAAACACATGGTCAGCACGGTAACGCTCGATCTGAAGCCGGTCACTGGCTCGGAATACCACACGGATTTTCTGCCAGCGGTTAGTTTGTTGGCGATCCCGCAGACGATTGATCTGCGGGCACCACCACCGGAGTAGGGGCGATGCTCGAATATGTCGTCAGACCATTCCAGGCGCCCGATAGCCACGGCCGCGTCATCATTCACTCGACGCCCAAGGCAAGCACGGAAACGGCGATCCTGACGTGGGGCGGCGAGGCCGACCTTCCGGACGTGGTGTATTACGAGCAAGGGTTCAACACGCGCAAGCACCGCGAGGAATACGACGAGATCAACCGCGACACCGAAACCGTTCGGATCACCGGCACTACCGACGACACGGGCAATGTCTGGGTCGATGTGGAGCGAGCCAACAGGGTCGTTTTCGACAAGATACGCTATGGCGGCTACTGGCAACCGAGTTCTGCGGGACAGGTTCAGTCGGTCAATCCGACCTTCAGCAATCCCAATATAAGCACGAACCAGAGCGCCGACCCGGATAAGTTTAAAGCCACCATGAAGCTCATCAACAACACCACAGCGGCCGGAGGCTGAGATGTGCCCTCCGGTTTACGTCGAGTTTCCGTTCGACCGGATCGTCGGCATACACGGCGGCAAGAAGAAACCGCCCGATCCACCGCCTGATGGCGACGGGGACCGCATAATACGATGCGGCACCTTCTCCTATAGTGTGGCCCCGGGCAATCCGAACACCATAACCAGCCCAATCGGAAATCCATTTGAAGTTCGTAACCCTGCGAGCAGAAACTACGGCGTCGGCTGGATCGTGGGCGTCACCCTTACGTCGGGCGGCATCTACTTCGGATTTTATGATGTAGAAGTCCCGTGTGTGATTGTAATGAACACGGATACCTACGTGGTAACTGTTCGTGAAACCGGGCCAGGCGCGTCCGATCCTCGCACCCTCGGTTTCGTCCACATGGGACCGCCGGTGAATTACAGCCATTACTGGAATTTCTTAGGCGTCCCCATGCCCACCGGCCCGGATGCAGTATATTTGCATTTTACGGGTGGTTTTACGTGGACCTACAACGTGGGCACTAATCCGTGGGTGTCCGCATCCGACGAGGTAGACCCGACAGATGTGACCCGGTTTGATCCTAGTTACGGCGGCCCGCTGTGGATAGTTAATCCTCCCTACAATGACTATTTTGCTTTTTATCCGATGGAGGTGACTATCCAGGGGCTCTGTCCGGAAATTCCTCCCGAATACCATCCGGTATACGGGCCGCCGGTTGCGTTTCTCGATAATGGCGAGGTAATGCCAATCGGCGGCAGCCGCGGGCTGCCCCTTCCTACCTCCTTAGCGGAAGCGCAGCGGGCATCCCGTCTGCTGAGGTCGAAGCGCCCGCAATGGTAGACCTAACCTTCCGCACGGTCGGCCCGTGGGGGCCGGGCAAGGGCGCCAACCTCCAGGCGTCGGAGGTCGATACTAATTTCTGGGAACTCGCCAGCGCCGTCCTGAACCTGGAAGACAACCCCGCGCTCCCCAACGGGATCGAATCGATCACGATGAGCGGGACGCAGATGACCATCGTCCTCAACAATGGGGAGGTCATGGGTCCGTTCACCATCCCGGTGCTGGTGATGCGGTGGCGGGACGAATGGCAACCGAACACCCCATACGTCACGCTCGACGTATTCAACGTTGCGAACACCGGCATCTATCTGGTCGAGCACGACCACACCTCGGGAAGCTTCTTCGACCCGAACATCCAGGTCGGCGGCGAGCCCGCTCTGGTGCAGTTGTTTGGTTCGGCCGATGCTAGCCTCTCGGCGTTGCCCGACGTCGCGATCACCAGCCTTCAAGATCAGGACTTCCTGACGTGGAAGGCGGATGTTGCGAAGTGGGTGAATATCCGCCTCGGCACGATGTCTTACCAAGACTCGTGGGCCGTTGACATCACGGGCGGCACGATCAGCGGGATGCCGCCGCCCACGGGACCGAGCGACGTTGCCACCAAGGCATATGTGGATGCGCTGCCGGCGGGCATGACCGCGCCGAACAGCACGATGATGGCGAACATCGCTGGGGTTGTCGCGCCGGCCGTTCCCAACACGCTCTCCGATTTTCTCGATTACGTCCTGGGTACCACCGTCCGCGGCTCCACGATCTATCGCGGTGCTTCCGGCTGGGTGGCGCTGCCGCCGGGAACGTCGGGCTATTTCCTAAAGACCCTCGGCCCCGGAGCGGATGTGCAATGGGCCGCCGCGGGGGCCGGCGTCACCTCGATCACCGCCGGCACCGGCATCGCCGCGAGCCCGAACCCGCTCGTCGCCACGGGCACGCTGGCGCTCGCTCCCGTGGCCACTGGCACGCTGCTGGCCAATACCAGCGGCACCACGACCGCGCCGACGCCGACCACGCTCAGCGGCCTTCTGGACGCGGTTATGAGCAATGCCCGCGGCTCGATCCTGATGCGGGCGGGCGGCGGCTGGGTCGCGCTCGCCGCCGGGACGAGCGGGTACTATCTCAAAACGCAGGGGCCGACCGCAGACCCGGTTTGGGATGCGCCCGCCGGTACCGGCACCGTCACCAGCATTTCCGCCGGCACCGGCATCACCACGGGCGGCGCGCCAATCACGGGCGTCGGCACGGTGTCGCTGGCGAATGTCGCCAACCTGTCGATGCTCGCCAATACCAGCGGCGGCAGCGCCGCCCCGGTCGCAACGACCGCGAGCCTTTATTTCGACAGCGTATTCGGTGCCACACAGGGCGCGTTGCTCTACCGCAACGCCACGAGCTGGGTGATCCTGGCACCCGGCACCAGCGGTCAGGTGCTGACTACGGCAGGCGCTGCGGCAAACCCTGCCTGGGCCGCCGTGCCGTCGAGCGCGCCGATTGCCGACAAGACGGTGCTCGGCAACGTCAGCGGCTCGACCGCAGCAGCCTCGGCCGTCACGCCGAGCAATCTGTTCGACGCCGTGTTCGGCAGCGCACGCGGCATGGTGCTCTACCGCGGCGCCGCAGGATGGGCCGCGCTTCCGGCGGGCACCGCGGGCCAGGTGCTGACCACGGGCGGCACCGCAGCCGATCCGTCATGGGCGGCCGGCGGCGGCGGCGCCAGCATCACGATAGCCGACACCCCACCAGGCTCCCCAACCGCGGGAGCAATGTGGTGGGATAGCGTCAGCGGCCAGCTTTACATCTATTACAGCGACGGCACCTCGTCGCAGTGGGTCATCGCGAATAGTTCCGCCGCGCCTACCCCGCCGAAATACAATCTCGGGTTCTCCTACACCGGCGGCGTGCTCGGCAGCAGCCAGTTGCTCGGCATGCATCGGGCATCGATCGCGGTCACCATCCCAGCGAATTTCGGCAGCTATGCCGGGCACGTCAGCCAGGCCGGCGGCACCGCCAATGCTACCGCGAGCACCGTCATCAGCGTCGAGCGCGCCTTGAATGCGTCGCCCAACACATTCACTCAGGTCGGCACCATCACGATTGCGGCGGCCAGCATCACGCCGACCTTCGCCACGGCCGGCGGCACCGCCGTCAGCCTCGCCCAAGGCGATGTCATCCGGCTCGTCGGGCCAGCTATCGCCGATAGCACGCTGGCAAATTTCTACTGCACGCTGGTCGGACACGAGACTTGAGCATGGCTTGCTTATTCCTTGAATCTTTTGACAAGTATGGCTCGGCGAACACCAACTCGGCGGGGGTTGCGGCACTGCTGACGGCGGGCGAGTGGAGTTCAACCACCGGGCCGCCAACCTTGGCGATCGTGGCGGGGTTGAGTGCAACAGGGTATGCGCTACAAATCACCGGCGCCGCCGTTAGCATAAACAAGACCCTGCCCGGTAGTTATGCGCGGTTGATTGGCGGCCTTCGGTTCTCCAGTACTTTGGCCGGCGTCTGCGGTATTCAATTTATCGATGTCGCCAGCAATCAGGCGGGTATTTGCATCAACAGTGCGGGAACCATCGCCGTCCGCAGCGGGTCTTATAGCGCCGGCACCATATTGGGCACATCGACCGCAACAATAACAGCAAGCTCAGTGCATTATCTTGAGTGGGATATAACATTCAACAATGCCGGAAGCTATCAGTTGTGGCTCGACGGCGTATCTATTCTTTCCGGCTCGGGTGACACAACAAACACGGCCAACAGCAGTGCGAGCGGCCTGCAAGTAATCGCCGGCAATGTAAGCGTGAATTTCGTGGTTGACGACCTCTACCTGTTCGATGCCAGCGGCAGCGCAAACAACGCGGTTCTGCTGACCTCGCCGCGCATCGAGACGCAATTCCCGACCGGCGACGGCAGCACGGTGCAGTTCGCGGCGGGGGCGGCTATTGTCGGGTCTAGCGTGTCGCGGATCGCGGCGGCGCAGGGCATGGCGGTAAATCAAATGCGGTTGCGGCCGGTGACGCCGGCAGTCAACTGCACGATCAATGCAGTGTCGATTTCCCCGGTGGCAACGAATGCTTCGATCCAGTTGCGGCCGGTCATCTACTCCGATAGCGCGGGATTGCCGAATTCATTGATGTCGGCGGGCTCGACGGTGACGGGCATCACGTCGGGAACCAACAGAACGATGCCGCTGACGACGCCGCAGGCGCTGACGGCCGGGACGCAATACTGGATCGGCGTGATGAACGATATCGTGCTCGCCTCCAGTTTGAGCGGACTCGACGGCACAAACACCGACCGGACGGTAACCGCGAGTTTTGCCTCTGGTGCGCCGGGAACGGCAAGCGGCACCGCGGCTGCGGTGGCGGCGGTAATCTGGGGCAACGTGACGGCGAGCGCGAATTGGTACACCCAGCAATCGCCGCCGCAGGGCAGTCAAAGCTATGTGTTCGAAGCAAATGTCGGCGAGGAAGACCTCTACTCATACCCGGCGCTCTCCGCAACGCCTTCGGCGATCTATACCGTGGCCGTCAAGGCCAGCGTCAGCAAGAGCGACGCCGGGGCAAAGACCGTCTCCCTGCGCATGAAGTCAGGCGCGACCGATAGCGGCGGCAGCGCCGGCGCGCTCGCGCCCGGCACCGGCTACGGCTGGCTCACCACTCTGTTCCCGACCGACCCGGCCACCGCGGCGGCGTGGACGCTGGCGGCGCTCAACGCGGCGCAGAGCGGCGTCAAGGTTGAGTCATGACCGACATCAACAATTCAGGCACCGTTCGCGAGACCCTGCTCGCAACGAACGCAGCCGCCACCGCGGCTGGCGTGGTGCGCGAGGTGCTGCTTAGCACGTCAACCGTCGCGTTGCTTACGGGCGTGGTGCGCGAGGTGCTGCTGGTGACGCCGCCGCCGCTCATGGTCGCCAGCGGGCAGACCGCGGTTTTGATCAATACGGGATGACGCCATGCTGAATTTTCCCGATGTCCCGACCAGCGG
>Ga0134121_10001663_pt1 | contig 20595 bp, 18 predicted proteins | sample KB301_FD_96463 | JGI IMG/M metagenome (GOLD analysis project Ga0134121, IMG submission 96463) | Terrestrial soil microbial communities without Nitrogen fertilizer from Kellogg Biological Station, Michigan, USA - KB3-0-1 | ecosystem: Environmental > Terrestrial > Soil > Unclassified ... | reverse complement strand
CGAATACCTGCGTTTCGTGGGACAGTCGACGTGTGTCTGCGATCCACGTAAGAAAATTTGCATGAATTTCGTGGCCTCAGTGTTCAGCGAAACGCTTGCGAAACGGGCCTGACGCCGGATACAACGCGAGCGCCCATGAAACGTAAAATCATCTATGCCTTTTCAAAACGCGCGTTCTTAAACCCGGCGTCAACTCATCTGACCTCGTACATTCAGGCGTACGTCCAAACAGGCGATAAGTGGGGCGACAATACCGTGCTCATCGCCGACTGCAAGCGCGTGGTTCAACTCGAATTCCTGCTCGGAACCAAACGCCACCGCCGCCTCAGCCTCGCCAAGATCGACCTGCTGATAAAAATCCTCACGCAGTTTCGCACCGCCCTCGCGGAAGAAATCCAATCGATCGAGGCCACAACGAAGCAAAAAGGCGCAAAAAAGTGATCGCCCCGTCCGGGGACGGGGCGATCATGGGGTCCTCTCGCAAGGATCTTCTAAACTTCGACGTACGTTCCCGTGATAGTTGTGGGCGGCGTGTATTTGAACCCGTACACCACACAATCGGCGCATTTGTAGAAGTCACTCACACCATTGATCCAGATGCTGGACATTTGGTGCCCGCTGTAGCTGAACATGAAGCCACCGCCGCCTGAGCCGCCGATGAAATTGGTCTCTTTGCCGTCCTGAAACTTGAACCGCAGCGAGTTCAGGGCGGTGCCCGACCTTCCACCCGCTTCGATCACCGGATTGCTGCTCACGTCGTACTGGCCGTTCAAACTGCCGCCGTTCTGGTCGCCCATTCGAGCGGTGGTGGTGACGTTGTTCGGACCACCGCCGGCCGGATACGTCAGTTGAGTGCCGTCGACCATGCTGCCGCTCCACACCTTGATCCCGGTCGGAAACTTGTCCGGCTTGACGGGAAGCACGATGTTCCCGCTGTTGTCGCAGGTTCCTTTCGGGTCGGAGTAGATCTCGCGCGCCAGATACACGGTAAACGGTCCCAATCCGTGAGCCGCTTCGCTGACGTAGCCCCACAGCCAGCGATGATCGCGCACGCCCAACGTCATCGTGCGGACCCAGGCATTCACAGTCTTGAAGGGCTCACATTCGTGCGCGTCCGACTTCGTTTTTGAAACCATCGACTGATAACCATTGTCGTACCACGTGTCGACCCATTGCATGAACTCGATGGTGTCATTTCTCATGTCGTCGGACACACTAGTCACGACATCGTCATTCCAGCCCCAACTGGCGCCCTTCGTCATCCCGTCGCGCAGCAGCGATTGATAGAGATTTACGTACTGGGCAAAAAGGGGCAGTAGCAAAACCTCGTAACCCGAGGCCTGGAAGGACGGCAACTGTTGGGCGAAGTCGGCCTTCGCATCGTTCCACCGCTCAGAAATGACCTCGTTGTCGCCAGAATCGACGACCTCGAGATAGTTGTTCATGACGTTCTGAAGCCCCTGCAGGCTGTTCTGAACGTCCTGATAGACGAGGTCAGAGATCTTCTCATCCATCACGGCTTCGACCTGGTCCTTGATCTCCCCCCATACATCTTCGCCGGAGGACGGCCAAAAGATGGACGTCAGCGTGCTGAGGACGGTCCCTATCTCCGGCACGGAAAAAAGCGCATTCGTGACAGTCGTCTGCGCAGCATAATTCCAGTCGATAGACATCGCTTGTGTTTTCTCCTTCTTTAGAAATTTTCCAATTCGTGGATTGTGTAGGTCGGTAGATTGAGTATTGAGAATTGACCCAGCAGGCAGGATAACCTGAATAGGCTTTGATTCGCCAGTTTTTTGCTTCTGTTTGTTGGACACAGTCAGTACCACCTGCGGTAGCGGGTGGGTGCGCAGCCGAGCGGGCAACGTACATAAAGGCTGGCGCACCCACCCGCTACCGCAGGTGGTACTGACTGTGTCCAACAGAAGTGATAACCTAGCGGCCCATGTTTCCAGAAGCCGTTGCGCGCTATCACGACCTGCTTTCAAACCAGGAGCTGGCTGAATCGTCTCGTGCCCTGCTAGACGAGGGACTCGAGCGGGCCAAGCTCATCTTCGGGGGGCGGAGATTGTCGCCGTATCTTCGTCCACACTTCGTATCCGAGTCAGATTTCGCACACATCTGCCAGATCTGCGAGACCGTCTGGTCGGCGATCCAGAAGGTGAAGGACGCTGCTGTTGCGGATCCGAATGTCGTCGACGACCTCGGAGTGACGGAGATCGAACGTGAACTGGTCGCGATCGATCCGGGGTACGCCGCAGTCTCGCCGACCTCGCGTCTCGACTCGTTCCTGACAAAATCGGCGTACAGCTTCGTCGAGCTGAATGGCGAGAGCCCGGCGGGAATCGCTTACGCCGACGCCGCCTACGACATCTTTTCTTCACTACCGGTGATGAAGGAGTTTGCGGTCGACTACAACGTGCGTCCCCTTTACGGCCGACGCTTTATGCTGGACGTGCTGCTGAGCTCGTACGAAGAGTTTCTCGGCCGGAAACCCGAGCGCCCGCCGCTCATCGCAATCGTCGACCTGGCGGACGTGCCGACGGTCAAAGAATTTGAGCTTTTCCGCGAATTTTTCGAGCAGTCAGGCTACCCGTCGCTCATCTGTACGCCACAGGAGTTGGAGTTCAGCAACGATCGACTCAGCGCCCGCGGGCAGCAGATCGACATCGTCTACAAGCGACTCCTTGTGAACGAATACCTGCCGATCATCAAGGAATACCCGGCGCTGCTCGACGCATACCGCGCCGGCGCGATCTGCATGGTCAACAGTTTCCGTTCAAAACTGATTCACAAGAAGGCGCTGTTTGCCGTGCTGACGGATCCGAAACACGCGTCGTTGTTCTCGTCGAAAGAGCTCGACGCGATCCGTGCACACGTGCCTTGGACGCGTGTCGTTAGAGACGAACACACTGATTATTTCGGGCGTGAGGTGAACCTTTTGGACTTTATTCGCGCCGACGGCGAGCGACTCGTGCTCAAGCCAAACGACGATTACGGCGGCCACGGCATCACGATTGGCTGGAACGTCGACCAGCGCGGCTGGGACGAAGCGATCAATAACGCGCTCGCGGATGGCGATTATCTCGTGCAGGAACGTGTGCCCACGGCCCGCGAGGTTTTTCCAGCGCTTACGGACGACGGCCGGATCGAATTCGCGGAACAGCTAGTCGACCTCGATCCGCTGCTTTTCAACGGCAAAGTCGGTTCGGCGTTCACGCGGCTTTCTTTCACCGAACTGGCGAATGTGAGTTCCGGCGGCGGAATGGTTCCCACTTACATCATCAGCAAAAAGTGACGAAAACGGGGTACAATCCACCCATGCCTGACGACAAAGACCGAGGCTTTGAAACACAGGACGAGCGCAGAAGTCACGATCGCTCGCGGCTAATCGTCGACGTTTTCTTCGACGGACAAGACGTCACCGGCGTCGCCAGCACGAAAGACATCAGCCCCGGCGGGCTCTACATGAACACGCAGGCGGAAATTCCGGAGGGCGCGTTGCTGCTCGTGCGCATACCTTTCCGGCCCGATGTGCAGGTGGTGTGCAATGCGATGGTGGTTTACAGCAATCCCGGTCGTGGGGTTGGCTTGAAGTTCCAGGGGTTGTCAGACGACGTCCGGGCGATGCTCGAACGTGAAGTTTCAAATGGCTGAAGTTGAGCTGGCGTGGGCTGATCTTTCCGTCGAGACAAGGGAGCTGCTGCGAGGAAAACTCGCGGGCTTGTGGGGCGCAGAGAGCGACGCCGCAGCCTTTGATTCATGGACGCTCGACAAGAAACAGGCGCTGCTGCTGCTCCTGAAGCGTTTGGACGCGAAGAATCTCTGGCATCTCGTCAAACGAATAACTAACGTATATGGTGAAGGCGGTGTAGGGTTGCAGTTTGAAGCGTGGCCGATGATCGAATCGACGTTGTTGCGTCGCAACGATTTCACGCGGATGATGGCGAACCACAAAGACACGACGGGCGGGTTTTACGAAAAACAAAGAGCCGCGGCAGTGCTGCATTTTCTGTTTCAGGAAGGCGAGCCGCGCACGTGGTACGTTCACTTCGATCTTTACAGTCCCGTTCACTCGCCGGGCAGCATGTGGAAGCACTTGCGACACGAGTTCATGGGTAAGGTGAAACCTGACTGGCGCATGATTGCAAGGTTCCTGGACACGTAAGCTTAGTTGGAAAGAGGGCAAATGTTCGATCAATTCACACTGGGTATCGAAGAAGAGTTTCAGATCGTCGATCCGCAGACGCGCGAGTTGCGCTCGCACGTGGCGGAGATTCTCGAAGAAGGCAAGATGCTGCTCGGCGAGCAGATCAAGCCCGAGATGATCCAGTCGATGGTCGAGGTCGGCACCGGCATTTGTCGCAACATCCAGGAAGCACGAGAAGATATCACTCGCCTGCGCAGCATCATCGCCGGTCTCGCCCGAAAGAATGGACTCGCGATCGTTGCCGCTTCGACGCATCCGATCTCGCGCTGGCAGGACCAGAAGATATTCGACGACGAACGTTACGAGCTGCTGGTGCAGGAACTGCAGACGGTCGCGCGATCGTTGTTGATCTTTGGACTGCACGTACACGTCGGGATGGCTGATCGCGAGCGGGCGATTCACATCATGAATGCGGCGCGTTACTTTCTGCCGCACGTGCTCGCATTGTCCACTTCCTCGCCGTTCTGGATGGGCCACAACACCGGGCTCAAGTCGTATCGCACCGAAGTCTTCAAACAGTTTCCACGAACAGATATTCCGGATCACTTCGATTCGTATCTTGGTTTCCAGCGCTACGTCGATCTACTGATCAAGACGGGCTGCATCAACGATGGGAAGAAGATCTGGTGGGACATCCGGCCGCATCCATACTTTCCGACGCTTGAGTTTCGCGTTTGTGATATTCCGACGCGCGTCGATGACACGATTGCGATCGCGGCGCTGTTCCAGGCGATCGTCGCGAAGTTGAATAAGTTGATTGATAAGAATCTGGGGTTCCGGTTGTATCGAAGGATGCTGATACAGGAGAACAAGTGGCGCGCGGTGCGATATGGGTTGGATGGGAAGTTGCTCGATTTAGGGAAGCAGACGGAAGTGCCAGTGAAGGACCTGGTGCTGGAGTTGCTGGAGTTTGTTGACGATGTGGTGGACGAGCTCGGATCGAGGAAAGAGATCGAGCATGTCCACACGATTCTCGAGCGCGGTACTTCTGCAGACAGGCAACTCCAGATCTACCATGAGACGAATGATCTGAAGGCGGTGGTTGACGATTTGATTACGTTGACGATGGAGAACGTGCCGGCCACGCCGGATTTGACCGTGCCGCCGCAAACCACTACGACCGCCTCAACCATTGCCAAGTAATAGACAGGATTACAGGATTTTCAGGATTTACATGATTCAAATCCTGTTAATCCTGAAAATCCTGTAATCCTGTCTAACTATTTCTTCCCAAATAGTACTGCCATAGCATTCGTGCGGCGACGGCCCGCAGCGGTCTCCATTGCTCCGCCAGTTGTTCTAATTCACGGTGATCGGGCCTTGCCGCCAATCCCTTCAACTCTTTCATCGCAACCGCCAGTGCCAGATCACCAGCCGGCCAGATGTCTGCGCGGCGCATCGCCATCAGCAAATAAACATCCGCGCTCCACAATCCGATGCCTTTGATCCGTGTCAGTGCCAGTCGCGCTTCATCGTCACTCATGCGCGCGAGTTTCGTGAAGTTCAACTGCCCACTAACAATCGACGCTGAAAGATCGACCAGGTACGACGACTTTTGTCGCGTCACACCGAGACTGCGGAAGTAATCAAAGCCCAACCCAACAAACCGCTCCGGCGTGAACGGTGTAATTTTGCCTTCCAAACGCACGAGCATCGCCTTCGCCGACTTCAGCGACACCTGTTGCTCGAGGATGATGTGAACTAACGTTGTGAATCCGGTGGCGCGGCGCCAGAGCGGAGGATCACCGTACGTGGAGTGTATCCCAGCCAGCATCTCGTCGCGTGCCGCGAGCTCACGCGCCGCGACGGCGAGACCTTTCTGCGTGAGCGGCTTCAATTCTGGACGGCGAGTGTCAGGAAATTCTCGAACAGGATACGTCCGTCGCGCGAATCATTCGGATGTTGCCAGCGCGTGCGGCTCTTGTTCCAGTCTTCAAACGATTTCTCGAGATGAAACTGGACCGTGTAGATCAATTGCCCGTCACTGCGCTTCACCATCATCTGATTACGACAGAGATACGACGTCGCCAGCAACTCGAATCCTTCCGGAACGCGATCGAGTTGCAAACCGTGATTTTGCCAGACGCGCAGGATACGCGCCGCCGCCTCCGGATCCGAGCAGTTAATGTTTTTGAAAATCGGATCTTCCGGCTGGATGATGCGGATAAAACGATACTGGTACTCCTGCGGCCGCGCGGAGCGCTGCTCGTGCTGCTCGAGCTTGTCGAGCGTGATCACGCGCGCGCCAAAACTCAGACCGACGAGTTGATGACCACCGCAGATCGCGAGCACCGGTATCTTCGTCTCGCGAATAAAGCGGCCAAACTCTTCCAGTATCGACGACTCGTAATAATCAAAGTCGCGCAACGTGCCGCTGAGCACAATCGCTTCCGGCGCAAACTGTTTAGCAGCCTCGGCAACTTCGGAAAGGTGCGCGACTTGAATTGTCGGGCGCTTAACGAGACGAGAAATATTATTCTGGATATTTTCAACCGCCATGCCGGCGATGAGTCGCTCGCGTCGCATTTCGGCAGCCAGTGTCTCGCCCCATTCAGCGCGTGCCACAGAAGACAGGTCGCGGTCGTCGCGCAAAAGGTTGTCGATCACGAGCACGCGCGCCTCGTCGATGCTCTGGCTGACGGGCTCGTAGCGACAGAAGTTCTGCTGGTTAAAGGGAAAGGGAAGCGAAGTAGTGGGGGTTAATTCTTGAGTCATTCGGGATTGTCGTTAATAGGCTCTAATCTGAAATTTTTTATCACTTACGCTGTTTCGTCGTTTGCCTGAACTCCGGGACGCGCGTGCCCGGTCCAGCCTCCTTGATGTCCGCGCGGATTTTAGCAATTAGCAGGCCACGAAGTCTCGCTTTGAAACGCGTGCTTTCGGCGCGCGTTTCCTGCTCAACCAGTAAAAACATTCTATACCACGACGACTCCAATTCGTCCGCTAAATGCGAGATTTTTGTTATGTCGTACGGAACCGCTACATCCTGACAGCCGAGCCGCGCGAAGACTGAAAGGTACCTGGCCGTCGCGAGATCAGGGCAGAGAAGCCGGCGCCGCCCGACCTTCAGCTCGACTCCGAGCAGCGTGTGCTGGATGTCGACACGCGCCGCCGGCTTCGCGCTCTCGAAGTGATACGAGCGTGTGCGCAGCTTGAGGATGCGGTCGCGATAGATTCGCGGCAGCCATGATTCCCCAAGTTGTTCCTGTATCCGTTGGGAGTAACTTTCGAGGGGCACTATCTGTGTAACTGGTTCGTAAACAACTGCGACTCGATTCTCGTTTGCAGCGCATTGATCACGCGGCCCGGAAAGATGCCGAGATAGAGCACTCCGAGCACGGTGATCACGAGCACCACCGCCACGCTCGCCGGCACGCGCGGCGCGTTCCACGCCATCGTTCGCTCCCCGAAGAACATCACGATGATCAGTCGCAGGTAGTAATAAGCGGAGACGGCGGTGTTGAGCACGCCGACGATCACGAGCCCGTAGTATTTCTGATCGATCGCGGCGCCAAACACGAGGATCTTGCCCATAAAGCCGGCAGTTAACGGCATGCCGAACAGACTCAATATGAAGAGACTCAGCGAGAACGCGAGCACGGGGGACTCGAATCCGATCCCGCGATAGTCTTCAATCGATGTGCGACGGTCGCCACTCCGCGCGATTATTTGCACGACTGCAAACGCGCCGATGTTCATCACCGCGTAAGTCAGCAGGTAGAAGATAACCGACGTGATTGCGTTGTGGCGCTGAGTCGGATCAGTAGCCGATCCAGCGGCGATAAACCCGACCATCGCGTATCCCGCATGTGCGATCGACGAGTAAGCCAGCAGGCGTTTGACGTTGTTCTGAACGATTGCCACGACGTTTCCGAGCGTCATCGTGAGTATCGCCATGATGACGAGCACGTTGAGCCACGCCTGGTGCAGGTTTCCGGTCGTTGCATTCGACGCCGAAACAACGAACGGCAACCCGAAGACAAACACGCGCATGAACGAAGCAAAACCTGCGGCTTTCGGGCCGGCAGCCATGAACGCGGTAACTGGCGTGGGCGCGCCTTCGTAAACGTCGGGCGTCCAGATGTGAAAAGGCGCGGTCGCGATCTTGAAACCAAAACCGACGAGCATCATCGCGGCGCCCGCGAATAGCAGCGCTGGATACTGCGCTTGGCCGACGCGCTGTGCGATCTCGGAGATGTTGGTTGTGCCGGCAACAATCCGGCTGAGCGAGCCGCCCGGGCCGGGTTCAGCAATCGACGTTGCGCCGTAGATGAGCGCGATGCCGTAGAGCAGAAACGCGGATGAGAATGAGCCGAGGATGAAGTATTTCAGCGACGATTCATTCGAGCGTACGTCAGTGCGACGGAAGCCAGCCATAACGTACGTTGCGATCGAGAGTATCTCGAGACCGAGGAAGATGATGACGAGATCATTGCCCGACGCCATCAGCATCATGCCGACAGTCGCGAATAACAACAGTGAGTGAAACTCGCCGGCCGGCAGTTGTTCACCCTGCACCCAGACGGTCGAGATGAGCAAAGTCAGGGCTGATACAAGCAGAAAAATCAGAGTAAAGCCGAGGCGCAGCTCGTCGAGCGCGATCATGCCGTTGAATGCGTCGGACGAAGCCGTTCCCGTGGACCAGAGCCAAATAGTGCTGATCGCGCCCCCCACGATGCCGGCAAGTGAAATGCTGCCGGTGATACAGCGCTGTGTTGGGCGGGCGAACGCGTCAACAAGCATCACCAGGACGGCAGCGGCGCAGACGATCACCTCGGGTGCGATTAACGACCAGTTGATGATGGGCATTACGGATTGTGCAAGAAATGCGCTCATTCAAAACCTTTTACGGGATTTACAAGATTTTTCAGGATTGACAGGTAAATCCTGTCTTAATCTTGTTAATCCTGTCTAACAACTTCTGTCGTGTACGAGCCTCCAGCCGGGCTCGACGAAACGCGCGCGCGGATCACTTCGACGCTCGGCTTCGAGCGATCCAAAAACACGCGCGGGTAAACACCCATGAAAAGCATCAGCACCAGCAGCGGCACCAGCAGCCCGAGCTCACGCTTATTAAGATCTGACAACCCGGCATTCTCCGGATTCGTAATCGGCCCGAACACCACGCGCTGCAACATCCAGAGCATGTAAACCGCCGCCCAGATCACGCCAGTCGCTGCGAGCATCGTCGTGAGCCACGGACGACCAACTGCTCGCGAAGTCCACGTTCCGAGCAGTATGAAAAACTCGCCGACGAACCCGTTCAAAAACGGGAGGCCGATTGATGACAACGAGGCAAACACGAAGAGCGTCGCGAACCACGGCATTGGTTTCGCCAGTCCGCCAAACTCGCTAATCTGGCGCGTGTGCCTGCGTTCGTAAATGAAACCGACGAAGAGAAACAGCGCGCCGGTCGAGACGCCGTGATTGAGCATCTGGTAAAGCGCGCCCTGCATGCCGAGCTCTGTAAACGAGAATAATCCGAGCACGACGAATCCCATGTGACTCACCGACGAATACGCCACGAGCCGTTTGACGTCCGGCTGGACCATCGCGACGAGCGCGCCGTAGATGATCCCGATCACCGCGAGCGTGATGATCACCGGCGCCCACCAGCGAGCTGCATTCGGAAACAGCGCGAGGTTGAAACGCAATAGCCCGTACGTGCCCATCTTCAGCAACACGCCCGCGAGAATCACAGAGCCGGCTGTGGGCGCTTCGGTGTGCGCGTCGGGCAGCCACGTGTGAAACGGAAAGAGGGGCACCTTGATGCAGAACGCGAGTGCAAACGCGAGAAACAGCCAGAACTCGGCGCGATCCGATAGCGGGCTCGCTTGCAGCGACTGCAAAAGCGTGACGTAGTCAAACGTGTGATAGATGAAGTAGAGCGCGAGGATGCCGACCAGCATCAGCAAACTGCCGACCGCCGTGTAGATGAAAAACTTTACCGCGGCGTAGATGCGACGCTCGCCACCCCAGATCCCGATCAGGAAGAACATCGGCACGAGCGACGCTTCGAAGAACAGGTAGAAGAGCAGCAAGTCAAACGACACGAAGACGCCGATCATCGCCGATTCGAGGATCAGCAGGAACGCGTAATACGAGAGTTGTCGTTTGTGAACGGCGGTCCAACTCGAGAGCACCGAGATCGGCATCAGCAGCGTCGTCAACAACACGAGCCAGAGACTGACGCCGTCAACCGCGACGTGATAACGCGAGCCGATGTAGCCGATCCAGCTCACGTTCTCTTCGAATCGCAATTCCGGGCCGCTCGCTCCGACACCGCGCAGCAACAGCAGCGAGACAACAAACGTCGCGGCAGTCGCGATCAGCGCGATCCAGCGGTAATGCTCCTCGTGCCTGCTCGACACGAAGCTGTAGCCGACGAGCGCAAGCGTGCCCGCCACCGGCAGAAGAATCAGTATCGTTAGCAAATACGCCATCTACACACCCGGAAATCCGAGATACGCAAACACACCAATCAAGATCAGTGCCCCCAGCAGAATGATCGCAGCGTAACCACGCACGAAACCGGCCTGGAGGTAACGCGCGAGCCGTCCCATTTCCTGCACTGCTTCACCAATCGAATGCAGTAGTCCATCGATGGCGCCGATATCGATCAGCTTCCAGAGCCCTTCCCGCGAACCAACCTTGATCGGTTGAATCAGCGCGGCATCGTAGATCTCGTCAACGTAGTACTTGTTTTCAAGCAAGCGCGGCATCTGCAACAGTGGTCGTGCCTGGAACATCAACCAGCCTGCGCCGATTCCCAACAGGGCGATGAGTACTGAGACGAGTGCGAGTATGCGCTCCGCTGAGATTTCTTCAGACGAATGCGTCGCGTGTTCAGCCTCACTTGCCGGAACTGCACCGTGCTCACCTTCAGCCGCCGCAACGGGACTCTCGCCCGCTTTCGCAACCACCGGATCGAGCGTGTGCTCGATCACGTTGATGTCTTTATTCGAGAAGCTAGAGCTCAACGCATACGGAATCCCGATGAAACCGCCGACAGTCGACAGCACTGCCAGCACGATCAGCGGCACAGTCATTAGCCACGGCGACTCGTGCGGCTCAACTGGCCTATGATGATGGTCATCCGGCTCCTGGTGTTTCGATTCATGCGTCTCGCGGAAGCGCTCCTTGCCCCAGAAAGTCATCACCATCATGCGCGTCATGTAGACTGCGGTCAGAAACGCCGTGAGCGCGCCGATGGCCCAGAGAAATTTGCTAATCCCGAGTGGGGCGCTCCACGTCTTCCAGAGAATCTCATCCTTCGAGAAGAAGCCCGCAAAGATCGGCACACCGCTGATCGCCAGCCAGCCCGTTACCATCGTCGCAAACGTGATCGGCATGTACTTCTTCAGCCCGCCCATGCGTCGCATGTCCTGCTCGTGATGCATGCCGTTAATCACCGAGCCCGAGCCGAGGAAGAGCAGCGCTTTGAAGAATGCGTGCGTGATGACGTGGAAGATCGCGGCGACAAACGCGCCCACGCCGCACGCGAGGAACATGTATCCAAGCTGCGAGATCGTCGAGTAAGCGAGAACCTTTTTGATGTCGTTTTGCGCGAGACCAATCGTCGCCGCGAAGAGCGCGGTGGCAGCGCCGATGATCGCCACGATGAACATGGCTGTCGGCGCGTGTACGAAGATCGCCGAGCAACGCACGATCATGTAGACGCCCGCAGTGACCATCGTCGCCGCGTGAATCAACGCCGAAACGGGCGTCGGACCCGCCATTGCGTCCGGCAGCCAGACGTACAAGGGGATCTGCGCGCTCTTGCCTGCGGCGCCGATGAACAGCAGCACCGCGATCGACGTCGCGCCGCCTGCGAATATCGCGCCCGCCGTGAATGGCTCGATGGGCCGCGTGCTGAAGAACGACAACGCGGTGTGCGCAGCTTCACCGGCGGCTGGATTCGCGAAGAAGCTGACTGAGCCGGTGACGAAGAACGTCAGCATGATGCCGAGCACGAAGCCCCAGTCGCCGATGCGGTTCGTGATGAATGCTTTCTTCGCTGCGTCGCCGGCTTCTTTCTTGTCAAAGTAGTAACCGATGAGCAGATACGAGCAGAGGCCCACGCCTTCCCAACCGACAAACATCAGCACGAAGTTGTCGGCGAGGACGAGCGTCAGCATCGAGAACATGAACAGGTTGAGAAATGCGAAGAAGCGATAGAAACCCGCTTCACCGTGCATGTAGCCGACAGCGAAGACGTGAATGAGGAAACCGACAAACGTGATGAAGAGCGCGTACGTTCCACTGAGTCGATCCATTCCGAGTGCAAAGTCAGCTCGGAAATTCCCGACCTGCAACCACGTCCAGATGTGATCGAGCACGGGCGTCTCAGTGCGCAGCGCCCCGCCTGAATTTAGTGCCAGATAAAATGCCACGATCGCCGAGATCGCCACCGACCCACACGCGACTACGCCGATAAGCCGCTCATCACGGACGCGGCGTCCGACAAACCAATTGATCGCCGCCCCCGCGAGCGGAGCGAAGATGATCAAACTGAGTAGATTGTTCTCCATCGAGATTACTGCTGCGTACTATGCCCTACGTCTGGTTTCACAGGATTTTTAGGATTTTCATGATTTACACGATATCTTGTTAATCCTGAAAATCCTGAAAATCCTGTCTAAACCTACCTCAACAATCACGCACTACAATTTAAGTATGCTCGCCTCATCCACATCCAGCGACTCGCGATTACGAAAGATCGCAATGATGATCCCCAATCCAACCGCAGCTTCCGCCGCCGCAACCGTCATCACGATGAACACGAAGAGCTGCCCGGTCACGTCCTGAAAGAAACTGGCGAACGCTACAAACGTCAGATTCACCGCATTCAACATTAGCTCGATGCACATGAACATCGCGATGATGTTGCGCTTGATGATCACGCCCGTCACGCCGATCGTGAACAGGATCGCGGAGAGCGCCAGGTACCAGGAAAGCTGTGGCTCCATCGTCTTAGTCTCGCTTTGCTTGATTGCGAAAATCCGTAATTCCCAAAGTCCGGGCTGCCTCTGCTGAGGTGTCTGCTTCAACTGGCCTCAAATCGTCCGGCTCAGCGTTCGGGTCGACCATCGAGAGGGGCAGCACCTGCGCTCCCGGAACTATGCGCGCGTTCGCCGGGAGCAATCCACCACGACGCGCGAGCGTCATCGCGCCGACAATCGCCATCAAGAGCAGTATCGAAGTGATCTCGAACGGCAAAAGATATCGCGTGAATAACTGCGCGCCGATCGAATGTGTCAGCCCGACATCCGAAGGCGTCGACGTCGGATTAACTCTGAACTCCTGCACGGTAACGAGTATGAAAGCAACTTCAGCAATCAGGATCGCGGCCAGCGCGACCGCCGCCGGCACGAGGAACTTCAAGCGTGCTTTCCTGCGCTCTTCCTGTTCGACGTTGAGCAGCATGATCACAAACACGACGAGGACCATGATCGCGCCCGCGTAAACTATCACCTGGACCGCGGCAATGAACGGCGCCGCCAGCATCACGTAAAGACACGCGAGCGAGATGAACACGCCGATCAAAGAAATCGCGCTGTAGAGCGGATTGCGCTGCGCGACGACCGCCAGAGCGCAGCCAATCGCCAGCCCTGCGAACAGGATGAAAAGAAGCGCCAGCATATCTAATTAGCCTGCGAAGCAGGCGTAAGCAAAGCTCGCAAAGCGAGCGACAGCATAAAGCCTGGGGCGCAAGCCCCAGGTAGAAATCGCATTTCCCATTCAAGCCCGCGAATGCGGGCGACAGCCTGAAACGTTATCGCTGTCGCCCGTTTCACGGGCTCAATCAATCTTTCTTTCAACGATCCTGGGGCTTGCGCCCCAGGCTTTATGCTTCCGCCTGCTTCGCAGGCTCGGAGCATAGTTCACAAGTTCGGGAAGAAGTAGATCAGCGTGGCTGTGATGAAGATGTTGAGCAGCGCCAGCGGCAGCAGAATCTTCCAGCCGAAGTTCATTAGCTGATCAAAACGGAAGCGCGGCAACGTACCGCGCAGCCAGATGTAAATAAAGAGAAAGATACAAATCTTAACGATGAATCCGAGCGCGCTTATCAGGCCGAACAGAAACGACCCGCGCGACAGCGCCAGGTCCAGAAACGGGACGTTCCAGCCACCCCAAAACAGCGTGGTGGCCAGCATCGAAACCGTGAACATGTTGATGTATTCAGCGAGGAAGAAGAGCGCAAACTTCATCGCGCTGTATTCCGTGTGAAAACCGGCAACGAGCTCGGTTTCGGCTTCGGGAAGATCGAAGGGAACTCGATTCGTTTCCGCAATCGCGGCGATCAGATAGATGATGAAACCGAGCGGCTGAAACAGGACGTACCAGTGCGTGCCGTGCCAGGCGGACTGGTTCTCGACTATCTGTCCGAGGTCGAGCGTGCCAGCCATCATGATGACGCCGATCAGGCTCATGCCCAGCGCCAGTTCGTACGAGATCATCTGCGCCGACGAGCGCAGGCCGCCCATCAGGCTGTACTTGTTGTTGGAAGACCAGCCCGCGAGCATGATGCCGTACACGCCGATCGAAGTGATCCCGAGCACGTAAAGCAAACCGATATCGAAACGCGCGATCGTGAGCGGGATGGTGATGCTGGTAAACGGGATCGTGATCTCGGGTCCGAACGGATAGACGATCATCGTCATCAATGCTGCCATCGTGGCGATCACGGGCGCGAGGAAGTAGATGAAGCGTGTTGATTTGTCGGGGACGATGTCTTCTTTAAGAATGAACTTCAGCAGGTCTGCGAATGGTTGCAGCACGCCGCCGTAGCCGACGCGGTTTGGACCAAGGCGTCCCTGGATGAAACCGAGGACGCGCCGCTCGGCCAGCACGGTGTAGGCCACGATCAAAAGCACCACCGTGAATGCCACCGTGATGGCTACCAGCTTGAGGACAATATCGATCGCAAGGTCCATTGATATTAAGAGTATTTCTCCCGCAGCGGCGCAACGGCGCGACGTTTAACTTGACAGGTTTTCGCTGCGCCGCTGCGCCGTTGCGGGAGAAACTTTCTCACACGCGTGCTCCGACCGTGATTTGATATAGCGGCGATACCGCTGTTGTCTCGGGGCGCGGGTTGCCGTTGGCGAGCAGTTGAAATTGCCCGACTTTTTCCGTCAGCCTTCCCAAGCGGAACAGCTCCGTTCCGACGTCCGGCGTTGTTGTTATCTTGTCGCCATTATTCGGCAGTCTTTCGACGTGGTCTCGAATGGCGCGAAGTGCTTCGCTCACGTCAGTTGACCCAACCTGAAACTTCGCCTGCACCGGGTTTGTCTCGTCTTTCAACAACGGATAGCGCATGCCCGCAAACGCCGGCACCTTTTCGCCAATCTCTCGAAACACCGCGCTCGCCGACATCTCGTAACCGAAATCCAACCCGAGTTCTTTCGCGAGTTGCGCGGTGATCATCCAGTCAGGCTTCGACTGGTGCAGCGGCGGAATCGACTGTCGCACGCGCTGGACGAAGCCGTCGTTGTTGGTAAACGTGCCGTCCTGCTCCGCGTACGAAGCGGCAGGCAGAACAACATCCGCAATTGCAGTCGTCTCGTTCTCGAAGAGCTCCTGGACCACCAGGAAGTCGAGTTGTGATAGCGCAGCTTCGCGGCCCTGGAGATGTTGCGGCAGGAAGCCGCCAGCCAGGTAGAGCGCGCGAATCTCACCGCCTGCCGCATCGAGCATCTGACCCGGTGACATTGGCCCATCCATCATGCCCACGGCGTGCGCTCCCACACTGTTGTTGAAGAATGGCAGCGGGTGCAGCAGTATCCGTCGTTTATCTCCGCCAAATGTCTGCGACAACTGAGCAATTACTGCCTGTCCGACGTCGCTGACTTCATGACCAAACATGATCACGACGTCGCCTTCAGTGTTTGTAATCGCCTGGCGCGCGGCATCGATCGCGCTCGCCTCAATACCTGCCTTCTGCGCCGCGAGCGAATCGTTTGACGAGTCGGCCAGAGCAAGCACTATCGCGTCTTCCGTTCCCGGTCTGATGTGCAAAAACACCTTCGCCTGTTCGCGTAAACGAATCGGAACAGCATTGATCAGCACGAGCGTCGCATCGCCGTTCCGCACCGCCTGTCGCATCTGCTTGCCGGTCAGTGGCTGTAGCTCGCTGGGATCACCGCCGATCTGCACGATCGTCTTCGCGTAACGAATGTCGCGATGCGTCGCGAGTGGCGCGCCAAGATTCCTGAAGAAACCCCGAAGGCTCAGCAGATCCGTTGTCGTATAGTTCTCAGTGCCGACCAACTCCGTCGCAAACTTGCGCAACACGTAAAGCGACTCATTCGTCATTCGCGGGCTGCCGGCAACACCGATCGCATTTCGTCCATGCGCGTCTGCCACCGCATCGAGACGCTCCGCAACGTGGCGAATAGCTTCGTCCCAGGTGGCTGGGATCAGCTTGCCGCCTTTCTTGTAGCGGATCATCGGCGTGCGAATGCGCTCTTCGTGATTGATGAACGGGTGCCCGAATCGTCCCTTCACGCAGAGAAACTCGCCATTGAGTCCATTGACGTAACGATCCCGCGCGACCGAGCGCCGCACTTCACCACCGCGCGATCCGAGCGACATCTGGCAACCATCAGAACAGAAGTTGCACGTGGTGATCGTCTGCGCGAGTTCCCACGGGCGTGTTTGGTGTCGATAAGTCGCGTCGAGGAGGGTTCCGGTCGGACAAACTTCGATACAGTTTCCGCATTGCGAACAATCGAGCCAGCCGAGATACGTGCCGATCACCGTGTGCGCGCCGCGACCACCAGCTTCAATCGCTTCTTCGCCCATCCACTCGTCGCACACGCGCGTGCAGCGTTTACAGAGAATGCAACGCTGCGGATCGTTCGCGACCATCGGCGAGAGATAGCGTTCGGCGTAGTAGTTCTTCTGCTCGGTGAAGCGTTCTTCGAGACCGCCCCAGTCGAACGTCATTTCCTGCAACTCACACTCACCACCGCGATCGCAAACAGGGCAATCGAGCGGGTGGTTCGCGAGCAGAAACTCCGTCATCCCGCGCTGGGCTTTTTCGATCTCTTCACTCTGCGTTGTGACGATCATGCCGTCGGTGCAGATGATCGTGCAGGACGTTTGCAGCTTCGGCATCTTCTCGATGCGCACGAGACACATGCGACACGAAGCCTGCAGCGCGAGGTCGGAGTAATAACAGAAGGATGGAATATCGAAACCTTTTTCGCGGCACACGTCGATCAGACGAGCGCCCTTCGGAACTTCGAAGTCTTTTCCGTTTATAGTTACTTTGATCAGCTCAGTTGACATGTTTATGTATCCACAGATTACGCAGATTAGACAGAATTAATCTGTGAAATCTGTGGATAGTCTTCTCTTGAAATCTTCAGGGAACCGTTTGATCGCTGATTGGATGGGCCACGAAGCCGCGTCACCGAGCGGACAAAACGACTTGCCCTCGATGTTGTCACAAAGATCGAGCATCAATTGTGCATCCTCGGGACGCCCGCCGCCGTTCTCGATGCGTTTGAAAACCTTCACCAGCCAGTCAGTACCTTCACGACACGGCGTACACCAGCCACACGATTCGTGTTTGTAAAACTCAGTCAGGTTCTTCGTCGACTCAAACACATCGACGGTCTCATCCATCACGATGAAACCACCCGACCCAACACTCGAACCCGCCGCGACGAGTCCTTCATAATCCATGCGCACGTCTTTCCCGATGATCTGATCGGCGCGCATGATGTAGACCGACGAGCCACCCGGAATCACCGCTTTGAGCTGCTTGTCGTTCAGCATGCCGCCGCAGTCTTCCATGATGAACTTTTCCATGTCGTCGTAGCCCATCGGTAACTCGTAAACACCCGGCTGCTTGACATGACCGGAGACGGACCAGACCTTCGTGCCGCCGCTCTTCTCGGTGCCGAGCTTTTGATAAGCCTCACCGCCCATCTTGATGATGTCAGGCACGGCGGTGAGCGTTTCGACGTTGTTCACGACAGTCGGCGCCGCATACAAACCGGAGACAGCAGGGAAGGGCGGTTTCATGCGCGGGTGACCGCGCAGACCTTCGAGCGAGCTCAGCAGCGCGGTCTCTTCACCGCAGATGTACGCGCCCGCGCCGGTGTGCGTGTGAATCTCGCAGGAGAAGTCAGTGCTCAGGATCTTGTCCCCGACAAGCCCCTCTTTACGAGCTTCGTCGAGGGCGATGTCCATGATGTCGATCAGGTATTTATATTCGCCGCGCGTGTAGATGTAGCAGATCTTCGAGTTGAGTGCGTAGGCGGCGATCAGCATGCCTTCGATGAGCATGTGCGGATCGCGTTCCATCAGGTAACGATCTTTGAACGTGCCCGGCTCGGATTCGTCAGCGTTGCAGACGACGTACTTCGGCTTCGGCGAGTCTTTCGGCACGAAGCTCCACTTCATTCCGGTGGGAAATCCAGCGCCGCCGCGCCCGCGCAGTGCTGACTTCTTCACTTCGTTGATCACGTCGTCAGGCGACATGCCGTCGAGAACTTTTTTGAGCGCTTCGTAGCCGCCGTTACGACGATACACGTCGAGCGTGCGGGAGCGCTCGAGATGAACTCGACGCAGTTGTAGTGGTTCACATCCGATGGCAGCGATACGCATTAAGGCAGTTTGTCCAGTATTTGATCGATCTTTTCCGGCGTCAGGTTCTCGTGATAGTCGAAGCCTATCTGAAACATCGGCGCCGTGCCGCACGAGCCGAGACACTCGACTTCACTCAAGGTGAAGCGCCCGTCAGCCGTGGTCTCGCCAACCTTGATTCCCAATTTCTGCGAACAATGCTCGGTGACTTTCCCCGCACCCATGATCTTGCAGGAGAGCGTCTTGCAGACCTGGATGTGATACTTGCCGACCGGCTGCGTGTGGATCATCGAGTAGAACGTCGCGACTTCCCAGATATCCGTGACGCGCAACTTCAGACGGTTCGCGAGATAAAGCACGCCCGGCGGATCGAGATAGCCACGCTCGCGCTGCACGATGAACATCAGCGGCAATATCGCCGAGCGCATCACCGGATACTTCGCGAGGTGCCGATCGATCTCCGCCTCAACCTGCGGTGAAAACTTCGCCGGCTCAACCCCCAGATTGACAGGCTGCGACAGCGGTTGAATATTTACGATTTGCGTACTCATAGAACTCTATCCACAGATTGCGCAGATTTCACAGACAGTTTTTGCTGAATGAATCTGTGTAATCTGTGGATGGCTTTATCTATCTATTTCTCCCAACACGATATCCAGTGATCCAATAATCGCGACGATATCCGCCACCATCTCACCTTCAGACATCACCGGCAGCGCCGACAAATTCACAAAACTCGGACCACGGAAGTGAACTCGACTCGGCTTTGGCCCACCATCAGATCTCATGTAAACACCGAGCTCGCCCTTCGAAGCCTCAATCGGGTGATAGACCTCGCCAGCCGGCACGTCGAAACCCTCCGCCACGATCAGGAAGTGATGAATCAACGCATCCATGTGACTCTTCATCGCTTCACGATCGGGCAGCACGACTTTCGGCGCGTCAGCTTTGATCGGCCCAGGCCGCAAACGAGACAAAGCCTGCACCGAGATCTTGTGCGACTCCTTCATCTCGCGCATGCGCACCATGTACCGCGCCCAAACATCGCCATCCGGCTCAGTCGGCACTTCAAAATCGTAATTCTCGTAACCGCTGTAAGGATTCGCGCGACGAATATCGAGATTGATGCCGCTGCCGCGCAGGCATGGTCCGGAAAGTCCCCAATCGATCGCGTCTTCAGCGGAGATGCGGCCGATGCCCTGCGTGCGTCGCTGAAAAATCTTGTTGCCGCTTAAAAGCTTGTGAAACTCGTCGAGCGCGGCGAGGAAGTGGTCGAGAAACTGTTTGCAGCGATTATCGAAACCCGCCGGCAGGTCCATCATCAAGCCGCCGATGCGGAAGTATGACGGTGTCAGCCGACCACCAGACGCGGCTTCAATCAGGTTCAGGATCTTTTCGCGCTCACGGAAACAGTAAAAGAAGACCGTCATCGCGCCGATGTCGAGCGCGTGTGTTCCGAGCCAGACTAGATGCGAAGCGATGCGCTGTAGCTCGCACATCAGGACGCGAATTACTTGCGCGCGTTCGGGAATCTCGAGACCGAGCAGCTTCTCGCCGGCCATCACGTAAGCGAGATTGTTGCCGAGCGGATTCAGGTAATCCATGCGGTCGGTGATGACGATCCCTTGCTGGTACTTCTTGTACTCAAACAGCTTCTCCATGCCCGTGTGGAGATAGCCGATGTCGGGCGTCGCTTTCACGACCATTTCGCCGTCCAGCACCAATTCGAGGCGCAGCACGCCGTGCGTCGACGGGTGTTGCGGACCCATCGAGATCGTCATCTG
>Ga0134121_10001662_pt1 | contig 20611 bp, 12 predicted proteins | sample KB301_FD_96463 | JGI IMG/M metagenome (GOLD analysis project Ga0134121, IMG submission 96463) | Terrestrial soil microbial communities without Nitrogen fertilizer from Kellogg Biological Station, Michigan, USA - KB3-0-1 | ecosystem: Environmental > Terrestrial > Soil > Unclassified ... | reverse complement strand
TTGGCCATGGCGTCCTTGTAGGCCAGCGAGCCGGCGATCTTGAACGCCATTTCCGAGGAGTCCACGTCGTGGTACTGGCCGTCGAGCAGCCGCACCTTGAAGTCGACCATCGGGTAGCCGGCGAGGAAGCCGTGGCGCCGGGCGTCCTGAATCCCCTTTTCCACCGCCGGGCGGTAGTTGTTGGGTATGGCGCCGCCGAAGATCTCGTCGGCGAAGGCGAAGTCCTCGCCGCGCGGCAGCGGCTCGATCTTGATGCGGCAGTCGGCGAACTGGCCGCGGCCGCCCGTCTGCTTCTTGTGCCGGCCGTGGCCGTCCGCGGGCTTGAGGATGGTCTCGCGGTAGGGCACCTTGGGCGGATGCAGGAAGAGGTCGACGTGATAGCGGTGCTTCAGCTTGGCGACGGCGATCTCGATGTGGAGCTGGCCGGTGCCCGAGAGCAGGTGGTCGTGCGTCTCGGGGTCGCGCCCGGCGTGCAGGCTGGGATCCTCGTCGATGAGCCGGTGCAGGGCGTCGCCGATCTTCTCCTCGTCGCCCTTGGACTTCGGCTCGACGGCGAAGGTCATGGCCGCCTCGGGGATGTCGATCCAGCCGATGCGCACCGGGCGCTCCTTGGAGCACAGGGTGTCGCCGGTGACCGTGTTCTTGAGCTTGGCGACGCCGACGATGTCGCCCGCGACGACCTTCTGCACGTTGGTCCCCTGCTTGCCCTGGAGCAGCATGAGGTGGCCGACGCGCTCCGACTCCTCGTTGCGCGGGTTGTAGAGCGAGGTGTCCGACGACAGGGTGCCGGAGACGACGCGCAGAATGGAGATCTTGCCGGTGAACGGGTCGGAGAGGGTCTTGAACACCAGGGCGGCCGGCGTTCCGGCGGCGTCGGCCTTGAGGGTCACGTCGTCGCCGCCGACGTTCTTCGCCGGGAAGTGCTCCCGGGCGGCCGGCGAGGGGACGAGTGCCAGCAGGGCATCGAGCAGCGTCGACATGCCGACGCCGTGGCCGCCGGCCGTGAGGGTGACGGGGAAGATCTGCCGGTGCGACACCGCCAGGCGCAGGCCGTTCTCCAGGCTCTCCTGTGACAGGGTGCCGGTCTCGAAGAACCCCTCCATGAGCTGGTCGTCGGTCTCCGCCACCGCCTCGACGAGCCGGGAGCGGTGGGTCTCCACCTCGTCGGTGAGCTCGGGCGGAATCTCCGCCGGCGTCCCCTTGCCGTTGCCGTCGCGGGTGAAGCGCCAGGCCTTGAGGGTGATCAGGTCGACGACGCCGGTGAAGCCCGCCTCCAGGCCGATGGGGACCTGGATGGGCAGGATCTGGCGGCCGAAGCGCTGCTGCAGCGAGCCGAGGGTGCGCCCGAAGTCGGCGCGCTCGCGGTCCATCTTGGTGAGGCTGATCAGCAGCGGCAGCTCGATCTCGGCCGCGTAGCTCCACACCCGCTCGGTGTTGACCTCGACGCCCGAGACGCCGTTGATGCAGAGCACCACGGCGTCGGCGGCCCGCAGGCCGGCCCGGGTCTCGGTGAAGAAGATGCCGTACCCGGGGCAGTCGAGCAGGTTGACCTTGTGCTGTTGCCAGGGGACGAAACAGGGAGCCAGACCGATCGAGATCTTGCGCTCGGTCTCCTCGTGATCGAAATCGGTGAACGTATTGCCGTCCTCGACCCGGTGCATGCGGGTCGTCACGCCGCCGGCGTACAGCAGCGAGCTGACCAGCGTGGTCTTACCGGTGTCGTTGTGTCCTGCGACAGCTACATTACGGAGCTTTTCCGGGCTATCCACCTGCATCCTGAACCTCCTTCAGGGGGCAAAGAGCGATCAAGGGGCGGCAAATATACCACAAGCAAAACCCCCGGAGGCCACCCCCGAGGCTCGCCCTAAACCCTAAAAGTACCAGGGCTTTCCAGCCCCTTGCCCGTTTGACCTGGGACCTCGGTCCAGCCTAGAATTCACCTCGCGAAAGCTCTGCGCCATGCTGCCATTGACACCGATGTCCCCGACCAAACTAGGCCGCTACGAAATCACCGACGAGATCGGCAAGGGAGCCATGGGTGTCGTCTACCTGGCCCGGGACCCCCTGATCGGCCGCCTGGTGGCGCTCAAGACCTTCCGCATCGGCTACTCCGTCCGCGACTCGGAGATGGAGCAGTTCCGCATCCGCTTCATGCGCGAGGCGCAGAGCGCCGGCATTCTCACCCATCCCAATATCGTCACCATCCACGACGTGGTGGAGCAGAGCGAGGAGGGCCTGGCCTTCATCGCCATGGAGTACGTGCGGGGCACCAACCTCAAGCTGCTGCTGCAGGGCGATCAGCCGCTGTCGCTCGGCTTCGTGCTCGACGCCATCGCGCAGATCGGCGACGCCCTCGACTACGCCCACTCGAACCGGGTGGTACACCGCGACGTCAAGCCGGCGAACATCCTCATCACCGCCGACAACAAGGTGAAGATCACCGACTTCGGCATCGCGCGGCTCGACAGCTCGAACCTCACCCAGGAAGGCCAGCTCCTGGGGACGCCCAACTACATGGCGCCCGAGCAGATCCAGGGCAAGGAGGTGGACCACCGGGCCGACCTCTTCTCGCTCGGCGTCGTGCTCTACGAGATGCTCACCCGCCACAAGCCGTTCTCGGGCGAGAACCTGACGGTGGTGAGCCACCGCATCGTCTACGACCACTTCACGCCGCCCCAGGAGTTCGTGAAGAACCTGGCGCCGGGCCTGGAGCCGATCCTCAACCGGGCGCTGGAGAAGGACCCGGCCCGCCGCTACCAGCGGGCGCGCGACATGGTGGACGACCTGCGCCGTCTGGTGGAGGCGGACCATCAGCGCAGCGACCTCAACGAGACGCAGAGCCTCGCCTCCACCATGGTGCTGCCGCCCCCGCCGCCGAAACTGGATGGCGGGGCGAAGGCGGGCCCCGCCAAGCCGTCGCTGTTCAGCCGCTGGCGCAAGGAGCCCGCCGCGCCGCCGCCGGTCCAGCTTCGGCCGCCCGTGCCGGCGCCCATTGCCCCCATCGCCCCTATCGTCCCCGTCGGGCCGGCCGCGGTCGTACCGCCGGTGATACCGCCGCCGCCGTCCCGCGACTCGACGGGGACGGGCGATGCGAGCGGCTCGACAGGCGGGGGAACCGGAGGGACGGGAGGGACGGGAGGGACGCTGTCCCCGCCGGTGCTGCCCACTCCGGACCTGTCGGACACCAATGCCACGGCCGAGGTCCCGGTGCTGAAGCCGCCACCGCCGCCCTCCCCGCGGCCGAGCTCGACCTCGCAGATGCTCCTGGTGGCCGGGCTCGTCGTCGTCTTCGGCATCCTGGCCGGGGGCGGGTTCCTGCTCTGGCGGCGAGGAGCGGCCCGGCAGCCGGAGGAGCGCACCGCCGCGGTGACGCCGGCCCGGCCCGCGGTGCCGGGCCCCGTGCCGCCGCCCGCCGTGACTCCCGCCGCCTCGGCGACGCCTGCCGGTTCACCGACGCCGGCCGTGCCCAAGATCGACGCGCAGATGGAGTTCGCCCAGCGGAGCCTCGTTGCCAAGCGCTACGACGCCGCGATCATGGGGGCGCAGGCGGCGTTGATGATCGATCCCGCCAACGCGGAAGCCAAGAAGCTCCTGGCCAGGGCCCTGTACCTCCAGAACCGCGCCAAGCAGAAGCTGGCGCAGACGCCGCGCGAGCCGCAGCCGAACGAGACGCTCGCCGCCACGACGCCGGTCATCCCGGTCACCAGCGTGGCGAAGACCCCTCCGGCGCAGCCCGCGGCCACCACAAGCACCCTTCACGTCCACTTCGTCTGCGATTTTCCGGACGGCGGAGTGGCGATCGTCTACGTGAACGACAAGGAAAAGGCACGGCTCGTCATCGGGGCAAGCCGCGGCGGTTTCCTCGGCTTGCGCAAGTCCACGCAGCAGCGCGAAGCCAGCGATTCGGTCGACGTGCCCGCGGGGACGGTGCAGCTCCGCGTCTCCGTCGCGGCCACCGGCCGGGCCGCTAAAGCCCCCATCAACGGCAACTTCCAGGGCGGCGTCTTCCATAACCTGGAGGTCCGGCTCTCCGCCGACGGCAAGCCCGACGCCAGCCTGCGGTAATTCCTGTCTTTCTCCGGGATGATCAGACGAGCTGCGGCTCGCCCTGGGGGGACCACACCGTCACCGGTCCCAGCTCCTGAAGCTGCGGCTCCAGAGCCTCCGCGGGACCCACCGCCACGATGGCCACGTGCTCCGGATCGAGGTGCCGGCGCGCCACGTCCAGGATGTCCTCCCGGGTGACGTTGGTGATGCGCTCCAGGTGGTGGGTGTAGTAGTCGTCCGGCAGGCTGAAGACGGCGAGGGTCTCCAGCCGCTTGGCGAGGTCGCCGATGGTCTGCATCGTGTAGGGGAAGACTCCCACCAGGTAGCTCTGCGTCTCCGCCAGCTCTTCCGGCTCGACCAGCGACTCGCGGATGCGGCGCAGCTCGAAGAGGACCTCGCGCGCCGCCGCTCCCGTCGACTCCGTGGCCACCGCGGCGTTGATCGCGAAGGGGCCCGGCCCCATCCGTCCCGAGAAGCGGCTGGAGGCGCCGTAGGTGTAGCCGTGCCGCTCGCGCAGGTTCAGGTTGATGCGGCTGGTGAACTTGCCGCCCAGCAGGCCGTTGAGGACGACGAGAGACGGGTAGTCCGGATGGCTGCGGGAGACGCTCGGATGGCCGACCCGCAGCTCGGTCTGCGCGGCGCCGGCGCGGTCGACGATATGGACCGAGATCCCCGCCCGCAAGGGCGGAAGGATCAGAGGCGGGGGAGCCGGCGGCGTCAGCGGGCCGCCGGTCGAGAAGGCCTGCTCGGCCTCGCGCAGCAGCTCTTCCGGATCGAAGTCCCCCACCGCGATCAGCGCCGCGCCGTCGAGCCCGTAGTGCCGATGGTAGAACTCCGTCAACGCCTCGGGGCCGAGCGCCGTCAGGCTCTCCTCCTCGCCGATCAGCGGGTGGGCGTAGGCCGTGCCGTCATAGAGCACGCGCAGGAAGCGGTCGTCGGCGAGCGCCGAGGGGTCCTGGGTGCGGCGCAGGATCTCCGTCAGGCGTTGGCGCTGGATCCGTTCCACCTCCGCGATGGGGAAGGTGGGATGGAAGGCGACGTCGGCCAGCAGCTCGAGGGCGTCGGCGCGGTTCTGCGCCAGCAGTCCGGAGGCGAGGAAGCCCACGTCCCAGTCGGCGCCGGTGGCGAAGTAGCCGCCCAGCCGTTCGGCGGAGGTGGCGATCTCCATGGCCGAGCGGCGCTCGGTCCCCTCGTCGAGCACGGCGGCGGTGAGCGAGGCGAGGCCCGACTGCCCTTCCGGATCATGCTGGCCGCCCGCCGGCAGCAACAGCTCCATGCTGACCAGCGGCAGCTCCGAGTGGCGGGCCGCCAGCACGGCGAGGCCGTTGGGCAGCCGCGTGCGCAGGAAGTGGGGGAAGCGGAACGGCTTGATCTCCCCGGGCAGGGGAGGTGCCGAGCGGTCGATGCCCGGGGGGAGTGGCGGCAGGGCGGTCATGACGGGTTCCTTCACTCCGCGTCTCGCGGCACGACCTGCAGCACCACGCGCTCGTTTTCCGTCAGGTACGCCGCCGCGAGCTCCATCATCTCCTCGGGTTCGATCTGGAGGTAGCGGCCAGCCTCCGCGGCGACGCCGCCGGGATCGTCGAAGTAGGTGGCGAACTGCGAGAAGAGGTCGGCCACGCCGTCCAGCTTCTGCAGGCTGCTGTAGGTGTCGGTGAGCATGCGGTTGCGGGCCCGTTCGAGCTCGTCCCGATCGGGCAGCGTGGTGGCTGCGGCGGCGATGTGATCCAGCATCGCCTTCTCCAGCGTCTCCACCTCGACACCCGGCCGGGCTGTGGCGACCATCATGAACGTCCCGCCCTTTTCGTAGGGGGAGACGGAGGCGCCGACGTCCTGGGCGATCTGGCGGTCGTAGACGAGGTCGCGGTAGAGCGGGCTCGACTTGCCGCCGGTGAGCACGGCCGAGAGCATGTCCGCCGCGTACCAGGCGCGATCGCCGTAGGCGGGAGCGCGGAAGCCGATGTAGATGCGGGGGAGGCGCACGGCGTCCGGCAGCACCTCGCGGCGCTCGCCGGCCGGCTTCGCGGCGGGCACGATCACCGGCGGCACCGGCGGCCCGGCGGGAATGTTCCCGAACCAGGCCTCCACCCGGTCCAGGGCGGCCTCCGGGTCGAAGTCGCCCGCCAGCGTCAGCACCGCGTTGCTCGGCGTGTAGTAGGTGCGGAAGAAGGCCTGCACCTCCTCCAGGGTCGCGGCGGCGATGTCGTCCATGTAGCCGATCACCGGCCAGTGATAGGGATGGTCCGCCGGATAGAGCAGCTCGTGGAGGCGCTCGCCGGCCAGGCCATAGGGCTGGTTCTCGATGCGCTGCCGGCGCTCGTTCATCACCACGTCGCGCTGCGTGTCCAGATTCTCCTGGGTGAGCGCGGGGAGGAAGAACCCCATGCGGTCCGACTCCAGCCACAGGCCGAGGTCGAGCTGGTGCGAGGGCAGCGTCTCGTAGTAGTTGGTGCGGTCGTACCAGGTGGAGCCGTTGGCGACCCCGCCCACCTGCTGGAGGAGGCGGAAGTGATCGTGCGTGCCGACGTGCTCGCTGCCCTGGAAGAGCATGTGCTCGAACAGATGGGCGAAACCGGTGCGCCCCGGCCGCTCGTTCTTCGAGCCGACGTGATACCAGAGGTTGACGGCGACCAGGGGGAGCGCGGCGTTGCGGTGAAGAACGACGCGGAGCCCGTTGGCGAGCCGGTGGTATTGGAAAGGGAGATCGAGGTCGGGTGGGGCTGAGCTCATCGGTAAGCGGACACAGAAGAAAAGCGGGCGGTAGGGCCAGCGTTGCGGCAGTGTACGGAGGGGTGTGGAGGGTGTCAAGGCGTGGTGGTCCGTGGTGCTTTCCACCCCCACCGCTTGCATTACGCTACGTTACCGCTATACTTCCACCATGTCCTACCTCACCGAGCGGCAGAAACAGATTCTGGAGTTCATTCAGGAGTACCGCAAGGAACGCGGGATCGCCCCCACCCACCGGGAGATCTGCGAGCGTTTCGGGTTCTCCTCCTACGGCACGGCCTACAAGCACCTGAAGCTCCTGCAGCAGAAGGGCTTCCTGCGCCGTGACTGGAATCAGAAACGGGGCATCGAGCTGATCCGCGCCATCCCTGGGGCGGAGACGTCCGAGCGCGACCTGCCGTACTTCGGCCGGATCGCCGCCGGCCGCCCGATCGAGGCCCTCTCCGGCAACGACAGGGTGACGGTGCCCGGCCATCTGCTGAGCGCGCGCGGCGGCGACCATTACGTCCTGCGCGTGGTCGGCGAGTCGATGATCGAGGAGGGGATCCACGACGGCGACTACGTCATCGTGCTGCGCCGCGACGCGGCCGAGCCCGGGGAGATGGTGGTGGCGCTGGTGAACGAGGAGGCCACCCTCAAGCGCTTCTACCCCGAAGGCCCCGTCGTCCGCCTCCAGCCCGCCAACCCCACCATGCAGCCCTTCCGCGTCCCCGCGAAGGACGTGCGGGTGCAGGGGGTGGTGGTGGGGCTGATGCGGAAGTTCTAGGAAGAACACGGAAGGGCACGGACCTCCACGGACGAGCACGGACGGCAAGAACGTCCTTGGCGTCCGTGTCAGTCCCTGAGGGTCCCTGTTCGTCCGTGTTCGTCCCTGTTCTTTCCTGCTGTACAATGCGCGCCACATCATGGATCTTGATCGTCTCCTGAAGTTCATGACGGACAAGGGCGCGTCGGACCTTCATCTGAAGCCGACGCGGCCGCCGTTGCTGCGCATCAACGGCCGGTTGCTGCCCATCGAGGCGCCGCCGCTCAAGCCGGAAGACCTCACCGAGATGCTCATGGGCATCCTCTCGCCGCGGCAGAAGACGAAGCTCGAAGAGAAGATGTCGGTGGACACCGGCTATGGCGTGCGCGGCCTCGCCCGCTTCCGCTGCAACATCTATATGCAGCGCGGCAACATCGCGGCCTGCTTCCGGCGTATCCCGTACCAGATCAAGAGCCTCGAGGACCTGGAGCTGCCGCCGGTGCTGCTGGAGTTCTGCGACATGCCCATGGGGCTGGTGCTGATCACCGGCCCCACCGGCAGCGGCAAGTCCACCTCGCTCGCGGCGCTCATCCGCTACATCACCACCCACCGGCCGGTGCACGTGATCACCATCGAGGACCCGATGGAGTTCCTGTTCATCGACGACGTGGCATCGATCTCCCAGCGCGAGGTCGGCACGGACACGGGAGCGTTCTCCGAGGCCCTGCGCAACGCCATGCGGCAGGACCCGGACGTCATCATGGTCGGCGAGATGCGGGACCCGGAGACCGTATCGACGGTGATCACCGCCGCCGAGACCGGCCACCTCGTCTTCTCGACCCTCCATACCAACAGTGCCACCCAGACCATCGACCGCATCCTGGACACCTTCCCCTCCGACCAGCAGGGGCAGGTGCGGGCGCAGCTCGCGCAGATCCTCAAGGGCGTCGTCTCCATGAAGCTGGTGGAGAAGGCCGACGGCCAGGGCCGGGTGGCGGCGCTGGAGATCATGCGGGCGTCCCCGAAGATCAACCGCATGGTCGAGGACGGGGAGACCAGCGGCCTGCTCGAGGAGGTCGAGTCCTCCGTCGGCTACTACCGGATGCAGTCGATGAACCAGTCGCTGCTGGCGCTGCTGGTCCATGGCACCATCACCTACGCCGAGGCGATGCGGCAGTCGTCCGATCCGGAGGACCTGTCCCTCAAGCTGCGCAAGATGTTCCCTCTGATCGAGGAGAAGGGAGGCGAATTGAGCCCCACCACGTCGGATTTTTCGCAGATCACCGAGCTCCAGCAGTTCAAGCGCCTCTACGAGGAGCAGGAAGAGAAGGTCAAGCTCAAGCTCGCCGAGAAGGACGAGCAGATGAACGAGCTGCACAAGGCCATCCACCAGCGCGACGAGCAGATCGAGGAGCTGAAGGCCCGCCAAACGGAGCTCGGCACCGAGCGCGAGCGCCTGAAAGGCGACTACGCCCGCCTGCGCCAGGAGGCCCAGGAGAAGATCGACAAGCTGATGGAGCGCATCAAAGACCTCAACCAGAGGCTGATGGGCGGCGGAGAAGCGGCGGCGCCGCCGAAGTCGGGGATTTTCCGGTAGGGGCCAAGGACGAAGAACGCCCCCATCGCCGGCCTCCCCACGGCCTCCCCAATGTAGAGACGCCCTGTGCCGGGGGGAACCCCCGGTGAGGGCGTCTCCGAGGCGGGGATAACATCTGACTCCTCGAAGACTGTCCGCGGGCACAGGGCCCCCTGGATTTGCCTTGGTGCCGCCGGGACGATCCCTTCCTTTTGAACTGTCGTTTGCGCTTCGGAGACGCCCCCACCGGGGGTTCCCCCCGGCACGGGGCGTCTCTACATTGGGGAGGTAACCGCTTCAGCTTGGCTGGCGTCTCTCCACCACCGCCACCGCCTCCTCCCGCGTCCTGACCCGCCCCTCCACCTGCGCCTGACGCACCGCCGCGAGGGCGCGGCCGATCTCCGGCCCGGGGGCGATCCCCAGAATCGTCTGCACCTCCTCGCCGCTCAGCAGGCGGGGCGGATCGATGATCGTGGCGCCTTCCCTTCGGGCGAGATCCACCAGCGGGCGCAGCCGGGCGCGCCAGCCCGTGACGTCTGAAGTCCGCGCTCCCAGCGAGACGGCCACCGTCGCCCAGAGCCGGCCGGTGCGGTGCAGGAAGCGGCGCCGGCCGAGATCGTCCCCGGGAATCTCCTCCTCCCCCAGCAGCAGCGCCACCTCGGCGGCGGACTGCCTTGTCACGTAGCCGGCGTCGCGGAACAGCTCCAGAAAGTCCCGCGCGCTCCGGCCGGCACGCACCGGCAGGTGGGCGAAGGTGGCGGCCAGCCGGGCGGGGTGGGGTATCACCTGTTCGGCGGCTTCGGGATCGAGCTGGCGCAGCTCCTGGCAGCGCTCCCGGAGAGCTTCGAGCTCCGACACCGCGCCGCCGGGCCGGCCGGGCTCGCCGGGAGTCCCCAGCCAGAGGCCGGGATAGAGATCCAGCGCCACCAGCAGGGCGAGCCCGCGGTGGGCTTCGGGGTGATCGAAAAGGATGGCGAGCTCGTCGCGTACCCGCTCGGCCGCCACGTCCACCAGGTGGGCCGACGAGGCGCGGGCGAGCAGGAAGGTTTGGGGATCGGCGGCGAAGCCGGGGAGGCGCAGCAGCATGCGGGGCAGGCGCAGCACGCGTAGCGGATCGCCCGTGAAGCTCGCCGGCGTAGTGGCCCGCAGGAGGCGGCGCGCGAGGTCGCTGAGGCCGTCGAAGGGATCGGCGATCTGCCCATCATTCAAATCGAGGGCGAAGGAGTTGACGGTGAAGTCGCGGCGGGCGAGGTCTTCGTGGAACGTCATGCCGGCGCGGTCCCAGAGGTCGACCTCCACGTCCTGGCCCACCAGCCGGTAGGCCGCGAAGTCCTTGCCGCCCAGGAGGACGAAGCGGGCCGGCATCTCCGCCGCCAGGCGTTCCGCGATCTCCTTGCCGCGCCCCGCCACCACGGCGTCGATGTCGTGGCTCGCCAGCCCCAGGGCGCGGTCGCGCAGGCAGCCCCCCACGAGATGGCACTCCGTTTCCCCGGCCGCAGAGGCGAGGACCCGCACGGCGGGATGCTGCAAGAGGACGCGGAAGATCCGGGAGGTCTGGGAGAGCATGGCTGGATGCTACACTGACCCCATGATTCGCATTGCGGCGGCGGTGCTTCTTGTGACGCTTTTCGGCGATTGCCTCCAGGCCCAGGACAAGAGGGACGCGGCGTCCTTCTCCGACGAAATCGACGTCTCCATCGTCACCGTCGTGGTGCGGGTGGTGGACACCTGGGGGCGTCCGATCCTGGGCCTCAAGCCTGCGGACTTCCGGGTGCGGGTAGGGAAGCGGGAGATTCCCGTGGCGGGTCTCGACTGGGTGGGCGAGGGCGCCGTGGAGATTCCTTCCCAGCCGGTCTCCCAGGACGTAGCGAGTCCGGCCCCCGAGGCTGAAGATCTGGCGGTTCCGGCTCAACCTTCCGCGGGCAAGCTCGTCGTCTTCTTCGTCCAGGCTGATTTGACGCCGACCCGCATCAGCGGCCAGCTCCGCATGCGGCCCTTCACCCGCCAGCTCCTGGGGACGCTCCAGCCGGGCGACCGCGCGGCCGTCGTCTCCTACGACTCGCATCTCAAGTTTTGGCAGGACTTCACGGCCGACCGCGACGTCATCCACGCGGCCCTCGATCAGGCCATGCTCTACAGCGAAGAGCCGGGCGCCGGCGAGGTCGCCCCGGGCGATCCCGTCTCCCTGGCGGAGCACTTCGACCGCGCAAACGCCCTCGCCGCGGCCTCTCCCGAGCGGGCGCTGGAGGTCGTGGGCAAGGCCATGCAGCCTCTGCCCGGCGAGAAGACGATGATCTTCCTGGGCTACGGCTTCGGCCGGCTCGATCCGCAGGGCGTGCGGATGACCCCCGCCTACAAGCCCGCCGTGCGAGCCCTGCGCGCGGCCCACGCCGCGGTCTTCGTGCTCGACACCACCAGCGCCGACGCCCACTCCCTGGAGACCGGCCTCGAAGGGATCGCGGAAGCGACCGGAGGGATGTATCTCAAGACCTTCCGCCTGCCGGGCCTCGCGACCGAAGTGCTGGCGAAAACCATCTCCGGCCACTACGTGCTGACGCTGGACCGCTCCCTGCTGAACGTCGAGGCAGGCGGTGTGCCCAAGGTAGATATCGAGCTGCGGGACAGCAGGAGAGGCACCGTGCTGGCGCGGCCGGTGGGGTTGCGGTAGCCTCGATACCGTCCGCAGCCAATGTAGAGACGCCCCGTGCCGGAGGGAACCTCCGGTGGGGGCGTCTCCTCGGAGGATCGCCCTTGCCGTTTCCGATATGGTCTGGGGCAGACTTTCTTTGGTCTTCAGATCTTCCCAGATGGCTTGGACGATATGCCTCCGGCGGAGACGCCCCCACCGGAGGTTCCCTCCGGCACGGGGCGTCTCTACGATGGCAGCCGACGGGTCCAATATGACCGCCCCGGCCGGGCCCCCTGGGAGCGCCGGCGTCCCGCCGGCCAGCTAACTCCGTTTTTCCCCCGTTTGCGTTCCCCACCCCACCGGAGCTAAACTTTCACCTTAAGGTCATGGCTCTAACCCACGAAGATGTAAAGAAAATCGCCGCCCTGGCCCGGCTCCGGTTCACCCCGGAGGAAGAGCTGCGGCTCACCGGCCAGCTCGCCAAGATCGTCGACTACATCGATCAGTTGCAGGCCTTCGAGACGGCGGAGCCCGATCTCGGCTCCCGCGGCGTAGAGGAGGCCGCGGACCAGACGGCGCCGTGCCTTCCGCGCGAGAAGTTCCTCGCCAACGCTCCGGCGTCCCTCGACGGGTTCCTGCTGGTGCCGGAAGTGAAGGGCGGCGGCGATGCCTGAAATGTCTGAAGGCGCTGAGATCTGGGAGCTTTCCGTCGAGGAGATCGCCGCCAAGGTGCGGTCGCGCGAGATCTCGGCGTCCGAGATCCTGGAGGCGTGTCTGGCGCGCACCGCGCGGGTGGAGCCCTTGATCTCCGCCTATCTGGAGATCTTCGAGGTCGAGGCCCGTGAGCGCGCGGCGGCTCTTGACCGGCGGATCGCGGCAGGAGAGGACCCCGGGCCGCTCGCCGGCGTGCCGGTGGCGCTCAAGGACAATCTCAGCCTCGACGGCCACGCTCTCACCTGCGGCTCGCGCATCCTCGCCGGCTATGTCGCCCCGTTCACCGCCACCGCCGTGGAGCGGCTGCTGGCGGCGGGCGCCGTTCCCCTGGGGCGCAACAATATGGACGAGTTCGCCATGGGCTCATCCTGCGAGAACTCGGCGTATCAGCTCACCCGCAACCCCTGGGACCTGGGTGCCGTGCCGGGCGGCTCCAGCGGCGGCCCCGCCGCGGCGGTGGCGGCCGGCAGCGTTCCCCTGTCCTTCGGGTCGGACACGGGCGGCTCCATCCGCCAGCCGGCCGCCCTGTGCGGCGTCGTGGGCGTGAAGCCCACCTATGGCCGCGTCTCGCGCTATGGCCTCGTGGCCTTCGCTTCGTCCACCGATCAGATCGGCCCCATCGCCCGCACGGTGCGCGACTCCGCCCTCGCCCTGGAGGTCATTGCGGGTGCCGATCCGCGGGACGCCACCTGTGCCACGGAGCCGGTGGGGAGCTACCTCGCGGGGATCGAGCAGGACATCTCGGGACTGAAGGTGGGAGTCATCCGTGAGATCGATCCCAAGGCCTTGAGCGCGGCCGCCGCCCGCAACTGGCAGCAATCGCTCGATCGTCTCACCGGGGCCGGCGCCGAGCTCGTGGAGGTCTCGCTGCCGAGCCTCGACGCGGCCATCGCCGTCTATTACGTCGTCGCCACCTCCGAGGCGAGCGCCAACCTCGCCCGCTTCGACGGCGTGCGCTACGGCCACCGCTCCGCGAAGGCGGACAATCTCACCGACCTCTACTTCGACAGCCGCAGCGAGGGTTTCGGACCCGAGGTCAAGCGCCGCATCATGCTCGGCACCTTCGCCCTCTCCTCCGGCTACTACGATGCCTATTACGGTCGGGCCCGGGGCGTGCTGGAGCACATGCGGGCCGAGCTTGCTACGGCGTTCGAGACGGCCGGCGTGGTGGTGACGCCCACGACACCCACCGCCGCCTTCCGCCTCGGCGAGAAGGTAGACGATCCGCTCGCCATGTACCTCTCGGACATCTTTACCACCCCGGCGAGCCTCGTGGGGCTGCCGACGATCGCCGTTCCCTCGGGCTCGGACAATGCCGGCGATACCGGCCTGCCGCTGTCGCTCCAGATCATGGGACGTCCCTTCGCCGAGGCCACCGTCTTCCGCGTGGCGCGGGCCTTCGAGCGCGAGGTGGGCTGGAGCGTCGCGCCAACGTTTCGGGAGGCCCGAGTGGCCGGGGACCACTGACTCCTATGCGCTGCAATATCCGACAGGGGCGCCACGCCCTTCTCGCCGCGATCTGCCTGTTGGCTCTCGCCGTCCCCTGCGCCGCCGCCACCGCGACCACCGCTGCCAAGACCGGCCCCGTTCGGGTCGCCCTGGAGGATGGCGTCGTCGCCACCCTCACGGAGGATCGCGGCATTCTCGTCGAGGCGATTCCGAAGCGCGGCGAGGGATTGAGCCTCTTCGCCCGCCGGCTGTGCGGCGACTCGCGCCTGGCGACCCAGGTCTCCGAGGCCAATGGCGGCGAGACGAACCTCCTCGCCGGCATCCGCTACGCCGTCCCCTTCACGATCCTTTCCAAGGACTTGCAGCTCAAGGCCGTGAAGGCGCTGTTCGCCGAGGATCAGGGTATCGCCGAGGGCTGGCGCCACACGGTGCGAGGCCAGGGGGTGATGCAGCGGGAGAGCCTCTGGCGGGTGGCCGAGTGGTTCACCGGCTCGGGCGAGAACTTCCGCGCCATCCGCGAGTACAACGAGCTGCGCGACGAGGAGATGGCGAAGGGCACGACCCTCACCATCCCCTCCGAGTTGCTGCTGCCCGCCTTCCGCACCGCCCTGCCGGTGCCGGAGCGGCCCTTCCAACTCGACTACGGGGTGGATAAAGACGGGGACTACGCGATCTACCGCCTGCGCCCGCACGAGGCGCTGTACTCGGCGGTCGTGGTGAGATTCACCGGCCGCGTCTTCGCCCACGACGTGAACGCCCTGGCGGAGCAGATCGCCCACCGCAGCGGCATTTCGGACGTCACGGCCATCCCGGTCGGATTCCGGGTGCACATCCCCTTCGATCTCTTGCAGCCCGAGTTCCTGCCCGAGGGTCACCCGAAGCGCAAGGAGTACGAGGCGAACCTGCGCGCCAGCGCCCAGTTCAGCAACCAGGTGAAGGCCCGGGGATTGAACGGCATCCAGGTGATCCTCGACGCGGGCCACGGCGGCCAGGACATCGGCGCCAGCCAGGGCGGCGTCTGGGAGAGCCTCTACGTCTACGACATCGTGATGCGGGTCAAGCGCGTGCTGGAGAGCCAGACCGCGGCGCGCGTCGAGGTCACCACCCGCGACGGCGGCGACTTCCGCGTGCCCGACGCGGACGTGCTCCCCTTCTCGCGCGGCCACGCCGTGCTCACCACACCGCCGTACCCCATCGCCGACTCCAAGATCGGCGTCAACCTGCGCTGGTACCTCGCCAACAGCCTCTTCCGCAAGACCGTGGACCTGGAGAAGGACCCGCAGAAGGTCGTCTTCCTTTCGATCCACGCCGACTCCCTCCACCCCTCGCTACGCGGCGCCATGGCCTACATTCCGGCCGCCGACATGAGAGACGAGAGCTACGGCAAGACCGGCCCGGTCTACGCCCTGCGCAAAGAGGTGCAGGAGAGCCCGCGCGTCATCTTCCCGCGCAACCAAAGGGTGGAGAGCGAGGGCCTCTCCCGCGAGTTGGCGAAGCAGTTGGTGGCCTCCTTCATGGCCGGCTCCTTGCCCGTCCACCCCTTCAGCCCGGTGCGCGACAAGATCATCCGTGAAGGCAAGGAGTGGGTGCCGGCAGTATTGCGCTACAACTCGATCCCCGCCAAGGCGCTGCTGGAAGTCTGCAACCTCAACAACGACCAGGACCGCAATCTCCTCCAGACGAGGGCCTACCGCCAGCACGTCGCCGAAGCCGTCGTGAGAGGCCTCCTCGCCTACTATGGCCAGGGCACCGGCCTGCCGGGCCAGATGATGGCCGAGACGGCGAAGTAGACGCTCCAGCCCCCTCATCACCCCGGCCCTCTTCTCCCATCGCCCTCCCTCCGGCCGGGAGAAGAGGGAGGCCAAACAAGGTACTATCTATGCGGATCGGCCGGAAAGGCTTCAACGCTCCAGTTTCCACGCCGGCCCGACCCCAAGGTAGAGACGCCCGCAGGGTAGCGCTTGCGCTACCCCGTGGGGCGTCTCCGAGAGCGGCGACCTCGCCACGACCGCCCAAACGCTTCCCGGGCGCTCGCGGAGTACACTCAACGCTTCGCGGTACGCACCCAACGGCTCATTGAGAGCACTCGACGCCTCGCGGAGCACACTCAACGTCTCATTGGGCACACCCAATGGCTCAATGTGAGGTCGCAACGCCACGTTGCGAAGTCGCAACGGCTCTTTGCGAGGTCGCAACGTGAGATTGTGAGCTCGCAATGCCTCGATGTGAGGTCGCAATGGCAGATTGCGAGGACGCAACGTGAGATTGCGAGCTCACAACGTCAGATTGCGAGGACGCAACGACGCATTGCAAGATCACAACGACGCATTGCGAGCTCACAACGAGGCGTTGTGAGGACGCAACGCCAGATTGCGAGGTCACAATGCCGCATTGCGAGGTCGCAACGTCAGAGTGTGAGGTCACAATGCCGCAAAGCGGGGACCCAATGAGGCATTGCGCGAGGCCATAAACCCGCGGGGCCGTCTCCCTGAGACATCGCGGTATGGCGACCGGACCTCCGCCCGGGCATAAATGCCGGGGCTAGTTTACGACGCCGGATGAATCCGGCTTCAAGTCCCCTTCAGGGGGCGCCATTCACTAGCCCCGGCATTTATGCCCGGGCGGGGCCGGCGCGGCGACGAGGTCTGAAAGATTGAATAGGGCTCCGGAACCCTCTTCGCCGATTCCGCGTCGGCGATTGGATTTTCACGAAAGGCGTTCCCCAGGGCTCTTGGCTGCCGTCTGACGCACGCGCTCTCGCAGCCGTTCCCAATCGGCCGCTCTCATCTCGACCGCCTCAGCGGCAAGAGCCGCAAGCAGCTTGTCCTCTAGCTGAGGCAGCTTGATCTTGAGTGGGGTCATAAGGCGAGGGTAGGGAGCCTGTTGAGTCGTGTCAACTCTGGCCTACCGGCGTATCTGTCCCCATCGTAGAGACGCCCGCAGGGTAGCGCCAGCTACCCCGTGGGGCGTCTCCGAGGGCGGCGACATCGCGGGATCCTCTGGATACCCCCGCGGGCGCCCTCCCTCTTCTCCCGCGGCCGGGGGGGAGGCCGGGAGAAGAGGGCCGGGGTGATGAGGGTCTTCCATCGGCACGGTCACCTTCCCGATGGACGTCGCGGACGGGATCGGAAACAACGGGACCTTCTTCGCCGATCCGATCGGCATCGTGGAACCGGACCAGAGCCGGCGCCGTCGGACCCTCACCTCCCCGACCCTCCTCTCCCAGCCTCCCCCCGCCGGCCGGGAGAGGAGGGAGCCAGACCTCCCACCTCCCACTCCAGTACAATCTGCACCAATGTCCCCAACACCACCCGCGCCGCCCACCGGGGATCGCCCCACGGTCTTCATCTCCTACAGCCACAAGGACCCCGAATGGGTCGAGGCCCTCCGCATCATGATGGCGCCACTAACGCGAAGCGGAATCGTCGGCGTCTGGTGGGATGGCGAGATCAAGGCAGGCACGGCTTGGCGGGAAGAGATCGACCACGCCATGGCCGCGGCCCAGGTCGCCGTTCTGCTGGCCAGCAAACACTTCTACGACTCGGACTTCATCATGAACGAGGAGGTTCCCTACCTCCTGGAGGCAGCGAAGACCCGCGACATCTCGATCCTTTGGGTGCCGATCTCTCACGCACTCCATTCCCATGGCCCCTTCGCCACAATCCAGGCCGTCCACGACCCGAAAATTCCCCTGAGCGCTCTCAAGGGAGCCGAGCTCGATGAGGCTCTGAGAGAGATCTGCCTCAAGATCGAAAAGGCCGTCCGGCGGCAGCCGGGTGAGTCGATCGGGTCTGTGACGCACTCCGCGATGCAAAGCCCCGCCCCCCGCCTCGATCTCGGCCGCCTCCCCACAAGCGGCCCCGAATTCGTAGGCCGCGAAACCGAGATGGACCGCCTCGCCGCCGCCTGGGACGATCCCGCCATCCACGTCGTTACCCTCGTCGCCTTCGGAGGCGTCGGCAAGTCCGCCCTGGTGAGCCGCTGGCTCGATCGCCGCTCCGTCGCGGGCTGGCCCGGCGTCCATCGCGCTCTCGACTGGTCCTTCTACAGTCAGGGCACGGAAGAGCGCGTCACCTCCGCCGACCGTTTCCTCGACTATGCCCTGCGCTTCTTCGGCGATCCCGATCCCACGGCCGGCTCGGCCCGGGATCGCGGCCTGCGGCTGGCCGAGTTGGTGCGGCGGGAGAAGACGCTCCTGGTCCTCGACGGCGTCGAGCCGCTCCAGCACCCGCCGGGTCCCCTGGCGGGCCGCCTCAAAGATCCGGGGCTCGCCGCCCTGTTGAAGGTCTCGCTGCCGAGAACCCCGGCCTCTGCCTCGTCACCACCCGCGAGCACATCGTCGATCTCAACAACTTCACCCAGACCGCTCCGCAATGGGATCTGGAATACCTCACCCCTGAGGCTGGCGCCGTGCTACTGCGGCGCCTCGGTGTTGAAGGGAAGGATTCGGAGCTGCGGGACGCCGCCGAGGAGATGGGCGGCCATGCCCTGGCGCTGACCCTCCTGGGGAATTATCTGCGCCGGGCTTATGGCGGCGACGTGCGGCGGCGCCGAGAGGTGGACCTGGGAGATGCGGATGAGCGCCAGGGTGGCCATGCCTTCCGCGTCCTCCATGCCTACGCAAGCTGGCTGGGTGAGGGGCCGGAACTGGCGATTCTTTGCCTGTTGGGACTCTTCGACCGGCCGGCCGACACGAAAGCTTTGGCGGCTCTCCGGGCGAAGCCGGCGATCCCGTGCCTCACCGAGATGCTGGTAGACCTCTCGGAGGAGGAATGGAATTGGGCGATCTCAAGCCTGCAGGAGCACGGTCTCCTCCTGCCAGCCGATTCCCATCAGGCAGGAGCCCTCGACGCCCACCCCCTCATCCGAGCCTATTTCCAGGAGGAGCTTGAGAAAGAGCGCCCCGATGCGTGGCAGGAAGGTAACCTGCGGCTTTATGAGCACCTGAAAGGAGTGGCACCGGATCTCCCGGATACGCTGGAGGCGATGGAGCCCCTCTTCACCGCGGTCATCCACGGCTGCCGGGCGGGGCGGCATCAGGAGGCGATGGATGAGGTCTACGGGCGGCGGATTCTTCGGGACCGGGAGTTCTACAGCCTAAAAAAGCTCGGGGCGTTCGGCTCGAGCCTGACGGCACTTTCTGGCTTTTTCGATCACCTGTGGGACCTGCCCTCCACCCATCTTACCCCGGCAGATCAGGCTTTCGTCCTCAATGAGGCCGGCTTCGAATTGCGTGCCCTGGGCCGGTTGGCGGAGGCGGTTCAGCCGATGCAGACGAGCCTGGAAATGACCATAGCTCAAGGGGACTGGAACAACGTGGCCATTAAAGACAGCAACCTCAGCGAGCTGACCCTGACCCTGGGGGAGGTGCCACGTGCAGTCGCCTTCGGGGAGCAGAGTGTCGAACTGGCCGACGGTAGCGGCGATGCATTTCAGCGGATGGCCTTCCGGACGACCCTGGCTGATGCCCTGCATCAGGCGGGTCAGCGGGAGGAGAGCGCGGAGGTCTTCCGCGAGGCCGAGGCGATCCAGGCGGAGCGGCAGCCCGAGCATCCCCGGCTCTACTCGCTGCCGGGCTATCGATACTGCGACCTGCTGTTGAGCCGGGCTGAGCCGGAGGATGGGGCCGGTCTCGCCGCGAACCCGGAGCAGGCGCGGCAGTTCCGCGAGGCGTGCCGGGAGGTGTGGGAGCGAGCCGGAGAGGTAATCAAGTCCGCTGAGAGCAATCACTGGCTCCTTGACATCGCCCTCGATCATCTAACCCTGGGTCGGGCCCATCTCGGACTGGCCCTGACGGCCCTCGACTCGGCAACTCCCAGCGAGGAGGCCGAGGCTGAACTCGCCCAATCTGCGGAGCACCTAGACAGCGCGGTAAATGACCTGAGGCATGCTGGACGAGAAGATCATCTGCCCCGTGGCCTCCTCGCCCGAGCCGCCTTCCGGCGCTTGCAAAGCGACCTTCCTGGCGCCTTAGCTGACCTAGCCGAGGCCCTGGAGATCGCCGAGCGCGGCTCAATGCGCCTCTTCATCTGCGACACGTACCTCGAATGGGCGCGCCTTTGCCTCCAGCAGGGGGATACCGAGGCCGCACGGCGGCACGTGGCCACGGTCCGGAAGATCGTAAACGAGACGGGGTACGGCCGGCGGGAGCGGGAGGTAGGGTGGTTGGAGCGGAAGTTGGCGGGCGAAGAGGGTGATCGGGCCGGGGCTGTCGCCCCGGCGTAGACGTCCCGCCTTCCAGGGCCTTCGGTCGATATCGTGGACGGGCTGGGAGCGTCTCTACGTGCCCTTCGTTCAGCGTTTTGTGGATGTGTTTTGACCCCGTAGGGGACACCGTCGGTAGCCAGGGATTTCAATCCCTGGCTTGGAGGGCGTGGCAGATGCCTCCCCGGCCGATCCTCGCGGACGATCCTTCCGCCGCCGGGCGGTTCGTGGTTGGACCGTCGTCGCCGATCCGGGAGACGCCCCACGGAGTAGCTGGCGCTACCCGCTGGGCGTCTCTACATTTTTTGGAGGCGTCTGTTTGGGGACGTGTTTTTGGGGGACGTCTTTGGGGGCATCTTTTTTGGGAGAGGCGTCTTTTTGGGGGGAGTCCCTTGGGGAGCGGGCGTGCTACCCTGAGGTTATTGAAGCTGTTCGGGAACTTTTCGCGGCCTCCGGGCGTCTATCAGAACAGGGCGCAGGTCACTCAGCCCTGGGAGGACTCGGTGGGCGTTGCCACGGT
>Ga0134121_10001660_pt1 | contig 20632 bp, 12 predicted proteins | sample KB301_FD_96463 | JGI IMG/M metagenome (GOLD analysis project Ga0134121, IMG submission 96463) | Terrestrial soil microbial communities without Nitrogen fertilizer from Kellogg Biological Station, Michigan, USA - KB3-0-1 | ecosystem: Environmental > Terrestrial > Soil > Unclassified ... | reverse complement strand
TGAACCACCTGCCACGCCCGATTTGAAATCTGCCATGCCCGGTGAACCACCTGCCACGCCCGATTTGAAATCTGCCATGCCCGATGAACCACCTGCCATGCCCGATTTGAAATCTGCCACGCCCGGTGAACCACCTGCCATGCCCGATTTGAAACCTGCCATGCCCGGTGAACCACCTGCCACGTCCGGTGAGACGCCTGCCATGTCCGGTGACGCGCAGGGCACGCCCGGTAACACGCCTGCCACGTCCGATTTGAGATCTGCCACGCCCGGCGAGACATCGGGCGTGTCCCGTGAGTCATCGGGCACTCCCGGTGAAACGCCTGCCACGTCCGATTAGCTGTCCGCCACGCCCGGCGTACCAACTGCCAGGACCAGCTCTACTCGTCGCGGAGCAAGGGCGCCCTCGCGTACTGCGTGGAGATCGACACGACGGGTTCCTCGAGCTTCGCATCGGCCCGCCGGCGACCCACTACGCGAACGTAGCCGAGGTAGCGACCGCGGTCGGCCTCCACCGCCTCGAGCTCCGTAGCATTGTCCGGACAAATCACCCGCTGCCAGTCCAGCGACACCGGCGTCCCGGATCCGCCGGAGATTCTCCGAGGCGCTGAACCACAAGTCGGTCGCCCACACCTGCACGCCGAATTCCCTGCATAGAAAGATCGACGAGGCCGCCCGTCCGCATCCCAGGTCCAGCACCCGCATGCCGGGCTTCAGGTCCAGCGCCTCGGCAAGCCACTCGGTCATCCACAGGGAGTTGGCTCCGCCACTGGCGCTGGCGGTGACCCACTCAGGGTGGTATCGTGACGAGCGGGCAAACCGCTCCGAGAGTAAACGATCGTCTGCAGTCATGTGGCACCTCTTGGCCTGACGGTTCGTCGTGCGTGTGCCCTACGCTTAGGGCACTGCCCCTTCATTGTGGCACGGTCTCACGGGCTGAACTGCCACATTCCTGCGGCAGGGGCGCGGCATTCGATCATGGCTCTCCCAGGGAAGAGGTCGCTTTTGAGGCCGGCACAAGGCTTGCTCAGGTGGCTGCTGCCGTTCAAACACGAACGGCCCTTTTAGGGAGATTTAGATCATGTCATCTACAACCGAGCAAGCGACATTTCAGCTGGCCGGTAAGACCCCGGTATCAACCAGCATGTTGCCGATGGTAATGTATGATTCAGTTAACAGTGTCATTACGGTGGAGGTGATGGTAGCTCAAGCGCCAAAGGTCAATTCGATCACGATTTCGGTGCCTCCGGTCACTATTCCCACGGGCAAATGGGAGGTAAAATGGGAGCTCATGGTGAGCACGCCGGGTCTCGAAGCGGGCTTCGCCGAGCCCGGTATCAAACTCGGGGTCCTGCCGAGCGGGGTTACGCTCACGGCCGGGCCCAGTGGTTCGAAGATTTTATGGACCGCATGGTTCACGAACGTGGTTAAGACTGTGGACTCCCTCGACTACGAAATCGACATCGCCTCAACGTCTGGTGTTGGCTTACACAAGGCGAAGTCGGTGACTCGCCGTGACACGACCATCGTCGTAGTCAAGGACCCGAAGGATCCTCCTGGTTAGCTGTCGGGAGTGCTCTCAAAAGCTTCTTGAACTCTGGATTGTGCTGCAGCGGGTCAAAGAGGGGAAGCACCAAGCAGTAGGCGGTAGCGCCACCCGCTGCGGCACGTTTGGCGTAGAAAATGGCGAGGTCTTGCTGGCCGAGGATGAAGTAGACCTCCGCAGCCTCGCAGGCGACCTGTGGGCTGCTAGGGGCGACACTTAGCGCCGTTTTGAGTGTGTTTTCAGCCTCCTTTGTGTTCCCGAGATGCGCGAGGGCCTGGGCTCGTACCGACAGACGCTGCCAGTCGCTGGTGCCGGTAGTGTTCTTGGTGGTGGCGGTGACCTGCGCATAATACTGGTCGGCTTCTTGGGGGCGGTTGAGAAGAAGGAGACAGTCGGCGAGATTTAGGGCTGCGGAGGGATCGTCGGGGCTCAAGGCTAAAGCTCGCCGGAGGTATCCCTCGGCTTCGTTATATTGGCGTAATGACAAGAGGCAGGTTCCGAGATTGATCAATGAGTCGGGCCCAGGATCACGCTTCACAGCCTCCTGGAGCCGCTTCACAGCCTTTTGAGGATCGACGAGTATCTCGATTTGATTCAGGCCCTTGATGCCGTCGAAGTTTTTGGGTTCAATCCGCAGAACCTTCTTGTAGTGGTCGCGGGCTTCTTTGATATGACCTTGCTGGTACTCGAAGTTGGCCAGGAACAGAAAGGCGTTCACGGACGGATGCCGGCGCGTGGCCTCGGCTCGTAGTTTCAGAGCCTCGTCCGGACGCCCCTGTAGCTCTGCGAGCTGGCTGCGTCGAAACAGGCTGCCTGAAAGATCGACCTTAGCGAACTGGTCGAGTATCGGTCCTGCCTCTCGGTAACGGCCAGCGTCGGAGTAGAGATTGGAGAGGGGCTTGAGAGGCCTTGGGTCATCGGGAGCGAGCTTCTGAAATTGTCTGGCGGCCGTGATGCCCTGGTCTAGATAATCGGTCTCTTTGGTCAAGCCATGAAGCCGGCGGCATACACTGGCCTCGAGTAAACAAACCTCCGCGAAATCCTTGGCTCGCTGGCGCAAGGCTCTGATCTGAGCTAAGAGGTCAACCAGGCCGTTCGCATCTTTCGGTATCGACTCATTGCGCTTGAGAAGCTCGATGTAGCTGCGGTAATTTTCCTCTTCTACTTTCAAGTCCAGTCGATGGACTCGCGGTTTTCGCTTCCGGTAGCCGTTGCGAAGCAAATCGGCAGCCATCGTGGCGAAAAGTGTGGGCTTGGAGGGATGGAGCCTGTCCTGAGAGGTAGTCCATACCTCCTGAGCGGTCTGACCATTGAGGCACCGGAGGTCTACGTGGCAGCTGTCGCCATCGCAATAGACCGTGGATGTGATGATCTCGTCGGCGCCCAGATGCCGTGCCACGAATAGCGAATCTCCCTGGACCGCGTCGATCTGTTCGGGATCCAGCGCAACCAAGCCATCGAGTAGGGCGACAGTGCGCACCAAGGTGGCCCGGAGGTTGACTCTGACTTGGGCCTGGTCGTCCAGCGGGAGAGAGTTGGCATCTGGTTGGAGGACGGCCACATACACAGGTCGGGGAGGGCGAAACAGGAAATAGCCGGCGATTGCGATGCCAACTAGTAGAAACGCCGCTGGCACAGCGATTTTCACAGACCACCAAGGCACGGGCGGGGAGGGTAGAGGTTCTGGGATGACTGCTCCGGAATGCGCAGGTCCTACACTCTGAAGCGCGCCAAGTGCGCCAAGTATGTCGCCGGCCGAGGAACAGCGCTCCTGCGGCTTCTTGGCCAAGCAGTGTTCCACGATCTTTTCCAGCGCGGCGGGTACTTCCGGAAATGCTTCATGCAAAGGGAAGGGATCTTCAAACAAAATGGCGTGGGCCTTCCCCAGCCCCTTGCCACCGAAGGGGTGACGGCCGGCAACCATCTCATAGAGCACGACGCCCAGGGCCCACAGGTCAGCCGCGGGACCGGCGTCCTCGCCCTCGATTTGCTCGGGTGCCATGTAGTCGAGAGTGCCTGCGACCCGCCCCTCGTCGGTGTGGTGGACGGACTCAGGCCATCGAGCGAGACCGAAATCGATCAGCTTGACGCGGAGGTCCGTCAGGATCATGACGTTCTCGGGTTTGAGATCACGATGCACCAAGCGGGCGGTATGCATCGCCTGCAAGGCTTTGGCGAGCTGGGCGGCGATTTCGATAGCTTCGGACACGGTGAGCCTGTGGTCCGGCTGTCGGGCGATACGCTGGGCCAGGGTCTCTCCCTCGTACAGCGCCATGACGATGAACAACCGGTCGCTCCACTCGTCGTGCTCATAGATGGTGCCGACGTTGGGATGGTCAAGGGAGGCCAGAGCCTCGGCTTCCTGCCGGAAGCGGTCGCGGTCGCGTTTTCGGCGCTCCCGATGCGGATGGAGGAACTTGAGGGCGACTTCGCGGTTCAGCTTCAGATCCAGCGCCCGAAAGACGGTTCCCATGCCACCGCTGCCGATGCGCTCCAGGATGCGGAAATGAGAGATCTGTTGACCGGGGAGGGGATCGTCGCCGGGCTCGCCGGCTGCGGGGTCATGACGCTGGCGGCGCTCCCAACTGACCAAGGTGGTCCCGCCAGGGTCTGGGAGCGGGGCGCCACAGGAGGCGCACTGGCTGTCGAATGCGGAGTTTGAGGCGCGGCAAACAGGACAGATGAGCGGCTGCATCAAGTCCCCTCCCTCTTGCGATGGCGAGCCAGCAGCCGCTGCAGATGGCTCCGGTGGAGGCCGGCCTCGCGGGCCGCGCGCGAAACGTTGCCCTGCCAATGGCGCATCAGCTCGGTGAGGAACTTCAGCTCCAGGGTCTTCGTGGCGGCTTCGCAGGCCTCGTTCAAGGCCGCTCCCGTCAACTCAGGGAAGACCGGCTCGGCCTGGGGATTGGGCGCCGCGCCCGCCACCTCCGATGGCAGCAGGTCGAGGTCCAGCTCCGGTCCGCGGGCCAGCAGGCAGGCGCGCTCCACGGCGTGGCTCAGCTCACGGACGTTGCCAGGCCAGGGGTAGGACAGCAGGGCGCGATCCGCTCGGGCCGTCCACCGTGGCTGCTCCTCGGGCCGGCACCAGTGCCGGCGCAAGAAGTGCTCCACAAGCAACGGCACGTCTCCCGGCCGCTCGCGCAGAGGGGGCAGGGTGAGATCGAGCACCTTCAGCCGGAAGTAGAGATCCTCGCGGAAACGCCCCTCGTTCACCATCTGCCGCAGATCGCGATGGGTAGCCGCGACGATCCGCACGTCGACCTTCTCGGTGCGGTCCGAGCCGAGCCGCTGGATCTCGCCGAACTGGAGAAAACGCAACAGCTTGGCCTGCACCTCGAGGGGAATCTCGCCCACCTCGTCGAGAAACAGGGTGCCGCCGTGTGCCGTAGCGAGGCGACCGGGACGATCGCGCTTGGCATCGGTAAAAGCTCCGGCGACGTGACCGAAAAGCTCGGACTCGAGAAGCGTTCCCGGCAAGGCGGCGCAGTGGAGGGTGAAGAATCGCGGGCCGCGGCGCGGGCTATTGACGTGCAGGGCGCGGGCAATCAGCTCCTTGCCGGTACCCGTTTCGCCGAGAACGAGAACCGGAGCATCCGCCGGCGCCACTTGAGCGACGACGCGGAGCACTTCCAGCAGGCGTGGATCGCGGGTGATGATCCCCTTGAAGTCGAACTGGGCAAAGAGGTCCTGCTCCAGGCTGCGGTTGTGCCGCCGCAGCGCTTCCCGTTCGCAGGCCCGGCTCAGGAAGAGGCCGGCCACCTCGGCGAGCTCGGCGAGGAAGGCCTGGCTCTCCGCGCTGAAACTGTCGATCTGGGTCCGGTTCTCCAGATAGACGACGCCATAGACCTCGCCGCCGTAGCGCAGTGGCGCCACCATCGCACAGCAGCGGCCGATGGAAAGGCCGCTGCCGCCGGTGGCGAAACGGGGATCTTCCATGAGATTGGGCAGGTACAGAGGCTCGCCGGTCTTGATGGCCTCGCGCACCAGGGTGGTGCTGAAGCAGCGTTCCCGGTCGCCCCGCCCGTCAGCGTCATAGCCAACTTCGAATTTTTGCTGGAACGAACCGTTCTCGCGCACGACGACGAAGCCCGTTTCAGCACCGCACCGTTCGAGAATGCGGCGCAGAAGGACTTCCGGGGTCCGCTCGTCATCCTCCTCGGCGAGAAGGAGCTTCGAGATTTGGAACAGCTCCTCGTAGAGCGACACGTCTCCTCCCTCCAACAGCAGCAGTTGCCTGATGGTTTTAGGTAGATTTTAACTCATTTCGGAAAGTGTGCGGGCCGGCCGCCCGGGAGAGGCTGGAAGTCGCGCCATCAGGCTCTCCTCGCTTTCCCTGCTACGATCCTGCTTACCGTCGATGGCACCTGCTCTCGTTTGAAGGCGGGGTTTTCTCCGACAGCTCTGCCGCCGGACTGCCTCTGGAAAGGGGCGGAGACGCGAAACGAAGCAGGTTTCCCCTTGTACGCCAAGGGCTCGTGGAAGCCGGTATGCAACTTGCTCTGTACCTGGGCCAGCCGTTGTGTAGCATAAACCTGAGCTTGATACGGAGGGTACTCTGATGAAGATGTCCATTGACTACGACCTCGAGAAACGCGAGATCCACATTCCAGTCCAGATCGACTCCCAACTCAACGTTCTGACTCTGCCCGTGGCAGTCCCTGCAGGCCAATGGACGCTCTGCTGGGATGTTGACAATGAATCAGTGAAATACGCTAATTTTGTGCTGCCCGGCGTTGAGAGGCAGGGCTCGCTGGTGCCGCACCTGGAGTTGGAGTGCTTATCTTCAGAGTTGAAGGGAAACTGTTGCCGTGCCGCGGCCACCAACACGGTCGAGCATACGAATGGTTGCTCTGTCGATCTCTACTTCCAAGGCCATAACAACGGGGTGCGTTTTTCTCACGATCCGACCATCGCGGTGACTCCGGATCCGCTCGGTGGCAGGAAGAAGCCTTACGCTGGCCGCCCGGGAAAGGTTTTGCCAGTCAAAGCCTGAAAGGTCGGATCTGCCCGCAGTGGATCGAAAAACGGCAGGGCGAACCAGTTGGAGTCGACGCCGAGAGTGGCCGCTTTCTTGGCATGGAAAAGGGCTGAGCCGCGGTCGCCGATGACCGCGTAGACGACCGCGGCTTCATAGGCGAGTTGAGCGTTGTCCGGTGTGAGCCGCAAGGCCTGCTGGATCGCTTCCACCGCCTTTTCCGAGGCGCCGAGATGGGCGAGCGCTTGCGCTTTGACGGTGAGGAGCTGCCAGTTGCCTGGCGTCGCCAGCCGGTCACTCGTTGCCGCGATTGCTGAGTAGAGCGATTGGGCCTCTTTCAATCGCCTTTGGAGGCTCAAGCAGTCGGCGAGATTCAAGGTCGCCGAGGGATCGCCCGGCTGGCGTGCCAGGGCTTTTCGCAAGGTGTCCTCGGCTTCGGGATATCGCCGTAGAAGCAGCAGAGCGACACCTAGGTTGGTCAAGGACCGTACTCCGGGATCGCGTTCGGATGCGGTCCGAAGCAATGTGATAGCCCGCTCCGGCCGGCGCAGCAGCTCGATCTGCGCCAGGACGTTGAGGCCGTCGAGATTGCCCGGGGATCTTGTGAGCAGCTCTTCGAGGTGTTTTCGGGCGCCGGCGAGACGGCCTTGGCGGTACTCGGCGTTGGCCAGGATGAGGAGCATCCGCCAGGAGGGCTGAAGGCGGACTGCCGCCGTCATTAGCTCCAGGGCCTCGGGTCCCCGTCCCTGGCGTTCGGCGAGCTGACCGCGCCGCAGCAGGCTGGCCGCCGGGTCGATCTCTTCCAGCCGTGCCAAGGCTGCCCTGGCGGCATCGAACCTCCCGGCGCTGAGATTTAGCTCGAACAGCATCTCCAGCGGCCTGGCGTCGCCCGGCGCCAGGCCGCTGGCCTTCCCTGCCACGGTGATGCCGCGATCAAGGTACCGCGACTCTCCGGTGTCGAAATAGCGGCGGTTGGCCACCTGCGCTTCCAAGGAATAAACCTCGATGAAGGAGGGAGCCCTTTCCCGGAGCTGTTCGAGCCCGGCCAGGACTTGCTCGAGGTCTCCCGGCTGGGACAGGTGGCGGCGAAGGTCCAGGTAGGTCCGGTAATCCGATTCCTCGATCTCCAGCTCCAGTCGCGGCACACGCAAAGATCGGTCGCCATACCCGTGACGCAGGCTGGCCGCCACGGCGTCGGCGAACAGCCGTGGTCTGGAGGGCGGAAGATCCATCGCTTCGGTCCACAACAGCCTGCCGTCTTTGCCGCTCAGCCGGCGCACGCTGACGCTGCAGAGATCGCCCGCGCAGTCCGCCTGCGAGGCCACGACCTCGCCCGCGGCGACGGCCCGGGCCACGACGGCCGGGGGGCCCGTGACGGCGTTGATCTGGGCGGAGTCGAGGGCGGCGAGGCCGTTGAGGGCTGCCACGGTGCGCAGGAGTGCCGTCTGAAGATTGGCCCTGACGCGGGCTTGATCCTCAGGGGAGAGCGAGCCGGAGATCTCCGGTTTGAGGACGGCCACGTAGGTCGGCGGCGCCGGCTTGCGCGTCAGGAAAAAGGCGGCGATTGCCAAGGCGACAAGGGCGGCCACGGCGGCTCCGATCCGGAGCCGCCCAAGCCGGCGGCGGGTGACGGGCGCGATAGCGCCGGAGCCGGTGGAGGCCCAGAGGCCGGAGGCTTGAAGCTCGCCTACGACGCTGGCGGCCGAGGGCCGTTGCTTCGCTTCCTTGGCTAGGCACCGAGCAACGATCGCGGCGAGGGTCGCCGGCACGTCCGGTCGCGCGTCTTGAAGAGCAACGGGGCTCTCGTGGAGAATGTTGTGCACCATGCCTGCCCGTTCGCCCCCGAAGGGATGATGGCCGGCGAGCATTTCGTAGAGCACGACGCCGAAGGCCCACAAGTCGGAGGCAGCGCCCGCTTCCTGGCTTCGCAGTTGCTCGGGCGCCATGTAGGCGGCTGTGCCCACGGCCAAGCCGTGCTCGGTTACCCTGGGCGAGCCTTCCCAACGGGCGAGACCGAAGTCGATGAGCTTTACCCGCCCGTCGCGCAGGATCATGACGTTGTCGGGCTTGAGGTCGCGATGGACCAGGCCGGCGGCGTGGGCTGCCTCCAGGGCCGAGGCGAGCTGGCCGGCGATGGCCGCAGCCTCGGAGGGATCAAGCTGGTGGTCGCTGGAGCGGGCGAGGCGCTCCGCAAGGGTCTCGCCGTCGTAGAGCGCCATGGCGATGAAGCGGCGGCCATCGCGTTCATTGACCTCATAGATGGTACCGATGTTGGGATGGTCGAGAGCAGCGGCGGCCTGGGCCTCGCGGCGGAAGCGGGTCTGGTCTCTCTCGCGGCCCTCTCTCTGGGGGTGAAGGAACTTGAGGGCGACCTCGCGGTTCAGCTCCAGGTCAAGCGCTCGGAAAACCGTTCCCATGCCGCCGCTGCCGATCCGTCCCAGGATACGGAAGTGGGAGATCTGCTGGCCGAAGAGCGGCTCGTCGTCTGTCGAGAGCGGGCGAGCCTGCGCGCCAAGCGGAATCCTTTCGATTCGCGTGTCGCCGGACGGGGCGGCCAAAGTTGCGCCACAAGCTGAACAGCGGCTGTCGAACTCAGAGTGAGATGCGCCGCAGGCGGGGCAGGCGAGGTCGGGCATCAAGCCTCCTCGGCGCCAGCAATGGGACCGAGGACTGTCCGGTGACGGGCCAGCAACTTCTGGAGATAGCTCCGGTGAAGGCCCGCCTCGCGTGCGGCGCGCGAGACGTTGCCATCGCAGCGGCTCATCAGCTCGGCGAGGAAGCGCTGCTCCACGGCGTCCACGGCGACTTCGCGGGCTTCGTTGAGGGCAGTGCCGGAAAACTCGACGAAGACCGGCTCGGCTCCCGGATCCGACGCCGCGCCGGCCAGCTCCGGCGGCAGCAGCTCGATGTCCAGCTCCGGCCCGCGGGCCAGCAGGCAGGCTCGCTCCACCGCGTGGCCCAGCTCGCGGACGTTGCCCGGCCAGGAGTGAGCGAGGAGCGCGCGCTCGGCCCTCGCCGTCCAGCGTGGCCGCTCGCCCTGCCGGCGCCAATGGCGGCGCAGGAAGTGGTCGACGAGGAGCGGCACGTCGCCGCGGCGCTCACGGAGCGGCGGCAACGTCAAATCCAGCACCTTCAGGCGGAAGTAGAGATCCTCCCGGAAGCGCCCTTCGCGCACCAACTGCTTCAGGTCGCGATGGGTGGCCGCTACGATCCTGACGTCCACCTTCTCCGTGCGATCGGAGCCGAGGCGCTGGATCTCGCCGAACTGGAGGAAGCGCAGCAGCTTGGCCTGGGCCTCGATCGGGATCTCGCCGATCTCGTCGAGGAAGAGGGTGCCGCCGTGCGCCGAGGCCAGCCGGCCCGGCCGGTCGCGCTTGGCGTCGGTGAACGCTCCCGCGACGTGGCCGAAAAGCTCGGATTCGAGAAGGGTGCCCGGCAGCGCCGAGCAGTGAACGGTGACGAAGGGACGGGCCCGGCGCGGGCTGTTGACGTGCAAGGCGCGGGCGATCAGCTCCTTGCCCGTGCCGGTTTCGCCGAGGACGAGGACGGGAGCTTCCGCTCCGGCGACCTGGCCGACGACGCGCAGCAGCTCGATCATCCGGGTGTCGCGGGTGACGATCCCCGCAAAATCGTGCTGGGCGAAGAGATCGCGCTCCAGGCTGCGGTTGCGCAGGCGCAAGGTCTCACGCTCGCTGGCGCGCAGCAGGAAGAGGCCGGCCACGTCCGCAAGCTCCGTGAGGAAGGCGCAGCACTCGGCGTCGAAGCTGTCCACGCGCTCGCGGTTTTCGAGGTAGATCACGCCGTAGACCTCGCCGCCGTGGCGCAGCGGCGCGACGAGGGCGCAGCAGGTGCCGATGACGAGAGCGCTCTCGCCGGAGCGGAAGCGGTCGTCTTCGATCAGGTTGGGCAGGTAGATGACCTTGCCGGTCTCGATGGCCTCGCGCACCAGCGTGCGGCTGTAGCGGCGCTCGACCGCCGACCGCTGATCGCGGTCGTACCCGACGTCGAACTTCTGCTGGAACGAGCCCTCCTCGCGCACCACGACGAAGCCCGTCTCGGCGCGGCACCGCTCGACGATGCGGCGCAGCAGGACCTCGGGCGCCCGCTCGTCGTCTTCCTCGGCGAGCAGGAGCTTCGAAATCTGGAAGAGCTCCTCGTAGAGGTTCATCCCCGCTCCTGCCTCCAATCGGTGACACCTGCCTCTGAGAACGGTCAGATCTTAGCTGAACGGCGGGGTGATGTCTCGGTGGGAGCTCCCGTGGCGACTATGCCGGCTGTCCGGAGTGAGGAGCCCGCTTTGGGGAGGTCCGATCCCTCCCCAAGGCGAGGTAAGAAAAGGGCCTATGCCCCAGGCTTCTTGAACAACCCTGCATCCACCGGCGCGTTGACCTGCACCTCGGAGAGCTCCACTTTCATCATCGGCGTGCCGTCCTGGACGACCTCGACTTTGAAGGGGACCTTGATGCCGTTGACGTCGCGGTAGTCGGACAAGAGGACCTCGACCTTCTGGCCGTTGCTCTCCCAGCTGACCTTCACCACCTGGTTCGTCCCCGGATCGAGATAGAAGCGGGTGGCGTGGCCGCCGGAGTCGGCGAGCTCGGCGACGTGGACAGGTTTGCCGCCGATCGGCTCGTCAGGCAGGGAGCGGGCGGTGTAGCCCGCTTGACCCGCGTGGCGGAGTTGGTCGAAGCCGTAGACCTGGCGGTCTTTCAGCTGACTGGTGGCATCCACCGTCTGCGGGCCCATCTGCATCCAGCCGCTGGTGCCGTCAAAAGCCCGCACCATGGAGCCCATGGCGGTGGTCATCTCCGTGCGCTCGGCGTCCGGATAGCGGCGATAGCTCACCAGGGTCGGGACGGCGATGGGCTGCGGCGCGCCGGGCGGAGTCATCGTGGCGCTGCCCTTGGAGATCTGCGTCTTCTGCTCGACGAACGCCTTGCCGCCGAGTGCGGCCTGGGCCTGGCGCAACAGCTCCAGGGCCTTGGTATCGGCCGCCGACGGGGCGGCCTGCGCCGCTTTCGGCTTGCGCAGGTCGTTGCGCAACAGGTCGAGATCCGCGACCGGGACGACCTCGACCTCGGGAAAGGATTTCTTGAGCGGCTCGAGGAAGGCCGAGGCGTTGCCCGCCAGGACGATGGCCATGCGTTCCGGATGGATTCGCTCCTTGGCGAAGCGTTGGACGTCGGCGGCGGTGATGGCGGAGATCTTCTGGTTGTAGCTTTCCAGGAAGTCGCGGCCGTAGCCGAACCTCATGGCTTCCAGCACTTTGTCGGCGATGCCGTCGGCGGTCTCGATCTCCAGGGGAAAAGCGCCGGTGATGAAGGTCTTGGCCGGTTCGAGCTCGGAGGATGGAACGGGCTGCTTCTGGAGGTCGCGCAGCACGTCGAGAGCCACTTTCATGGCCTCGACGGAGGTTTCGGTTTTGGTGAAGGTGCTCGCCGCGAAGAAACCAGCTTGCGTCGGCTCCACGAAATGGCTCTGGGCGCCGTACGAAAGGCCGCGCTTCTTGCGGATTTCTTCGTAGAGCCGGGCGGAGGGGCTGCCGCCCGCCACCGAGCTGTAGACCTCGGCGACGAACAGGTCGGGATCGCGGTAGGGAATGGCCACCTGCGCCAGGCGGATCTCGGTCTGCACGGCATCGGGCTTGTCGATGACCAGGATGCGGTTTCGTTCGTAGCGTGGCGGCGTCACTTGCGGCAGGTTGAGGTCGGCGCCCTTGGCCCAGCCGCCGAAAGCCCGCTCGGCGCGGGCGAAGGCGTCGGCCGGTTTGACGTCTCCCACGATGGCGAGGAAGGCTCCGTTGGGAACGTAATGACTCTTGTGGTAGGCGGCGAAATCGTCCCGCGTCAGTCCGCGCACCGACTCGGGAGTGCCGCTCGCAGGCCGGCCGTAGGGATGGTCGCCGAAAATCATTCGCTCGACGGACCGGGTTGCCAGATACGAAGCGCTCTGCTGTTGGATCTGGAGACTGCTCAGAGCCTGGCGGCGCCAGCGGTCGACCTCGTCCGGCGGAAACGTGGGATGGAGGACGATGTCGGCGAGCAGATCGAAGCCGAGATCGAGCTGGTCGGAGGTGACGCCGGCGGTGGCGAAGCCGTTCTCGAGCCCGGCGTTGGCGCTGATGCTGGCGCCCACGAAGTCGGCGGCTTCGGCGATTTGCTGCGCCGAGCGCTTGGCGGTGCCTTTGGTGAGCAGGGACGCGGTGGCCTCGGCGAGGCCGGACTTCCCTTCCGGCTCATAGGACCGGCCGCCCTTGACCACCAGGCGCAACGAGACCAGCGGATCCTTGTGCTCTTCGATGACGACGACGCGCAGGCCGTTGGCGAGCGCTTTCTCCTGGAAGGCGGGAAAGTGGATTTCCTTGGCCGGAGCCGGCCCCGGCGGAGTGGCCCGTTTGCGAGTCTCCTGCTTGGCGTTCGTCTGCGCTCCCGCGCTGTCCGGGAGACCGGCGACGAAGAAGCACAGCAGCAGAGCGGCCGAAAAGGGGAGGATGCGGTTTCTCATGGCTTCTTCACCTCGCTCGGGGCGGCGTCCTTGGCTCCAGGGCGCAGCGCCTCGGGGAGCATGTAGACCACGGTAAGATTTTCGGGGCTCAAGTAGGCGCGAGCCGCGCGTTGGACGTCGTCGGCGGTGACCTTCTGGTACAGGGCGAGCTGACGGTTGACGAGCGAGACGTCACCCAGGATGACGGCGGAGTAACCGATGGCGCCGGCTTTCTCCTGAACGGTCTGGCGGCCGAAGATGAGACCCGCGATGAGCTGATTCTTCGACTTCGCCAGCTCGTCGGCGGAGACTGGCTCACTCTTCAAGCGGTTCACCTCGATTTGCAGCTCCTTCTCGGCGTCCTCCGGTTTCTGCCCCGACTGCAGGATGGCGAAGAAGAAGAAAACTCCGGGATCCTCCAACAGAATGGTCTGGCCGCCGGCCTCCAAGGCCATCTGCTTGTCGTAAACCAATCGCTTGTAGAGCCGCGAGCTCTCGCCGTTGGAGAGGATGTTGTTCGCCACTTCCAGGGCGTAGGCGTCCGGATGGCCGGCCTGGGGAATGTGATAGGTGAGCACCACGGTGGGAAGGGGAGTGTTCGAATGGTAGTCCGTCGTGCGGCGCTCGGCCGTCTGCGCCGGCTCCTTGGGAATGTCGCGCGGAATCGGCTTGCCCTGGGGAATGGGGCCGAAGTAGGTCTCCACCCATTTCATCGCCTGAGCCGGGTCGATGTCGCCGGCGACCACCAGGGTCGCGTTGTTCGGAACGTAATAGGTGGCATGGAAGTCGCGGACGTCCTGGACGGTGGCAGCGTCGAGATCGGCCATGCTGCCGATGGGCAGGATGCGGTAGGGGTGGGTGGTGTAGGTCTTGTCCAGCACCACTCCGAACAGGCGGCCGAAGGGCGGGTTGTCCACCCGCAGCCGGCGCTCCTCCTTGACCACGTCGCGCTCGGACTTGAAATTCTCCTCCGAGACGTCGAGCGCCCGCATGCGGTCGGCCTCCATCCAGAGCACGCGCTCCAGGTAGTTGGCCGGGATGGTCTCCCAGTAGAGCGTGCGGTCGAAGTCGGTGGTGGCGTTGTAGCGGCCGCCCACGGAGCTGATGAGGTTCTTGAACTCTTCCAGCGGGATGTTCTCGGAGCCCTTGAACATGATGTGCTCGAAGAGATGGGCGAAGCCGCTGCGGCCCTTTTTCTCGTCCTTCGAGCCGACGTGGTACCACAGCTGAACGTTCACCACCGGCGCTGAATGATCCTCATAGAGGAGCACCTGCAAGCCGTTGGCGAGCTTGTGTGGCGTGATTTGCAGCGTCGGCGGCGTCACCTTGAGGGCGTCCGCGGCCTCGGCCGGAGCGGTCAGCGCCAGGAGGGCAAACCCGGCGAGACCGGCGATGAGCGCTTTCAACATCCGGGTCTCCTTTGCGATGGTGGGGCCGATTAGGGAGATCAGCTTCCTGTATTTTCGTCTACGTTACAACAAGTGGAAGGTTTGGAGTTGCTCCCGCCCGATGCGGCGCGGTAGTTTACTCCGCATGAGAACCCGACGAATCCGCTCGCTGTTCCCCATGCTCCTCCTTGCCCTGTCGTTGCCGCTGGCGGCGGCTCCGCCGGCCGCGACCGTTGCCCCGAAGAGCGCGATCCCTGCGCCTGCCGCGCCGGCGGACGTCGCGGCGCCTCCGGCCGACGCCCAGGTGACCGCCAGCGGGCTCGCCAGCAAGATCCTCAAGCCCGGCACCGGCACGGATCATCCCGTAGCTACCGACAAGGTGAAAGTGCACTACTCGGGTTGGACGACGGATGGCAAGCTGTTCGACTCCTCTGTGTCGCGCGGCAAGCCGGCGGTGTTCCCCTTGAACCGTGTGATCGCCGGCTGGACGGAGGGTGTGGCATTGATGGTGGTGGGAGAGAAGCGGCGGCTGTGGATTCCGGCCAAGCTGGCCTACGAGGGGCATCCCGACAAGCCGCAGGGCATGCTGGTCTTCGACGTCGAGCTGCTCGACATCGTGCGCGTGCCGGACGTGCCGCCGGACGTGGCGGCGCCGCCGGCGGACGCCCAGCACTCCGAGTCCGGTCTCGCCTGGAAGGTGCTCAAACCCGGCACCGGAACGCTGCATCCCAAGAGGGACAGCATCGTCCGCGTGCACTATGCCGGCTGGACGACGGACGGCAAGATGTTCGACTCCTCCTACGCCAAGGGCACCCCGGCCTCCTTCGGGCTCACCGACGTCATCCCGGGCTGGACGGAAGGTCTGCAACTGATGACGGTAGGAGAGTCCCGCCGGTTCTGGATTCCCAAGGGTCTCGCCTACCGCGGTGCCCCCCACAAGCCGGAAGGAATGCTGGTCTTCGATATCGATTTGATCGAGATCACGAAGCCGTAACCAAAACCTTTTCATGTCGCGATCGGACCGTAAAGCCCCGCCTCCGCCTCCCGATCCCGAGAACGGTCTTTGGCAGGGGCGGTCCGTGGCCCGGCGGTTCGTGTCGCCGGACGGTCTCACGGTGCTGGTGGGACGCACGGCCGAGGACAACGACGTGCTGACCTTCAAGCTCGGGAGCCCGCGGGACTTCTGGCTGCATGTGGCCGCCGAGTCCGGCTCCCACGTCGTGGTGCGCAACCCCGAGGGAATGGAGCGCCTGCCGAAAGAGACCGAACAGCTCGCCGCCGGACTCGCCGCCGGCTACAGCAAGGCGCGAAAGGGCGGCCGGGTGACCGTTCACCTCTGCCGCTGCGAGGACGTGAGCAAGCCCCGCGGCTTCCCGCCGGGCAAGGTTCTGCTCGACCGTTACCGGAGCGTTCAGGCGTCGCCCTGGCGGCCGGATCAAGAAACCTGAGGGACACCAGGGACCAGTTTTCCTGCTGTCCCTGGAGTCCTTGTTGTCTCTGTTGTCCCTGGTTTGGTGACTTACAACGACTGCAAGATCACCGCGGCGCCGCTGCGGGCCACCTCGCCCGGAGAATCGACGTTGAGCGCCGTGAGCACGCCGTCCTTCACCACGGCGGCGTAGCGCTGCGACCGGAGGCCCATGCCGAAGTCGCGGCAGTCGAGCTCCAGGCCCAGCGCTCGGGCGAAGTCGCCGTTGCCGTCGGCCAGCGGCACGATCTTGTCACCCACTCTTTGGGCCTTGAACCAGGCGGTAAGCACCTCGATGTCGTTGACGGCGGTACTTGCGACGACGTCGGCCCCCCGCGACTTGAGGTGATCGGCCAGCTCGATGTATCCGGGGAGATGGTGGTCCGAGCAGACGGAGGTGAAGGCGCCGGGAACGGCGAAGAGCACTACGGTCTTCCCCTTGAAAAAGTCATCCGACCAGACGCTTTCGAAGACGCCGTCACGAATGGTCTGCAGCTTGACGTTGGGGAATTTGTCCCCGATTTTGATCGCCATCGCACTCCCCCCTTGCGCACTGATGCTAGCAGACTCGCTCGAGCGCCGGCCGAGGGGCACAGTGTTTAAGCGCGAAACGCTTTAGCCGTCTTCATCAACTCTCGTCAAAGGTGGCATTTGGTGTGAGCCAGTGTCTGCGCCCTGCTCGTCTCTAGACGGCATGGGCTTGGTGATGACTTGTAATTCAGGAGGATGAAGTTATGTCGATTCGCCGTTGCGGGTTCGTTCTGGTGGGATTGCTGAGTGTCTTCGCCGCGGGAGCTTCGGCGCAGACTCTGACGTTTGTCGACGCCGCCGGGCCGACCGGAGAGGTGGTGGAAAATGGTACGGCGCGGTTGAGATTGGCGAGCGCCCAGGACAATACCGACCCGTTCACGGCGGACCATGTGGCCGTACAGCTCCAGACCCAATTCGCCGGTGACCAGGAGCTGCTGACGCTCACCGAGACCGGTGTGAATACGGGGGTCTTCGAAGGCTCCATCAGGCTGAGCTTTTCGCCGGGCATCGGCGGCAACGGCACGCTGGAGACTTTGCGCAACGGCCCGCCGGACTTCCTTCCCGAGACGATCACGGCCACGGCTGGCCCTCTCACCGCCACGGCCCACACGGTTGCGTCGCGGGTGTTGTTCATCGACGGCTTTGGCCGCGAGACCGCGAGCTTCCCGGTGGGCGGTGCGGTGGGAGTGCGGGTGGTAGAGCCGGCGCGCAATTTCGATCCGCAGCAGCGGGAAACCACCCTGATCCAGCTTCAGGTGCCAGGCGATCAGGAGACCGTCAATCTATTGGAGACCGGTTTCAACACCGGCATCTTCGAAGGCGTGATCGGCAGCGAGCGGGGCGGCGCGCTCGCCAACGACGGCCGTCTGGAAGGCCAGGCAGGCCAGACGATCTTCGCCACCTATCAAAACGTCACCACGCCGAACCCGACCCAGGCGCAGGCGGCCTTCACCGGCGGCCAGGTGACGTTCCTGGACGCGGCGGGCCAGCCGGCCAGCGTCTATCTGATAGGGACAAAAGCCCGCGTGCGGGTGGAAGACCACGGCGCCGATCTCCAGTCCTTCGCCGCCGACACGGTCGTCGCTACGGTGACGACGGACATTTCAGGGGACATCGAGAACCTGTCGCTCACCGAGACCGGGCCGAACACGGGCGTTTTCGAGGCTGAGATCCAGCTTCGTCCGGGCTCGGCGCTGGCCGGCAACGGGGTGCTCGAAGTGCTGGAGAATTTCGGCCCGCCGCACGAGTTCGACACCTTGCACGCGAGCTACACCGCGGCCTTCAACGGCGGCGTGTCCACGGCGCAGGCCGGGACGCTGAGCTCCCGGATCTGGTTCATCGACGCTTTCGGGAATGTGGTGACTTCCTATGCCCAGGGCAGCCGGGTCTACGTGCGGATCGAAGATCACCAGTTCAACGATCCCGCGGCGTTCGATCGGGCCTTCGCGCAAGTGCGGTCGGCGGCTGGAGACGTGGAGGCCGTCGAGCTGAACGAGACGGGCAAGACGACGGGGATCTTTGAGGGCTCGTTACCGCTCGACTCGATCGGTGCGCCAAGTCAGGACGGGCGGCTTCAGGCACGTGCCGGCGACGAGATCACGGCTGAGCGCGACGCGGGCTTTACGGCGGCTACGGCCAGTGCACGAATCGAATTCCTGAGCGTCGAATTCATTGATGAGTCCGGCCGGCCGACGGTGGAGGTGCTGGAGAACGGCACGGCGCGGGTACGGGTGGTGAGCTCGCAGGACAACGCCAACCCGGGCTCGGCGGAGTCGGTGCCGGTGCAGCTCCGGACGCTCTATGCAGGCGACCAGGAGCTCCTGAATTTGACCGAGACCGGTCCGGACACGGGCGTTTTCGAGGGCTCGATCCGCCTGAGCCTGGGGCCTGGCATCGGCGGCAACGGCACGCTGGAGACCCTGCGCAACGGCCCGCCGGAGTTCCTGCCGGAAGAGATCACGGTCATTGCCGGGCCCTTCTCGGCTACCGCTCATACCGTGGCGTCGCGGGTGCTCTTCATCGACAGCTTTGGCCGCGAGACCGCGAGCTTCCCGGTGGGCGGTCCGGTGGGCATAAGAGTGGTGGAGCCGGCGCGCAATTTTGATCCGCAGCAGCGGGAAACCACCCTGATTCAGCTTCAGGTGCCAGGCGATCAGGAGACCGTCAACCTATTGGAGACCGGCTTCAACACCGGCGTCTTCGAAGGCGTGATCGGCAGTGACCGCGGCGGCGCGCAGCCCAATGACGGCCGGCTGGAAAGTCAGGCGGGACAAACCATCTTCGCCAGCTATCAGAACGTCACCACGCCGAACCCGACTCTGGCGCAGGCGGCCTTCACCGGCGGCCAGGTGCTGTTCGTGGACGCGGCGGGCCAGCCGGCCAGCGTCTATCTGGTGGGGACAAAGGCCCGCGTGCGGGTGGAAGACCACGGCGCCGACCTCCAGTCGTTCGCCTTGGACACGGTGGTTGCTACGGTGACGACGGAGCTCTCAGGCGACACCGAGAACCTGTCGCTCACCGAAACGGGTCCAAACACGGGCGTGTTCGAGGCTGAGATCCAAGTGCGCCCGGGCTCGGCGTTGGCCGGCAACGGAGTGCTCGAAGTACTGGAGAATTTCGGCCCGCCGCACGAGTTCGACACCTTGCACGCGAGCTACACCGCGGCCTTCAACGGCGGCGTGTCCACGGCGCAGGCCGGAACGCTGAGCTTCCGGATCTGGTTCATCGACGCTTTCGGGGAAGTGGTGACCTCCTATGCCCAGGGCAGCCGGGCCTACGTGCGGATCGAAGATCACCAGTTCAACGATCCCGCAGCCTTCGATCGGACCTTCGCGCAGGTGCGGTCGGCGTCCGGAGACTTGGAGTTCATCGAGCTGAACGAGACGGGCAAGACGACGGGGATCTATGAGGGCTCGTTGCCGCTCGACTCGACGGGCACGCCGGCCCAGGACGGGCGGCTTCAGGCGCGTCCCGGCGACGAGATCACCGCTGAGCGGGACGCGGGCTTTACGGCGGCTCCGGCCAAGGCACGAATCGAATCCCTGAGCCTCGGTTTCATCGACGAGTCGGGCCGGCCGACGGTGGAGGTGCTGGAGAACGGCACGGCGCGGGTGCGAGTGGTGAGCCCGCAGGACAACGTCAGCCCCTCCGCGGACTCGGTGCCGGTGCAGCTCCGGACGCTCTATGCGGGTGACCAGGAGCTTTTGAATCTGACTGAAACCGGTGCGGACACGGGCGTTTTCGAGGGCTCGATCCAGCTAGGCCCGGGGCCTGGAGTCGGCGGCAACGGCAGGCTGGAGACCTTGCGCAACGGTCCGCCGGAGTTTTTGCCGGAGGAGATTACGGCGACGCTCGGCCCACTCACCGCCACGGCTCACACGGTCGCCTCGCGGGTGCTCTTCATCGACGGTTTCGGCCGCGAGACGTCGAGCTTCCCGGTGGGCGGTCCAGTGGGCGTGCGGGTGGTGGAGCCGGCGCGTAACTTCGACCCGCAGCAGCGGGAAACCACCCTGATTCAGCTTCAGGTGCCAGGCGATCAGGAGACCGTCAACCTATTGGAGACCGGCTTCAACACCGGCGTCTTCGAAGGCGTGATCGGCAGTGACCGCGGTGGCGCGCAGCCCAATGACGGCCGGCTGGAAGGTCAGGCGGGACAGACCATCTTCGCCACCTATCAGAACGTCACCACGCCGAACCCAACTCTGGCGCAGGCGGCCTTCACCGGCGGCCAGGTTCTCTTCGTGGATTCGGCGGGCCAGCCCGCGAGCATCTATCTGGTGGGGACAAAGGCCCGCGTGCGAGTGGAAGACCACGGCGCCGACCTCCAGTCCTTCGCCGTGGACACGGTGGTTGCTACGGTGACGACGGAGCTCTCAGGCGACACCGAGAACCTGCCGCTCACCGAGACGGGTCCGAACACGGGCGTGTTCGAGGCTGAGATCCAGATACGTCCGGGCTCGGCGCTATCCGGCAACGGCGTGCTCGAAGTGCTGGAGAATTTCGGCCCGCCGCACGAGTTCGACACCCTGCACGCGAGCTACTTCGCAGCTGCCAACGGTGGCCTGTCCACGGCCCAGGCCGGGACGCTGAATTTCCGGGTCTGGTTCATCGACGCCTTTGGGAACGTGGTGACTTCCTACGCCCAGGGCAGCCGGGCCTACGTGCGGATCGAGGATCACCAGTTCAACGATCCCGCGGCGTTCGATCGGGTCTTCGCGCAGGTGCGGTCGGCCTCCGGAGAC
>Ga0134121_10001659_pt1 | contig 20658 bp, 19 predicted proteins | sample KB301_FD_96463 | JGI IMG/M metagenome (GOLD analysis project Ga0134121, IMG submission 96463) | Terrestrial soil microbial communities without Nitrogen fertilizer from Kellogg Biological Station, Michigan, USA - KB3-0-1 | ecosystem: Environmental > Terrestrial > Soil > Unclassified ... | reverse complement strand
GGAATCGCGGCCTCGACCAGCATCTCGTCGGGCTCCAATGAGGTCGTGAACAGGCCGGCGAAGAATTCTGCTGCGTTCACCCAGCGCTCGCCTCCGGCCTTGCGGAGCCGAAAGCGGGCACGCAGGGCCACGGCGACAGCCGGCAGCTCGGCGGCGGGATCGGCATGCGCCAGGCTCCCCCCGAAGGTCCCCCGGTTGCGGATCTGGGGATGGGCGATGAAGGGCATCGTTTCGTGAAGCAGCGGCGCGGCCTCGGCGACCGCAGAGTCCCGCTCCAGCCGCCGCTGGCGCGTCAGGGCGCCGATTCTTAGGCCCCCGTCGCCGTCGCGGCGGATGAAGTCGAGCTCCGTCAACTTGTTGATGTCGACGAGGAGGGCCGGCTCCGCCAGGCGAAAATTCATCACCGGGATCAGGCTCTGGCCCCCGGCCAGGAGCTTGGCCTCGCCGCCCCGGTGGGCCAGGAGGTCCAGCGCGGCGTCCAGGGTGGCAGGCGCCTGATACTCGAACGGAGCGGGCTTCATGCGTGCTTTCTCTCCTCGAGAGCCGTCATGGGAAGGGACCGACCGGCGGATTCTAACTCCCAACGCCGGAAACCCGCGCATGGCTCTGCCTGCGAGAAGCTTTCCTCGCAGGCGTTGATCTTCGAAGCTCTTCGCCTGCTGGAGACTGCGCAAGCTCGGCCAGTCGCCGCCCGTTTTCGCGCAGCCCGCCTACCTACCGCCTGAAGGGACCCGTCGTCAAAAGACAGTGTTGGCCGTGTTTTCCTCGGCTCATCGCGCGTGGCACCTCCGTTGCACTTTTGGGATGGCTCCTGGGTGCGTGCGCATCCGGAGAAGCATAAAGACAAGGAGGTTCATCGAATGGAAACCGCGAAAGTCGACATCCGTAAACTCCAGCTCCTCAACGACCGCATCAATCAGTGCATCGACGCTCTCAGCCAGGTACGGCTGTCCGTCCACGGGCTCTCTCACACTCAGGCTCCCGGCCAGTTCGCCGGACAGTTCCCCAACCAGATCGCCGGACAGTTCGGCAACACCGGTCCCGTGGGGGGCTATATCGATCCTCGCTTCACCGATCCGCGCTTTGGGTTCGGCGTCTCGCCGATCGCGCAGGGCCAGGGCTATGGCGGCGGGCTGGCCCATACCCCATTCGCCGGACAGGTCGGCCAGATCGGCCAGACCATGGCAGGGGGCTTCACCCAGGGGCTGCCCGGGGTCGGCAACCTCCCGCTGGCCAATCAGATTCCGACCTGGAACGTACCGCTCGGCCTGAGCCACACCGGCCTCGAGACGGAGTCGGTCTACAACCGGCCGCTGTGGGCAGATCCCTTTCTGGCGGTGAAGGTCTCGCAGACGTTCCCGTACGCCCAGTTCCCCCTGCCGCCGGTGGTCCCGGTCTACTGACCCACGAGAGCTCGCTCGAGTTAGTGCCGCCGGGCCTGCCGCGGATGTGCGGCAGGCCCGGTTTTCCCGAGACCTAGGACCAACCAGGAGGTAACTGACCATGGCGCAAGAGAAAGCTGCTGCGACGCTGGAGGAGCCGGTCAGCAAGACCGCGGTGGATGAAGCGATTGCCGGCATCGAAAGACTGTATGAAACGCTCACGGGCAATCCGGCGCCCGAAGGCGGTCCGACCTACGCGCCGATTCCGGTCGAGCGCAATCCCAGCGACTTCGTCGAGGAGCGGTTGGAGCGCCTGCTTGGCGCGCTCGGCCAACCGCTCGTCACCGTCGCCTGGACTCCGCCGATGGTCGTGTGGGAGGACACACGCGCCACCGTCGCTTGTCTGGATCTGCCGGGAGTCAAGCGATCCGAGATCGAGGTCTCGGACGAAGGGGGAGTGATCACGGTCACCGGACAGCGGCCTGCCGCTTTCGGCGGTCACCACCTGCAACTCGCCGAGCGTCCTCTGGGGGCGTTCCGGCGGCAGATCCTGCTGCCGCGAGGAGCGCAGGTGCAGAGCGCCAAACTTCAGGATGGGGTTCTGGAGCTCCACATCGCGAAGGAGGCTCCTGGGGCGGCGGCGAAGAAGATCGACATCACCTAGCAACTCACCTCACCGGCTGCGCGAGGTTCTAGCGCAGCCAGATGTCGGGTCCAAACACCAGGCTGACGGCGGCGTCGAGGTCGGCTACATAGAGCGCCATCTCGTCGTGCACGGCCTTCGGAATCCGCGAGCTGGCGACGAGGCCCGCGCGGTTGCCTTGGGGCAGGATCAACGCCCGAAGATTGCGGTTGTAGGCGCCCTGCAGCTTGAACTCCGCCTCGCCGACCGGCCGCACCACGAGAACGTCGTGAGCATCGGTCACCAGCTCGCCGCTGGAGGCGATGTCCTGGGGCAGAGGCCGGTCGAGAAAGACCGAGAGGAAGGCGAGCACCGTGGGCAACCCGGCCGACGTGCCGTGCGAGGGCTCGTCCTCTTTCGTCACCTTGTAGCTGTAGTTGTAATCCAGCAGGCCCGCGGTCTGTTGGGGCAGCTTGGCCCGCGCATAGTCGCGTACCGAAAGGAAGATGTTGCGCACGGTCCGCTCGAGCTCCGGAGTCACGCCGCCCAGAATCTCTTCCAGGTAGCCTCCGCGGCCCGGCCCGGCCGGCCGGCGCCCGGCCCAGACCTCGTGCACCAGACCTTTGGCCCGCCCTACGAAGTGGTAGACCGCGGCCGAGAGCGCGCGCCCCACGGCGCTCGACGGGTCCGCCGCCGCCCTCGCCAGCGCGTCGGCGCGCTCGGCGCAACGTCGCGCCTCCTCGGGTTGGCCGCGGATCAGGTGCAGCGTCGCCAGCTCCAGCCAGAAGTCGGGGCGTAGCGGGGCTTCGCGCAGGTCGGAGTCGAGGATCGCCTTGGCCAGCTCTCCCGGTTCAGGTTGCTGGAAATATTCGATCACCGGCTCCGCGCCGGGCTCGCTGGCCTGGTCGAGCAGCCGCCGGATCACCCAGCGGTCGCCCGGGTCCTCGGCGAGAGTCTCCAGGTAGAGGCGGATCGCCGGCGCGCGCTCGCCCGCCGCCAGCGCCAGGTCGGCGAGGTACTTGCGGTCGATCAGCTCGCCCGAGCCGCGCAGCAGATCGGCGGCGCCGGAGGGATCGCCGAGGAGAGCCGAGACCAGCGCCTGTTGCCGCGGCGCCGGACCGACGGGCGCAAACGTGTTGGTGAAACGGATGGTGGCCAACCGGTCGAGCGGGACATAGACCCGGGCGGCGACCGCCGTGGCGTCCGCCAACGACAGCCGGTGCATACGATGTTGGAAGGCAGCCAGGAAGAGCTGCTCGTAGTTGGCCGCCTCCTCGTCGTGGGCCAGCGCGCGATGTAGAGCGGCCAGCCGTCCGAGCGTGGCGACGCTCTCGAACGTCTGGAGCGTGCGCGCCAGATACTCACAGACGTTGACCGCCTTCGCGAGATGATCCGGGTCGCCGAGCTGCTCGTAGACCCGGGCGAGCGCCAGGGCGCGATCGATGTCGCCTTCGAAGCCGCGCTCTTTGCCGAGCTCCTCGAGAATGGCGCAGGAGTCCGCCAGATCGCCCGACAGCTCGGCGATCCAGCTTTCAGCCAGCACGGCGAGCTTGAACAGCTCGGGATCCGTCCCCCGGTTCTGCCGCGCCAGCAGCGTACAGGCTTCGCGCGCCTGGTCCGGCTGCCGTGAGACGAAGAGACGGAAAACCTCTTCGAGCTTGAGCAGCGCTGCCGGCTTGCGCCAGAGGTGGGATTGGCCGACGGCCAGGAACTCCCCGGTCCCGCGCTCGGGGTCTTTCGCCATCTGGAGCAGCGACTCGAGGCGCATTCGCGCCCCCCCTTCGGGGCTCACGGCACGGCCGTGGGCCCAGCAGGTGAAGGCCTCGGACAGCTCGCCTCGGATGTGCTTGATCTTGGCCAGCAGGCTCAGTGCTTCCGGGTCGTCCGGGCGCTCCTGCAACTCTCTTACGGTCTCGCTTTCGGCGTCGTCCAGCTCGCCGATCTCGACCAACAGATTCGCGTGACTGAGATTCCCTTCCAATGCCACCTCGCTTCGCTTCCGCGCGGGGGCCTTCTGGACTTGGCCGGAATCGCCCCGGGCGACTATGCTACACGGAGCGGCTCGCCGGAAGGACTGGATGGGCCGTCTGGCGTTTGCCGCCAGAGCGAGGTGATGGAGAACAGATTTCGCAACCAGTCAGACCCGCGGCATGAGAATCGTCCCCCCTTCGCCGAGCTGGTGGGTGAATCGGAGGCAATTTGCGGTATCAAGGCGCTCCTGGAGAAGATCGCCGCCAGTCCCGCTTCCACCGTGCTGCTGTTCGGTGAGAGCGGCACCGGCAAGGGGCTGATCGCGGAGGAGATCCATCGCCACAGCGCCCGAGCCTCCCGGCCTTTCCAGCATATTCTCTGTTCCGCCCTTCCCGAGACCCTGCTCGAAAGCGAGCTTTTCGGCCACGAGCCCGGCGCTTTCACTGATGCCCGCCAGCGCAAGAAAGGCCTGCTCGAGCTGGCGGCAGGAGGCACCGTCTTCCTCGACGAGATCGGGGAGCTCACCCACGCCTTGCAGGTCAAGCTCCTGCGCTTCATGGAGGACCGCGCGTTCCGGCGTCTTGGCGGCACCGGCGACATCCGCGTCGACGTGCGGGTGATCGCCGCCACCAACCGCGATCTCGAGCGTGCGGTCCAAGACGGCTCGTTCCGAACGGACCTCTACTATCGGCTCACCGTCCTGCCAGTGCGCGTGCCGCCGTTGCGCGAGCGGCAGGGCGACCTGCCGCTGCTCGTCGATCATTTTGTCGCGCTGTTCAACACGGAGTTCGGCCGGCGTGTCCGGCGTCTCTCGCGGTCCGCGAAGGCTCGTCTCGAATCGCACCCGTGGCCCGGCAACGTTCGCGAGCTGAAGAACGTCGTCGAGCGCGCCGTGCTGCTGAGCGAGAGCGAGCAGCTGACGCCTGAGGATTTCCCGGCGCTGGCGGCGGTTCCGGGCGCGCCCCCGGCTTTTGAGCTGCCGCCCGAGGGCATCGACCTCAAGCAACTGGAGCGCGATCTGGTCGTTCAGGCGCTGCAGCGCAGCGGCGGCAACCGCTCGCACGCCGCACGCCTCCTGGGCCTCTCGCGCCGCCAGTTGCGGTATCGCCTCGAAAAGCTCCCGGAAGAGAGTTGACCGGCGGACGCACTTGCGCCCGGCCCGGCCTTGTTCCAGACTCCGAGCCTCATGAACGGCATCGGAGAGAGCCCGCCGCGCCCGGACGGCTTCGCCAAGGTTTCGGGAGCGGCGCGCTATGTGGACGACCTGACCCTGCCCGGGATGTGGCACGGCGCCACCGTGCGCAGCCCGCACCCCCATGCCCGGCTCCGCTCCGTTCGCTTCGATCCTGCCGCGGCTCCGGCCGGGACGGTCTGCGTCACCGCCGCCGAGCTTCCCGGCCCCAACGGCGTGCAGCTGCTCGACGACAGCTGGCCGATCCTCGCCGACGGCTTCGTCTTTCACGTTGGCGAGCCCGTGGCCCTGGTGGCGGCGCCTACGCGTCTGGCGGCCCGGCAGGCGCTGGCCGCCGTGACGGTGGAGTACGAGCCGCTCGTTCCGTTCCTCACCCTAGAAGAGGCGGAAGCGCTGCCGCCGCTTTACGAGCTGGTTTTGGACAGCAGCAGTGTTGGCGATCTCGAGTCCGCTTTCGCCGGGGCGAACCACGTGGTCGAAGGCGAGTACCGGACCGGCCACCAGGAGCACATCTACATCGAGTGCCAGGGAATGATCGCCGAGCCGATGGTAGACGGCGGCGTCCTGATCACCGGCTCCATGCAGTGCCCCTACTACGTCCACAGGGCGCTGGTTCACGCTCTCGGGCTGCCGGAGGATAAGGTCCGGGTGCGCGCCTCGGTGGTGGGCGGCGGCTTTGGCGGCAAGGAGGACTTCCCCAGCGCCCTCGCCATCCACGCCGCCCTGCTGGCCCGCGCCTCGGGCCGGCCGGTGAAGATGATCTACGACCGCCATGAGGACATCGTGGCCACCAGCAAGCGCCACCCGGCGGTGATCCGTCACCGTACGGCGGTCGATGCCGACGGCCGGCTGCTGGCCCTGGACGGCGAGGTCCTCCTCGACGGCGGCGCCTACAAGACCCTGTCGCCCGTGGTGCTCTCGCGCGCTCTTCTCCACGCCTTCGGCCCCTACCGCTGGCCGAGCGTGCGCCTGCGGGGAAAAGTGCTGCGCACCCACACGACGCCGAACAGCGCCTTTCGCGGCTTCGGCGCTCCCCAGGTCGAGTTCGCCATCGAGCGCCACATGGACCGCATCGGCCGGGCGCTCGGGCTCGATCCCTACGAGATCCGCGCCCGCAACGTCGTGGCGGCGGGCGACCGGCTGCCGACCGGCCAGGTGCTGGACACGACCACGTCCGCTCGCCTCTGCCTGGAGGAGGCTGAGCGGCGCACTGGTTTCCGCGCTCGATGGCGCAAGCTGGAAGCTGCCCGAGAAACCGCTGACGGAGAGCCCCGGCGCGGCATCGGTCTTTCCCTCTTCTTTCATGGCGCCGGATTCACCGGCAACGGCGAGCGCAAGATGAAGTCGCCGGTCACCGCCCGTCTCTTGCCAGACGGGCGCATCGAAGTGCTCACCGCCATGACCGACATGGGCCAGGGGTGCGTTGCGGTGTTCCCCCAGATCGCGGCGGCAGCGGCCGAAGTCCTCCCGGAGGATCTCGTCTTTGCGGAGCCGGACACCGGAGAGGTTCCCGACTCCGGTCCCACGGTCGCCTCCCGCACCACGATGATCGTGGGGGCGCTGATCGCGCGGACCGTCTCCGAGCTGCGCGACCGTGTGCTGGCCAGATCGAGTCCGGGCGAAAGCTTCCGCGAGGCCGCGCGACGGTACCGGGAAGAGGCTGGCCCCCTGGAGGTCACCTTCCGCCACGAGCCGCCGGAGGACCAGGCTTTCGACGATTCTACCTACCGCGGCGCGGCCTATCCGACCTACGCCTGGGGTGCGGACGTCGTCGAGGTGGCGGTCGATCCGGACACCCTGGCGGTGAAGCCCTTGCACGTGACTGCCGTCTGCGAGGTGGGGCGAGCGATCCACAAGACCCTCTGCGCCGGTCAGATCGAGGGCGGCACCCTCCAAGCTCTCGGCTGGGCGCTGCTTGAGGAGGTCAAGCTCCACGACGGCCGGTATTTGAACGACCGCCTCGCCACCTACATCATCCCCACCATCAAGGACAGCCCGCGGATCGACGTCCATTTGTTGGAGCGGCCCTGGGCCGGCGGCCCCTTCGGCGCCAAGGGCGTCGGCGAGCTGCCCATGGATGGCGGCGCGCCGGCAACCGCCCAGGCGATCGAGAACGCCACGGGATTGCCGGTCGATGAGATTCCAGCCACGCCGGAGCGGCTGCTGCGAACCCAGGAGTCTGCTCGTTGAAAGTCTCTTTCTCTGTAAATAGTCGACCCGCCGAAGCCGACGGCCATCCCATGGAGCGCCTGCTCGACGTGCTGCGCGAAGGCTTTAGCCTCACCGGCACCAAGGAAGGCTGCGGCGAGGGGGAGTGCGGCGCCTGCACCGTGCTGATGGACGGCGAGCCGGTCCTCTCGTGTCTCGTGCCGCTTTTTCAGTGCGAAGGCCGGCGGATCGAGACCGTCGAAGGGATCGCCGAAGGACCGGCGCGTGACTTTCTGGAACGTTTCGTGGCGACCGGCGGCGTGCAGTGCGGCGCCTGCACGCCGGGAATCATCGTCACCGGTTGGGCGCTCCTCGAAAAGAATCCCGCTCCCAGCCGCGAGGAGGCGCAAGAGGCGCTGGCCGGCAATCTCTGCCGCTGCACGGGGTACGAGGGGATTCTACGGGCGCTTTGTAAGGACCCTGAACGAGGAGAGCCGTGACCGTCGCTCTCCGCCCCCGTTCTCTGGATGAGGCACTCCGTCATCTGAAGGACGACCCGGCGCTCGTCCCCACGGCTGGCTGCACCGACTTGATGGTGCGCGGTCCCGAAGCGCTTCACCGGATGGATCGAGTGATCGATCTCCTCAGCCTCCCCGAGCTGAAGGGTATTCAAGAGGTGGACGGAGGACTGGAGATCGGCGCCACCACCTCCTTCAGCGAGATCCGCCGTTCCGCCGCCGTCCGCGCCGCGTTCCCCGCTCTCGCCGCGGCCGCCTCACTCGTGGGCGGCTGGCAGATCCAGAACCGGGCAACCCTGGGAGGCAACATCGCGAACGCCAGTCCGGCCGGCGACTCTCTCCCTGTGCTCCTCGCCCTCGATGCCGTAGTCGTGGCAGCCGGCGTGAATGGTGTCCGCGAGATTCCCTACGCAGCGTTCCATACCGGCTATCGCAAAACGGCCCTGGAACCGGGAGAGATCGTCGCCCGGGTTCGTCTCCCCTACCTGCCGGCCGGCTCCGTCCAGGCCTTTCGCAAGGTGGGAACCCGCGAAGCGCAGGCGATCAGCAAGGTGGTGGTGGCCCTGGCCGGGCGCATCGCCGGAGGCCGGATCGCCGAGTTGCGCCTTGCCGCCGGTAGCGTCGCTGCGACGCCGATCCGACTCCGCGCCGCCGAGGAAGCCGTGCGCGGTCTGCCGATGGGAGCTGAAACCGCCGGCCTTGCCGGCCGAGAGGCGGCGCGCGAAGTGACGCCGATCGACGACGTCCGCTCGACCGCGGATTACCGCCGCTTCGCACTGGAGAGGGTGGTTCGCCGGCTGGTCCTGGAGATGGCGAGATGACTTCCCTCCGCGGCGACTCGGTCCGCGACGTCTTCGAGCGTTTGCGCGGCGCGAATCTCGCCTTCATGCGCCGCCAACCCGGCGAGTCCGGACGGCGCCAGCCCGTCCACACCGTCTACGGCGGCGCGCATCTCTTCAAGTCGGACACCGCCTCGCGGCTTGGAGCGCTCGCCCGGCGGGCGCTGGAGGAGTACGCCCCGACTCCCGGCGACCTCGCGGCGGCGATCGGGTTGCGAGAAGATCTTGCCACCAAGATCCACGCCCGAGTCACCGAAAAGCTCCAACGCGAACCTGTCGAGGACTTCCGGGCCGACTTCGAGGATGGCTACGGCAGCCGGCCTGACGCCGAGGAGGATGGCCACGCCGCGTCGGCTGCCCAGGAAATGGCTATTGGCCTGGCCGCCGGCACCCTCCCGGCGTTCGTGGGCATCCGCATCAAGCCGTTCACGGAGGAATTGCGGGAGCGGTCCCTGCGTACGCTGGATCTTTTCCTGACGGCGCTGATCCAGACGAGTGGCGGCCGGCTGCCGGACAACTTCGTCGTCACTCTCCCCAAGGTGACGATCTCTGAGCAGGTTGCCGCGCTGGCCGATGTCTTTGACCTTTTGGAGCCGGCGCTCGGTCTCGAAATCGGCTCCCTGCAGCTGGAGATCATGATCGAAACGCCGCAGTCAATCCTGAACGAGCGTGGACAGTCGAGCCTGCCTCTCCTCGCCGTCGCCGCGCGTGGCCGGTGCGTGGCCGCCCACTTCGGCACCTATGACTACACGGCGGGGTGCAACATCACGGCGGAGCACCAGTCGATGACTCATCCGGTCTGCGACTTCGCCAAGCACATGATGCAGGTCGCCTACGCAGGAACCGGGCTCTGGCTGTCGGACGGCGCCACGAACGTCCTGCCCGTGCCGCCTCATCGCGGATCCCAGCTCACCTCTGCGCAGCTCGAAGAAAACCGCGCCGTCGTGCATCGCGCCTGGAACCTCCACGCGGGCCACGTTCGGCATTCCCTTGTCGGCGGCTTCTATCAAGGTTGGGACCTCCACCCGGCGCAACTCGTCACGCGCTACGCGGCTCTCTACTCCTTTTTCCTGGAGGGCCTGGACGCCGCCTCGGACCGTCTCCGCAACTTCGTTCAGAAGGCGGCGCAGGCCACCCTGGTTGGCGAGGTCTTCGACGACGCCGCCACCGGCCAGGGTCTTCTCAACTACTTCTTGCGCGCCGTCAACTGCGGCGCGATCACGGAAGAGGAGGCCTTGGAAAGGTCCGGCCTGACCTTGGAGGAGCTGCGGGGCCGGTCGTTCGTGAAGATCTTGGAGAACCGGTCGAGGTGAATCCTCACTCTTGAGGTAGAGACCGCTGGCGGTAATGCCGAACAGCAACGATGTCGACCTTTTTCCGAGCCCTGTTCACCTGATAGATCACAATGTAGTTCCCGACTACGAGTCGCCGCAGATTCGGATCGATACCTTCCGAGAGGCGCCTGCCCAGCAGTGGATGTTCGGACAAAGCCTGGACGCGATCAAATAGATCTTGAACAGTGCGCTTTGCAGCGGCCGGATTGTCCTCAGCGATGAAGTCGAAGAATTCCGCTGTTCGCTCCAGCGCGGAATCGGACCAAAAAATCCGATAAGCCACTATTCGTAGCGCGCCAGAAGACGTGCTCGAGCTTCATCGTGGGGAACGACTCGACCCGCCTCTACATCAGCTAGGCCTCGATGAACGTCTCTGAGGAGATCCAGCTCTTCCAGCAGGGACTGATAGGTGTGGATGTCGACGAGAACTGCCGCCTCCTTTCCTCCCTGGGTAAGGATCACGGGACGTTTGGTTTCCCGCACTCTTCTGAGTAGACCCTCTGCCTGGGTCTGCAAATCCGCGGCGGGCTGGCTGTCTAAGGTCAGGTCAAAAGCGCGTCTTGCCATCAGGAACACCTCTCGTCTTCATAGTACCCCAACTTGCGCCGACTCTACCTTCTTCGCACCGTTCCCTCAATCAACCCAAACGGCTCCGTCGGCGCCACGAAGATCTCGTTCCGGTTCTCCAGTTTGAAAGGCGTGAGATCGACTGGGAGGTGGTGCCGGTTGGGCATGATGAGGTGGATCTCCTCAACGTCGAGGCTCTCCACTACAGCCTCACCCATGGCGTAAAGGGTCTGCTGCACTGAGCGGCTGTCGTGCTCGGCGAAGGTTTCCAGCAGCACGCGCCGCACATCGTGCCAGAGCGCGCCAAAGGCGATGTCCGGCCGCGAGTAGCTCCAGGTCGCGCGGACTGCCGTGGCGAGGATGCGGTCCGAGGTCTCCTTCAGGGTCGTATAGGAATCGCGAGGGAAACCCTCGAAGGCGGACTTCGCGGTTTTCATCACCACCAGATCCTCGATTCCTGCCAGTACTCGAATTCCCTGTCGATCGCGTGTCACCTCCGCGGTGCGTCGCTCGCTTCCCGCTTGACGGAAGGCGTGCGGGTGAGCTGCGCCTTCCACTGGTATCGGCTCCCAAAGGTGCTCGGTGAGCTCGATGCCAACTCTCGTGACTCGCGGGTTGCGGCTCAAGAAGTGATCGCTGAGCGCCAGGCCGAAATCCTCGATGTCGTCGAAGGGGTGCTCGGCGGCCAAGGCATAGACGGTGTTCTTCATTGTGTCCGTAGGGAGCACGCCCTGGTTGTCGCCGTCCGTGTAGGCTGCCAGGAAATCCCCTTCGAAGCGGACCGCCACCGTGACGTCCTTCAGCTCGTGGCGATCGGGATGCCGTCGGACGGTCACCAGGCGGATCGCCTGTTTTCCATAAGCGTTCTCGGCCAGTGTGGCTTTCATGCTCAGCTCCCCCGGTAGGTCGAGTATCCGAACGGACTCAGAAGAAGCGGGACGTGATGATGCTGGGCAGCGTCCCGCACATTGAAGACGATTGAGGCCTCAGGATAGAAACCCTCGATCTCCTGCACAGCGAAGTACCGGTCGAGATCGAAGGTCAAGCGATAGATTCCCGGGATCAGCGACAATCCCGCCGGCAGGAGCTGCCTGGCGCGGCCATCGTCGTCTGTGGTCGCGCGAGTGATCTCCCGCCAGCCGTCGCCTTCTCTGACGTCGAGCACGACGGGCACGCCGCTCGCCGGCCGTCCTCGCGAAGTGTCCAAAACGTGGGTTGTGATGCCACTCATGAGAACAGTTTCTCCAGCCTCAGGTTCGTGATCTTCCGCTGCTCTTCGGCGGCTATACGCAGCTCGATTTCGGGATCGTTGCCAAGACGCGCGCGCAGCAGGCAGAGCATCTCCGTTGCGTTTTTGCCCGTGGCGCAAACGATGAAGATGTGATCAAACCGCGTTTCGTAGACGCGATTCGCCTCGATCAGCTCGGCGAGAGTCTGCGCGTCCGCGTCGCGCGCTCCGGCCTGCTCCTCTTCGGACCACCGGCTCCCCTTCTCACCGATTCGTGGATGGGCGGCGAAGGCCTCTCGCCAATCCTCACTGCGGAGGCTTCGCCAGATCTCGTCGGACTTTTCCTTGAGATCGGCGAGATCCTTGAAAGGACGTCTCTCCACGACTCGACGCGACCAGGCGCGGGAACCGCAGCAGGGAAGAAGCATCTCTGCAGCCTCGGTGCTTGGCAAAGCGTTGTAGCGGCCGAGATCCTCATTCACCGCGCGTCTCCCGCCAACGTTCCGAACAGACGCAGACGTGCGACACCGCCGTCGGGAAAGATGTTGAGACGCGCATGAGTGATCGGTCCTGCCTCGCGGATCTCGTCCAAACGATGCAGCGTGTGTGGCCGCAGTGGTGCGCTTGGCAGGATCTCCCGCCAGCGATCGAGATCTCCGTCAGATCCTTCGATCGAACAGCTTCCCGGCGCGTTGCCCTTGAAATGTGAGGTATCGACCTCCACGCGGTGAAGGACGCCGCGCGCGCCCAGCTTTAAAATCGACCAGTCGTGGCCGGGCCCGCGCCGGCGCTTCGTCTCCCAACCGTCGTGCATGCCGAGCGGCGGACCGGGGAGGATCAGATTGTGGCGGTTGCCGAAAAACATGTCGCTGCAACTCAAGACGAGCCCGCCGTTCTCCACTGCCGCCAAGTCGATCTCGCCACCGTGCCGCGTCAGGCGAGCCCAATCTGGTATGACCTCGCCGTGGACCCGTAATCGGGCTACGCCGCCGTCGGGATATATATTGAAACGCAGGTGAGACACTCTTCCGGTTTCTCTCTCGACGGGAAAAGGATTCTTGGAGTTTCCCTGGAGTGGCGAACGGGGAAGAATCTCGGTCCAGTCGGCTTCGCTAAGCTCCTCGGGCGCTGGATATCCCTCCACAGTGCAGGCGTCGAGGGAGCAGGATTCCGGGTAGTTGCCGCGGAAATGGGCGGTGTCGACGACGATGCCTCGGAGCACTCCTGGCAGCCCCAACCGGATCACGCACCAGTCGTGACCCGGCTCGCGCCGCCGGCGGGTCTCCCAGCCGTCCATCCACTTTCCGACATCGGTGTACTTGCCTTCGATCCAGACCGCGTCGCCGGCCTTGAGGAGGTTTTCTTTCGGCGCGAAGAGCTCGTCGTTCGCCGAGAGTACCGCGCCGCCCAGGCGCTCGGCGGCAAGGTCCACGAGGTCGGTAAAATCGCTCATCTTCCTCCCCTGGTCAGGAGTCTGCCGCTCGGCGTTCCCACGAAGTCGCCATTCAGGTAAATCGTCTCCCCCCGCAGCACGGTCCGTCTCACTACGCCGTAAAGGGACCTCCCGGCGTACGGGGTGAGTTTGTGACGGTGAAGGAGCTTTGCGGGATCGACTTCCAAGCTCGCCTCCGGGTCCCAGATCACCAAGTCCGCATCGTATCCCGGAGCGATGGCTCCTTTGCGGTCCTCCAAGCCTGCCAATCGAGCCGGACCGGCGCATATCCACGTGGAAAGATCCTCAAACGTGAAGCCGCGCTCTCTCGCTCCGGTCCAAACTGCCGGCAGAGAAAGCTGAAGCGAGGAGATTCCTCCCCAGGCGCCGCGAAAATCGCCTGTGTCCACCTTCTTCATCTCGGGCGGGCACGGCGAATGATCGGTCGCCACGAGCTCGATCAAGCCCTCGCGAAGAGCCTCCCACAGGCGTTCCCGGTTGTCGCGCGAGCGAACGGGCGGCGCGCATTTGAAGGTCACGGCCCCGTCGGGGATCTCCTCGGCGGCGAAGGTGAGGTAGTGGGGACAGGTCTCGGCGGTGATCGGCAGCCCTTCGTCGCGAGCACGTTTCAGCACCGGCAATACCTCCGCCGAGGAAACATGGACGATATGGACCCGGCAGTTAAGCTCGCGGCAGAGCCGAACCAGAAGCTCGACCGCCTCCACTTCGGAGGCGTCCGGCCGGGATTGCAGATAGCGGCGGTAGTCGCTCAGCTCCGCCGGTTCAGCGCCTTCCCAAACTTTGGCCGCCTTGTCGATCGGCCCGGGCAGCTCAGCGTGGGCCAGGAGTACGGCGTCCTGCCGAGCGAGGATGGGCATCGCCGCACGCAGGTCGGCCTCCCCAACGTGACCGAACTCGTCGACGCCTGAGGGGACGAGAAACGCCTTGAACCCGAGGACACCCTCTTCGAGGAGACCTTCCAACTCCCTCGAATTGCCTGGCACCATTCCACCCCAGAGTCCGACGTCGACCCGGAGCTTCTCCTTCGCGGCTGTGATCTTGGCTCGGAAGGCCTCCCGGCTGGTCGTGGCGGGGATGCTATTGAGAGGCATATCCACGATCGTCGTGACGCCACCTGCCGCCGCCGCCCGGGTGGCCGTCTCGAAGCCTTCCCACTCCGTTCGCCCCGGCTCGTTGACGTGGACGTGGGTGTCTACGATCCCCGGCATGAGCACCAAGTCTCCACAGTCGATCACGGCCGATCCCGTGGGAACCTCATCCGCAGCTTCAAGACGCTCGATCATCCCGCCCCGCACGTATACCGTGGCAGGCCGCACTCCGTCGGGCGTCACAACCCGATGGCCGCGTAGGATCAGATCGGAATGGTTCATGCAAGGGGAAGGTTTGCCGTTCCCTCGCCCTCTGTCAACTATCGACCACTCGGCGTTGTAGGATCTTGGCTCTCATGATTCTGAAGGAGAACTCTTCGCCCTCGTCTGAGCCCCCGATCCTCCTACGGGGGGGCACCCTCCTCACCATGGACGCCGGCGCGACCGTTCTGCCTGGCGCGGACCTGCTCATTCGCGACGGACGCATCGCTTCGCTCGGCGCCCCCGAGGTGCCGCCGGACGCCCGGGTGATGGACGTCTCCGGCTGTCTGGTTCTGCCGGGCTTGATTCAGGGGCATCTTCATCTCGGGCAGACGTTTTTCCGCGGACTGGCCGAGGGGCGGCGCCTGCTCTTGTGGTTGCGCGAGCGAATCTGGCCCCTGGAGGCGGCTCACGACGACGAGAGCGCTTATTGGTGCAGCCTGCTCGGCGCGGCTGAATGCCTCCTCAGCGGTACCACCACGATTCAGGACATCGGGATCGGCCCCGGCGCGAAGGGACTCCTCCAGGCTATCGCCCACTCCGGTCTGCGCGCCTTCGCCGGCCAGTGCCTCATGGACTGCGGCGACGCCCTGCCTGCCGCGATGCGTTTGGATACCGACGCGGCCCTTGCCGCGACCGAGGCGCTGGGCGATCAATTCGAGGACGGGCCGGACGGGCGCCTGCGCTACGCGCTCAATCCCCGCTTCATCCTCACCTGTTCCGACTCGCTCTGGGTAGGGATCCGCGAGCTGGCCTTTCGCCGTGGTTGGCCCGTCCACACCCACGCCCTGGAGCAGCGGGACGAGACGCTCGCCGTTCGTAATTTGAAAGGCGGACGCGACGAGATCGAATATTTTGCCGATCAGGGCGTGCTGGCGACCGACCTTCGTATCGCCCATGGCGTGTGGGCTACCGGCGAACACCTCAACCGTCTACGCAAAGGCCGCTTCAGCGTCGCTCATTGCCCCAGCTCGAATCTCAAGCTCGGCTCCGGGATCGCCGATATTCTCGCGTTTCGTCGCGTCGGCATACCCGTCGGCGTCGGCACTGACGGCGCTCCGTGCAACAATCAGCTCGATAATTTCGCGGAGCTCCGCCTTGCGGCGCTCCTTCAAAAGGTCAAGCATGGTCCCGACGCCTTCTCCGGGCTCGACGCCCTTCGCCTCGCCACCAGCGAAGGCGCCCGGGCTCTGGGTCTTCAAAATGAGATCGGGACGATTGAGACCGGCAAGCGGGCTGACCTCGTCGTGCTCGCCTCGGGCCGGCCGGAGCTCTGGGCCGCGCCGCAGGCCGATCCCCACGACCTCGTTGCCTTTGGAGCCTCCAGGGCCACGGTCCGCCACGTTTTGATCGAGGGCCGGCTGGAGGTGGAGGACGGCCGCCTCACCCGGCTCGATCTCGAAGAGATCTATCGAGAATCCGCACGCTGCCTGGGCGATCTCATCCACCGGTCCGAGGTCGAGCTCTAGATCAATCGTTGCCGTTTTCTGAAAAGCGCCTGACTTGGTAGCTCTCTCTCCTGAGGTGAGCTATCCTCACTTATCAAGATTTCATTTGCCCTAACGGGCCAGGAGAAAATTATGTTCAAGAGATGTTACGTCAATGCCTTGATCCTCATGGGCCTGACAGTACCGTGCGCAGCGCAGGGAGCCGGATCGGGAATCATAGAGATACCCAAGGAGCTACAGGCGGCCAGTGCACAGTGCAGTCAGGGGGTGGTCTATGACACGGGCTCTTTCACCGCCGGCTACATCATCGGAAGCGGCCATCCCAACGATGCCACCATGGTGATGAAATTCGATCTGCCCGCCGGGACCACCCGGCTCGATCAAGTCTGTGGGTGCTTTTCCCGGTCGAATTCCGCCGCCCCTTCGAGCATGAGCTTCGAGGCGGTCGTCTATGACGACGACGGCCCCGGAGGGCAGCCTGGAACCTTCCTTGGGGCGGTGAACGCGACCGCCAGTGCCATTCCGGTCTCAACCCCCCAGTTTTACTCAATCGACTTTTCCGGCTCCGGAATCGTGGTGCCCAACACCAGCGTATACGTCGGCTTTCGCTGGCCTGGAGGCAACATCGGGATCTGTGGCAACAGCAGCTCCGCGACGCTGCACAGTAGCTACGACAGCGTCAACAGTGGAGCCTCCTGGGACAATACACAGACGACGTTCGCGGGCTTCCCGCCGCCGCGGGTCCTGGGCATCCGTCTCGACCCGACGCCTGGCCCGACGACCTGCACGCCCGGCGCGACCACCTTGTGCCTCAACAACAACCGCTTCAAGGTTGAGGCAACCTTCAATACCACCAGCGGCCAGATCGGGCAGGCGCAGGTCGTCAAGCTCACGGACGAGACCGGCTATCTATGGTTCTTCGATGCGTCCAACATCGAAGTGGTGGTCAAGGCGCTGAACGCCTGCTCTTTCAATAATCGGTACTGGATTTACGCCGCCGGCTTGACGGACGTGCACGTCGTGGTCACCGTCACCGACACCCAAACCGGGGTTTTCAAAACCTACAACAACCCCCAGGGCCACGCGTTCCTGCCGATCCTGGACAGCTCGGCCTTCGCCACCTGCCCCTGACGTCCCCTCGGGCCTCCGGTCCATCGAACCGGAGGCCCGCACTGAGGCGCGCGATCTTTCCGCCAGAAAGTTGGCGCGCATCGTGCACTCCCCGAGTCACCGTGTGGGGGAGCGCATACCGAACCGTTCACTGAACGAAGCCTGATTTCTGTCCTTGCTGCCGAGGTGGGCTATCCCCCTGGATGGATATTGTTTGCCCCGATGGGCCAGGAGAAAATCATGCTCAAGAGATGTTATGTCAACGCCCTTGTCCTCGTAAGTCTGGCGGTTCCATGCGCGGCTCAGGCGCCCGAATCCAGCACCATCGCGATACCGAAGGCATTGCGGACGGCCAGCGCACAGTGCAGCCAGGGTGTGGTCTATGACACCGGCACCTTCACCCTCGGCTACAGCATCGGAAGCGGCAATCCCGACGACGCCACCATGGTGATGAAATTCGACCTGCCCGCCGGGACCACCCGGCTCGATCAGGTTTGTGGGTGCTTTTTGCGAAGTCAGGCAGCGGGCCCTTCGAGCATGAGCTTCGAGGCCTTGGTCTACGACGACAACGGCCCCGGAGGGCAGCCGGGAACACTCCTGGGGTCGGTGAACGCAATCGCCAGCGCCATTCCAATGTCCCCCCAATTCTACTCGATCGACTTCACCGGCTCCGGAATTGTACTTCCCGATACCAGCGTTTACGTCGGCTTTCGCTGGCCTGGAGGCAACATCGGCCTCTGCGGCGACACTACTTCGACGACGCCGCTCCACACGAGCTTCGGTAGCGCCAACAGCGGAGCCTCTTGGATCAACACTCAGACGATGTTTGCCGGCTCCGCGCCGCGGGTTTTGGGCGTTCGTCTGGACCCGAAGTCGGTCGCCACGACCTGCACACCCAGCGCGACCGCCCTCTGCCTCAACAACAACCGCTTCCGGGTCACGGCAACCTTTGATACCACCAGCGGTCAGAGCGGGCAGGCGCAGGTTGTCAAGCTCACGGACGAGACCGGTTATCTATGGTTCTTCAGCTCGAACAATGTCGAGGTCGTGACCAAGGTGCTGAACGCCTGCAGCTTCAACAATCGGTACTGGGTCTACTCCGCGGGGTTGACGGACGTGCACGTTGTGCTCACTGTCACCGACACCCAGACCGGGGCCTTTAGAACTTACAACAACCCGCAGAGCCAACCGTTCCTGCCGATCCTGGACAGCTCGGCTTTCGCCACCTGCCCGTGAAGTCCATAGGGGGCCTCCGGTCCATCTGGACCGGAGGCTCTCGTTCCTGCTGTCGTCCAGCGTTCGCATAGAATCCGGTTGTGGCGAGCACTGAGAGCGCGCGAACCCGCGATGACGAGCGGGTCTGGGCTGAGGATCTCGAGATTCTCCCGCCGTATTATGGCGTCGACGACGTGCCGCCGCCGCTCGAGACGCTGCTTTATGCGTGGCAGCACACGCTGGTCGACGTGTCGCCCTACGTCTTGCCGCTGATGGTGGCGTCGGCGGTGGGATATGGCGCGGAGCAGGCGGCGGCAATGATCTCCGCCTGTCTCACACTGATGGGGATTGCCACTTTCGTCAATGTAACGTGGGGCAACCGCCTTCCTTCGGTGCTCGGGCCTTCGGCCACGGATACTGGCGCCATGGCCACGGCGGGGTCGATCTACGGCGCTCCGGCGATGTGGATGGCCGGTTTCATTGCAGGGATTTTCGAGACTGCGGTGGGGGCGACCGGCGTGCTCGCGCCGTTGCGCCGCTTCCTTCCTCCCTACGTCTGCGGCATCGTCGTGCTCACCATCGGCGTTTCGCTCGCCCGGGTGGCCGGTGGCTGGGTGTTTGCCGATCCCAATCCGAAGATGCTCGGGCTCGCCGGGGCCGCCGTCCTTTCGATCATCGTCCTGACGGTGATCGGATATCGATTCCGGCTCGGGGTGCTGGCTCGTGGCGCGATCTTCTTCAGCTTGATGATCTTCGGTGTGGGCGGCGCCGGTGTCCTCGGCGTCGCGGACTTCTCCGCTCTGGAGCGCGCGCGCTGGTTCGGGCTGCCGCGGCTGTTCGCGTTCGGCGGACCGGGCCTCGGATGGCAGCTCGCGGGCGGCGCCGTGATCGGCGTGATCGTCGGTTTCGTGGGCTCGATCGCCGAATCGATCGGCGACTATGCGGGGACCTGCGCCGTCTCCGGGATCACCTACACGGTGCGCCACATTCGCCGCGGCATCACGGTCGAGGGCATCGCCTCCGCCATCGGTCCGCTATTCGGCGGCTTGCCGCTGACGACGTATGCGCAGAACACGGGAGTGATCGCTACTACGCGGGTTGCCAGCCGCCGCGTCGTTCAGGTCGCGGCGATCCTGCTGTTGATTTATGGTCTGTCGCCGAAGCTCGGGGCGCTGCTGGTGCTGATCCCGCGGCCGATCGTCGGCGCCGTCTTCCTGGTGATCTGCGGCATGATCGCCACCGTCGGCCTCCGCCTGCTCGGCTGCGGCACCAAGGACGAGGCGTATCTCCTGACCACGGCGATCTCTCTGATGGCCGCTCTCACGCTGCCGCTCGCCGCCAGCGCTCGCAAGGAGTGGTACATGGCATTGCCGCCGTCGGCCCGGCTGTTCCTCGGCAATGGCGTGGTCATCGCCATCACGCTCGGCATCCTGCTCAACGCGCTGCTTCGCGCGGTGTTGCCCTCCCGGTAACTTGCCCAATCTCAAGAGATCGGCCTGAGGGCCACCACCTCGATCTGCCGGGCAATCTCATCCCAGTCGTACCCGCCGGCACGGGCGAGGGCGTTGGCGCGGAGACGGGCCCATTCGACGTCATCGGTCAGCAGGCGATCCAGGGCGCTCGCCAGGGCGGCGGGCTCAGGCGCGGTGCAGATCCCCTCGACGCCGTCGCGAACCAGCTCGGGGACGGCGCTCTCGGAGGATTCGCAGTAGACGACGGGTAGCCCGGCGGCCATGGCCTCCAGGGGGAAGAGGCCGAAGCCCTCGCGCTCCGAGGGCTGGACGGCCACCCGGGCGCGGCCAAGGTTCGACCACACCTCGTCGTAGGTTTCCACGTGACCACGGAAGTCCACCCGATCCGCGACTCCGAGCTCGGCGGCAAGGCGGACGAGCGTTTCCCGGAAGGGGCCGTCGCCGAAGACGGTGAGAAGCACGCCGGGATGACGGTGCTCGAGGAGCGCTACCGCCCGGAGGAGGAGGTCGATCCGCTTCTCCCGCAGGAGGCGGCCGGCGTAGATCAGGGGCGGACCCTCGCCGTGACGGGGAGCCTCGATTCCAGCCGCCCGTTGCACCTGATCGACGTGGATGCCGCAGGCCACCAGCTCGACGCCGCTCCTCGAGCGCCGGCTCTCCAGACGCTCCTGGGTGAGCCGGCTGGTGGCCGTGACCACGGTCCCGAGCTGGCCGGTGAGCCACTCGATGGCCTTATAGATAGGGGCCTTGAGGCGGCCGACGTAGCCTTTCCAGTAATCCCCCCAGTATTCGTACCAGGTCACCATCAGC
>Ga0134121_10001657_pt1 | contig 20663 bp, 18 predicted proteins | sample KB301_FD_96463 | JGI IMG/M metagenome (GOLD analysis project Ga0134121, IMG submission 96463) | Terrestrial soil microbial communities without Nitrogen fertilizer from Kellogg Biological Station, Michigan, USA - KB3-0-1 | ecosystem: Environmental > Terrestrial > Soil > Unclassified ... | reverse complement strand
TCATGACGGTGGTGGAGATCGATCCGCTGGAGACCGGGCCGCGCGAGGAGCTGGGCGGCGATTATTATTTGCGAGTGATGCGGGCCAATTTGGATAACCTTGCCAAGCAGATGAAGTGAGACGCAATGAGCAAGGCACTGCTTAGCATTCGCAATCTGTCTGTCACACTGGGCGGCAATCCGATTCTGCGCGATCTCAACGTCGAACTGGAACGGCAACGCATCACCGCGGTCATTGGCCTCAACGGCTGCGGCAAAACCACGCTGCTACGGGCCTTGCTCAAGGAAATTCCTTACACGGGAGACGTGCGTTTTCACTGCGGCCACGATCACCGGGCGCCCACGCCGCAGCACATCGGCTATGTCCCGCAAAAGCTGCGCATCGAAGGCCATTTGCCGCTTACCGTTCGCGACCTGCTGGCCCTGGCCTTGCAAAAAAAGCCGCTTTTCCTGGGCGTTAGCCGCCATGCACGCGAGCAAATGGACCAGATTCTCGACCAGGTCGGAGCGCAGCGGCGTTTGCTCGATAGTCCGGTGGACAAGATTTCCGGCGGCGAGTTACAGCGAATCCTTCTGGGTCTGGCGCTGCAACCCGAACCAGAGCTTTTGCTGCTGGATGAGCCGGCAGCCGGCATTGACTTTCACGATCAGGAGCATTTCTACGATCTTATCGGCCGGCTTAACCGCGAACGCAAGGTCACGATCCTGCTAGTGTCTCATGATGTCGTCATGGTTAGCGACCGGGCCCATCATGTGTTGTGTTTGAAAGACGGCCGCGTCCAGTGCCAGGGTGAGCCGCGGCATGTGTTAAGCGATGAAATGCTGAAGCAGACTTTTGGGTCTGAGCGGGCGGTGTTCGCGCATCGGCATGGAGGGTGATGTTGTGGGACGGCCTTCCCAGGCCGTCTTGGACGGCCTGGGAAGGCCGTCCCACTCAATACACATCGTCCCAGTCAATATGGATCGTCCTACTCAAAACGGATGCTGTATCCCCACCCAAATCTGCCACGGTGAATTGTCATTGACCGTCCGGGCCACATCCAGGCGAAGCATCGTTCGTTCGATCAACCCAAACCAGCTCACATCCCAGCGCAGGCCGATGCCGGGCGCGTAGGCAATCGAACCTAGTTGGTGGCCGTTGATATAGCTGTTGCCGGTGTCGCAGAAGAAGGCGGCGTAAAGCGTGTTGCCGGTGGCCACGTGGTCGCACATGGAAAGGTTCATGTTTTGCCACACGGGAACGCGCCATTCCAGGCTGGCGATCCAGTTCATGCTGCCCTGGCGCTGGCGAATGTCGTAACCGCGGAAAAGGTCACTGCCGCCGAACGGGAATAGGCGGCCGTTGTCGGGCAAACCCGCCGCGCCGTGCAAACGCATGGCCCAGCGTGTGTCCATCATCCAGCTCAGGCAGGGTTGGTTGCGCAACCAATCCATGCAATTGGGCATTGGCTTCACGGTGGAGACCTGGCCGAATACCTGTTCAGACCACTGGTGCTCACCGAAGATTGGGAATCCTTGCTGATAGGTGACGTCCAAGGCAAAGCCGCCTTCGGGATCCCAGTAAGGAGTCAGGTAATTAATGTGATAGTGCACGCCCAGCAGGCTTTGTTCGTTGAACGGATCGCTGCCGGGCTCCGGCATATCGGGATTGGGCAAATTGTGGCTCTGGATGGAGGCGAACGTCTCGACGTAATGAAACGGCGGCAAATAGAGACTATCGCCATAGGTGAAGATATAGCGGCTGTAGAGCACGCCGCGGCTGGCCTCGGGATCGCCAATGTCCAGGCTGGCGATGCTGCGCTCAAAGTTGAAGCCAACCTGCATGTGCGGAATCGGACAGTGGTCCCAGAGAGCATCAATGCCGGCAACAATGTTGCGATCCGAGCCGCGGTAGGCGAGATAAGCTCCCCCGCTGAATTCTTGGGTGCGGTAAACGCCAACGCGGACGCCGCCCAGTTCGGATTTGGTGTACCACGGGTCACTATAAGAGGCGCCATAGAACCACGGCCCGGCGATGACGTTCCACTGGTTGTAGGAATTGGTGATGTCGGTCTCTTCCAGTTGGGTGTAGAGCGGCGTGAAACGGATGTTGACGTCGGGCTTCCACGTATTGTTGAGAGGATTGCTGTCGAGCAGAATGTTGTCCGGATCGACGGCAATTTGTTTCGGCCGATGCGGCGACACCAGTTCCACAACCACCGAGCCGTCCGGGTTGGGCACGACGCTCGCGGAGCAATCCTCCATGGAAATCTCTTGTCCGGGCACCACGGGCAGCCGCAATTGATAACCGGCGCCGTCGTTCCAGCGAATGCCAATGCTGGTCGGTTCGTTGCAGTCGCCTTTTTGCCGCAACACGACGGTAGTGTGATAGGGATTGCAGTCGGTAATCCGGTGCTTGGCGTCTGACAACATTCCTTTGCCATCGGACTTGGGATTTCGGACCTCGGTGGTCAGCACGCTCTCAATGGCCCAATCGGTCATGGCTGTGTGGTAAAGCCAGTTTTGAAAAAACTCCTCCCAGGACTTGCCGGTATAGGCCTCCAGTTCATGCTGGTAATCGGCGACGCGGAGAATGCGGTATTCGTACTTGCAGCGCACTTGCCGCATGAAATCGAGAAACGCGGCATGGCCCAGGCGCTGCTCGATCATGCCGACGATGCGACTGCCGCGGTCGTAGGTCATCGCCATGAGGTTGACGAGATGGCCGAACTCAGGCATGGGTTGCACGACAGGCGTCATTTCACCACGGCCCATGCAGCCGATCATGCCGAAGTTGCGGTAGTCCTCGCGGTGAATGCTGGGCAGCCAGCCGAGGCCTCCGGGCCATGTGATTAAGTTGTTGTTCTTGGCAATTTTCTGGTCCATGACCTTGTTGCTGAAATGCACGGCCAGGCCCTCGTCCATCCAGGTCTCGGCGTAGCCATTGGTGCCGACGAGGTTGTACCACCATTGATGGCAAATCTCGTGCGTCAATAATGCATCCACATAGTTGCGGGCCATGTGCGGCATATTGAAAACGCGCTGGTCGATCATGACCAGGTTGCCGCATTCGTTGCCGTTCCAGCCGAAGTAGGATTCGACCACGGTGAATTGCGGATAGGGGTAAGCGCCGAACCACTGGTTGTAAACGGGGATCGCCTCACAGGCGATTTTGAGCATTTCCTGGGCGTACCATTCGTGGCCGGGCAAGGCCAGGACGCGGACCTGAGTGCCGTCGGTTTGGCCGGTGAACTCCTGGAATTCGGCGCTGCAAAAGAGGGCGAAGTCGCGTACGCAGGTTGGGGCCAAATCGATCTGCTGCCAGCCGTTGCCCGGATCGCTGATCTTTTGAATGGCGCTGCTGGCGGCCAGCTTTTGATTGGCGGGCAGTTCGACGTGGACGTTGTAATGACCCGCCTCGTTGAAAAACGGCTGATGCCAGGGTATGAACGGAGCGGGCTGCCAGCCCATGTCGTCGAAATAAGCGACGACGGGCAGCCATTGGGCAAGAAAGGTGACGCCTTTCCATTGGCCCCAGCGGCCTTGCTTCTGCGGCAAACGCAATGAAAAATCGAGCTCTACGGTCACCGATTGCCCCGGCTCGACCGCAATCGGCAACACGATCTCGAGCGCGGTGTCGTTGTCCTTCTGGTAATCAAACATCAGCGGTGAGGGATCGCCTGGGATACGCACGCTGTGCACATCAAGCGGCGGTCCGTCGAAATCGAGAGCTTCCTTGGGCGCCAGGCGAAGGATTTCGAGCATCTTGGCCAGAAAGCCGACGTCCTTGTCCGCCACGCTGAAGTGGGCATGGGCGTTAAAGACGATCTTGTTCGTCGGCGTTTTGTGGGGATTGGTCCACAGCACGCGTTCCTTGACTTGCACGCATTGGCGATAAACATCGAGCTTTACATCCACGTCATAGCGCGGCAGCCAGGGCGGCGCTTCGGCGCCGGCCGCGGACGCCATGATCAGGATGGCGACGCAAGCAAGGCAAGCAGCATTGCGTGGGCAAGGGCGCGGCACAGTTATGGGATCCTCCAGTAAACGGAGGGGCATACCGCGCTACGTTGGAGGCGTCCATGCCAAACCGGTGTCGATGCCGTAAGTTGGGAAAGAATGGTTAAATTGAGTGGGTGAATGTGCCATCGTGCGGCATTCATTTCATCCTCGCCATCGCCGCCTCATGCAATCGCCCATTACTTGCCAGCGTCCCGCCTTGTTGCAGCGCCCCCGGCAAGCCGTATTTCAACTCGTCCCCGTTGAGCTTGGTCACCCGTCCGCCGGCTTCGTCCACCAGCACGTGGCCGGCGCACATGTCCCAATCGTGCACGGCGTCATAGGTGTTGAGGTAAAGGTCCGCTTCGCCGCGGGCCACCAGCGCTAATTTGACGCCCGCCGAGTAAGTCTCGATAACCTTCGCGGGTTTCAACAACTGCACGCGCCGCGAGGGTTTGTTGGGGTCTTGCGAATGGCTCTGCGTCAGCGTCGAGGCGGACAAGTCACTGATCGTGGTGACATGGCAACGAGTCGCCGCGCCCGCGCCGTCCCGTTTCCAGCAGCCGCCACCACGCACCGCCCACGTCAACCTGCTTTTCGCCGGCTCTTGCACGACGCCCACTGCGAGTTCGCCTTTGACGACAAAGCCGATCATCACGGAAAACTCGCCCACCTTGCGGGCGAAGCCGCGGGTGCCGTCGATGGGATCGACGATCCACAGCCGAGAGCCAGTTTGAGCGGCCTGGGCGACGGTAGGCGTCTGTTCTTCGGCGCACAGCGCGTCGCCGGGGAATGCACGATGCAAATGTTGAAGAATGATTTCCTGCGATTGGCGATCGGCGTCGGTGGTGATGCTGGCCGGGGCGTCGGCGACGACCTCGAAACGCGCATAGGCGTCTAGCAGGTGTTTGCTGGCCTTTTCGGCGGCTTCCAGGGCGGTTTTCAATTCTAGTTCGTATGACATGGCAGGCGGTTACGCTCCTGTGTCGGCGGTTGCCCCGGCGGGGGCAGGTTGCATATTCACCAACCCGCCAAATTCGTTGAATTCCAAATACTGCAAGTGACGGTACAACTCACTTGCGGCAAGCAGCTCCCGATGATCTCCCGACGCCTCGACGCGGCCTTCATAGAGCAGAAATACCTTGTCACAGTTGCGAATGGTCGATAAACGATGCGGCAAAAAGATCGCGGTGCGGCCTGGCAATACGCGGTTGAAGGTGTCGTCCAGCAGCGCCTTGCTGTCGTCGTCCAAAGGCAAATAGGGTTCCTCCACGATCATCAAGGCGGGATCGCGCAGAATCGCCCTGGCCAGCGCGATGCGGAATTGCTGGCTAATCGACAACGGCTGACCCATATCGCCAATCGGCGTTTCGTACCCCTGCGGCAACTCCTGTATGAACTTGTGGCAATGAGCCACCTTGGCGGCCTCGATGATCTTGGGCATTTGATAACTGGGGTCGCCGCAGCCGATGTTGTTGGCCACCGTGTCATTGAAGACCAGGTTGTGCTGCAGCACAACGGCTATGCTGGCCCGCAGCGAGTCGAACGTCACCCAGCGCAGGTTTTTGCGGTCGATGCGGATCTCGCCCGACGTGGGATCAAGGAAGCGCGGAATGAGGTAGACGAGCGCATGCTTCTGCATTTCGTCAGGTCCGACCAGGGCGACGCGCTGTCCGGCCCGGACCGTCAAGCTGACACCTTTGAGCAACTTGCGGCCGGTGCCAGGCTCGTTGAGCGTGACATTGTCGAACTCCAGGTGCTTGGACAACGGTGGCAAAAACTCGGCCTCGACCGCCTGGCCGACGCTACTGGAACGATCGAGAAAGTTGAACAATACCGTCGCCGAGTAGCGGGCGCGGCGCATGAGCTTGCGATTGTCGAGCCAGTTTGCAATGGGCCAGTACAGGCTGACCAGGGCGACCGCCAACGTCACAGCGCTGGCGGCGGAAACGCCAAAGGAGCCTTCGATCACTACGATGCCGGCGACATAAAGCAGCACCAGGGCCGCCAATAAACCGAGTAATACCAAGACCGGGCGGTAAATGGCTTCCCCAAGGTAGCGGCGATTTTGCACTGCGGCGAACTTAGCCAGCTGCCGTTCGACGCGGGACTGATTGAACAACTCCATCAAATACACCTTGACCAGGCGCATGAGCGTGAGGCTTTCCTGGATCAGCGTCAGCTGCTCGGCCGCGCGGTGTTGAGCGATGCGGCCGCGTTCGCGGAACCAGGCCGCGATCTGCCCGCCGCACAGCCAGACCAACACGGCGAACATCAGAAACGCCAGTGCCAGCCAGAAATTGACGGCCAGGGAAAAGGCCAGCAACAAACCAAACTTGACCGGCTCGCGAATCCAGATGGTCAACCAGATAAACAAGCCTTCGTGCACCACTTCCAGGTGCCGGGTCGAAACGCTGACCGCCTCGCTCGGCCCCAGGGCCTTGAACGCCAGCGTGCCGAGGCGATAGGTGTGATGATAGACCGCACGCCGTAGCCGCGTGGTGGCCCCGATCACGGCCCAGGCCGCCATGTAATGAGCGATGACGCTGCAAATCGATCTGCCAAAGGCAACAAAGATCGCCAGGACGAGCATGACGGTAAGGTAAATGACCGGCCCGTCTTCATAGAGCCAGGGGATAAGGCGACAGGGCAAACCGATGAGCCAATTATCGAAGCGGTGCTGCGTGCGGAAGACGAAGCTGAGCATGCCAAGGTCGCCGGTGGGCCGTTGCAGTTCGGCTTCCAGTCCGCTGCTTTTCGCGTCGGCGGCGAATTGATTGGCATAATGCTTGGCCGCCCGGTCTCCGGCGCGATCCTGAAGCATCTGGTAAACGCCGACTCGCCACAGCAATTCCCAATGCAGATCACGCGAACGGCCGTCCAGCTTGGCGGGGTCGGCCAGGCAAAGTGCGACCACTGTCATGTCCGCGTCGGGATTGCAACCCAGGTCGTTCAACACGCTTCGCAGCTGGAGAGCCTTGAGGACGTGTGCATCCTTGTCCTCCTCCTTGATGCCCAAATCTTTCAGCTGGGCTTTCCACTGCTTCTCGGCTTTTTTGAAATCGGCCTTGTCCTTTTCGGTTGCCGTTTCGTCGGGTCCTTTGGCGGAGAAACGGCTAAGCGGGTCCTTCCAATCGTCTTTGAAAGCCCTTTGATCGCCGCCGGAAAGGCTGTGAAACGCCGGAATCTCGCCGCGACTGACCATCAGGTCGGCGAACAGACCCAAGACCATCAGCAGCAAAATGTAGAAAACCGCGGTGCCCACGCCGGCAACGAGGGCCGACCACTTGGCCACGCGGTGGTAATTGAGAAAACTCCGGGCGCGAGCAAAGGCGGCACGCTTATCCATAGACGCTCATCGACTGGCGGACTCGGACAACGGGGACGCTGGAACAGCCATTCTAGCAAGATAGACAACAAAAAGGCGAGGCATGCTCCCAAGCCGCCGGCGGCTTGGGGTCTTATGCTAACCGGCAAGCGACACAAACATGACCGACATCCTACCACACCTACTGCTCGCGCTGGCCGCCGTCATTGTTGTCGGCCGGCTTTTGGCCAAGTTGTTTGCGTATATCGGCCAGCCGCCGGTGATCGGCGAGGTTGTGGCCGGCATTTTGCTCGGTCCGTCGCTCTTGGGCAGTGAGCTGTCGGGTAAAGTCCTGCCTGTGGCCGTCGCGCCATACTTGGGCGCTCTGGCTCAACTCGGCGTTGTCCTGTACATGTTTCTTGTTGGTCTGGAGCTTAATGTGGGCCTGTTGCGATCGCGCGGCCTGGCCACGCTGACCATCGCCCAGGCCTGCATTGTCTTGCCGTTCCTGCTCGGTGTCGGCTCGGCGTGGTGGCTTTATCCGGTTTTGTCAGACGAGACAGTGCCGTTCGCCAGTTTCGCCCTGTTCCTGGGTGTGGCGATGTCGATCACTGCTTTTCCTGTGCTGGCCCGCATTCTCACCGATCGTGGCATCGACAAAACCGAGCTGGGCGTTTTGGCCCTGGGCTGCGCCGCCATTGGCGACGTGACGGCCTGGTGTCTTTTGGCTTTTGTCGTCGGCGTCGCCAAGGACCAGACATTTAGCGCCGTCGCGGTGGCGGCGTTGGCGCTGGCTTACATTGCGTTCATCTTCTTGATCGTGCGGCCATTGACGTCCGTCCTGGTTCGCCGCTGGGAAAAGGGACCGATCACGCCGGCTACCCTGGCGTGGGTCTTCGCCGCGGTGCTGCTGTCGGCGCTGGCCACCGAACAGATCGGCATTCACGCCATTTTCGGGGCCTTTCTCCTTGGCGCCGTCATTTCGCACGACAGCCGCCTGGCACACGAAGTCACGCGAAAAACGCACGATGTGGTGACGGTTCTGTTGCTGCCGGCTTTCTTCGCATATACCGGCATGCGCACCGAGATTGGGTTGGTGTCGGGCCTGGACCAATGGCTGTTGTGCGGCGCGATTATCGTGATTGCGACCACGGGAAAGTTCTGTGCGGCCCTGGCGTCGGCCCGCCTCACGGGTTTTGACTGGCGCACATCGGCATCGCTTGGAGTGCTGATGAACACGCGCGGGCTCATGGAGTTAATCGTGCTGAATGTGGGGCTTGAGCTAGGCGTGATCTCGCGGACCTTGTTCGCCATGATGGTGCTAATGGCCCTGGTGACGACGATGGCGACGACTCCGATTTTGTGTTTGATGAACCGCGGCCCACGGTCCAGCGTCACGGAATCCCCAGCAACTTCTGCGTCTGCAAGCTGAGCCGCCAACGGGGATGTTGCAGGCAGTATTGCACCGCCAGCCGGGTGTTGCGTTCGCGATCCGGGCCGTCCATCGGCTGCAGAAAGAAGTGCGCAAAATCCCAGTTCTCAAACTTCTCCGGCTCGGCTCCCGGCTGCGGGAAGATCAGCTTGAGTTCATGTCCGGCCCGCAACACGCATTCGGTGCCGGCCTTGGGGCTGACGCAGATCCAGTCGATGCCGCGCGGCGGCAAGAGCGTGCCGTTGGTTTCGACGGCGATCTCCGCGCCGCGCGCATGGAGAGTGTCAACAAGCGGTTGGTCCATTTGCAAAAACGGCTCCCCTCCCGTGCAAACGACAAAGGGCCGCGCCGATGGAGACGGCCAGCGGGCAAGGATCGCGTCGGCTAGCCCATCGGCGCTGTCAAACCGTCCGCCGCCGGGACCATCGACGCCGACGAAGTCCGTATCGCAAAAGTTGCAAATGGCTGAAACGCGATCTGGCTCGCGGCCGGACCACAGATTGCAGCCGGCGAAACGGCAAAACACCGCTGCCCGGCCGGTGTTGGCGCCTTCGCCTTGCAGTGTGTGGAAGATTTCTTTGACGGCGTACATGAAGTCATTGTAGCGGACCAGCGAACGCTGAAACGCGGCGACTTGACGCCGCTTTTTGGGTCTGCACGCCAGGCGTGATTGCGGCCCCAAAAAAGCGGCGACAAGTCGCCGCACTCCTAAGTTAGCGGGGATCGGCGATGCGGCCCATGAAGAGGATGGCGCCGGTTTCATTGTCGCGGATCACGAACAGGAAGGGGTGGTCGGCGCGGAAGGTGGGAGTGTGCACCAGCGAGATGGCCCGCTGGCCCATGACCACGGCCGTGGACGCGGCGGCCTCGGTGCCTTCTTCGTTGACCTCGACGAAGGCCTTGTGCACAACAGCGCTGATGTACAGGTCCTTGCTGCTGGTCATGCCGGAGAAATCGGCTTCGATCTGGTCAAACGCTTGTTTCATGCCGAGCTTTTTGAGGGTTTCCGCGAGCGAAAAAGCGGTGGTCATTTTGAACTTGGGCAGCGCCACATTCACTTCTTGTTCTTGCAAATTGTCGATCAGTTTTGCCAGAGACTCGGCGGTCAAAGATTTTTCGAGGGCGGCCAGGCCGTTGACGCTCTTGGGCAGCAGGATGGTCATGGAAAGCTTCTTGCCGGCGTAGGGCAGGTCCAGCATTTCGACATTGTCATTCGCGTAGTAGCCGTGATTGGCAGTTTTGTGCATTGTGGGGACGTTGACCTTGTTGCCGGCGCCCAGATGGAACGGGCGATCGGCCGTCCAATCTTTTTGGAATTTGAGATCCCAATCGCCCTTGAAGTAAATGGCGTTGGTAAGGACCAGGCGGGTGTTGATGTCCAGGACGCCGTCCTGGAGCAACTCTTTGATTTTGTCCTGTGTTTGCTGGGCAACCCAGGCGTTGATGGCTTTGCGGGCGCCTTCGGTGTCGCCGACGAAGTCAAGCTCGCTCAGGCCGGCGCCGTAGTTGCTCTTGGTGAGGCTGAGAAAATCGGGCAAGAAGCCGTAGTTCTTTTGGCCCCAGAGGGCGTTGGCGGTCTTGAACCGGTAACCCTGTTTCTTGGGATCGCCGTCCAGATTGGCTTGGAGGGCGGCCAGGGCGGCGTGCAGTTTTTCCTGGGCCAAGGTGAAGTGCATGGCCTTGGCCATTTCCTCGGCGGTCTTGCCTTTGGCGCCGCCGTAGGTCATTGCCAGGGCGGTGGAGATGCTATGGGGGGAATAAAAAAGATTGCCGTCTTGCTCTTGAAGGTGCTTGAAAAGGTCCAGCGCGAATTGGTTATTGCCGGTGACAGCGGTTTTAACGTCGGCTTGATTGGCGGTTTGCATGGGAAGGGAGGGATTTGTGGTCTGAGCGGAAGTGAGGGAGGTACAGCCAACGGCGGCCAGGGCACCGAGCGAAAGAAATTCGAGCAGCTTGGTCATGGAAACACCTTGTATTGGGAAGAGCAGAAGGCTCTTCTTGGTTGCAAGACATGAACGTAGTTAAGACGAAAGGGCGGCGAAAAAGATTGGCGAGAAATTGCGGGAAGTTTGTTCATGGTGCGTCTGCGCTTCGCTCCGCTCCGCTGGACACACCCTACGGCGGCTCCGTAGCATTGTGAGTAATCAGTTCTTCCAAGGAGCTTCACCCATGTCTCTCCCATGCCGGTTGTTTGTTGTCGTTGCCGTTGTGTGGTATGCGTTCGTGAACGCCGCTCCCGCGGCGGCCCAGGGCACGCCGCCTTACCTCGATCCGTCGCAGTCCATCGACAAGCGTGTCGATGATCTGATTGCGCGGATGACCATTGAGGAAAAGGCGTTGTCGCTTTACCACAATGCGAACGCTATCCCACGGCTGCAAATTCCACGGTGGGGTGGGTGGAATCAGTGTCTGCACGGCGTTTGGTCACAAAACAACACGACGCTATTCCCGGTATCCATTGCTTTGGCGGCGACCTGGGACCCCGATTTGGTGCATGCGGTGGCCGATGCGATTTCGGATGAAGCCCGTGCGCTATACAACATTGGCGCCCAGGGGACGCCGAAACGCGGCACACATGGGCTGGTCTATCGGGCCCCCGTCATTAATATCAGCCGCGACCCGCGCTGGGGCCGCATTCAGGAGTGCTATGGCGAAGATCCTTTCCTTTGCAGCCGCATCGCGGTGGCTTACGTCAAGGGCTTGCAGGGTGACCATCCGAAATACTTGAAAATCGCCAGCACGCTCAAACATTTCGCCATCAACAACCAGGAGACCGGTCGCTTCAGTTACATCGCCCAGGTGCCCGAGCGGATGATGCACGAATACTGGCTGCCGCATTTTAAGGCCGCGGTGGTCGAGGGCAAAACGACATCGCTCATGGCGGCCTACAACGGCATAAATGATGCAGCCTGTGCCGTCAACAAAACGCTGCTGACCGATATTCTCCGCGGGCAATGGGGCTTTGAGGGTTTCGTCGTTTCCGACCTGGGCGGCATTGGCAGGCTCATGACCGATCACAAGATCACCATGTCGGCTGAGGAAGCGGTGGCAAAGGCGCTGCTGGCGGGTTGCGATTATGATGACGAGCAATACCGTGACGCCATTCCCGGTGCGGTCAAGAAGGGCCTGGTGTCCGAGAAGGTAGTGGACAAGGCGCTGGCCCGCGTGTTCAAAGTCGCGTTTCGGCTCGGCGCCTTTGATCCCAAGGACATGGTGCCGTTTCACAAGATTTCCAAGGACGTGATTGAATCGGCCAAGCACCGGGCGCTGTCGCTCAAATCGGCGCATGAGTCCATGGTGCTGATGAAAAACGCGGATAACTTCCTGCCGCTGGACAAAACAAAACTAAAGAAGGTGGCGGTGATCGGTCCGGCGGCGGAGAAACCGACCTATGGCAACTACTTCGGCGTCACGTCGCGGAAGATCAATCCACTGACCGGGATCAAGAACGCACTCGGCAAAAACGTCGAAGTCCTTTACGCCCAGGGATGCGATTTCACGACCGGCAAGGGCGGCATGGCGGCGGCCGACATTCCCGCGGCGGTCAAGGCGGCCCAGGCTGCCGATGTGGCGTTTTTGTTCCTCGGCACTAACGGCGTCATTGAAGCGGAAGGCCGCGACCGCAAGGACATCACCTTGCCGCTGCAGCAACAACAACTTTTGGAAGCCGTTGTCAAAGCCAACCCGAAAACGGTGGTGGTGCTGATGAGCGCCGGCCCCTTGGCGGTCCAATGGGCCAAGGACAATGCTCCGGCGATCATGCAAGCGTGGTATGCCGGCTCCGAGGGCGGCACTGCCATTGCCGATGTGCTGTTTGGCAACGTTAATCCCGGCGGGCGTTTGCCTTGGACGATGTACAAATCGCTCAAGGACATTCCGGCGCAGACCGAGTATGACGTGACCAAGGGTTACACTTACCTTTACTTTACGGGCGAGCCGGTGTACCCGTTCGGGCACGGTTTGAGTTACACCGAGTTTAGCTACAGCAATCTGGCCCTGAGCGCCAAATCGATGCCAGCCGATGGCAAAATTGAAATTAGCGTGACGGTTCGCAACACCGGTAGCCGTGAAGGCGATGAGGTGGCTCAGCTTTACGTGCATGAGGTGAAATCCAGCGTGAAGCGGCCGATCAAAGAGTTACGCGGGTTTCAACGCGTCAATCTGAAGTCGGGGGAAGAGAAGAAAGTGACGTTCCTGCTGCCGGCGGAGCAACTGGCGTTTTATGATGTGAACGTCAAGGGTTTCCGGGTGGAGCCGGGGATGTTTACCGTGATGGTGGGCGGATCGTCGGCGAACATTCGGGCGCAAGGGCAGGTGGAAGTAACGGGCGGAAAGGAAGAGGAGTGGATGTAGGACGAGTGGCACTGCTTGACGGACGCCGTCCAGGTCTGACCTAAAAGCAAAGCCGAGCCTGGCGTCCGTCAAGCAGTGGCACGGTGGGCTATTTCCACATTTCTTCTTCGGCGAAGGGGTGCACTGGGCCGCTCGGTTTGGGTTTGGGCTGCGCCTTCAAAATCGCATCGGCCAGGAACAGATCGCTTTTGGTGGTGATCTTGATGTTGGACGCCGCCCCGTCGACAACATGGACAGGATGCCCCGCCGCCTCGACGAGCTGGGCGTCGTCGGTGATCTGCTTGCCGAGCTTGGCGCGGTTGGCGTAAGCCTCGGTCAGCCAGTCGCGGCGGAAAACCTGCGGCGTTTGGGCCAGCCACAGGCCCTGGCGCGGCATGGTTGCCTTGACCAGGTTTTGCGAATCGACTTGCTTGACGGTCTCGGTCACAGCCACTGCCAATAACGCGGCGCCCTTTTCGGCGGCCTTGGCGAACACGGCGTTAATCAAAGCGTCGGTGATGCAGGGACGGACCGCGTCGTGAATGGCAATGAAATCAGCCTCGGGCGGAACCAGCGCGAGGGCGTTGGCGACTGATTCGAAGCGTTCGCTGCCGCCGTCGGCGATGCGAATGTTCATAAACGCCAGGTTGGCAGTGTAACGGCGGCGGAACATCTCCTGATCGTCTTTGTTAATCACGATGACACACTGGACAACGTCATTGCGCGTGACGAAATGCTCGGCGGTGCGCAGCCAGACGGCCCGGCCGTCGAGGTTGGTGAAGGGCTTTTTTTCCTTGTCGCGGAAGCGTGACGATTGACCCGCGGCGGGCAGGATGACGGCGAACTTGGCCATAGCGTGAACCCCCGCAAAGGACGGATGAAGTTGAAAGGAAGCAACAGCCCAAAACAAGGGCCGTCGTGGCTTCCTTCGTCCTTTTCCTATCCTAGGCGCGCCCCGCCCATGCAGCCAGTTGGCGGCGGGCGGCTTCGGCGCGGGCCAGCCATTGGCGCAGGTTGTCTTCGCCATCGCGCAAAGCGGTGTCTAGCTCCGCCGTGCGCTGGTCGGCTTGTTGAGGGGCCTTGGCAAACAGTGCCAAACGCTGTTCAAACTTGGAAAAATCCAAAGCCTGCGGCGCGGCGGCAAGCGGGGCAGGCGCCATCCATTCTTGTTCACGTTCCTGAAGGCGGGTAACCGCTTCGCCCAGCGCTTGTTCGACGCGGGCCAGCACTTTTTCCCAGTCGGCAGGCAAGGTTCGAGGGGTTTGCATAATGTTCTTCTTCCTTGTGGAGTACTGTCATTGGCACCTCACATAACAAGTTCGCGGAAAATTGCAGCGTGAATTGCTGCGAAGCCTGGTAAATCGCGCGGCTTTGCTAAGCCGCAAGCGGCATTCCTTTGGAGTTGCTCTTGCTGACCACAATTAAAACGCTATAAGGCCACCCCGGTGTATCGGCAAAGGACGCCGGGTTTGTTGCCCAAGTGGCAGGGAGGCCGCTGTGAACGTCGCATGTTCAACCCTGTGTTTCGCGAGCTATCCGCTAGAGCGGGCGCTGCGCATGATCGGTGAGCTGGAATTCAGCAAACTGGATGTGGCCATCCACGAGGATGGGCCGCATTTGAAGCCGTCGGAAGTGGCCGAGGACGTGGCCCTGGCGGGCGTGCGCATCCGCATTGGCCCCAGCCTGACGCCGGGCGCCTTCAGCGTCAAAATCGCCGCCACGGAGCAGGCGGAATATGAGCGGCAACTGCGTGCCATCTGTAAACTGGCGCGGATGTCCACCGTCAGCATCATCACCATTCCAGCAGGCCCCTCGGGCAGCGGGCTGGACGCCGAGGTGAAACGGTTGACGCCGCTGGTCAAGTTGGCTCAGGCGGAAGGGATCGTACTGACCGTGGCCACGGAGATTGGCGCGCTCACCGAGCTGCCCGACACCGCGGTGGCATTATGCGAGCGCGTGCCGGGTCTGGGGCTGACCTTGGATCCCAGCCATTACATTGCTGGGCCGCACCAGGGGGGCTGTTACGATCATGTGTTTCCTTTCGTGCGCCACGTGCATTTGCGCGACACCGGCCGCGGCCAGGATCAGTTCCAGGTTCGTGTCGGCCAGGGCGTGATCGAATATGGCCGCATCATCGCGCAGCTGGCGCGGTTTCGCTATGACCATCTGCTGACGGTCGCCATTCTCGACATTCCGGATGCTCCATTTGTGATGGAGGCGGAGGTGCGGAAGCTGAAATATCTGTTGGAGAGTTTGATTTGACGCGGAAAGTGGCCTGTCAAAACACTAACCCGAAGCGCAAGCGAGGAAGCACGCATTTTCTCGCTCGCGCTTCGGGTTAGTGTTCGTTACAGGGAATTTACTTGGCTTTTTTCATGGTCACTACCTGAATCCGGGTACCCGCCTTGATGGCAAACGCAGCCGGCCGCTCCTTGGAATCGGGAGAGTTGGTGCAGATCGTCACGACATCCCCTTCGATTTTGTAGATGCCGGGTTCCACCTTGCCCTTGTCTGGGTCTTTTTCGTCGCTGTGCGTGCAATCGATGGTCTTCGGCTTTTTGGAGGGGTCCAGTTTCACTTTGAACGTGACCACCGGCATGCCCTTGGCCGAAATGGTCATCACGTCTTTCTTGAAGTTGACCGTGAAGAATTTGATGAAATCGTCGGGCGGGTCCTTCATGTCCGAATCCTTGATGGACGTGACCTGCCAGTTGCCCTGGAGCACGTCCAGGTCGGTCTTTTGGCCGCCGGCGGTGGACACGCCCGCGAAAGCTGTGGCGGCGACTGCCAACACCATGAATGATCGAAACATTGCCGAGCTCCTTTAAGACGATGAAGCAAGTATTTGGTTGGAAAGTTAAGTTCAGAGTTATTTCGTTTTCTTGAGCACAATCAGCTGGTGCTTCGACCCCTCTTTGGCGACAAACTCCGTGGGGCGGCCGCCTTCGAAGTCGTTGGTGACGATGGTGAGCTTTTCGCCTTCCAGCTTGTAAATGCCCTGCTCGGTTTTGCCTTTGTCGGGGCCGTCCACGTGTTCAAAATCAATCGCCTTGGGTTTCTTGGTTGAGTCCAATTTGACCTTGAACGTTTGCACGGTTGAGTCCTTGACGGTGAGCTTCATCTCATCGCCCTTGATGACGACTATCAAATCGGCCAGGGCTTCCTTGGGCGGTTCCTTGCCGTCGCCTGATTTGATGGACTCCACTTGCCACTTGCCCTGGAAGGCTGCCTGATCTTTTTTATCGTCGCCGGCGAGCGACAGGCCCGTCATGAGCAAGGCCGCGGACACAACTGCGATGGAGACTTTGAGCATGGGTTAACTCCTAAGCTAAAACCTGGGTGGTCAATTTACTCGTTATTTCTCGTTCCCAGGCTCTGCCTGGGAACGCACTGCACCCGAGGCTCTGCCTCGTCGCACTCTTGATGCCAGGCAGAGCCTGGCGGGCAGTGCGTTCCCAGGCGGAGCCTGGGAACGAGATTAACGATTCACTTCTTGACACGTTTCAGCACGGCCACCGAACAGCCGTTGGCCTTGGTGCTGGTAAATTCCGTCGGCCTCGCTCCGCCCTTGGTTTCGTTCATGCAAATCGTCAGCTTATCGCCGTCGAGGTTGTAGATGCCCAGCTCCGTCTTGCCGGTGTTGCCGCCCTTGGTGTAAACGAAATCGACGGCTTTGACCTTCGCCTTGGCGTCGAGCTTGAGCGTGATTTCCTCGCGGAACTGGCCCTTGTCGTGAATCGACATTTTGTTGGCCAGGATCGTCACCTCCACCGGTTCGGTTTCTTTTTCCAACAGCTTTTCACCGGATTCGGTCAGTTCGACAACCTTCCAAACGCCTTGCATGGCATCCAGGTCTTTTTTGGAGGCATCATCGCCCTGGGGGATGGCAACAAGGGCGGTCATCAACGACGTCAACGCGATCAAACACCGCACCATTTTTGCTCACCTCCAACGGGGACCTTCACAAGTGGGGATTAGCGTAACAGCGTCGCGAGCCAATGGCAACAAAAACCAAAAAATGGGCCAGCCAAAAAAGCGAATGCCTAACATAGGACGGCCTGGGAAGGCCGTCCCACGTTGCTAGCCAAGTGGTTGCTTTGGTTTCGGCCGGCGATACACTAACCACACAAAGCGTTTGGGTTGAACCACACACATCCATCAGAGGAGAGATGACCCATGCCATTCACCTTGCCGAATCTGCCCTACGCGGCCAATAGCCTGGAGCCGTACATTGACGCCACCACGATGGAAATCCATCACGGCCGGCATCACAAAGCGTATGTAGACAACCTCAACAAGGCCCTGGAAGGCCAGGCTGGGCTAGGGGATAAGCCGATCGACCAGCTGCTGCGCGACATCAAGTCTGTGCCCGAAAACATTCGCCAGGCCGTCATCAACAATGGCGGCGGGCATGCCAATCACACCATGTTCTGGGAGATCATGGCCGGCGGGGCCGGCGGCAAGCCGAGCGGCCCATTGGCCGACGAGATCACCAAGACTTTTGGCGACTTCGCCGCGTTTCAGGCCCAAATCAAGCAGGCGGGCATTACGCGCTTCGGCAGTGGCTGGGCCTGGCTGGTTTACGCAGGCGGCAAGCTGTCGATCCTCAGCACCGCGAACCAGGACAGCCCGTTGATGAATGGGCAATACCCCGTGCTCGGCGTGGATGTTTGGGAACACGCCTATTACCTGAAGTACCAGAACAAGCGACCCGATTATCTCGACGCCTGGTGGAATGTCGTCAACTGGAACGCCGTGGCCAAGCGGTTCAGCGACGCCAAGGCGGGCAAATAGTGAACGGTGGTTGGCTTTGAAAAAACAAGCCCACGGCTAACGCGCCGTGGGCTTTATTATTGCCGGCTGCGCGCGTTGGGTGTTGCTCCCGGTTTTGGACATTCTGGCCCCAGTGCCGCCAAGCGGAGGCCGGATGCAACTGGAACTTGCATTTCACGTGATACGGTGTGCAACGAATCCGGAATAGTCCCTCTGTAGCAACTATTGATTGGCAATAGAGTTGTGGAAACAGCCCAATGGCAAAAAAGGCTTTGAAAGTCGCTGGGGGGGGTGAAATGAAACGAATAATGTGCCAAGATCGGGAGGGACACCCGTCAGCGTCCATTGCTCTTGACTTCATTCTTGGAGGAGCTATAAGCCCTAATCCGATAAAACGGAAATGGTCCAGGGCGGACAAGGGGAGAAGCCATGCGCCGAAAGTGGACGTTGTATGTTGCGGCCAGCATCATGTTGGGCACTATGGGTTGCCAGAATCACCCGGACTTGAAACCGCCGCCGGGGCCGGAAATGTTGTCTGTCCCCACGGATCCGCGTTTTGCACAGGAAGCGCGTTTTCCTGCCAGTGAGCTGGCCAACGATCCCGTCAAGCAAAGGTTGCAGCAGGACGGCTTGAGCCAAGTGCGTGGCCCACGATCTCAAGGCATGGGGATGGGCATGGCCGGCGGGGGCATGCCGCCAAATTAGCGTTGGTCCGCGGGGCCAAAGCGCTTAAGCATTTCGCGAAGAGCTGTCACAATGGCAGTTTGTTCAGAAGCCGCCAGAGTAACCTCCCTCGTGGTTTTGCGAAGGCCCGACCAGCGCAGAATCACCGGCCAGCCAGCGTTTGCAGCGGCTTTATTGAATTGCTCTCGAATGCGCTGGCTCCACATGAGGCCGAAACGATCTCGAAACTTCAGCCACAAGCAATCGAATTCCGCGTGATCCTGCCAGCGCCGTCGTGTGGCCAGCCAAGCGATCCAGCACGCGGCTGGTAAGAGCCAATGATTCATATGTTTCATTGCAGGCCAGGATTCTTGAGCATTCATCAACAATAGCAACTCCACAGCGCAAGCCGTTCCCACCAGCAAAACGGGAATGCCAAGTCGCGTCGGCAGATAATTGAGCACGGCGACAACCAAGGTGCCACAAATGAAAGCCACGCGAAGCGGATCGAGCAACGGCGTATTCAAGATGGCATTTTCCGCCATTGGCAGCAGCAAAACGCCCAGCAGCGCCAACAGCACGAAATTCCAGGCGGTGACAATAGGCCGTCGCGCGCCCAGCACCGCGATGCCGGCGCAGCCCGTCAAGCAAAGCGCAATGTAGCTGGGTGGCCCTGAATTGGCGCCCGCTTGAAGCACGCAGAACCATGCCAACCACGCCGACGCCGTCCAGCTCAAGGCGTGGATCAAGGTGGTGCTGCGGTTGGCAAGCCAGGCTTGGGCCAGGGGATAGGCGCTAGTCAAAAAAATCGTGCTTTCAATCCAGTCCATTGACAACCATAAGCGGTTTGAGATTTGTTGCGAAGCCGCCAGCGGCTGGTCTCTGTCAATTTGTATCACTTACGCAGCTTGCCATCTCGCCGCGTCCGCCGGATTATCCCAAATCCGCCAATCCGCCACTCCGCTCACGTCCGATGGAACAGACGAGGAAGATTGGCCGAATCCGGGCTGGAGTCAACGGATCGGCAGCCGCGCGCGGTCCGTTAGGAGGACAACACCATGAAATGCTGCACCACCATGATCCTCGCGTCTGTTGTGTTAATCGTGGCTGTCCCCGACGGCTCAGCCCAGCTTTTCGGCAGCAAAAAAGCTAAAGTTCCACCGCAGCAACGCGTGCCGGAACTCATAGTTGCCCTGCGCACAGACAAAGATGCTCATAAGCGGGCTGACGCCGCGGAGGAACTGCGGCAATTTGAGCTCAAAGATTTCCCGGAAATAGTGCCGATTTTGATCGATGCTCTTCAGACCGACCCCGCGACCAACGTCCGCATCGAAGCGGCGACCAGCCTGGGCCGTTTACGGCCTGTATCGGCGCCGGCGGGCCTGGCCCTGGAAAAGGCGGCGGCCAACGACGCCGATTGGCGTGTTCGCCTGCAAGCCAAAACTTCGCTGGTCTATTACCAACTTAGCGGCTACCACACGCCCAAGAAAAACGATGCCCCGGGCGCGGGCTCACCGGGCCGCACCGACGAACCGCCACTGGCAGGTCCGGGCGTTGCCGGCGAGTGGTGGAAGAACGGACCACCGCCCTCCCCCAAATCGGTGCCTGTTATCCCTGGGCCGCCGTCCAATATCGCCAAGCCGTTGCCTAACAGCCCCCTGCCAAATCCGCCCACTGTCCTGGGCGGTGGCTCGCAAGGGCCGGTGGTGGTCGTGCCGACGCCACCACCGCCGACCACGACACAGCCAGGCCCGACAATTCAACTCACACCGCCCGTTTTGCAATTACCGCCGCAGCCGCAGTGGACCCCTGTCCAACCTGAAGGGCCGATTCTAATGCCGCCGAAACTGTAATCAGCAGCATTTCCAAGTCGGTAGTCGTCACTCGCACCTTGAGGCTCGCTTCCCGTGTCCACGTTTTACATCCTGCCCCCGCGTCCCCTGGTGGGACAACAGGTAATCCATTTTCTGCAAAGCTGGTTCCCCGGTTTAAGCTGGGACAGCGTCAACCGCGCGGAATTGGCCGAGACCTTCAGCGCCGCGGCGTGCAAAAGTCCCGGCGCGTATGTTGTGTTCCGAGAGGATTTGCCCGAAGGCGTCGAGATTCCGCAAGCGCTGCAAAGCGATTTTGGTGCGGAGCCAGGAGACGAGGTTGTGGAAGTGGCGACCGGCAGCGTGCG
>Ga0134121_10001656_pt1 | contig 20666 bp, 24 predicted proteins | sample KB301_FD_96463 | JGI IMG/M metagenome (GOLD analysis project Ga0134121, IMG submission 96463) | Terrestrial soil microbial communities without Nitrogen fertilizer from Kellogg Biological Station, Michigan, USA - KB3-0-1 | ecosystem: Environmental > Terrestrial > Soil > Unclassified ... | reverse complement strand
TCGCTTCCCCCGGAACCGCGATCTCGACGGAGATGGCGTAGTTGTCAGCCGGGACGTAGACGTATCCCGGCTCCGGATCCTGCGAGCACGCGGCGAGGCAGAAGAGTCCGAGCCCGCAGCCGAGGATCCGCCTCACTCGCGCATGAACCGGCTGATCTCGGGCGTCGGCAGCGAGCGCTCGACGAAGCCGAAGGTGCCTTTCTCCTTCACTTCCTTTGCCGCTTCCACCAGGCCGCTCATGGCGCTGCGCCAGAGCGAGGTCGCGAGGCTGATGCGCTTGACGCCGGCGGCCTGCAGCTCGGCCACGCTGAACGACTTGCCCTTGATACCGGCCATGAAGTTGAAGGGGCGGGACAGCGCCGCGCACACCTTGCGCACCGACTCCAGGTCGGGCAGGCCGGGCGCCATGAGCACGTCGGCACCGGCGTTCTCGAAGGCCAGCAGGCGCTTGATGGTGTCGTCCAGGTCGAGCTGGCCGCGCACGAAGTTTTCCGTGCGCGCCGTAAGAACCACGCCGTGAGCGCTCGCCGCCTCGACGGCGGCGGCAACGCGTTCGACGGCGTGTCCGAAGTCGTAGACCCGGTCCCGGGTCGCATCCTCGATCGAGCAGCCGGCGAGGCCCACGCTGGCCGCGAGCCGGATGGTCTCTGCCGCGGCCTTGGGCTGATCGGCAAAACAGTTCTCGAAATCGGCGGAGACCGGCAGCTCGGTCGCCTCGACGATGGCCTTGGCATGCGCCAGGGCCTCGTCTCGCGTCACGCGCCCGTCGCGCTTGCCGAGCGTGCCGGCGTGCGCGCCGCTCGAGGTGGCGAGCGCCTGGAAGCCGAGGCCGGCGAGGATGCGCGCCGACCCTGCGTCCCAGGCATTCGCGATGACGAAGCAGCGGCCGTGCAGCTGCCGGAACTGCGCTCCTTTACCGGATGGGTGGGGCATACATCAGGCCGCCCTGGTTCCACAGCCGGTTCAGGCCGCGCTCGAAGCCGAGCGGCTTGAGGTTGTTGTCGAAGCTCTCGCCGTAGTTGCCCACCTGCTTGACGATGTTGAACGCCCACTTGTTGTCGACGCCGAGCATCTTGCCGATGTCGCCGGTCGAGCCGACGAAGCGCTGGATGTTCGGGTTGGTGCTGGAGGCTTCCTTGTCGATCGTCTTGCTCGACAAGCCCATTTCCTCCGCCTCGAGCATGGCGAACATCGACCACTTCACCACGTCGAACCAGCGGTCATCGCCGTGGCGCACCGCCGGCCCGAGCGGCTCCTTGGAGATGATCTCGGGCAGGATCACGTGCTCCTCGGGCTTCGGCGCGCGCGTGGCGCGCGTCGAGATCAGGCCCGAGTGGTCGGTGGTGTAGACGTCGCAGCGTCCGGCGAAATAGGCGTTCAGCACCTCGTCCAGCTTCTCGATCACCACCGGCTTGAAGGTCATCTTGTTGGAGCGGAAGTAGTCGGCGAGGTTGAGCTCGGTGGTGGTGCCCGGCTGCACGCAGACCGTGGCGCCGTTCAGCTGCTTGGCGCTCTTCACGTTCAGCTTGCGATGCACCATGAAGCCCTGGCCGTCGTAGTAGTTCACGCCGACGAAATTGAGGCCGAGGCTGGTGTCGCGCGTGATGGTCCAGGTGGTGTTGCGCGCCAGGATGTCGACCTCGCCCGATTGCAGCGCGGTGAAGCGCTGCTGCGCGGTGAGCGGCGTATAGCGCACCTTGTTGGCGTCGCCGAACACCGCGGCGGCGACCGCGCGGCACAGATCGACATCGATGCCGCGGTAAACGCCCTTCGAGTCGGGGGCCGAGAAGCCGGCGACGCCGGTGTTCACGCCGCATTGAACGAACCCCTTGGACTTGACTGCGTCCAGGGTGGACTGCTGCTGCGCGAACGCAGGTGTAGCCAGGATTGCGAGAAGCAATAGCGACTTTTTCACGACGTTTCTCCTCCTTGGTGTAGGAAATCGCGGACGACCGCGATCTGATCGGGATGCAGCAGCGTCGGCGCGTGGCCGACGTTGCGGATTTCAACCACTTTTGCCTTCGGGCCGCGGCGCGTCATTTCCGTGGCCGCCGCGCGCGACACGACGTCGGAGCGCTCGCCGCGGATCAGCAGCGTGGGACAGCGCACCGCGTCGTAGATGTGCCACAGCTCGAGATCCTTGTCCGGCATGGTGGCGCCGAATGCTTCGGCAATGCGCAGATCGTAATGCGGTCGCCAGCTGCCATCGTCGTTCTTTCGCACCCAGTTCTCCGCCAGCGTACGCCACTGCGCGTCGGAATGCTCGCCGAACGGCGCCGAGATGGTGCGCACGTACTTGTCGGCCTCGTCCAGGTCGGCGAACACCGGCGCCTTGCCCACGTAGGCGGCGATGCGCTCGAGGGAAGCCTTGGCAATGACCGGCGCGGCGTCGTTGAGGATCAGCTTGCGCACCGGGCTGCCGTGCTGCGCCGCGAGCGCCATGCCGACGAAGCCGCCGAGCGAGGTGCCCAGCCAGTTCACCGACTCGACGTCGAGGCGCGCGATCAGCGTGACCATGTCGGCGACGTATTGCGCCCAGACGTAGAGCTTAGGGTCGGCGAGGCGGTCGGAATCGCCGCGGCCGGCCACGTCGGGGCAGACCACGCGAAACTGGGGACAAAGCGTGCGCGCCAATTCGTCGAAATCGCGGCTCGAGCGCGTGAGGCCGTGCACGCACACCAGCACTTCGCGGTTACGCGGGTCGCCCCACTCCCGGTAGGCGATGCGATGCAGTCCCGCGGGCGAGGCGCACTGCACCGAGCGCCGCCGCGGCTGCTGCTGGTCTTGCCCTTCTACTTGCTCAGCCATTGCGCGACCACGGCGGCGCGCGCAGCGCGCGCCTGCTCGTCAAGAGTCGAATAGGCACCGCCCTGCGCGCGCAGCAGGGCCAGCTTTTCCGATTTCACGTTCGCGCCGCGCACCGGGTAGCCGTAGTTCGCGTAGCGCACGCGCTCGAGCGCGGCCTCTTCCTCGTCGTACCAGATCCATTCGTCGACGAACTGGAACGCCGCATCCTCCAGCGCGGCGTCCGGCGCATCGGCGTCGAGCAATTCGAGCCGGCCGCCGAACCAGCGGAAATAGGTGTGGCGCCGGTCGGTCACCGCATAGCCGATCAGGCCGCCGTCCGGTGTCGGCGCGCAGGTGAGGCCGAGCTCGAGACGGCCATCGTCGCCCACCTTGACCTCGACCGGCGGATCCTCCAGCCGCGCGCTCTGCTGCTCGACCAGCTGCCCGTTCTCGATCACCGCGCGCCCGCGCACGCCGTCGCGCTCCCACTCCGCCTCGACGCGCAGCTCGGGAAACTCGGCCGACGCCACGGTGAAGGCGGGAAACGGGATGCCGCGCCGCGGCTGGAAGCGGTACTCGAGCGCGCCGGGAATCCGGTGCTCGGTGTACTCCTCGGCATCCGCGTCGCGCACCATCAGCCAGCGCAGGCGCTCGCGGAAATCCTCGAGGCGCCCGGCGCCGCTGATGCGCACGACTGCGGTGAACACGCCAGCCTAGCTGTCGTACTTGAAGGAAAGCGCGAGCCGCGCGCGGAACTGCACGACCTTGCCGTCCTCGATCTTCACGTCGAGCTTCTCGATCTCTGCGATGCGCAGGTCGCGCAGCGTGCCCGCGGCGGTGCGCACTGCGTTGCGTGCCGCGTCCTCCCAGGAGTTCGCGCTGGTGCCGATCACTTCGGTGACGCGATAAACGGTACCGCTGCCTTTCTTCGCCATGGTTCCCTCTCCTCGTGGTCGCGGGCGAACCCCGCGAAGCCATTCTATACGGGTGGTGAGCGCCGCCAATAGCGGGGGCGAAGGGATCGTTCTCCGGCGATGTCGAGCGGACCGTTGCCGAGCAAGACCTGAATCGCTCCGTCCAGATCGGTGCGCAGCACGCGTGCGCCTGCCGCTTCGTAGCGCGCGAGCACTTCGCGCGTCGGGTGGCCGAAGCGGTTGCGATAGCCGGCGGGGATGACGGCCCAGCGCGGTGCCACGGCCTCGATGAACGCCTCGCTGGAAGAGGTCCGGCTGCCGTGATGGGGCACCAGGAGAACTTCAGCCTTCGGGGCGGAGGGACTGCTGGCCAGAAGATCTTCCGCTGCGCGCTCGATGTCGCCGGTGAGCAGCATCGCGCCGCCCGCCGTCTGCACGCGCAGCACACAGCTCTGATTGTTGCGCCGCGCCAGTTCCCAGCCTGGCGAAGGATGCAGGAACTCGAAGTGCACGCCGTCCCAGGCCCACTGCGCGCCCGCGGCACAGCGCGCAGCCTCCGGCACCAGCGCATTCAGCGCGTGGGCCGGCGGGAGCGAGGAGGCGAGCGCGCGCACTTCGAACGTCTCGAGCACGGTGAGCGCGCCGCCGAGGTGATCAGTGTCCTCGTGGCTGAGCACCATCATGTCGAGGCGCTCGATGCCTGCCCCGCGCAGCAGCGGCACGACCACGCGTCCGCCGCTGTCGGCCTCGGGGCCGTAAGCAGGACCCGCGTCGTAGAGCAGCGTGCGCGTCGCGGTGCGCACCACGACCGCAAGCCCTTGGCCGACGTCGAGCGTGGTGATCCATGCTTCGCCCGGGGCCGGCGCAGGCGGCACGAGCGCGAATGCCGGCAGCATTAGAGCGACCCCGGCTGCCCGCGACGGCACGCCGCGCGGCGCAAGCAGCCAGACCGCGCCCGCCATCGCGGCCGCGATCGCCCAAACCGGCGGCACGTGCTGCAGCCAGAGCGCGCCCGGCAGCGAAGCGCACCATTCCAGGAACACCAGCAGCCAGGCGACCAGCCATTCGGCGGCTTCGAGCAGGAAGCGCACGGGTACGACCACCGCGAGCAGCGCGAGCGGCGTGACCACGACCGAGACCACGGGAATCGCGACCGCATTCGCCAGTGGCCCTGCCACCGACACCTGGCCGAAGAGCAGCAGCGCCGCCGGCGCGAGCCCGACGGTGATCGCCCATTGCATGCGGATCCACTGCATTACGCGCGGACCGGCCTGCGCGACATAGAAGATCAACGCCACCGCGCCGAACGACAGCCACAGGCCGGGCGCGAGCGGCGCCCACGGGTCGGCGGCCACGATCACCGCGAGGGCGAGCGCCAGCGTGCGCGAGGGCGAGGCGATGCGCCCGCACCAGAGCGCCAGCGCCACCACCGTCACCATGTAGAACGTGCGCTGCGCAGGCACCGCGAAACCAGCGAGCAGGGTATAGCCGAGCGCGGCGAGGATCGCCGCCACCGCCGCGGCCTTGCGCGCCGGCAGGCGCAGCGTGGCCGCCGGGACGCGCCGCCAGCCGAACGCGACCAGCCACGCCGCGAGGCCCGAGACCAGCGTCACGTGCAGTCCCGAGATGCTCATCAGGTGCGTCACTCCGGTGCGGTTGAACAGCCGCCATTCCTCGGCGGAGATCGCGCGCTGGTCGCCGACCGCGAGCGCGGCGAGGATGCCCGCGCCCGGCGTTGCGCCGAGCGAGGACTGGAAGCGATCGCGTACCGACTCGCGGGCTTGTTCGATCAGGTCGGAAATCCCGTTCCTGGATCCGATCTTCCTGCGTTCTCCGCGCTGCCTTACGTACCCCGTGGCGCCGATACCGCGCTCGAGCAGCCATGCTTCGTAGTCGAAGCCGTACGGATTGACGTTGCCATGGGGCCTGCGCAGCCGCACGGTGAAGAGCCAGCGCTCGCCCGGATGCACCGCCTGCTCGAGCAGCGCGGCACCTTCGTCGGGAAACTGCGCCGACCACGGTGTGCGGTGCCATGAAAGCAGCAGTTTCTGCGGCAGGCGCGCGCCGCCGGGCGTGGACTCGACCTCGAACTCGAAGCGCACCGCGCGCTCGCTCAACGCCGGCAGGCTCGACACCACGCCGACCACTTCGAGGTCGCGCCCCTCGAGCTCGGGGGCGAGCCAGTCCGCCATGCGCAGGTGCGCGAGCGCCGCCGCCCAGAAGAAGCCGGTGGCGAATGCAACCGGTATGACCAGGAATCTCCATCGGTAGGCGAGAAAGGCCATCACTGGCAACACCGCCGCCCATGCCAGCGCCGGCAGCTCGGCCTGCAGCTGCAGCGCCGCGGCGCCGGCTGCGAAGGCCAATGCGGCCAGGGTCATCTACAATCAACGCGCCCCACCGCTCCGAGATGACGCCCGCCTGACGTGCCGCGCAAGTTTTTTCGCAGATATCTGCCCGATCCCGAGGCGGTGCGCACCAGCCGCATGGTGGCGTGGTGCGGCCCTTGGCTGCGGCACCCGAATCTCTGGCATCTCAACCGCCGCTCGGTGCCCGGCGCGGTGGCGATCGGCCTGTTCGCCGGGCTGGTGCCCGGCCCGGTGCAGATGCTCGCGGCGCTCCTCATGGCCATCCCGTGCCGGAAGAACATCCCGGTGGCGATGATCGTCACGCTCTACACCAACCCGCTCACCATCGTGCCGATCTACTTTCTTGCCTACGCCTACGGCCGCCTGCTGCTGCCGGGCGAGCAGGGCCCGTTCATCGCGCCCGTCGAGACCGACTGGGCCGATATCGCCGGCTCGCTGCGCGCGCTCGGCGAATGGATGATGGCACTCGGCAAGCCGCTCGGCGTAGGACTGATCGCGCTCGGGCTGACGCTGGCCGCGATCGGCTATGCCGTTACGCGCCTCGGCTGGCGCGCGCTGGTGGTCGCCCAGTGGCGCGCCCGGGCCCGCCGGCGCGCGACGCACGCGTGACCCACGAAGAATTCGTCGCGGCCTACCAGGCCGGCCGCGTGCGCGTGCGCATCGACCGCGACGCGGCCGCGCGCTTCGTCTCTGGGCGCGCCATGCTTCCGCTCGTCATGCTGCCGATCCTCGGCCTGGGGGTCGCGCTCGCGCTGGTAGGCTACCTGATCGCGGGCGTAAGCGTGTTCGTGGTCGCGGTCGTCGTGCGGCTCGTGGTAAAGCGCAGCAGCGACGGTTTCCTGCTGTGGCGCGCGCTGCGCGACGCGGAGTTCTACCGGCAGGTGCGCGCCGCGGGCGTGCTGGGGATCGACGAAGCCTGACGCCGCGCCGCCTAGCGCCAGTTGAAGACGCCGAAGCGATCGTGGCCGAGCAGCACGTAGTACAAGCCCAGCGTTGCACGGGTCTGGGTGATGTCGCCGCCCGGGAAGCTCGCATCGCGGCGGTTGTGCACATATCGGATCGCGACGGCCTGCTGGCGGTAGAGGCGCAAGGTCAACGCAGCATCGAACCGGATGATGTTGTCGTGGCCGCCGGTGTTGGCGGCGGCCACCTCGCTGACAAAATATTCGCGTCCGGTCAGGTCGAGCGATACCCGGTCGCCAAGGATCATGCGCAGCGCGAGCAAGGCCTGCGGCGCGAGGCCGTAGTGGTATTCGGTGTCGGTGGTCGCGTTGACGGTACCGACCGCCGCATAGCCCACGCCGGCGAGCAGCGTGCCCTGCAGCGCGACGAGATTCGACAATCGCCACTCGGCGGTGGTGCCGAGCGACAGCGCCGTGCTGGACACGCGATAGGTCTGCGGCGCGATGTAGTCGTAGCTGCCGTAAACGCCCCAGACCCCGCGGTACCCCGGGCCGATCCGGTAGTCGTCGCCGACCAGCAGGCCGCGGGTCAGGACGTTCTCGACCACGTTGACGCTCGAGGCGGTGATCTGGAAGGCAAAGTAGTCGAACGGCCGTCGGTAGACATAGTCCGGATTTCCCGGCAGCCCGTAGTCGATAGAGAAATCCGCGAGCAGCTCGTCGCGGGAGAGATGCTCGGAGTTGGAGTTGCCCTGCTCGTTTTGGGTGGTGCCGCTCAGGGCAAGGCCGAACCGGCTGTAGTAGGCCGCGCTGCGGCTGGAATACACCGGATCGAAGCGCTCGCCGAAGGCAAGGCGGTTGAAGCCCGTGGGAGGCGATACCACCGCCGCACCGAGCTCGCGCCAGAACTTCGGCACGCCGCCGCCCCGCTCCAGCATGAGGCTCGACATCCGGAACAGCGCCTCGCCGAGGAAGCTGCCACCGATGCCGCTGTTGATCTGGTCGTTGCGCGAGGGCGGCGTGGTCTCGCCAGCGATTTCCCAGAACAGGCTGCCGGCGAACGTGTAGCCGGCCGATTCCCAGTAGCCCAGGCCCGCCGAGCGCGCGAAGCCGTGGTACATCGATCCCTGATACGGGTGGCCGAGCTGGTTGATGTTGTAAGGGTCGGTGTCGGTGACCCAGCCGCTCTGGAGGTTGCGCTTGATCGACGACAGGCTGGTGTCGTAATCGTCGCCCTCGAAGGTGCGCCGGTTGAACTGGTTCAGCAGCAGGTCGAAGCCGATGATCTCGAGCGCCGGGATGCCGTAGCTCTTGCGCGCCTCGAGCTGCCTCTCCGCGCCGAGCTGCGGCAGCCGCAGCCCGCCCGGCTCCTCGTCGGCGAGCGCGCCGGCGGCGAAGCCCAGAATGCTCGCGCCGAATGCGAGCCGGCGAATCACGCCGCCTGCAACACCCCGTCGCTCAGCTCGTAAATCCGCTCGGCGCGCGCGGCGAGGCCGGTGTCGTGCGTGACGATCACGAACGCGGTGCCGTGTGACTCGGACAGCCGCACCATGGCGTCGAACACCTCGTCGGCGGTGTGCGAATCGAGGTTGCCGGTGGGCTCGTCGGCCAGCACGCACGCCGGATTGGTGACCAGGGCGCGCGCGAAGGCGCAGCGCTGGCGCTCGCCGCCGGAGAGCTCGCCCGGCTGGTGCTCGAGGCGCGCGCCCAGGCCGACCTCGGCGAGAACCTTCGCCGCGCGCTCGCGCGCCTCGCCGGGATTGGTACGCCGGATGTGCAGCGGCATGGCGACGTTCTCGAGCGCGGTGAACTCCGGCAGCAGGTGATGGAACTGGTAGACGAAGCCGAGCGTGGCGTTGCGCACTCGCCCGCGCTCCACCTCGCTCATCGCGCTGAACGGCTTGCCCTGGATCAGCACGCTGCCCGAGGTCGGCGAATCGAGGCCGCCGAGCAGGTGGAGCAGCGTCGACTTGCCCGAGCCCGAGCGCCCGACGATGGCGATGCGCTCGCGCGGCCGCACCTCAAGGCTCACGCCCTGCAGCACCGGCACCGGTGCCGGCCCCTGGTAGGTTTTCTTCAGGTTCTTGCAGGAAACGACCGCCGCGCCGTTCTCGCTACTCATAGCGCAGCGCTTCGACCGGATTGACGCGCGCTGCGCGCAGGCTCGGCAGGATGGTGGCGACGAACGACAGCACCAGCGCCATCACGGCGATGGCGACCACGTCGCGCATCTGCAGGTCCGAGGGCAGGTCCGGGATCATGTAGACGTCCTTGGACAGGAACTTGATGTTGAAGGCGTGCTCGATCGCCGGCACGATGACGTCGATGTTGAGCGCGGTGATGATGCCGACCACCACGCCGGCGACGGTGCCGACCACGCCGAGCACCATGCCTTGCACCATGAAGATCTGCAGGATCGAGCCCGGCGCGGCGCCGAGGGTGCGCAGGATGGCGATGTCGGCCTGCTTGTCGACCACCGCCATCGCCAGCGTGGAGATGATGTTGATCGCCGCCACGAACACGATCAGCGCGAGGATCAGGAACATCATGCGCTTCTCGATCTCGACCGCGCGGAAGAAGTTGGCGTGGCTGCGCGTCCAGTCGGAGGCGAACACGTCGCGCGGCAGCTTGTTGAGCAGCTCGTACGCGACGGTGCGCGCGGCGAACAGATCGTCCAGCTTGAGGCGCACGCCGCTCACCGAGGTTCCCATCTGATAGAGCGTCTGCGCGTCCTGCATGTGGATCAGCGCGAGCGACGAATCGGCGTCGACCAGCCCGGCCTCGAAGATGCCCGCCACGGTGAACTGCTTCAGGCGCGGAATCACGCCCGCCGGCGTGACGATGCCCTGCGGCGCGATCAACGCGATCTTGTCGCCACGCGTCACGCCGAGGGCGCGCGCGAGGTCGATGCCGAGCACCACGCCGAACTCGCCGGGGCGCAGGTCGTCGAGCGAGCCGGCGCGCATGTTGCGCGCGAGGTCCGCGACCTTTTCCTCCTCGGCCGGCAGGATGCCGCGCACCGCGGCGCCGCGCATCCCCTGGCCGTTGGAAAGCATCGCCTGCGCCTGCACGAACGGCGCGCTGCCGACCACGTGCGGGTTCTGCGCCGCGATCTTCGCAACGCTCCGCCAGTCTTCGAGCCGGTTGTCGTCGGCGACGATCTGCAGGTGCGACACCACGGCGAGGATGCGGGTGCGGACTTCCTTCTGGAAGCCGTTCATCACCGACAGCACGACGATCAGCGCCCACACGCCGACCGCGATGCCGATCATCGACACCGCGGAGTTCACGCCGATAAAACGGTTGCGCCGCCGCGCGCGGGTGTAGCGCAGACCGACGGTGAGTTCGTAGCGCATGGGAGAGGCGCGAGAATACTACAATCGACAAATATGAAGCCGTTGTTGCCCGGCTGACGGCGTGGACGCCGAGACTGCCGCCCTCCTGAAGCAGCTCCTCACGAAGGAACGCACTGCGCACCTCGCGACCTTGCGCGGCGGCGCACCGATGGCGTCGATGACATTGTTCATGCCGGAGCGCGACTTCTCCGCGTTCTATGTGCATGTCAGCCGCCTTGCCTGGCATACGCAGGACATGATGCAGGACCCGCGCGTCGCGCTGTCGGTGTCGGAGACCGACGACGGTCGCGCCGATCCGTTCACGCTGATGCGGGTGACGGTGCGCGGCGACGCGCTTCGGCTCGAGGGCGGGCCGAAGGACGCGTGGCTCGCGCGCTTTCCCGAGCAGGCGATCAACTTCACCCTCGCCGATTTCTCTTTCTGGAAGATCACGCCGCGCGATGCGCGATTCGTCGCCGGCTTCGGCAGGATCTACAACATTTCGGCGAAGGAACTAGCGGCCGTCTCGCCATGAATCTGCTGGTGAACATCGACGTCGACGACCTGGACAAGGCGACACGCTTCTACTGCGACGGGCTCGGCCTGACCGTCGGCCGCCGCTTCGACGGCTGGATCGAGCTGGTCGGCGCCGCGGCGCCGATCTACCTGCTGCCGAAAGCGTCGGGCACGCCGATCTCGCCGGTCGCCAAGCAGAAGCGCGACTACCGGCGGCACTGGACGCCGGTGCACCTCGACTTCGTGGTGGAGGACATCCGCGTTGCAGTGAAGCGCGCGCAGGCGGCGGGCGCGGTGCTGGAGCGCGACGTGACGGCGCACGACTACGGCTTGCTGGCGCTGCTCGCGGATCCGTGGGGAAACGGTTTCTGCCTGCTGCAGTTCACCGGCCGCGGCTACGACGAGATCGTCGTCAAAAACCCTCGGCCAGCGTCCGCGTAAGCTCGCCCGCTGGAATTTCGCGGCAACCGGTCGCGTTCTGCCCGCTCCACAACGGCGAGAAGTCGCCGCTTCCCCGCGCCTCGGCCTTGGCGCGCAGCGGCGTGATCGCCGAAGTGGCGAGCGGAAATGCCGGCGCCTCGGCGTTGATCGGCCCGAGCTCGCGCATCACCCTGTTGACGATGCCGCGCGCCGGACGGCCGGTAAAGAGGTTGGTGAGCGTGGTATTGCGCGCGGCTTCGCTCTTCAACGCAGCGCGGTGCACGGCGCTGGTCGTGGCCTCGGGGCAAAGCAGATAGGCGGTGCCGATCTGCACCGCGCTCGCGCCGAGCGCCATGGCGGCAGCGACGCCCCTGGCGTCGGCGATACCGCCGGCGGCGATCACCGGAACCTTCACCGCTCGCACGACCTGTGGCAGCAACGCGAAGGTTCCCGGCTGCGTGCTGATGTCGTCGCTCAGGAAGTTGCCGCGGTGGCCGCCGGCCTCCACGCCCTGCGCGATGATCGCGTCCGCGCCATGCGCTTCCAGCCAGAGCGCTTCGTCGACCGTGGTGGCCGAGGACAGGATTTTCGGCCCCCACGATCGCAGGCGGCGCAAGAGGTCGGCCGGGGGGAGGCCGAAATGGAAGCTCACCACCGCCGGCTTGAACTCCTCGAGCACCTCGCCGGCCTCGGCCGTGTAGGGCGCACGCCCCGGGCCGGCCGGAATCGAGTCCGGGTCGATGCCGTACTCGCGGTAATAAGGCGCGAACGCGGCGCGCCACGCCGCTTCCCGGCGCGCATCCGCCGCGGGCGGCGTATGGGTGAAGAAATTGACGTTGAAAGGCCGGTCGGTCGCGGCGCGGACCGCCGCCAGTTCCTTGCGCATCGCCTCCGCGTTGAGCATGGCGCAGGGCAGCGATCCCAGGCCGCCCGCCTTGCACACCGCGATGGTCAGCGCGGACAGCTGCACGCCCGCCATCGGCGCCTGGATCAGGGGAAACTGGCTGCCGAGGAGGCTCATGCGCATAGTGTAGATTGACGTGGAATTCCTGAGAAGTGAATAATAGAGAAGGTTTAATTCTCTTTTAAAGAATCATGGATCTGACCGAGCTGCGCATCTTCAAGGCGGTCGCCGAGCAGGGCGGCATCCTGCGCGCGGCGAGCACGCTCAACCGCGTGCAGTCGAACGTCACCACGCGCGTGAAGCGTCTCGAGGCGCGCCTCGGCACGCGCCTGTTCAACCGCGAGGGGCGCCGCCTGGTGCTTTCCGCCGAAGGCAAGATACTGCTGGACTACGCGGAGCGCCTGCTGCGGCTTTCCAGCGAGGCGCAGGCGGCGGTGAAAGGCCGCGCGCCGCACGGCGCGCTCAAGGTCGGCGCGCTCGAAAGCACCGCCGCCACGCGCCTGCCGCAGGTCCTCGCGCGCTTCCACAAGGCGCATCCGGCGGTGCGGCTCGAGCTGGTCACCGGCACCACCGCGGCGCTCGCCGCCCGGGTGATGCGCGGCGAGCTCGACGCGGCGTTCATCGCCGAGCCGTTCTCCGCGCGCAATCTTGACGCCGAGCCGGCCTTCACCGAGGAGCTCGTGCTGATCACGCCGAAGGGCCACCCGCGCGTCACCACGCCAAAGGATCTGCGCGACTCGACCATCCTCGCCTTCGCCAGCGGCTGCGCCTACCGCCGGCGGCTCGAATCGTGGCTGGGGCGCTCGAGCATGGTGGCGGAGCGCGTCATGGAATACGGCTCGTACCACGCGATCGTTGCTTGCGCCGCGGCCGGCAGCGGCATCGCCGTGGTGCCGCGCTCGGTGCTGCGCGCAAGCGGCATGGAGGCGCAGCTTGCGGTACACGCGCTGCCGCCGAAGATCGCCAATGCCCGCACCCTGCTGGTCTGGCGCCGCGGCCACCAGTCCGCCGCCCTCGAGGCCCTGCGCCAAGAGCTGCGGTGAGGGTCTACGGCGTCGACTTCACCTGTGCGCCACGCCGGGCGAAGTCGATTACGGTCGCAGGCGGTCTGCTGAAAAAGAATTCACTGGCCATTCAGGAAGTGGAGCCGCTGGAAACCTTCGCGGCATTCGAGGCGTTCCTGGCGCGCCGCGGTCCCTGGATCGGCGGCTTCGACTTCCCGTTCAGCCTGCCGCTCGAATTGGTGCGCGATCTAGGCTGGCCGAAGCCCTGGCTGCAACTGGTCGCGCACTGCGCCGCGATGACGAGGCTCGAGCTGCGCGCGGCGCTGGACGCCTACCGCAACGCACGCCAGCCCGGCAGCAAGTACGCGCACCGCGCGACCGACCTGCCGGCCGGCTCGTCCAGCCCGATGAAGCTGGTGAATCCGCCGGTGGCGCTCATGTTTCACGAAGGCGCGCGCCGCCTCGTCGCGGCCGGGATGCATGTTCCCGCGCTTCTCGCCGGCGATCCTTCACGCGTCGCGCTGGAGGCCTATCCCGGCCTGCTCGCGCGCAAGCAGCTCGGCGTGCGCGAGTCCTACAAGAGCGACACGCGCAGCGAGCACACACCCGCACGCAAAGCCGCGCGCCGCAAGATCCTGCAAGCACTGAAAACGGGAAAGCCTCTCGGGATTCGCCTTGATGCGTCGCGCGGGATCGAACGGCTCGCGCTGGAAGACGGCTCCGGCGACACGCTGGACGCGCTGATCTGCGCAGTGCAGGCCGCCTGGGGCTGGCGGCGACGGGACTCGAACTACGGCCTGCCCGCGCACGCTCCGGCAGGCGAAGGCTGGATCGTTACTGCTTAGGCACCGGAACGAGCTGGTAGCCCTTCGATTCCATGCAGAAATCCGCCAGGCGGCTCTCCGCCACCATCTGCTGGCCGTAGGGATCGACGAATGCGCCGCTCGGCCAGATCACCTGGCCCGGCGCGACCACGATCGGCTGGAATTGGTACTGATACTGGTAAGCCTGGAATTGCGCCTCGCGCCAGGCGGCCTGGCGGCAGGCCTGCGCGTCGCTGCGGACCTGCTCGGCCGGCACGTCGGGCTTCACCCACTGCATCGGCGTGCAGGCGGCAAGACCGGTGGCGACGACGACGAGCGCGACAAGCGGGCGCATTCCGAATTTTAGACAGCCGGCGGCGGCCAAAGTGCGTTACTGTATAAATGTCCATGAACGGCCCGCTCGCCATTGTCGATGTGGAGACGACGGGGTCGGACCCGGCGACCGACCGCATCACCGAGATCGCGCTGCTCGAAGTGAGCGGCCTCGCGCTCACCGGGCAGTGGTCCACCCTGATCAATCCCGGCGGCGCCATCCCCGGCGCCATCCAGGCGCTCACCGGCATCAGCCAGGAAATGGTCGAGCGCGCGCCGCGCTTCGAGCAGATCGCCGGGGAACTCCATGAGCGCCTCGCCGGCCGCGTGTTCGTCGCGCACAACGCCCGCTTCGACTACGGCTTCCTGCGGCGCGAGTTCGAGCGCGCCGGCCTCAAGTACCTGGCGAAAACGCTCTGTACCGTGCGCCTGTCGCGCCGGCTCTATCCCGGCGATGACCGGCACGACCTCGACAGCCTGATCGAGCGCCACGGGTTCGAGTGCGAAGCGCGCCACCGTGCCGGGCCGGATGCCGGCGTGCTGCTGCAGTTTCTGCGCGTCGCCGCCGAGGAGCACGGTGCGGAGATCCTCGAAGTCGCCGCCCGCCAGGTGGCACGCCAGCCCACGCTGCCGCCGCACCTCGAGCGCGGCGCGATCGATGCGATCCCCGATGCGCCAGGGGTCTATCTGTTCTACGACGAAGGCGCGGCGCCGCTCTATATCGGCAAGAGCCGCGCGATGCGCTCGCGCGTGCTGCAGCACTTCATCGCCACCTCGAGCTGGACGCCGCGCGTGCGGCGCATCGAATGGCAGCGCACCGCCGGCGAGCTCGGCGCGCTGCTGCGCGAGGCCGCGCTGGTGAAGGAGCTCGACCCGGTCTACAACCGCCAGCTGCGCCGCCCGGGCCAGCTCTGCGGCTTCGCCTTCGATGGGCGGCGGCTGCGCCTGGCGCGCGGCGAAGAGATCGATGCCGAAACCCTGCCCTACGTCTACGGCTTGTGGCGCTCGCGCCGCGCCGCGATGCAGGCACTGCGCGAGGCAGCGGACGAACATCGCCTCTGCCTGCAGACCCTGGGATTCGATGTGAAGAAACAGGGCGCTTGCCTGCGTCACCAGATGGGGCGCTGCGCCGGCGTGTGCACGGGCAAGGAGAATGCGCACTTGCATCTGGCGCGCGTCGCCACCGCGCTTGCCGGCCTGAAGAGCGCGGAATGGCCACATCGGGGCCCGCTCGGAGTGATCGAGCACGACCACCGGCGCGATGCCACCGAAGTGCACGTGCTCGACCAGTGGTGCTACCTCGGCACCGCGAGCTGCGACAGCGAGGTCGCCGAGCTGCTGGAAGCGCGCCGCCCGCGTTTCGACTACGACCACTACCGCATCCTCGCGCGCCACCTCGGCAAGCGCGGCGTGCGCGTGGTGCCGCTCGCCGCCTGATGCACTGCGAGCTCGTCGTTCCCGGGCTGTTCAGCGCCGGCGCGGAGGCCCGGCTCGCCGCGCTCGAGCTGCTTCTGGCCCGGGCGCGGCGGCAGCACCGCGACGCCCGCACCATGGAGCAGTGGCTGCAGGACGCGTTCGAGCTCGGCGACGCACCTTTTCCCGCCGGCGCCCTCACGCTGCTCGCCAGCGGCGGCGATCCCGGCGAGTCGAGCTGGACGCGCGCCGACCCGGCGCATCTGCGCGTGATGCGCGACCATGTGGCGACGGCGCCGGCCGATGCGATGGTCTTGTCGCAAGCCGAGGCCGATGCCTTGTGCGAGGCGCTGTCGCGCCACTTCGCGGGACAACTCGAGGTGCGAGCCTGCGAGCCACGGCACTGGAGCGCGCGCCTGCCCGGTGAGGCGCCGCCCGGCGACGCGCTGCTCAACGAAGCGCAGATGCTGCTGCACGCGCATCCGGTCAACGAGGCGCGCGAGGCACGCGGCGATCTTCCGGTCAACAGCCTGCGGCTGTGGGGCGCAGGCCACTCACCGCGCAGCGCGCAATGCCGCTGGCAGTCGGTGGCGGCCGGCGATCCTGCGGTGCGCGGCGCCGCGCGTCTCGCCGGCGCGCGCCATCGCCCGCTTCCGGGCTCGGCGGTGGAATGGCTCGACCGGCTACCCGAGGACGGCCGCCACCTGGCATTGCTCGATGCGAGCCAGGCAGCGCTCGCCGAGCTGGAGCAGCGCTGGTTCGCGCCGCTGCTCGGCGCGCTGCGCTCCGCGCGCATCGGCATGGTGACGCTGCACGTTCCCGACGGCGCCGACGAGGTAAGCTTCGAAACCATAAGAGGCGACCTGCGCCGCTTCTGGCGCCGGGTGAAGCCCATCGAGCACTACGCATGAAAATCGTCGAACGGGCTTTCGTCGAAGCCGACCGCCGCGCGCTGGTCGACGCCGGATTGCATCCGGTCCTGGCGCGCGTCTATGCCGGCCGCAGGATCCGGTCCGCCGCCGAGCTCGACTACGGCCTCGACGGCCTGATCACCCCACGGGCGCTGAAGGGCGCGGCCGACGCGGCGCGCCTGCTCGCCGACGCGATCGCTCAGCGCAAGCGCCTGCTCATCGTCGCCGACTACGACGCCGACGGCGCCACGGCCTGCGCAGTCGGAGTGCGTGCACTGCGTGCGTTCGAGGCGAACGTGGATTACCTCGTGCCGGACCGCTTCAAGCTCGGCTACGGCCTGACGCCGGAGCTGGTCGATCTCGCGGCGCAGCGCAAACCCGATCTGCTCATCACCGTCGACAACGGCATCGCCAGCGTCGCCGGCGTGGCGCGCGCAAACCAGCTCGGCATCGCCACGCTGATCACCGACCATCATCTGCCCGGGCCCGAGTTGCCGGCCGCGGCGTGCATCGTCAATCCGAACCAGCCCGGCTGCGCATTCCCTTCGAAAGCATTGGCCGGGGTCGGCGTGATGTTCTACGTAATGCTGGCGCTGCGCGCGGAGCTCAGGACGCGCAAGCATTTCGAGGGAAGGCAGGAGCCCAACCTCGCCGCGGTCACCGATCTCGTCGCGCTCGGCACCATCGCCGACGTAGTGCCGCTCGACGCGAACAACCGCAACCTGGTCGCGCAGGGCCTGAAGCGCCTTCGCGCCGGACGCGGCGCACCGGGCATCGCGGCGCTGCTGCGCGCCGCCGGCCGTCCGCTGGCCGAGGCGTCGAGCTTCGACCTCGGCTTCGTCGCCGGCCCGCGCCTCAACGCCGCCGGCCGCCTCGCCGACATGAGCCTCGGCATCGAATGCCTGATCACCGACGACGAGGCGCGTGCCGCCAACTGCGCGCAGGAGCTCGACCGGCTGAACCGCGAGCGCCGCACCATCGAAGCCGCGATGCTGCAGCAGGCTCTGGAAGCGGTGGCGCGCATCGCCTCCGAGGAGAGATGCACGTTTTTCCACAACGACTGGCATCAGGGCGTGGTGGGAATCGTTGCCTCGCGCATCAAGGACCGCCTGCATCGCCCGGTGATCTGCTTCGCCAAAGCGGAGGAAGCCGGCGCGCCGGTCCTGCGCGGCTCGGGCCGCTCGATCCACGGATTGCACCTGCGCGACGCGCTCGATGTGGTGTCGAAGCGCGCGCCCGGCTTGATCCGGCGATTCGGCGGGCACGCGATGGCCGCCGGCCTGTCGATCGGCGCCGGCGATTACGAGCGCTTCGCCGGCGAGTTCGAGCGCGTGGTCGACGAGCTGCTGCCGCCGAGCGCGCGGCTGCGCGTGGTGGAGACCGACGGCGCGCTCGACTCGATGCATTACTCGCTCGACGTCGCGCGCCTGCTCGAGGCCGGCATCTGGGGACAAGGCTTTCCGCAGCCGTTGTTCTGCGATACATTCGCCGTCGAGAACCAGCGCGTGGTCGGCGAGCGGCACCTGAAGCTGTGGCTGGTGAAAAACGGGCGGCGCCTCGAGGCGATGCGCTTCGGCGCGCTCGACCCGCTGCCTTCGCAGGTGCGCGCCGCCTACCGGCTGAGCGTCAACGAGTTCAACGGCCTGAAGAACATCCAGCTCAACGTGGAGCATGTCGAATGAAGCTCTTGCCCCTTCTGCTCTCCTTTGCCGCCACCGGCGCCTGCGCGCAGGACCTGCAGCCGATCAAGGACGCCGGCCCCTACGTGCCCTCGCCGCAAAGCGTGGTGTCGGACATGCTGCGCTACGCCGACGTGAGCGCGGAAGACTTCCTCATCGACCTCGGCTCGGGCGACGGCCGCATCGTGCTCACCGCGGCGAAAGTGTTCGGCGCGCGCGGCTTCGGCGTCGAGATCAAGGACGAGCTGGTGAAGAAGTCGAACGAGGCTGCACAGAAGGAAGGCCTCGCCGAGCGGGTGAAGTTCCTGAAGCAGGACCTGTTCAAGACCGACATGTCGCAGGCCACCGTGATCACGATGTATCTCCTGCCCGATACGGTGAACCTGCTGAAGGACAAGTTCCTCGCCGAGCTCAAGCCCGGCACGCGCATCGTGTCGCACGACTATCCGCTCACCGGCTGGATCCCGGAGAAGTACGTGCAGATGGACCTCGAGGACAAGGTGCAGATCAGCGGCGTGACCACCACGCTGATCTACCTGTATATCGTGCCGGCCAAGGTCGCCGGCTCCTGGAAGGTGCAGATGCCGCCGGCGATGAGCAAGCAGCCGGCGACGCTCTCGCTCCGCCAGCAGCTCACGCGCGTCACCGGCAGCGTGCGGCTCGACGGCAAGGAAGTCCTGCTGGAAGACGCGAAGCTGCGCGGCGACCGGCTCACCTTCAAGCTCGCCGGCCGCAAGGGCGAGTTCAGCGGCCAGGTCAAGGGCCGGCAGATCGAAGGCACGGTCGAGAACGGCGGCGCCAAGTCGCCGTGGAGCGCAACGCTCGGCGGATGAAGCTTCGCATCGAGGCCGGAAACGTCGTGCTGTTCGCCGAGCTGCGAGACACCCCTACCAGCAAAGCCCTGGCGGGCGCGCTGCCGTTCGAGTCGCGCGCCCAGACCTGGGGCGAAGAGGTCTACTTCACCACGCCGGTCAGCGCGAAGCTCGAGCCCGATGCGAAGCAGATCGTCGAGCCCGGCGCGGTCTGCTTCTGGACCGAGGGCGACGCGCTCGCGCTGCCGTGGGGCCGCACGCCGATTTCCACCGACGAGCGCCCGAAGCTCGCGAGCCGCTGCAACGTGCTCGGCCGCATCGAGGGCAATCCCGCGGACCTGCAGAAGATCCGTTCCGGTGAAAAGATCACGGTGAGCAAGGCCTGATGGAGCGCAAGCGCGTAAATTCTTCAAAGCTGCGCTCGGTCGGCTACGACGAGAAGACGCGCACGCTGGAAGTCGAGATGTCCAACGGCCAGGTGTACCAGTACGTCGGCGTCTTTCCCGAGGTGTACCGGCGCTTCATGGCGGCGCCCAACCCGACCTCCTTTTTCGACGACAAGATCGCCGAGGAATACACCGCCAAGCGCGTCTGACCGCGTAAACTAGCGGTTCAAGAAAAGGGGGGCGTCTTTTGCGGTACGGCCTGGTTCTGGCCCTGTTCAGCCTGTTGTCGTGCGCGGCTTCCGCGGCGGCGCCGTCGCGCACCGACGTCCCGACGCTCGACCGCGAAGGCCTGCGTGAGATTGCGGGCTGGCTACGCGACCACGGCCGGGACGGCTACATCGGCGCCGACGTGGCCGACGCGATGGAGCTGCCGCGCATGCTGGGCGAAGACCTGCTGGCGGCGCGTCAGCGCGGCTTCAAGAACGACGGCGAGCTGCGCATCGCACAGGTCCCGGCCGACGAGCGCCAGGATTTCATCCTGTTCATGGTGCAGCGGCCCGACGACCAGGTGTACTTCTACCTGTGGACGCCAGCCGGCCTGCAGAAGGCGTTCGTCTCGATCCCGAGCAAGAACATGGTGGTGCCGCTCGAGCGGCTGGAGGCGGAACCCCGCTTCCGGCGCGAGGTCCTCTACTGGAAGGACCGCAGCGCGGGCGAATAAGGATCATGGAAGCCGAACGCATCAATCAGATCGACACCCTGCTCAAGGACCTGTCCGCCCGGTCCGCCGAGCTGCGGAGGTATCTTTGACCTCGAGGGCAAGCAGAAGCGCCTGAGCGCGGTCGAGCAGTCGCTCGCCGACCCCGCCGTCTGGAGCGACCAGAAGCGCGCGCAGGAGCTCGGCCGGGAGAAGAAGGCGCTGGAAGCCACCGTAGGCGGCCTCACCGCGATCCTTTCGGGCCTGGGCGATGCGCGCGAGCTGTTCGAGATGGCGCGCGCGGAGAACGACGACGCCACGCTGGTTTCGATTTCTTCGGACGTCGACAAGATCGGCAAGAGCGTGGCGGACCTCGAGTTCCGCCGCATGTTCCACAACCCGCTCGACCCGAACAACTGCTTCATGGACATCCAGGCCGGCGCCGGCGGCACCGAGGCGCAGGACTGGGCGTCGATGATCG
>Ga0134121_10001655_pt1 | contig 20674 bp, 16 predicted proteins | sample KB301_FD_96463 | JGI IMG/M metagenome (GOLD analysis project Ga0134121, IMG submission 96463) | Terrestrial soil microbial communities without Nitrogen fertilizer from Kellogg Biological Station, Michigan, USA - KB3-0-1 | ecosystem: Environmental > Terrestrial > Soil > Unclassified ... | reverse complement strand
TAACTCACTACCTCGCCTGCGAACGCCGCGCGGAGTTGAGGCTCAACGATGGCTACTACTTCCGGTGGGGCGATCTCTTTGAGCGATTTGCCAATAAAAAAGTCAGCCGAAAGATTGTTTTTTTTCAGGCCTTCACCGGCAACAAAAGTCATTCGCAGATCTTTGTCGTAAGTACTAACGGCGCCATTCGGAAAACTATCAGCTAGTTTTCTATACCGCTCTTCACTAGCCCGCAATACCCGAAGGCTCTTTTCGGCACGCGCCTTTTCCTTCTGCAATAGTCCATTCAGAACACTGATAAAGGCGCCCATCGCGACCAGAACGATCATCCGGATAATATCGAGCCGCGAGGAGTGCTGCAGAGAAAAATATGGCGGCAGGAAGAAGTAATCGATTAGGAGAAATGAAACAATGGTGGATACCAGACCGGGGCGTACACCGCCATACCAGCTGGTTAATGCAATAGCCACAAGGTAGATCGCGGCGGGAGATTCCTTAAAGAAAGGCCAGGTAAGCTGCATCACGCCGGCAACGGCGGCCGGGGCGATGAACGCGGCCAGATAGCGATGAAGCGTAGAACGGTCTCTCAATTCTTTATTTCAACCAGGAGCGACACTCCCCCATTTGGGTAAGCGATGTTCAAAGGAATACTCAGCGATTGCGATTAAGCGATGATGCCAATCGGCATCATGAAAGACTCACCTTGCACGTGAGAATCGCAGTTCACGCCAAATAAATTAATTGAGTCAAAGGCGAGAGGTTCGATGGGTTGCGCCTGGGACAACTGATAATTGGGACGATGGGTGTCCGAACGCTTGAACACCGGAGACCTCAAGTCTTGTCGTGGATTCTAATGCGGACCGTCATAGCGCGCAACCCTGGCGGAGTTGTTGGCAACTGCGGCCGCCAGATCCGGAGACCAGTGGCATACTAAGTGCCCTGACACGGATGCGCGCTGATATCAGCGCCCCGATTGCATCGTCAACGGGCAGTATACCCCGGTGTCCCGCACCAGCCGTTCGATTTAGCCACAACTTTTCCTATGCAGGTCATTTCGATGTTGCTGATTCGCGACATCCGCCAGAGCCACATCTCTCATGACGGGTAAACCATCCAATAATCACCTGCGTTATCTCACGTTGTATGCAGCGTGTGCCGGGCTTGCCGCAATCACCACCAGCGTCCTCGTGCTGCTCGGCTGGGCGCTTGACCTGACCATACTCAAGAGCATCTTGCGGAGTACGACCCCGATGAGGCCGGTTACTGCAATCTGTTTTGCGTTTTCGGGCGCCCGCTGGTTTTGATGAAACTGGCAGCCGGCCGAAAGCAGATCCAAAGCACCGCGCGTAAACGGGCCGTGGTTGTTTGCTCATTTCTGGTTGCAATAGTCAGCATTGCCACGCTGGGAGAATATTTTTTCCGACTCGATCTGGGCATCGACAATCTGCTCTTCCGCAATGCGTTGTTGGCAGAAGGCAAAGACTCTCTTGCGGGCCGGATGGCTGAATCCACCGCGCTGGGCTTTGCCTTCCTCGGCATCGCAATTATGTTGCGCGACTCGAGACAAAGAATCGGACAACGCTTGTCTGAGATCTTCTCGCTGTCCACTCTACTTCTCGGGCTGGTGCCGTTGATTGGCTATTTCTACAGTGTCGAGGCGCTATACCGGTTTCAGACATACCGCCCGATGGCTGTGGAAACAGCCCTTTTATTCTTCATGCTGGGTCTCGGCTGCCTTTGTACCCGACCCAAACGCGGCTTGATGGCCGTCATAACCAGCGCCCACAGCGGCGGACTAATGGCCCGTCGAGTTTTGCCGCTTGCTTTTGTGACGCCCTTTGCGCTCGGCTGGCTGCGACTTGAGGGCGAAGAGGCGGGTCTATACGGAAGTGAGTTTGGAGCGGCAATGTTCGCCGGTAGTTTTGTCGTTATCTTCAGTTTCCTGACTTGGATGAGCGCCCGCTCTCTGAACCGGATCGATGGCAGGCATCGGCGCGCCGCCGAACAGTTGCGCGCCAGCGAAGAACGCTTTCGACAGTTGGCTGACGCTATGCCGCAGATCGTCTGGACTGCGCGCCCGGACGGCTGGCTCGATTATTACAATCAGCCCTGGTTCGACTATACGGGCATGACCCTCGCGGAAACTCAAGGCTGGGGTTGGGGACCAGTGCTGCACCCGGACGATTTGCAAAATTGTATCGACACCTGGGGCGAGGCCGTGCGCACCGGAAAGCCTTACGAAATCGAATATAGATTCAAGCGCGCGTCGGACAGTGTTTACCGCTGGCACCTCGGGCGTGCGTCCGCGATACGGGACAAAGACGGACAAATCATCAAGTGGTTTGGCACCTGCACCGACATCGATGATCAAAAACGAACCGAACAGGCCTTGCTCGCCACCCGCGAAGATCTTGAAGAGCGCGTCCAGCAACGTACCGCTGCGCTGGCCACGGCCAATAATGATCTTAAATTGGAAATCCAGGAGCGAAAACAAGCGGAAACAGCGCTTCGTGAAAGCGAAGAGAGCTATCGCGACTTGTTTGAAAATGCCCAGGACCCAATCTATGTCCACGATCTTAACGGCGTGTACATCTCAGTGAACCGAGCTGCGGAAGAGCTTGCGGGCTACCCGCGCGACGAGATACTTGGGAAGAACTTTGCCGACTTCATGGCTCCGAAATATGTAGAGCAGATTCGCACGAACCTCAGGAAGAAGCTGGAAGGCCAGGGGCTGACTGCCTACGAAATCGAATTGCTGGCAAAGGACGGACGAAGCATTCCGGTCGAGGTTAGCACGCGCCTCATTTACGAGAATGGTATTCCCGTGGGCGTGCAGGGTATGGCACGCGACATCACAGAGCGCATCAGAATCGCGGAGCAACTTCGCAAAAGCCAGGAGCAATACGAACTGGCGGTCGAAGGCTCTAACGACGGTCTATGGGATTGGAACATGTTGACCAACGAGGTCTATTTTTCGCCCCGTTGGAAAAACATGATCGGTTATGAGGACCACGAATTCGAGAACTGTTTCACAGCCTGGGAAAAAGCGCTTCACCCTGATGATCATGCCCGCGCCATCGCCACGATTACAGACTACGTCGAGGGCCGTACATCTCAATATGCACTCGAGCATCGTCTACGCCACAAAGACGGAACCTATACCTGGATTCTGGCCCGCGGCGCCATTCTGCGCGACGCGAACGGAAAGCCCTATCGCATGTCCGGTTCACACACGGACATCAACGAGCGTAAGCGCGCCGACAGTGAACGCGATGTGATCTCAGAGGTCATTCAGAGTGTTAACCTGAGTTCAAATCTCGAAGAGTTGCTCAAACAAGTCCACCAATCGCTAAAGAAAGTTCTTTATGCCGAGAATTGCTGTGTTGCTCTCTTTGACGAAAAGACTGGTTTGTTCGAGGCGCCCCTCTTTGTTGATCTGGTGGAAGCGAACCCTTTCCCCGTAGCCCTCAGTAAGAACTGCACCGCCAAAGTGTTTAGTAGTGGCCAGCCGCTGTTGATGGATAACGCGATCTTTGCCGGCCTCCTGGACCGGGGCGAAGTCGAGCTATTCGGCAGACCAGCTCCATCTTTTCTGGCCGTGCCGCTGATGACCTCAGTCAAAACGATTGGTGTCCTGGTGGTACAGCACTACCAGAAGGAAAATGTTTACAACCAACACGACGTGGAGTTTCTGTCGGCTGTGGCGACCCAACTGGCTTTGGCCATTGAGCGCAAGCGGGCGGAGGAAGCTTTGATTGAGAGCGATCGCCGTTTTCGCGATCTCTTCTTTGATGCCCCCGTCGGCTACCATGAATTGGATACCGAGGGACGGATCACCTGTGTCAACACAACCGAACTATCGATGCTCGGCTATGGTTCTGAAGAGATGATTGGACACCATGTCTGGGAGTTCATTGAAGAGGCAGAAATTGCGCGCGCGACCTTCGCGGAAAAGCTTGGTGGAATAAAACCACTGGCCAATGTTGAGCGATCCTTCCGGCGTAAGGACGGAACTTTCATGGAAGTTCAGCTTGACGATCAGCTACTCAATGACGCAGGCGGGAGATTTACCGGAATTCGCGCAACGATGCAAGACATCACCGAACGCAAACAACTGGAGAACGCGCTGCGGAAGGAACGCGCCTTCCTACGTACTCTCATCGATCATCTTCCTGATTCAGTCTACGTAAAGGACATGGCCTCGCGGAAGCTGATCGCGAATCTAACTGAAGTGCGGCTTTCAGGTCTGAAATCGGAGGCCGAGGTATTGGGTAAAGATGATTTCGCATTGCACCCGAAGGAATTAGCGGAAAGATTTCTGGCTGACGATCAGGTGGTTCTGCAAACCGGTCAACCGGTAATCAATCGGGAAGAGTATGTAATTGATAGCCAGGGCCAGAAAACCTGGTTACTTACTACCAAGATTCCGCTGCGTGATGAGAGCGAACAGATCATCGGTCTGATCGGTCTTGGCCGGGACATCACCGAGCGCAAGCAACTCGAGACCACGCTTCGTCAGAGCGAAGAGAAATATCGCGAACTGATCGAGAATGCCAACGACATTATCTATACCGTAAACCTGTCGGGAAGATTTACCTCTATCAATCGATCCGGTCAACGGGTGATGGGATACACCCGTGAAGAAGCCTTGCAGATGAACATCGCTGAAGTGATCCGGCCCGAGGATGCGGAGCGCGTGCGCCAGAGGATTGCCCAGAATCTTGCCGGCCATGGTGCGCCCGATTTCGAATTGGAGATTTTTGCCAAGGACGGTGGCAGCGTGACCATGGATATCAGCAGCCGTTTGATCCTTCAAGACGGCGTGGTGGTTGGCTTTCAGGGCATTGGGCGTGACATCAGTGATCGTAAGCGGACCGAAGCAGAACTCCGAGCTCGGGAGGCGCAACTCAACGAAGCTCAGACAATCGCCCAGATGGGCAGTTGGGAATGGGACGTCGCCACTAACACGATCAACTGGTCAGACGCGCTCTACAACATCTATGGCATTCAGCCGCAGGATTTTCTTCCCACCTTTCAAGGATATCTAAGCAGGGTGCATCCCGACGATCGCGAGAACATCTCTGAGTTGGTGGCAACGGCTCTCAAAACCGGTCAGGGATGTTCTTATGGGCATCGCATCATCCGGCCGGATCAATCGATCCGATTCAATCACGTAAATCTCCGAGTAGTTCTTGATGAAGCCGGGCGTCCAACGAAACTGTTTGGTACTGCGCAAGACATCACGGATCGGGTCGAAATGGAGGAAGAGCTCAAACAGGCCCGCGATGTGGCGATTGAATCGGGCCGTCTTAAATCAGAGTTTCTGGCCAACATGAGTCACGAGATTCGCACGCCAATGAACGGGGTAATAGGCATGACCGGACTACTGCTGGACACCGACCTCGACGCGGAACAGCGCGACTGTGCCGAGACAATTCGCGCCAGTGGCGATTCGCTCTTGACGATCATAAATGACATTCTGGACTTCTCGAAGATCGAGGCCGGCAAGCTGCAGTTCGAGACGCTTGACTTCCTGCTCAACAACGCCGTCGAGGACACGATCGAATTACTGGCCGAACGCGCGCATCAGAAGAAAATCGAGCTGGCCTCTTTGATTTATAGGGACGTGCCCGTTGGACTTCGCGGCGATCCCGGCCGGCTCCGACAAGTACTCACCAACTTGATCGGGAACGCAATAAAGTTTACTGAGCGAGGCGAAGTTATCCTGCGGGTTGAGAAAGAGAGCGAAACTCTAGAGGACGTCGTCGTACGCTTTATGGTCAGCGATAGCGGAATCGGCATTGATGAAGCTGCACAAAAAAAACTCTTTCAGGCCTTCACGCAAGCCGATGGTTCGACCACACGCAAATACGGAGGCACCGGTTTGGGCCTCGCCATCTCGAAACAACTGGTTGACTTGATGGGTGGACAGATCGGAGTGACCAGCGCTCCCGGGCAAGGCTCAACCTTCTGGTTCACCGCCCGATTTGATAAGCAGCTTGGCGAGGAATCTATATCCAAACCCGAGTATGTGAGCCTGGAGAAATTGCGGGTGCTGATCCTCGATGACAATGCCACCAATCGGAAGATTCTTTCTCATCAACTTGGCTCATGGGGAATGATTCATCGGGAGGCGGAATCCGGAGTTCAGGCCCTCGAGCTGCTGCGCTCAGCCGCAGCCGCAGGCGTCCCCTACGACCTGGCGGTTTTGGATTTGATGATGCCGGGCATGGATGGTTTCGAAGTGGCTCGGACCATTAAAGCTGACCCGAGCATCGCCGGAATGCTGCTGGTGATGTTGACCTCGTTCGGCGAGCGCGGAGATGGAGGGACAGCGCGCGCGGCCGGTGTGGCCGCATATCTAACCAAGCCTGTGCGTCAGTCTCAGTTGTACGATTGCCTGACTAACGTGGTCAGCCAAACCAACCAGCCGGAAGAAACAACACTCTTAAGCGGCGAGAATTCGCTTGTTACCAAACATACTCTTGCAGAGGCAAAGCCGGTGTCGAACAAACTAATCCTCGTGGCGGAAGATAACATCGTCAACCAGAAGGTCGCTGTCCGTCAGTTACAAAAGCTGGGTTATCGGGCGGACACTGTCGCCAATGGTCGCGAGGCAGTCGAAGCCCTCGGCCGCATCCCTTACGATCTCGTCTTCATGGATTGCCAGATGCCCGAGATGGATGGCTATGAAGCGAGCGCGGAAATTCGCCGCCGGGAAGGTGAAGCGAAACACACGCCAATCGTGGCCATGACGGCGCATGCGCTCCAGGGCGATCGGGAAAAATGTATAGCCGCCGGGATGGACGATTATGTTTCCAAACCCGTTAAGTTGGAAGAATTAATTCGAGTGCTCGACGCGTGCTTTGCCGAGGTCGCGACGAAGCAAGCCAGGGTCAAGATCGCGAGTGACGCTCCCCCGGTTGATGTGGACAGATTTCATGAAGCGATGGGTGATTCTCCGGAAGAATTTTCCGAGATACTCGAAATTTACGTCACGCACATGTCAGAAAGCCTGGAAAAGCTGGATGAGGCTCTGATTTCCCGGGATCATCGCGCGGTCGAGTCAATCGCTCACAACTGCGCGGGCACCAGCGCCAATTGCGGGATGACCGCCGTGGTTGAGTCGCTGCGCGAATTGGAAGAGGCGGGTCACACGGCGCATCTGGAAAATGCCTCGCCGTTGGTGGCGCAAACCAGGCTCGGATTCGAGCGCATTCGTGAATTCCTCAAAGAGTCTGCAATCAGCCTGAACGGAGCATCCTTATGAAACGAATCATGGTAGTTGACGATCAGCCCATACTGGGAACGATCTATCGCACCAAGTTCACTGCGGAGGGCTATCAAGTAGATGTAGCCGCCGACGGCGAGCAGGCATGGGATATGATTCAAAGCAGCAACCCGGACCTGGTGCTGCTGGATTTGAATCTGCCAAAGATCGATGGCATCGAGGTATTGAAACGAATCCGGGCCCAATCGTCATTCCTGACTTTGCCCGTCATTGTCTTTTCTGGCAGCGCGCGTCTTGGAATCACCGAAGCAGCATATGCAGCAGGAGCGACTCTGGTCCTGTCAAAATCGAATACCAGCCCCAAACAGCTAATCGAAATTGTTAACCGGACGCTGGCTTCTGCTGCTCAGCCTGTACCGGAGAGAGTTCCGGAGATCTCCATGACACAAGTGCGTGAATTTCAAGCAAAGGGCCACGTCGTTCTGCTCGAAGATCATGCCGATACCCGCGCAATCATTTCTCAACTATTAAGACGGAAGGGTCATCACGTGACCAGCGTCCTTGCGCATGCCGACGCCATAATGCTGGCCAGGAGTAATCGGATTGATGTGTTTCTGATCAATCGCGGGCAAGCTGATTCTGCGACTGCATTCTGCCGGGAAATGCGTACTGCGTTCCCGGACACGCCCGTTATTGTCTACTCGACGGAGGCCGGGGCCGCAGAAAAAGAGGAAGTGTTACGAGCCGGTGCGGATCGTTACCTTGGCGCGCCGGAAGAACTACTCGATGTCGCCGACATTGCATCAAGCCTGATTCTTGACCAGCAAAGAAAAGCAGCCTGATTGAAACGCCTCCGATTATTGAAGGGACCAATAGAATGTCATCAGACAAATTTCCAGTATCGAAACGAGTCCTGGTCGCAGATGATGATCCGGCGATGAGACACCTCATCAGTACCATAATCAAGCGGCAAGAATACGAAGTAGTCGTGGCCGAAGATGGCCGCGCAGCCTTTCGCATTCTTCAGTCTGATTCCGCTTTCAAGGCGGCGATTCTGGACATGACGATGCCCTTTCTTGAAGGGCTGGATCTGATCCGCTACATGCGCACGGAAAAACGTCTGATGCGAATTCCCATAATGATGATTACCGCCGAACAGGACATTAAACTCATGGCCAGTAGTTTCGCGGCCGGGGCTACTGCCTTTTTGCCAAAACCCTTCACGCCTGCGCAACTTCAAAGCGCGATTCGCATATTACTTGGGAATCGGCAGCTGAGGAAAATCGCAGCTTAGCTTTTCAGCAGAACGGACCAGACGATGTTATTCGAACGGACTACCAAAATTGAAAGCCAGGAAACGAAACTCCTCGTCCCGGTGCCGGCTGGTGTGGTCGGCGACGCGGTGGACATGGAATTGCTCAATGCCTTCGAAGAATTACAGGCGGATGACGAAACCGACCTGATTGTTGAGCTAATCGATCTCTACCTTACGGATGCGCCTCAGCGGATGCTGGCAATCCGGGAGGCTGCGCTCGCAAACGATTGGTTGCTGCTAAAACGAGCAGCTCACAATTTAAAAGGAAGCAGCGCCAACCTGGGCATCCGCCAGGTGGCAGAAACTTGCAGAAAGCTGGAAGGGACTGAGTACGAACACTCAACGGAGAGTCTCGCAGATCTCTTACGACAAATGGACGACGAATTTTCCAGGGCGAGTGAGGCACTCCTCTCAGAGCGGCAAAGGAGGCTTCAGTGAGAGTTATTATTGCTGAAGACGATGCCGTTTCCAGAAAAATCCTCGAGACTCTGCTGCGGAAGTGGGGCCACGAGGTTACGATCACTGAAGACGGCGAAGCGGCGTGGGATGCGTTGCGGGAACCCGATGCGCCCTCACTGGCGATTCTGGACATTATGATGCCGGGGATCGACGGGCTGGAACTTTGCCGCCGGCTGCGCCAGTTACCTAATCCAATCCCTCCTTACATCATCCTGCTTACCGCAAACCACGGCGTCCGCGAGGTCGTAAAGGGGATCGAAGCCGGGGCGAACGATTATCTATCCAAGCCGTACGATCGTGATGAGTTACGTGTGCGCCTGCAGGTGGGCGTGCGGATCGTCGAACTGCAAACAAGTCTGGCTGAGCGCGTCGGGCAGCTTGAAGTGGCACTGGCCCAGGTCAAGCAACTGGAGGGAATTCTGCCCATCTGTTCATACTGCAAAAAGATTCGTAATGACCTGGACTGTTGGCAGCATGTTGAAACCTATGTCTCCGCTCACTCAGAAGCTGAATTCTCACATGGTATCTGCCCCGCCTGTTTCGAAACTACTGTCAAACCCCAACTTGAATCTTTGAAAATCTCTCAGGCTTCGGCATTAGAGCCAGTCAACTGAACCGCTGGTTCATCCTCGCCGCAAAATTGAGAACAAAGAGTTCGCGTCGCAAAACTTAATACTGGCACGAAACGTGCCCTAGGTCTGTTTAGCGTTAAGAAAACGCACCGATCGACGAATATGTGGGGCGCGTCACCCCGGCCTTCCGCAAAGAGTCGTTCGCATTCGCCACAATCCTACCCAACATCCTGCTGATCGTATGTTCGCCAGTCCCGCGAACTTAGAAAAGAAAGGCCCCAGAAATGAATTTAATCCAGCGCCTGGTTCGATCCTCATCCGTCATGGTTCTTTTGCTTGCCATGTCTATCTCCAACATCGCGATTGGAGCCGGCAGACGTCATCCCAAAGATCAAAAACATGGTCGCGCAGAAAAGCGGGAATCTCGCGGTCGCCGCGCAGACATGCAACGTCTGGCAGCACGCCGGCGCGCCGTGGCTGAGGCTGCCCGCCTGGCTGCCATCGCCAGGGAGCGAGCAGCTGAAGAAGCCTTACGCGATCGCGTGCAATCGATGATCGAGAAAGACGACGTCACCGGTGAAGATCCTGAAATACGCCGCGTCGCGGTTAATGCGCTCGGTCATCACGCGGGCACTGTCGTAGTCATGGATCCACAGACCGGGCGCGTCTATTCAGTAGTAAATCAACAGTGGGCCCTGCGCGAGGGAGTGAAGCCCTGCTCGACCATCAAACTGGTGACCGGACTGGCCGGCCTGAACGAAAAGATAATCGATCCCGCCAGCACCGCCGCGATCTCTTACTCGAATAAAGTTGATCTCACCAGCGCCCTGGCACACTCGAAGAACGACTACTTTCAGCAGGTTGGTGGACAAGTAGGTTTTAAGAAAATGATCTCCTATGCGCGTCAACTCGGACTGGGCGAGAAGACCGGCATCAACCTCAGCGATGAATCGAAAGGCAGCGTACCCAAAGAGAAGTCAGGGTTTGCCGTCAATCACATGTCTTCGCACGGTGATGACTTCAAAGTAACCGCAGTGCAGCTGGCGACGCTGGTTTCAGCCATGGCGAACGGCGGCAAGTTGATTACTCCCTTTGTCCCACGCTCGCCGAAGGACGAAAAAAGATCTGCGCCAAAAGTTCGCCGCCTGGTCGATATTAACGCGGACTCTTTCGAGCGCATGGTTCCCGGAATGATTGGCTCGGTTAATTATGGCTCTGGCCGACGCGCGTTCAATCCTCGAGAGACTATCGCCGGAAAAACAGGCACATGTATTGAGCAGGGCGTCTGGGTTGGTCTGTTTACATCGTACGCACCGCTCAACAATCCGCGGCTCGCCGTCGTGGTAATCGGCCGCGGGGCAGACGGCCGTAACCATTTTCCCGTTACGGTTGCCGGACGGATCTATCGCGACTTAGCAGCCCGCTTTGGCCCATCTCCAATGGAACAGATGGCTGCCAAACGCGAGTTCCCAATGCCAAGGGAGATCGCGACGACAAAAGCCTCAACCTCCGCCGTGGCAAACAATGCGCTTGCGTCTGATGACGAAGAGTCCGCTGACGGCGACGATGACAACACGACGAAGGTGGCGCCACGGACGATCGAGCCGCCAAGGACAATTTGGGGCGACGCTCGCCAACCCGACAGCAAAGTCAAACGCGTGATCCTGCCCCTCTCAAATCGAACCGATCTAACTGTGAAACCCGCGAAGGCCGCTTCCGAGACCGAACCAAAACTGAGACAGCGAGCGCGGCGCGTCACGGGAAATCAATAATCCGGCGTCAATACACTTAGGACGCTGCCCTTCCAACACCAGAAAAAGGAAACCTCCAAATGACACCCTCAATTGACACCAATAGCGGCGACGAGCAATCGCAACCCCTTGACCTCCGCAGCGCGGTACTGGAACTTGAAGCGAAGCTGATACGAAAGGCCCTGACCGACGCGGATAACAAGCCTACGGCCGCAGCCAGACTCCTGGGACTTACCAGCCACCAGGCTCTGCTGGCCATGCTGGACAATCGGCACCGCACCCTGCGGGACGAGATTGGCCTCACCAAACGGCCACGGCGAAAACCATTAATGGACCGGTGACCATGTTTGAGAGTCGCAGACTCTCTAAAGCATGATCGTTCAATCCTCTCCGCAAACCGGCGACCTCAGGTCCACGGCCTCGGAAATAAATCATGAAAAGCTTATTAAGAAGAACCAAGCCTCTGTGCCTGTTGTTTCTATGTCCGGCAATGATGTGGCTGACCGTTTCGGCACACGCAGCGGTCATGAACGACGATGGCCCCCTCAATATTGGCGACGTCTTAATTGGACCTTGCGGTGTTCCGGGCGCAATGGGCCCGACTGGAATCAACGATGACTTTACCAATCGCAGCATTAGTACAGATATTGCCAACCACTCGTCCGGCGGAGTGACGACGGTCCCCGGCGCGATCGTTTTCCGCAACACAGTGCAAAATACAGGCGCCGGCGACGATGTGTTCTTGCTGAGCGCGCCCACCACACCGGACGGCTTCAAGATCGAGGTCAGTGTTGATAGCGGCGATAATTACGTCGTGCTAAGTACGTCTAACCCGAGTATTGCAATACCCGTGGCGTATCGTGCCGCGGCGATTGTATTGGTGCGAATCACTGCCCCGGCAGGTCTCCAGCAATTCACCGGTTTTGATACTGTGATCAGCGTTACCTCAACCGCTACGCCTGCGGCAGCCAATGAAACTATCGACCGCCTCTACACTGGTTTCATCCGGCTAGACAGGTCAGCAACGGTGCTTAAACCAGGCGGGACAGTCGCGGCGCAGGGATCTGAAATTGAATTTGCAGTCAGCTATGAAAACGTCAGCACCTTCGCCGGTATCGGCAATTCCTTGTTGACGGCTTATAACCTCGTGATCAGCGAAAATGGTAATTCGGCCCCGAACACCTGGGGCGCTACCACCGAACACATCGTCGGCGCTTGGGACAACCAGGGCGGAGTCATCATCGGCGACCGGCCGGGTTCGACTTATCTCACCGATATTGTTACTTCACTGGCTCCGGGGCAGTCAGGCGTTTTCAAATTCAAACGAAGAGTTAAGTAGTCGAATTGCCGAGAACTCAAATGTTCACACAGTCAAAAACTACCATTGTCCTCCAACCAGATCTGGAAAAAGCGCTGTTTGGCACCAGCCCACCGGCCCGTGTGTTGGTTGTCGATGACGATCCCGCCACTGGAGAATTACTGAAATCAATCGGCGAGAGGGAAGGCTATGAGGTCGTCGGGTTCGACGATGGCCGGAAAGCTTATCGAATGCTGAAATCGGATGCCAACTTCGTAGCCGCCGTATTCAACACGTCCACGCCGAATCTCATGGGGCTCGATCTCGTTCGTTTTATGAAAACTGAAAAGCGTCTAATGCGTATTCCGGTAGTCATCGTCGCCGGCGACACTGGATTAAAGCGCATCACAGAGAGTTTTGCCGCCGGCGCACTCGTTTTCTTACCAAAGCCGTTCACCACAGAGAAACTGGCACTGACGCTTCGCCTGGCGCGATGCAGTCGGGCCGGCAGAAAACGTCCTGACATGCGACTGGGAAAACTAGCCGCATAAAACGGCCTTCTGTTTGGAGTTCCGTCTTCAGGCGGAGAGCCCCAATCTCCTGGGACTTCCGCCTAAAGCCGGTACTCCAAACTAATTCAAAACGATGCGGTGGTGAAATCCGATTCGCTGGCGAACTGATGAAGAAAAGCTCTTCGTTGCAACTTAACCCCCTGATGGGTTGGCAACTCAGCTCGAATCACAGACGGCACCGCAATTCCCTGGATCTCAAGCGCGCTTCCGTTGCGCAGCACAAGTCGCGTACTCACTTCGAATGGGACACACCGGCCATCCTTTGCAATAAGATCAATCTCATAGACGGCGCCGACGGATTTACTTGTATCACTCATTATCTGTTCGCAAACACTCGCGGCAACCTCCGGATTCAGTAGTTCGCTGATATTCATTTGGCATGCTTCTTCGCGGTTATAGCCCAGGAGGCGCTCGCCTTCCTCGCTTAGAAACGTAAAGTTGCCGGTCAGGCTATGCGCGTAGGTCACGTCGGTGGCGCGCTCGATGAATTCTCGATCATTAGTCTGTTTGACGTTGTGCATTTGTTCTCGCCTCAAATTCAGTGAGGCGCCTCATCAATTGAAATTGTTGTCCGCAAAGCTCGATTTATTGCGCATGGAAGAAATTAAGTTTGCGTCTGCTTCGCTTCGACCGGAAGGGCGAAATGGAACAAGCAGGTCGATTGGCCGGGGAGAGATACCACGATCAGGTTATTTCTATTGCCGCAGACCGCTGACCAATAGATTATCAGCACGGTTTATGCCACAGAATTGATGTCAAAATCACGAACGGCAGGAATCAGTGAAGAACCCGTTTGGCGGCACAATGCTTGCACTGTTCCCGTCTGAGCTAAGCCGCGCACTGCAGTTTTCGCGACGACGCTTAGTTTGAAACGGTGATAGCCATCCAGGGAGCAGCCCCAATCCAAAGATTTCCAGCTCCGTCATCACCTCAGCAGTAGCCGAAACACTGACGCAACTCACCTTTCTTGAATTTGAGGGCGGATCAAACGATCGGCATTCCTTCAGGTTCAGTCCCACTGCAGCGAAGCGAACGCCAACTCGACCAGGCAAGGCGCCAACGACGCCAATCGCTTTGGCCGGAACCGCGCCAGATTTACACGGAGAATCTTACATGCGTATCCATCAAACACTACCTCCTCAGGCGTTTCGCCTCGCTTTGTTATTGCTGTGCGTCGTCAGCATATGCGCGGGAGCCACTCTCAGGTCTAAATCAGACAGCGGCCTGAATCATCTTAAGTTCGTAGCGGCCAAACGCGGGAACACTGGCTTCGTAGATGCTGCCGGTCACAGCTTTAAATGGAACATCGAGGACAAGGGATTACCGCTACTCGGTCTCCCGAATAGTCAGCTCTCAGCTGGTCTTGATCGACTGCTCAGCTATCCCTTGGCCCAGTTGAATTTTCCGATTTTTCAGGCGTTGAATTATGACGAAGAGCACGCCCGTTACCTCCTGCCCTCAATCTCGAGCGAAACTCAGGGAGTTCATTTTATCGAATTCGCTCTGAGCGAGATCAGGAACACGTATACGTCCGTCGCCGATGCGAATATCCGGCTGATCGACAACGACAACCTGAAAGTTGTGCGAACCGGCGACGGCGCCAGATATCTTTTTGTTCGCTACCCCGACGGTGAATTCAGGTGTGCGAGCATAAAAGAATCCAACGGAGCATCTCTGAATCTTCTCTACACAGCGAATGGCCTGCTGTTGCACGGAGTCGTGGATTCTGCGGGCCGCACGATTACCTTTAACTATACAAGTGATGGGATCAAGTCCCTGACGCAGACCTGGATGGCAAACTCAGAAGGTTTGACCAGGACCTGGATGGTCGGTGAACAGCCGGAAGGCGCCGCCAATCCAGAACTGAAATACTCGCATGCCTTTGCATCACTCTTCACAAAGGCCCTGCCGAGTAACGCTATCGTTCGACAATACACAGCAGAGATGGCCGCTTCAGACAAAGCTCTGGCAGCTATTTTTGGCGGACCGAACGCTGTTGCCGGCGCCAACGGTTTCGAGCCGGCGGGCCTGGCCGCGGCATACCCGTTTTATCGTGGAGATATCGTCGGTGACGATGGCATCGAACGGCGCGGCCACCTCTCGTATGCCATGCACCTCTACGGAAGTCCGGACGGGACCGGCGACTCTCCTCTTTATGTCCCGCCGGGCTTTACTCAACACAGCATCGAGCCCTCGCCGACTGATGCGGCGGTAATTTTTTATTATCCGCGGCTGGGAAATCTGACCGACGTTACGCTGGCTCTTTTCCATGTGGCTGATTTTCAGCTCACTAATGAAGGCGACAGGGTCCGGATTGGAAGACTTGGCGGTCCGGGCGGTTCATCAGCATCTTACAAGCATTCACACATCGAAGTTTATCGTGGCAACACGGGCTTGCCGCCGGTCGCCGCGCGACCAGGCCTGCGTATCGATCCCACGACGATTTTCTCAGTCGCCGGCGAGCGTCCGGGAAAATGACCCGGCAGCCCCATCTTCTTCGCCTCGAAAAAATCCACATGAACATCGCGCACCAGGAAGGGAATGGCACCCCGAATCGCCTTGAGCCGGCAACCAGCGGTTTGGCTCAAGCTTCAACACTTAATCCCGAATACGCTGAAAGCCATGACCGTCGCATCCTCATCGTGGATGATGAAGAGCCGGTACTGAATTTCTTTGCCGACTATTTGAGCGAGACATACTCCTGCGCGACCGCAGCCAACGCGCAAGAGGCTTTGGAGATTCTCGCGCTCGAACCCTTTGCGCTCGTGCTTACCGACATGCAGATGCCCGGACTGAGCGGCATCGAACTGCTTCGCAAGATTACTGAACACTACAAAGACACCGCGGTAATAATAGTTTCCGGCATTGCCCGCACCCAAAGAGTCATGGATGCAATCAGACTCGGCGCTTCGGACTATTTGATCAAGCCTTGCGATCTCGATGTGCTTACCATTTCGGTTGAGCGCGCTTTGGAAAGACGGATGTTGTTACGCAATGCGCGACGAGATAAGCACGATCTCGAACACCGCAACGCTGAGCTGGCGCGGCAAAAGAGGGAGATGCAGCGATTGCAAGCGCAAGTTTTCCAGACAGAAAAAATGGCTTCCCTGGGCCAGATGGCCGCCGGGGTGGCGCATGAGTTGAACAATCCGGCGGGCTTTATCTACAGCAACATTGATTTGCTGAAGGTATATATCGAGCGATTGAAAAGTTGTCTGGCCGACTATGATCGGTTAGCGCTGCCGGCTGAAATCGCCGAGCGAATCAGATCAATCAAGAAAGAAATCGATTACGAGAATCTCGTCGCCGAGCTAGGGTCAATTTTGTCCGATTGTTATGTCGGCGCAGAGCGCATTCGCGACGTCGTGCAGAATCTGCGGCTGTTTTCGCGGCTGGACGACGCAGCGGTTACCAGAGTCGACCTTAATGAAGGCATTGAAGCAACCATCAGGCTGCTCTCGGTGTATTACAAGTCGGGCCGAATCCGTCTGGTACGTGAGTACGGCGAGATTCCGCACGTCAACTGCTACGCCGCTCAACTTAACCAGGTTTGGATGAATCTGTTAGTCAATGCCGCCCAGGCGGTTAAATCTGCTGAGGGCGAAGTGCGTATATCGACACGCTGTACCGACCGAACCGTAATAGTGGAGATAAGCGACACCGGCGCCGGGATTTCTGCCGACAAGCTAAGCAGGATCTTCGATCCATTCTTTACCACGAAGCCGGTTGGAGAAGGCACCGGACTGGGTCTGTCGATCTCTCACGGAATCGTTGAGCGGCACGGTGGAACAATTGAAGTAGAGAGCGCACCGGGCCGGGGGACGACGTTCACTATTTCCTTACCTATCGATGCCGACGTTCATCTTTCTATATCAAATTGAAGTCAAACACGAGGAGACCAGGATGCCCTATAAAATCATGATCGTTGACGACGAGCCCGCAAACCTCAGGGTGCTCGAAAGATTATTCCGGCCGGATTATCGCGTGGTGACCGCACCCTCAGGCGCCGAGGCGCTCGCGCTACTCGAACAAAACGACGTCGCGCTGCTGATTTCAGATCAACGAATGCCGGAAATGACGGGCATCGAGCTGATGACAAAAACCGTCGACATCCGGCCGCACATGGTGAAGATCCTGCTCACGGGTTATACCGATGTCGGCGAAATAATTGCGGCCCTCAACTCAGGACTGGTTTATCGCTATCTGACCAAGCCCTGGAACAATGATGACCTGCGCCTCACCGTCAGCCGCGCCCTCGGACATTACGAGATGATGAAGGCAAAACACCAACTGGGAATGGAAAACCAGAGACTGCGCGGAATGCTGCAGGAAATTAGTGAGATTGCTTCTGCCGTAGTCACTCCTGGTAGCGTTTCGCCGCGGAAAGATGTCAGTGAGTTGGCTTCGTCAGAACCGGAAGTTTACGAGTTGCTCGGTTAACGCACCCGGTAGGTGCGACTGATCTGCTTCGCCGGTATCGTCACGATATACGTCTTACCAGTCGGGTCAACCGAGAGCTTCATAAAATTTCCCTGGCACTCCTCTTCGTCGTTAGCTATGAAAGCTGACGGTGCATTGTCCTTGCCGGTCGTGCGGACATTGCGATGAAGCTGATAGATTGCTTCGATTTCTTTGAGACTCCTGAGCCGGGCGTACGTCCCGGCTTCGCCACCTTTGCGCGGTCCGTCATTAATCACCGCCACTCGCGGGTTAAGAGCCTTAAGCAGCACAGGATTGTTGCTGACGTCAAAGCCATGATGGTCGACCTGGTAGACGTCTACGGCTCCGACTAAGTTTTTCGGACAGGCCAGTCGGTTCTCGATGTTCCAGCTCAGATCGCCACCATCGAAGAATTTGAAACGGCCGAAAGTAAGCAGTGTCCCTACGCTATTCACATTGTCAGTTTTGTCTTCAGGGTTTGCTTCGAAAGCTTCGCCGCACGGCCTTATCTGAGGCGTTGCTGACTGCTCGCCGAGCACTGTACCGCCGGCGGCCAGGACTCGCACCTGCAATGGCGGCATATATTTCGGCGAACGCATTTTGATTCGGTCGCCGGGTGTCAAAGTTACCGATTTCCCCTGCGTTGTTTGCTTGTACGCTTCGATCAGTTCCGCCTGCATATCCGCGGCAATCGTCTGCGGCAGTCCGTGGTCGTAGTAATTCTTGACGGGAATTAACTGGGCCAGACGCGCAATGCCGCCGACATGATCTCGATGCCAGTGCGTCGTGAGGTAATGGTCGATCTGTTTTAGGCCCGCTATCTCGAGCGCTACATGCGCGATCCGTCCGGCGTCGCGGTCGCCTGGAAAACCGGAATCGATTAGCAGCGACTCTCCCGCAGGCGTAACGATCAACGTCGCCGCGCCGCCTTCGACGTCGATAAAATAAATGTCGAGAGTGCGCGATGCAGTTTGACCAGGCGCTGGACGAACAATCAGTACTGTGGCCAGCAAGACCAACATTAAAAGCCTATTTAGATTCATCCCGTGCCTCCATCATGATGTCCGGCAAACTTATAGTTTGTCGGGCTTTGCGTAGATCTCTTCCTCGATCAACGCCACTGCCCTGCCAGTGTCGCCGCCGACTCCCGGCTCACGATCAGTCAAGACTGCCTCAACAAAATCTTCTATTAGCGGCGCGTGCCAATTGGCATTGGGAGAGTGAACTTCATAGCGCTCTCCCAACTTACCGATGATGCGTATCTTTCCTTCGTTGAGGATTGAAACGCGAATCGATCCGGCCGAGCCGAATATGTGCAGCGAATCTTTCGGCTCAGCCGCAGCATGGGACACGGAAAGAATTGCGCACGCGCCGCTTTCAAAACGCAGCAACGCCGTGGCTGTGTCTTCAACTTCGCGATCGAATACGACGTTTGCAGTCATCGCTTTAACCTCCGTCACGGGGCCACAGAGATTCATGAAAACTTCCAGCCGGTGGCAGCCGAAGTCAAACATAGGTCCACCGCCGGAAAGGCCCTTCTTCAACAACCATGAGCGCGGATGGCCGGGCTCAGGATTGAACTGTTCGAACGCATTGACCTCCAGGAGTACGGGAGTGCCGATTTCGCCCGATTTGATGATGGCCTTGATACGATCAATGACGGGATAAAAGTGGCGGTAGTACGCAATCCCGAGTTTGACCTTGTTACGGCGACAAGCGGCGATCATCTGATCGCATTCGCGCACATTCATGGCCATTGGTTTTTCGCAGAGCACATGCTTCCCTGCCTCCGCGGCCGCGATGGTTTGCTCGGCATGCAAGTGCACCGGGGTGGCTATGTAAACTGCATTGATCTCTTCGTCGCGCAAAAGCTTCTGCCAATCCAAATACCATCGCTTTGCGCCAAATTGTTTGGCAAACGCCGCCGCGAGTTCCGACTGCGCCCGGTTTACAGCAATCAACTCGCACGCTGCCGAATCACGCAGCGCGGGTGCGACGCGCCTTTGCGCAATGTCACCACAACCAATCAGTCCCCATCCAAGTTGCTTCATTCGTTGTCCCTTTGTTCGAAAATCAGTGGCGCAGAGAACGAGATCCATATCCAAAGTAACATGCGCGGCGAGACCCTTCGAGCAAGTGCGGCAGCCGCGACCAATCTCGGGCGTGCGCGCGGAGATTTTCCGTTGGCGCAAATTCGTCGGTGAATGTAAGATTCATTCGCCAAAAACCGCAACGACTCGTCGAGGACCAATCTGTTGAGCATTTCAATCTTCAGGCAACCAAATGTCACGCACTGCGAGCAGAAAATCTTTACGAACTAAATGCTGCGGTCAAATCGCTAAATAGGAGTGTAGAGCAATAGATGAAACTCGCACAATTTAGAACAAGAGACTCCGACAAGCAAAGACTTGGATTGGCCGTCGGCGAAATGGTTTGCGATATTGCGGAACTCGCACGCGCAGTTAAGGCTGCGGGGTCTGCGCCGGCGCCCTGGCTCCTGGAAGCTAACAGCATTCGAGAGGTCATCAGCCGCGAGGAATCAGCGGCGGAAGAAATCAGCGCGTTGCTTACTAATAATGGTTCACGTCAGGGCCAGGGTGTCGCGACCGCCTACTCAGTCGACGAGATCCACTTCCTCCCGGCAGTTTACCCAAGCAAGATCCTGGCTATCGGTCGTAACTATGTTGACCACGCGATCGAAGGTGGAGCAGCTCCGCCGGCGTCCCCGCTTCTCTTTAACAAACTTCCGAATTCCTTGAGCGCCCACAATGCGCCGATCGTGCTGCCGGAGATAAGCCAGAAAGTTGATTACGAAGCCGAGCTGGCCGTTGTGATTGGGCGCAGGGCCAGGAGAATAAACGAGGCCAATGCGCTCGATTATGATTTTGGCTACACACTCATCAACGACGTAAGCGCACGCGACCTGCAATTCGGCGATGGCAGTGGACACGCGGCAAAGGGTTGGATACGTTCGCGCCCCTGGGCCCTTTCGTGACGACGCGTGACGAGATCGCGGATGTTCAGGCGCTCAAAATAG
>Ga0134121_10001654_pt1 | contig 20678 bp, 15 predicted proteins | sample KB301_FD_96463 | JGI IMG/M metagenome (GOLD analysis project Ga0134121, IMG submission 96463) | Terrestrial soil microbial communities without Nitrogen fertilizer from Kellogg Biological Station, Michigan, USA - KB3-0-1 | ecosystem: Environmental > Terrestrial > Soil > Unclassified ... | reverse complement strand
GAGGCGCGACAGGAACGGCATACAAACTTCTCCTTACGACGTCGCTTTGAGCGCGCTGGTGATGGCGATCGAGCCGCGCTGCCAGCCTTCAGTTTCGACTTTGAGCTGGCGTTGGCCTGCTTTGGTGAGCCGGTAATATTTCGCGCGGCGGTTATTGGCTGACTCGCCCCAGGACGATTTAAGCCAGCCGGCTTCTTCAAGGCGGTGCAGTGCAGGGAAGAGCGAACCCGGTTTGACGTTAAAAGCGTTTTTGGTGATTTGCGAGATGCGATCGGAAACGCCGAGCCCGTGCAGCGGCCCGAGGCTGAGCGACTGGAGCACCAAAAGATCGAGCGTGCCCTGCAAAAGATCGTTCCTCGTCTTCTTCATTCCTTCTCCTACAGACAATCGATACGAGATAGATACCAGCGCTCGTATAGAATGTCAATAGGAGCTACAGATCGCTCCGTGAAAATCCGGTTTTTCAAATCCGCCCGATCTGTGGCTATAATCTCGCACCGAAATGACCCCAAAACCTAAAGCACAACCTGAAATCAGGACCATTACCAGACTCGTTCCACCGAGTGGAAATCTCGTACAAGGCCAATCGGAGTTAGCGATTAATCCGCAACTGGCGCAGGCTGCCGAAGAGTTAATCAAGGCGAGCCGCAATCACTACAGTCCCGCCGAAGGCGTCGGCGAGCTGCGTGAGGCGGTGGCGAAGAAGATCGCGCGCTTCAATAGCATTCAAGTCGATCCGAAAGCGACTCCGCTCGAGTTGTTGATTACGCCGGGCGCGACCGGTGCACTGATCGCGATCGCACACACGCATCTGAAAAACTCCTCGGCACTCGTTTTCGAGCCTTACTATCCGTATCACCGTAAGATTCTGGATGAGCTCGGTGGCCATTCACACGTTCTGCCTCTGCACGGTCCGAATCTCGAGCTTGATGTGGACGAGCTACGCGCGCGCTGTCGTGAGTGGAAGAACCAACCGCAGTTTCCGTTGCGAGCGATAATCGCGTGTAGTCCGGCGAACCCGACGGGCAAGGTGTTCACGAGCGTCGAGCTCGAAGCGATCGCTGCGGTGTGCCAGGAGTTTGATCTGTTGTGCATCGCGGATGAGGTGTACGAGCACTATGTGGTTGGCGAGAACCCACACACGTCGATCGCGACGCTCGAGGGTATGTGGGAACGCACGATCACTGTTAACTCGTTTTCGAAGTCGTGGAATATTTCCGGCTGGCGACTCGGTTATGTGTACGGCGCGTCGAAGCTCGTTGCACCGCTGAACAACGCGAACAACATATTCTATGTCTGTTCGCCGACGCCGCTGCAACTAGCGCTGGCCAGCGTGTTGATGTCGGATCCAAACTATTACAACGCGCTGCGTGACAAGTTTACGAACAAACGGAAGGCTGCAGTCGAGGCGTTGAGCAAAGTGGGTTTCAAGATTTACGACTCCGGCTCGGCGTTCTACATCTGGGCGCGAATTCCGGAAGGCTTCGGCGACGCGATCGATTTCAACGAGATGCTGATCAGCAAAGGTGTTGCAGGCGTGCCGGGCGGCGCGTTCGCGGATAGCAGCGAGCACGACAACTACATGCGACTTTGCATCGCGCGCGAGGAGGATGTCCTTCACGGCGCTCTCGAAAAAATTCAGAACGCAATCCTGTAAATCATGAAAATCCTGTCATCCTGTCTAAAACTACGAGCGAGTTGCGTCCTCCTGATTGCTCTACTAACCTCGTCTACCCTCGCGCAACAACCTAAGCCTCTCCCAGCTCCGGCGCGCTTGCGTCCCTTCATCGGCGAATACGTTCACGAGAATCAAACCGTCATCGTTCTCGAAAACGCGGGCAAGCTCTACGCGCTCATCAAAGGGTCCACACCGCGCGAGCTCTCGACCACTGACATCTCTCGAAATCAACTCAAGCTCGACAGCATCATCTACACACGCAAGCCACTCGGTCCTGAAGAAGGCGCAACGCAACTCAAAGTTACACCGCTTCGTCCGGTGCCCGATTTAATTAAAGAAGCACTCGTTGCGCAGCCACCACAGGAAACAGGCGACTTCCTGCCGACCGCTCTGGTCGAACTAACCAAACTCGATCCGACGATCAAGCTCGACATCCGTTACGCTACGACAAACAATCTCTTCGGCACGGTCTTCTACTCGCAGCCACGCGCCTTCCTGCAACGCGCTCCGGCGGAAGCTCTCGTGCGCGTCAATCGGAGGCTAAAGTCGTCGGGTTATGGATTGCTCGTTCATGACGGTTATCGTCCGTGGTACGTCACGAAGGTATTTTGGGACGCGACGCCGGACGACAAGAAGATCTTTGTTGCAGATCCGTCGAAGGGCTCGCGTCACAATCGCGGGGCCGCGGTCGATCTCTCGCTTTACGATCTGAAAACGGGAAAGCCGATCGAGATGGTCAGCACCTACGACGAAACAACCGATCGTGCTTACCCGAATTATCCCGGCGGAACTTCGCTGCAGCGCTGGCATCGAGATCTCTTACGTGCGGCGATGGAAGCGGAAGGTTTTACAGTGTACGAGGCTGAGTGGTGGCACTTCGATTACAAAGACTGGCAGCGCTACCGCATCGGCAACGAGAGGTTCGAGAAGATTTCTCACGCGGCGGCGCAGCGGCGCAACGGAAGCAAAGAAACTGCAAAGGAACTTGACTGGCGCTGCGCCGTTGCGCCGCTGCGGGAGAAATCTTCTTCAGCGTGCTAGCGGCAAACGATACGCCGCCATCTCTTCGCCGTTTCTAACCAAAAGAACATCACCGACCAGCACCGGGTGATTCCACGTCTTGCCTTGAATCGCCTCCACCTTCGCACGCTCGTTAAATTGATCGGGCGTCGCGCTGACGAGCGCCAGCTCACCTTCTTCCGATAACACTAGCAACAGATCCTGATCGGGCAGCAGCACGAGCTGTCCGTTGCCGTAGCGCCCGCCTTTCCACTTGCGTTCACCGTCTTTCAGATCGATGCAGGCGAGAATGCGACCATCAAATCCGTACGCGTAACCCTTGTGGACCACGAAGTCGTTGAAGTAAGGCTTGAGACCGTTCGAGGTCCAACGCTCCTGTACGGACCAACCGCTTCCGTTGCGCGCGACAGCGATGCGTCTTGTCCCATTTTCCTGACTCGTGATCAGGACGTCGCCCTCAGGCGTGAGCGCGGGTTGCACGATGCTGTTACCGGCCCACGAGTCTGACCAGAGCTGCTTGCCATCAGCAGGCGTCACGCTCGTCGTGCCGGCGCCAGTTACGAGTAACACTTGCTGCACGCCGTCGATGGTGGCGAGATGTGGCGAGCTGTAGCTGCCGCCCGGATTTGGTCCAAGCCAGCGACGACTGCCAGTCGCAGCATCGTACGCGACGAGCTGACCAGAAGCCGCAACGATTACGAGATCGCCGATCACGAGTGGCGAGCTCGAGAAGCCCCAGAACGGAACTTTCGTGCTGGTCTCATTCGCCACGTTCTTCGTCCATAAAACCGAGCCGTTACTCGCATCGAGCGCGTTGAGAATCCCGGTTGCGCCGAACGTGTAGACGCGATTGTTGCTGAGTGTCGGTGTCGCGCGTGGACCGGCGCCGGCGTTCGATTCGAAGAAGCGCGCCGCGTCCTTGTGCGTCCATACGGACTGGCCGGTCGATGCTTTGTAGCAGGCCACAACTTCATTATCGCCGCGCTGTTCCTGCGTGTAGAACAGATCACCGCGGACGGCGAAGGACGACCAGCCTGGTCCAACCGCGTGACGCCACATTTGCACGGGCGGTTTTGCTGTCCAATCAGTATCGAGACGCACCCCGCGAACGACTCCATCGCGTCTTGGACCACGAAAGCCCGGCCACTCAGCCCGAGTCTCAGCCACGGGGACAGGGCTCTTCGAAGCTTCCGGTGATGCAGATGGAGAAGGTGATGCCGTTGGCGTGGCGACTGCTACTGTGGGAGCGACGGCTGGCGTTGGCTCATTCACAGTTTCAGCGAGCAATCGTTCTTCAGAGCTTTTCGACCAGCGCCAGCCAAACTCCGCCTGGTGATCGCCATTGATCCCGTTTTGCCTGACGAACAACCACGCGCCGCAAGCAATCAGAATCGTCGCAATCATCGTCGCGTGTCGAACGCGATCCGGCAGGCTGCGTGTCGCTACCGCCCAGATCACGAAAGCGAGACTCAGAAACGGAATGGCATACGCGAGTAACCACGGCAGCCACATCGAATCATGCCGGAAGACCCACGTCGCACCGAGCGCAACGACGATGAGGCCGAGTCCACCAAAGCGTTCCTTGCGGCTGGCGCGACTGAAGAACGCCCACCAGACGATGAGGGCGATCGTGAAAACGAACGAGACCATCATGCCTCGTCCGAAGCCTTTGATTCCGGGGATGAGGGCTTTGATACCGAACCGCGCCAGCCATTGGAGTGCGACGGCCGCAACGCCCGGCCAGACTCGCAGGGGATTTGCAGAAGTCATGCGCCTCTATACTTCCAGCGCCTGGCTTTAGTTCCGTCTATTCGTACTGCACGCTGAGCATGGAGATTGAGCCGCCGTCGACGCCTTCGACTGGAAAACTGATCGCGTCGTTCTCGCGCGTTGTGCCGAGCACGTAGAGAAGCGGTAAGTAGTGATCCGGCGTTGGGATCGACAGCAGGGCGTCGCGACCGAGTGTCTCGTAATTGATCAGGGGTTCGAAGGTTCTGCTCTGCATCAACTCGCGCGCGGTCGATTCAAACCGCACGGCCCAGTCGAATGGTTCCTGCATGTGTCGACCCCACGCATAGGTGTGGAGGTTATGAACGAGGTTGCCGCTGCCGCAGATCAGGATTCCTTCATCACGCAGCGGTGCGAGGCGTCTGCCTAACTCGAAATGAAATGCCGGCGGCTGTGTTTCGTCGATGCTTAACTGAACAACCGGCACGTCAGCGTTGGGAAACACGTGACACAGCACGGACCACGTGCCGTGATCGAGGCCCCATTCGTGATCTAAACCAACGTCGATTGGCTTCAGTAAATCACGAACCTGTTCGGCGAGCTCAGGATCGCCGGGTGCGGGATACTGAACCTGAAACAGCTCGCGCGGAAAACCGCCGAAGTCGTGAATCGTTCGCGGCGTTGTCATCGCTGTGACGAGGGTCGCGGGCAAGTACCAGTGAGCGGAGACGCAGAGAATGGCGCGCGGCTTTGGAATCGTTTTGCCGATGGTTGACCACGCTTCGGTCCAATCGTTTTTCGCCAGCGCGTTCATCGGGTTGCCGTGTCCGAAAAAGATTGCCGGCATTGTCATGTCATTAGCCACGGATAACACAAATCGAAAACGGATTACAGATTACGCGCGCCGAAGGTGTCACCCTGCCTGATATCGCCGGTCTCATATCCTCTCTTGAACCACCGCAACCGCTGCTCTGATGTTCCGTGCGTGAACGAATCGGGCACGACGTAACCTGCCGTTCGTCGCTGGATCTGATCGTCGCCAACCGCACTCGCCGCACGTAACGCCTCTTCAACGTCACCGGACTCGAGCAGTCCCTGGTTCTGCACGTAGCGCGCAAACACACCCGCAAAGAAATCAGCCTGCAACTCCAACCGCACCGACAACTCATTCGCCCTGACTTCGTCCACCCGCCCCTCCATTGCCTCGACGCGCTCGGAAATTCCTAAAAGCTTCTGCACGTGATGACCAACCTCATGCGCGACGACATACGCCTGCGCGAAATCTCCCGGGGCGTTGAACTCGCGTCGCAGTTGTTCATAAAACGAGAGATCGATGTAAACCTTTTCATCACCCGGACAATAGAATGGACCAACAGCAGCGCCCCTCATGCCACACGCAGACTGCACCTGGTCCGTGAAGAGCACGAGCGTCGGTTCGCGATACTGCCGCCCGTTCTGTCGAAACACGTCGGTCCAAACATCTTCCGACTTCGCCAGAACCACCGCGACAAATTGTTTCAGCTCGTCTTCTTGCGGATTGGTGGGACGCGACGTCTGCGCGCCCGGTTGTTGCTGATCGGAAGGCAGTTGCTCGAACAACTGCTGCGGATTCACGCCGAAAAGCAGCGCGAGGATCATTATGACGATCGTTCCCAGTCCACCGCCGACCGCAACTCTGCCGACGGACATGCCGCGTCGATCCTCAATATTCGTGCTTTGTCGTTCGCCTCGCCAACGCATAGTTTTGCTCCTCCAGGTTATGGAGTGCATTGTCGGCGAGAACAGCGCGAGCTTTGTGTCGTGAGATCGATTCTTTGGTTATTTTTTTATCACGCCACCCGGTTAGGCTGAACCAGTTTCTCCAACTTCGCAAAGCGCGCGAGCATGCCTTCGTAGAGACGATCGGTCTTCTCGTGCAGGTGCGCGACCTCGAGCTCCGCTTTCACGTTCACCTCATATTCGATATCCGCTCGCACGCGATCTTTCTCAGCCTGGCGGTTCTGACTGACGAGCACGAAGCACGACAGGAAGATCGCTTCGAGTGAAACGATCATCGTGAGCAGGCCAAACGGGTACGGATCGAATGCCGGAATGCCGAGATGAAGCGTGTTGAGCGAGATCCAGACGACGAACCACGCGGCATTGATGAGCAGAAACGGCATGCTGCCGCTGAACCACGCGATCCAGTCAGCAATGCGTTGCAGCGGCGTGCTGTGCTCCTCCATCTCTTCGTTGACGTTGCGCGAGACGCGCGTGCGCAGCAGTTCGTCAGCCTTGCGCGTCATCGCGCTCATCGCCGCGAGCATGTTGAGCGCGGCGTCAGGTCGTTTCTCAAAGAGCAGCAACAGATCGTCGCGATCGAGCATGAGCAGCTCGGTATCAGCCAGCGCCACGGCAGTCGCGGTTCTTGGACCACTATCGAGCAGCGAAAGCTCGCCGAAGAGATCGCCTGCTTCGGAGATAGTGAGCACGATCTTCTGGCCCACCGTGTCTTTAATGAATAGCTCGACGGAACCGGAACGAACAATGAATAACGATTCGCCGGGGTCGCCGGTGTGAAAAAGCGTGTCTCCCGTGTTTAGGCTTATCGAATCGACGACGTTTGCGAGCGCCTGTCGATCCTCTTCTTTTAGCAGCGCAAAAAATTCAATGCCGGCCAACAATTCGACGTCGCATCCCATAATTTCACTCCCTCGAAAACGTGGGGTTGAATAACGAGCGGATGATACCTGAAAACGGACCAGCAATCCGGTTAAATCGCGGGAAACCCGGCGCGAGAGGGGATTTCATGGCGGGCCAGTGGGGAGTACAGTGGCGCCAATAGTGTAGAATCCTCGGCCGTTCCACCATAGTCCGGTTGAGGAGTGATTGATGAGGGTTGCTTCGCTTTCTGTTTTGCTTCTTCTAATTGGATCCACGGCTGTGGCGCAGGCTCAGCTCACCGTTACGGCGGTCAATAAACTCAAGACTGGCCGTCAGAGTGAGACGATTGAGTTGGCGGCGGAGAAGCTGGCGCCGCTCGGGGAAAAGGATTTGATGAAAATCCATGTGCGTGATGGTGCGGGGAAGGAAGTGTTGGCCCAGGCGGTCGATACGGATTATGACGACTATCACAAACCGGACATGCTGATCTTCCAGGCTGACTTCGGCCCGAGCGAGACGAAGACGTTCACTCTGGCTGCCGGCGCCACGCGTGAGTACTCGAAAGAAGACTTTCGCGCTTACGGTCGCTTCGTGCGCGAACGTTTTGACGACTTCGCGTGGGAGAACGATCGCATCGCCCACCGCACTTACGGAAAGGCACTGATCACTTGGAAAGGCGAACCACTCACCAGCAGCGCGATCGACATCTGGTCCAAGCGCACATCGAAGTTAGTCATCAACGACTGGTATATGGTCGACAACTATCACGCCGATCACGGTGAAGGCGTCGACGCGTATTCTGCTGGTCCAACACGCGGCTGCGGAGGCAGTGGCATCTGGTCCAACGGCCAGCTCTACATTCCCACAAACTTTGTCGACTCGCGGGTGCTGGCCAACGGGCCGATCCGCGTGATGTTTGAATTGGTTTACGAGCCGTTCGATGTGAATGGCGTTAAGGTGTCGCAGGTGTTGCGCGTGTCGTTGGATGCGGGCAGCCAGTTGGATCGATTTCGAGTCTCGTCTCAGGGAGGCGAGTCGCTCGCGCTCGCGGTCGGTTTGAAGAAGGTCAAAGAGGAACAGAAAGATTTCAATCAGGCACGCGGCTGGTTAACAATCTGGGAGCCGGTGGAAAAGAACCTCGGCATGCAGGGATTGGCGGTCGTCGCCGATCCGAGCACAGTCGACAAGCTCGCCGAAGACAAACTGAATCACCTGGTCGTCTTAAAACCCGGCGCCACCACGTACTGGGCCGGCTTCGCGTGGGACCGCGCGGGCCAGATCACATCAGCGGAGAGTTGGAAAGCGTACGTCGATCAGTTTGCGGAAAGGTTGCGCTCGCCAATCGACATAAGCATTAAATAGCCACAAAAAGCACAAAAAAATCTTTTCTGCGATAAGGCGCTCAACCAAGCAGCTTTTTGTGCCTTTTTGTGGCAAAGATCATTTTCCGGAGTCCATGTGCCAGCCAACGTTGACGAGCGAGTCGCCACGCCTCACAAACATCTCCGTGGCGCGACCGCTTGCAGTCGAACGTTGCCCGTTAACTTCAGTCTCGTACGCGTACGTCGTGTAAATAATGACTGTGTTGCCGTAGACCTGAATCTCCGTCTTCGGAAACTCGAGCTTTACGAGTTTCCCACCACTCTCAGCGAATCTCTTTGCGCCCGCGAGGACTGCCGCGCGATCGGACCAGCCTTCCTGCCCGTTATCGATCGCAATCGTCTCTTCCGGAATCAGCCGCTCCAGTGCCGCGCGATCGTTGCTGAACCACGCCTTCCAAACTGCTTCACGCGCGGCGAGTATGCGTTCGCGGACCTGCGGCGTCAGATTCATCGGCCGCGACATCTGCTCCGCACGCCACTCGGGATCGATAACAGTATGCGATGCGACCTGAATCCAATTGCCTTTGCGCTTGGCGTAAACATCCATGATGCGAAAGCGTCGCAAGGTGATCGTCGTGTTGCCGTCTTTTCGCTGAAACTCACCAAAGAAGTTCGCGACCGCGAGCTCGGCGCTGTAGAACTGCGCGTCGAAGTCGAAGACTTTGTACGTCGTGCCGGCGGGAAAGTAAGGACCCGGCTTCGGTTTATTCGCAGGCCTGGGCCATTCGATACCGTTCGCGCGCATGTAGTCGTCTATGCCTTTGATCGGCGTGCGAGAACCTTCTAAAAACCCGCGCCAGTCTTCCGAGTGCGTCGCGAAGATCTTGTCTTCGTCGCCATCGATGAACGCCTGAAAAATACTCTCGATATGCGCGCGAATCGCCGCCGCATCAGCCGCTCGATCGTCTGAAGAAGCTTTAGCCACAAAAAAGCACAAAAAACACGAAATAAGAATTGAACTCAAAATCCGATTCATCTCGAACTCCTTTGCGGTCATTTGTGTTCCTTATGTGCCTTTTTGTGGCCGCTTTCAACAACAAATACGCGAGCGGCGTCTCCGCTGACGTGAACGGTATTGCGGCCCACACTGGTCCAGCGATACTGTGGCCGCATGGTACGCCCGCGCCTGCGCCCCTGGATGATTGTGTCAGCCGCCTGGATTGTGCCCGCCGTCTTCGCCGTCATCAATCGCATCGCACAGGCGCGCTTGCAACGCTGGGAACCGGCGACGCTGCGCGAGCTACTATTCGAGTTCGGCGACTGGTTTCTCTACGCGTTTCTCACGCCGTTCGTCTTCATGATCTCGAAAAAGTGGCCGTTGACACGCCCGCATCTCGTCCGGCGCGCCGTGCTGCACTTCTTCTTTTCGTTACTGTTCTGCGTGGCCTGGGCCACCTGCGGTCAAGTGTTGCGACTGATTCTGATCAGAATTTTTGCGCCGGAGCTTCACCAGTCATGGTTCAGATTCGGTGTCGAGTGGCTGGGCTGGATCTTCACGACCCTCCCATTCGGCGTTGCAGTGTATCTCTGCGTCGTCGGCATCGAGCACGCGACGCGTTACTTCATCGACGCACGCGAACGTGAGGTGCAGGTCGCACGGCTCTCCGAACAACTTTCCAGCGCACGCTTCGCTGCACTTCAGGCACAACTCAATCCTCATTTCCTCTTCAACACACTCAACACGATCACAGTGCTTGTTCGTGACAATGATCGACAAGGCGCCGTCAGCATCATCGAACACCTCAGCGAGCTGCTGCGACGCACGTTGAGTCGTCACCAGGCAAACGTAGTCACGCTCGGTGAAGAGCTCGATCTCGTTCGCCAGTATGTAGCGATCGAGCAGGCTCGCTTTTCGGATCGTTTGCGGCCCGAGTTTAGGATTCCCGAGTCGCTGATGTCCGCGGCTATTCCGAGTTTCGCGCTGCAACACTTAGTCGAGAACGCGATCCGTCACGGTATCGCAAAACACACAGACGCGGGCCTCCTGCTGGTCACCGCAACGCGATCGGGAAACGATTTAGAGATTTCCGTCATAGATGATGGAGCGGGTATCGATCCCGCAGCGCCCGTGCCGCCCGGTCATGGCATCGACAACACGCGCGAGCGACTGCGCGCGCTTTATGGTGAACGCGCATCACTCGAGATCACTCGACGTCCCGAAGGCGGTACAATCGCGGTACTAAAACTGCCGTATCGCGAGCTGCGTCCAGATGAAGCTAGCTAAGTGGAAAGCGCTGATCGCTGACGACGAGCCAGTGGCGCGCCGCGGCGTGCGGCAACTGCTGTCGAGCTTTCCCGAGTTTGTTGTCGCTGGCGAGTGTCGTAACGGCGCCGAGGTGCTGGCCGCTTTGAACACGTCTGCGCCGGACGTGATCTTTCTCGACATTCAGATGCCGGGCATCGATGGCTTTGAAGTGATCAAGCAACGAACGGTCGAGCGCATGCCGGCGGTAGTTTTTCTGACGGCGTTCGATCAGTTTGCCATCAAGGCTTTCGAGACGGAAGCGCTTGATTATCTCGTGAAGCCTGTGAGCGAAGCGCGCTTTGCGACGACGATGAAGCGGCTCGTGAAGCGTTTGCAGTCCGCCACCCGTGAAGAGACGATCGTCGTCACCACTACACGCGGCGCGACGGTGCTGCACCTGAACGAGATCGATTGGATCGAAGCAGCGGGGAACTACTCGCAATTATGGGTTGGGACGCGGAGTTATTTTCTGCGCGAGTCGCTGCAACTGCTCGAGAAGCGTGTGCAAAAGAATGGTTTCGTTCGTGCGCACCGCCGCGCGCTCGTTCGTCTCGATGGCGTGCGAGAGCTGACGCGCACGCGTGCCGGTGCGACTGTTGCGGTGCTCGAGAGTGGTGTGCGAGTGCCGATTTCACGACGCCGCAGCGCTTCATTTAATGCAGCATTTCGGACGCGAACAGGATTTTCTTGTCAATTTCCTGATCCTGTAATTTAATTAGCGCGCCGTTCGTTCTCTTCACCTTTCTACTAGAGGTTTGGTCATGCCTGTTTCTTCTCGCGCTCTCGTCGAGCTAGTGTTGCTTGGTCCAACCAGCGATCGCCGGCAATTACAAGACTCCCCAGTGCTGGGCGACGTCTGGATCGCCTACGCGATGAAGCCATACGAAGCGATCGATCTATTGATCACGCCACACAAAACGCGCCCCGCCGGTCCGGTGGCGGTTCTGATATCCCGACGCATCGACGAGTTGAAGTTAAAACGAGAGACCGGCAAAGAATCTCAGATCGCTTACCTTCAGGGCCTCGTCGCGGCGCGGCTCTTTTTTGAGGAACTATGTCGCGTCGTTGTCCCGATGACGCAGTGGTGGAATGACCGCAACGTCCAGGAAGGCCTGAAAGAATTTCTTCAGGGCCCTCGCCTGAAGAAGAGACTTTCGGCGGTGATTCGCTGGGTTAAAACAAAGAGTGAAGATGCGCAGACAGAAGCGGCCGAGGAGTTTGCGGAGTTCTCTTCGCTGGATCGGTACGTATGCCTCGCGGGAGTTATTTTGTGGGCCGGAGCTGAGGAGAGAAAGAAAAAGCGGCCATCACTCGGCACCGCCGAAGCTCTGAAAAAACTCACGCAACCTGATCCAATTGTGAAAGTTCTGGGCGAGGTGTTTAGACCGCTTCTCGCGGTTGGCAATTCCGAACCGCAGGTCTGGCAAGTCTCTCTGAATCGAAAAGCGATGCTCGCCCTCGATCGATCTGTTCCGTCAGTCAAAGGCGATGCGGCACGCACACTCTTCAATGTGAAATGCGACAAAATCCGTTGGGCCGTGCTCGACTCCGGCATCGACGGCAATCATCCGGTCTTCAACGATCGCGAGGGCAACAGCCGCATCATCAAAGCTTTCGACTTCAGCAACATTCGGCAGATTGTCAGCCTCGACAACCTCGACACTGACACGCCGGAATTCAAGGCCCAACTCAAAGAATTACTGAAAGGCCGCGAGAAGACGCTTTCTGCGAAAGAAGCCACCGAGGATCTGAAGAAGCTCGCCGAAGACGCCGAAAACGATCGTCCGATTCACTGGGAGTTGGTCGAGAAGTTCATCACGATCGATCCGAAAGACACAAAGAATCCTCCCAAGAGCGGACATGGCACACACGTCGCCGGCATCATCGGCGCCTACGCAGCACGAGACACACCGGATGGACCAGCGAGTCCTAATTACTACGACGGCATGTGTCCTGACATTAAATTTTACGATTTCCGCGTACTCGCAAAATCGCTTCAAGACACGGAGTTCGCGATCATCGCAGCGCTCCAGTACCTGCGTTACTTGAACGAACGTCACACTTACCTGAGCATTCACGGCGCGAACCTCAGTCTTTCGATTCCGCATGACGTTCGCAACTTCGCCTGTGGCCGCACTCCGATCTGCAACGAATGTGAGCGACTGGTCGAGAGTGGTGTGGTGGTAGTGGCAGCCGCAGGCAATCTCGGCTACCAGCGGTTCGAGACCAAAGAGGGTGGTTCGTACGAAGGCTACACCGCTTTTAGCGTCACTGATCCCGGCAATGCAGACGGCGTGATCACAGTCGGCGCGACTCACCGCTATCGCCCGCACACCTACGGCGTGAGTTTCTTTTCGAGTCGTGGTCCAACCGGCGATGGACGACTGAAGCCTGACCTCGTCGCTCCCGGTGAGCGCATTGAATCATGCCTGCCCGAAGGCTCGTGGGGTGAGCTCGACGGCACGAGCATGGCGGCGCCGCACGTGAGTGGCGCAGCAGCGATGTTGATGGCACGCTATGACGAGCTGATCGGTGAGCCGCGCCGGATCAAACAAATTCTCTGCGAAAGTGCGACCGATCTTGCTCGCGAGCGCAGTTTCCAGGGACACGGCATGCTTGACGTACTTCGCGCATTTCAAAGTATCTAATAATTCGGAGGAGAAACTTTCATGTTTTTCACACTCGACGTGCGGCGCGCCCGCAAAGGCGACTGTCTTATTCTGCACTACGGTTCACCAGAGGATCCCGGTCTCGCTTTGATCGATGGTGGACCACCAAGTGTTTACCAACCCCACCTCAAGCCGCGTCTTGCAGAGATCAGGAAAATACGCGGCCTCGATCCCGATGCGCCGCTTCCGGTCGATATGCTGATGGTCAGTCACATCGACGACGATCACATTTGCGGCGTGCTCGAGTTAACGAAGGAATTGGTTGAAGCAAAGCAGTCGCAGGAACCGCTTCCGCTCAAGATCAAAGGCGTCTGGCACAACACATTCGACGACATCATCGGCAACAATCCAAAAGAGTTGATGGCGTCGGTCACCTCTTCGTTTGGTGCTGCGTCGCTTTCCGGTGACGTGGATGTAGAGGGTCTCAATCCCGATGCTGCAAAAGTGCTTGCGAGTGTGGACCAGGGATTCCGGCTGCGCGACGATTCAAAGGTACTGGGTTTGCGCATTAACCCGCAGCTCAAAGGTCAACTTGTCCTCGCGAAAGCAAAGGCGAAGAAAGTCGATATGGGTAAGGGACTGAGTCTGACTGTTGTTGGACCGATGAACGATGAAGTCAAAGCGCTGCAGAAAGCGCACGACGACTTTCTCAAAAAGAAAAAGACGAAGAAGGGGGAGGCGTCGTTGGCCGCATTTACTGATACGTCTGTTCCGAATCTGTCGAGTCTTGTCGTTTTGGCTGAGGTTGGCAAGAAGCGAATCCTGTTTACCGGCGACGCGCGCGGCGACAAGGTCCTCGAAGGACTCGAGCTCGTTGGTCTGTTAAAGAAGGACGGCAAGAGCAAGATTAAAGTCGATGTCCTGAAGTGCCCGCACCACGGCAGTGATCGCAACATCGATCCGATTTTCTTCCGCCGCATTCCGGCGGACCATTACATATTTTCCGGGAACGGCCAGCACGGCAATCCCGAACGCGCCACGTTGCAGATGTTGTTGGATGAGCGCGGTGATGAAGAGTTTACGATTCATCTGACCTACCCGATCCCGGATATCGACGTCGAGCGCAAGGCGGAAGCCAAAAAGCACGGCAAATCGTTTTCACCAAAGAAAGAAGGCCTCGTCGCCTTTTTCGCCGAAAACCCAAAATTCGCCAAAAAGGTCTCAATCGTCGACGAAAAGAAACCCCACCTGATCAACTTGTTGGACAAGATGTAGATCGCCTCGTCATGCACAGAACCGAGCGCGGTAGCGCCGGGTCAACCCCATCAACTATCGCGATGGAGGAATTTGACCCGGCGCTACCGCGCTCGGTTCTGTGCATGTCAAGGCGCTCGCTTCACAATTCCTTAACAAGTTTTTACCTGCACTTAACACAACCTTTTGCGGGGGCGCTTAGGATTCTCCCCGGATAATGGCAAAATGGGTGTGCCCGATAATTCTAAGGAAATGGAAATCGAATGAAGTCCCTCCCTAGCCTGTCTTGTCGTCTGGGAATTTTACTGGTGATCAGCGCTGTGCTCGCTGGTTGTGTGAATAAGGCGCAGCCCAGTTTTGACCGCCCGCCCGCGCCGGTCGTCGTTAGTACCGCCGTGTCGCAGGACGTGTCGAACTACATGGATGCGCTCGGCAAGATCGTCGCTCGTGAAACAGTGGCGATTCAGCCACAGGTCTCCGGCCGTATTGAAAGAATTCATTTCGCTGACGGCGCAAACGTTCGCAAGGGTGAACTGCTGTTCACGATCGATCCGCGGCCGTTCGACGCAAACCTGAAACAGGCGCAGGCCAATCTTGCGAAAGACACCGCCGCCAAGAAACAGGCAGAAGCAAACCTGGCGCGCGAGATCGCACGTGAGAACTGGGGCCGCGCCCAAGTCGATCGTTATCGAACACTCGTTGAGCAGGGCGTCGTCGCGCGCGAGCAGTACGAACAGCTCCGCACCGACTACGACACACTGAAAGCCAACTCCGAAGCGGCGCGAGCCGCAGTGCGCAGCGCGGATGAAACGATCAAAGTAGACCAGGCCGCGATCGACACAGCGAAAGTCCAACTCAGTTACTGCTACATCCACTCGCCAATCGACGGTCGCGCCGGACAGCGACTCGTAGACCTTGGCAACGTCGTGAATCCCGGCGGTGGAATTTCAGACTCGAACTCCGGAGTTCCAAGTAATGCTCTGCTCGTCATCGAGCGACTCGATCCGATCTACGCAGATTTCACGATCTCGCAAAATAATCTTTCCGCGGTGCAGGAACAGATGCGCGCCGGCAATCTCAGGGCTGAAGTACGGCTGCCGGATTCACCTGACGACGGCGTGTTTGGACAACTGACATTCGTCGACAACTCAGTGCAGACCGAGACCGGCCAGGTAACACTGCGCGCCACGCTTCCGAATCCCGGACATCGCTTCTGGCCCGGACGCTTCGTCAATGTTCGACTGATGCTGGGAACAATCGCGGGCGCAGTGCTCGTGCCTGCAAACGCGCCGCAAATGTCAGCCGCAGGCTCGTACGTTTACGTCGTCAAGCCTGACTCGACTGCCGAGCAGCGCACAGTTACGTTGGGCCAGCGACAAGGCGATCTGGTCGTGGTCCAAAACGGCGTCGCCGCGGGGGAGAAGGTCGTTATCAACGGACAACTCGGCGTCACGCCCGGCGGTAAAGTCGTAATCCAGCAACCCCCGGCCAATCCGGCCACAGCCGAAGCGAGTGGATCGAAATGAATCTCTCTGAACCATTCATCCGGCGGCCAGTGATGACCGCGGTCTTAACGCTTTCCGTGATCCTCTTCGGGGTAATGGCTTACTTCGAGCTCCCCGTGAACGATCTGCCGGCAGTCGATTATCCCGTGATCCAGGTGACCGTCGGCTATCCCGGCGCCAGCCCTGACACGATCGCAAACAATATCGCGACACCACTCGAGCGCCAGTTCATGCAGATCAACGGACTGGAAGTCGTGACCTCGTCGAGCAAACAAGGTGTGGCCACGTTCACGCTTCAGTTTAATCTCGACAAGAACATCGACGCTGCCGCGACTGACGTTCAGACCGCTATCTCGCAAGCAACGGGCAGCCTGCCGGCGGACCTGCCGTCGCCGCCAACATATTCGAAGTCGAACCCGAACGATCAGCCGATCATGTACATCGCGATGACCAGCAATTCGGTCACGCCGGGTCAACTCTACGACTACGCGAGCACGCAGGTGGGCCAGCGGCTCAGCATTCTGCCCGGCGTGTCGCAGGTGAACGTTTACGGCACGAAATCGGCGATTCGCATCAAGGCCGATCCGTCTGCGCTGTGGGCGCGCGGGATCTCGATCGACGATCTGAACAACGCGATCAAGCAGGGAACCAGCTACACGGGCGCGGGCCAGCTCGATAGTTCCTCGCGTACCGCAGTCCTGCGGCCACAGGGTCAACTCGAAACCGCCGAACAGTATGGAAATCTGATCGTCGGTGGCACGAACAACGCGCCGATCTATTTGCGCGACGTTGCGAGCGTGAAAGACTCGGTCCAGGACGAGCGCGTTAACATGCGCTTCTGGGTGCGTGGTCGCGAAGTGCCGTCGGCGACCGTCATCGTTGCGGTGAATCGTCGCGCCGGCGCGAATGCCGTCGAGGTGTCGAAATCTATTTACCAGGTCCTGCCGATGATCGGGCAGGAGCTGCCGGGATCGATCAACATCCTGCCGATCTATGATCGTTCCGCCAGCATCGTTCATTCCGTCGCCGACGTTCAAGCCACACTCGTCATCGCCTTCGTGCTCGTCGTAATCGTGATCTTCGCGTTTCTCGGCCGGGTGACTGACACGCTCATTCCCGTCGTCGCGCTGCCGCTCTCGCTGCTGATCACGTTCATCGCGATGCATGGTCTTGGCTACAGCCTCGACAATCTTTCGCTAATGGCGCTGACGCTTGCGATCGGGTTCCTGGTTGACGACGCGATCGTGTTTCTCGAAAACACGGTGCGTCGCATGGAACGCGGTGAGCCGCCGTTTGAAGCGGCCATCAACAGCGCGAAAGAGATCAGCTTCACGATCATGTCGATGACGATCTCGCTCGCGGCGGTGTTCATTCCGCTTGTGTTCATGACCGGACTCGTGGGCCGCATCTTCCGCGAGTTTGCGATCACGATCGTCATCGCGATTCTCGCCTCCGGCCTGGTTTCACTAACGCTCACGCCGTTGATGTGCGCGCGCTTGCTGAAAGAGCGCGGCCACGGCTTGCGACAGACGTGGATGGAACGCGTTATCGGCGGCATCGAGAAACGAATTTTGGCTTTGTATGGTGGATCGTTGTGGTGGTTCCTGCGTCATCGCTGGATCTCACCCGTGATCTGGGCGATCTGTCTGGCGGGTACGATCTGGCTGTTTATGCTCGTGCCGAAGACGTTTCTGCCGCCGGGAGACAGTGGCGTGATCTTCGGCGCCTTCATCGCGCAGGAAGGCTCTTCGCCGCAGCAGATGCGCGCGTACCAGGATCAGGTCGACCGGATGCTGCATAACGATCCGAACGTCGTAACCGACTTCACGATGACGGGCGCCACTGGTTTCCTCGCTGCAAATCAGGGCATCACGTTTACGTTCATCGGAGCGCCCGACAATCGCAAACCGATCGCCCTCGTGACTGCCGAGATGATGGGCAAGCTCAACACGATTCCCGGTGTCATGACGTTTCTACGGCCGTTTCCGGTGCTCGAGATCAGCACAGGTGTCACCAATCAGACGCAGGGCCAGTATTCGTTCGCCGTGTCGGGCGTGAACCCGAGCCAGGTTTACCAGACGGGCCAGGAGCTCATGGGCAAGTTGATGAAGTATCCGGGCTTTCTGAGTGTTTCTTCGGATTACTATCACAACACGCCCAACCTGAACATCGACATTCGTCGCGATCAGGCGAAGACTTACGGCGTGTCGGAAGCACGTATCCTGACGTTGCTGCGCAATGCTTATTCGCAGAACTACACGTACCTGATCAAGAAGCCTGAAGATCAGTACCAGGTGATTCTCGAGATGGAAGACTCCGTGCGCGAGAAGCCAGAAGATCTGTCGCTGCTTTACATCAAGTCAGACGATGGTAAACGACTGGTGCCGCTGAATGAGCTCGTGACGTGGAAGCAGACGCTTGGTCCACAAGTCGTGAATCACCTCAACCAGTTTACGAGCATGACGCTTTCGTTCAACCTGAAGCCGGGCGTCGCCCTCGGTGATGCGACGAACTTCATCACGAAGACAGCGGCCGAGACGGTGCCGTCAGGCGTGCGCGGTGAGTTGCAAGGCGAGGCGCTCACGTTCAGTCGCACGGTGACGAGCTTGACGGTGCTGATGGCGCTCGCAGTGTTTGTGATGTACGTGATACTCGCGATCCTTTACGAGAGTTACGTGCACCCGCTGACGGTGCTCTCAACGTTGCCGACCGCGCTCGTCGGTGGCTTGTTGACGTTGCTCGTTTTTGGACAGGAGGCGTCGCTCTACGCGTTCGTCGGAATGTTTATGTTGATGGGCATCGTGAAGAAGAACGGCATCATGATCGTCGACTTCGCGCGCCATCGCGTTGAAGCGGGCGAGCCGGCGGACAAGGCGATTCACGATGCGAGCATGGATCGTTTCCGGCCGATTCTGATGACGACGCTGGCCGCGGTGTTCGGTGCGATACCCATTGCGCTCGGTTACGGAGCGGATGGTTCTTCGCGACGGCCGCTCGGGTTGGTGGTGGTCGGCGGGCTCGTGGTCTCACAGTTCATCACGCTGTACATCACGCCGGTGATTTATCTTTACCTCGAGCAGTTCCAGGAAAGGGTTCTGGACCGCACTTCATTCTTCCGGTCAAGGAGATCTCAGAAGCAACCCGCGGTTGTTGAGTCGTAAGAAGAATTACTCACGCAGCGGCGCAACGGCGCAACGTTTAGATCTCCGGCACTGGGGTCTGAACGTTGCGCCGTTGCGCCGCTGCGTGGGTAAAATACTGAACCATGCAAAACGAACTGGAACTGAACACCACCGGAACCGCAACACTCATAGTTGGCCCACAGGATCTTGCGAGCTCGATTTCAGGTGAGACAGGGGATTCGTTCCCGCCGGTACTTGCGACTGCGAGAATGGTCGCGTTGATGGAGATTGCCGCTTCGCGCGTCCTGGCGCCTTTGTGTGGTCCAGGAGAGTTGTCAGTCGGCGTCACTGTCGATATAAATCATACCGCACCGACACCGCTCGGCGCGGAAGCTACTGCGACCGCGCGTTACGCTGGTCGTGAAGGCAAGCTTTTTTTGTTTGAAGTTAGTTGCGCCGATAAAGGCGGTGAAGTTGGTCGAGGATGGCACAAGCGGGCGATTGTTTCGAGTGAACGGCTACAAAGCGGCGCTGCAAAACGCGCTGGTTGAGGTGCGGCCATGTCAATTGCCAGACGACGACGGATGGACCATGACGTATTCGAGCAGGAATTTGCGATTGAGAGTCTGAAGAGTGAACGGCTGCGCGTCACGATCCTGATGGGCGCGATTGTCAGCTCAGTCGCACTCCTGCTGTTGATGACGCTGCTCTTCTTCGAGCAATTCAACGTCACCTTTCGCGGTAACGCCCGGAGCTTCCTCTTTGCCGCCATCGTGCTCTTCGGCGTAAACATTTCGTACCTGATGGTTGAGCGGATCATTCTCGGCCGTCTGATCAAAAAGCAGATGAAGGGTTTTCCCGCGCTGAAGTACCTGAGCGCGTTTGTCGAAACGAGTATCCCGACCGCGGGAATCATCATCGGCTCGTATTTTCTTGGACCACTCTACACGTTGTTCACACCCGCTGCGTTTATCTACCCGTTGTTCATTTCGTTGTCGGCGCTGCGTCTGAATGTGAAGCTGTGCATTTTCACGGGCGCAGTGGCGGGATTGGAATATTCACTACTGGCGTTCTACTTCATCAGACAAGCCGCGGGCACGCCCGTCGATCCGGTTCTTACGGCTCTTCCACAGCATGTGTTCAAGGGGTTTCTTTTGTTCGTGATGGGCGTCGTTACCGGGCTCGTCACGGTCCAGATTCGTAAACGCATTCGGAGCGCTTTTACCGTGGTCGAGGAGCGCAACCGGATCTCGCGCACGTTTGGTGAGTATGTCTCACCGGAAGTGATGAGCAAGCTGCTCGACCTGAAGCCGGATCTCAGGAGTGAGAGCAAGAATGTCTGTGTAATGTTTCTCGACATTCGCAACTTCACGGGTTTTGCGGAGAAGAGAAGTCCGGAAGAGGTGGTCCAGTATCTCGAGTCGTTGTTTGAATTCATGATCGAGATCGTGAACCGGCATCATGGGATCATCAACAAGTTTCTGGGTGATGG
>Ga0134121_10001653_pt1 | contig 20690 bp, 17 predicted proteins | sample KB301_FD_96463 | JGI IMG/M metagenome (GOLD analysis project Ga0134121, IMG submission 96463) | Terrestrial soil microbial communities without Nitrogen fertilizer from Kellogg Biological Station, Michigan, USA - KB3-0-1 | ecosystem: Environmental > Terrestrial > Soil > Unclassified ... | reverse complement strand
TGTATGCCCCGGTAAAGCTCGGGTTGGTGAGCGTTGAATATCCGAGAGCGGTGTTGTCGCTGCCGGTCGCCGAGACGCCGCTGAAAACGCCGATGAACGTATCCTGATTGATATTTGTTGCCGTTGCCGAGCCCGCCCATCCGCCGAAGAAGGCGTTGGCTCCGCCGGTCGTTACGAGCGCGCCCGCGTTATAACCGAAAAAATCATTCGGATTCCCGCCTCCGGTCGTGAGCGCCTTGCCCGCCTGATAGCCGACAAGTGTCGACTGAAGCGCGGAAGTCACTGCGGCGCCCGCGGCATTTCCAAAAACAGTATTCGTTGCGATGCCTGAGGCTCCTTTGCCCGCCGTGATGCCGTTGATCGCGGTATCGACGCTGAACGTCTGCGCCGCAGCCCAAGTATTCGGATTGGAAAGATTGAGGCCGAGCGTATACGGACCGGTGCCGCTCCGCGTAAGCGTGGCGTCTGTGGTGTTCGTCACATACGGCGCAGTGGATGATCCCGTACCGCCGTTTGCAACAGGCAAGATTCCGCTCACATCGGTCGTAAGCGCTATTGCTCCCCATGATGGGTTCCCTGCTGCATTGCCGTGCAAGACAGTGGTCGCTGTTCCCTGGTTTGCAAAAAGCGGCGATGCAAGCGTTGGGGAAAAATACGTCGGAGCGGCAGAACTGCCGGTATTGTTTCCAAAAATCGTGTTGGCACCGGCATTTGAAATCGTGAACGAGAGCGCGGGAGTGCTTGTCGCTGTCGCGACGCTCGTCGTGAAGAGCGGACTGAGCGCGCCTGCAGAAAATGAAGCGACCGTGCCGCTTCCGCCCGCAACCGATGCCCAGCTCGCGCTTGTGCCGTCAGTCGTCAAAAACTTTCCCATATTGCCGCTCTGATCCGGAAAGACGTCGACATAACAGCCGGACGATCCCGGAGCACAGCCTGGGTTTATCGTCTGGCCGGGGAAAAAGCTCGCCAGAGCGTAGGTGCCGATGGAAAAACAGAAAAGAAATGCCAGGACAAAAATGGCGAGATTTTTACCCTGTAGCCGTGAGATGAAAGAAAAGATTTTTTTGGGAATTTGTCGCATGTAATTCAAAATACCCCGAGACAGGCCCACGTCGCAGTTTGCCCTTACAGTATATAAAAGAAACCTTGCATTATCCAGGCAATACGAGGTTTCTTTTGGGGATTACTTTACTCTGTGGCGGTATTTTGATCGCCCGTACTTGTGGAATCCGGAAGAGTGCCCGAAGAAGTGCTATCTGCATTGGGAGCGACAGCATCCGGAGAATGAGCATCTCCTGCCTCATCTAGAGCAGGCGCCGGATCTGAAGGCGGAGGCAGGATTGCTCCCGCTTCTCCCCCGGCAGCAGGGCTTGCCGGTGCAGCTGCATTCAAAAGCTGCTGCAGCTGCGCTTTGGTAACACACACATCGTCGAGACACAATTCTTTTGTTTGCACTTTGTCGGCAAAGATCAGATGAATGCCGTTGGTCGCGCTTTCGAGATACGAACGGATGAGCGATGCGAGCGAACCGTCCATATTCGGATCGATCGAAGTGAGCGGCTCGATCTTCATGTCGAGCTTGATATCAAGCTCTTTGATCGCATTGACCGCAGCCGCAAGCACGGTCGTGGTGTTGAGCTGCAGCTGCCCGCCGCTTCCGACGGAAACGCCCTCGGGAATCGCCGCTCCTACATCCTGCGCGATAAATCCGCTGTAATTCACTCCGCCGTCGTAGAGATACGTGCCGGCCTTCCACGAATATGTCTTCGGATGGATCTGCATGATGGCATCGAGGCCGGCAGTAAAATCAGAATGGACATCCTTGAACGCCGCATCCGACGTACAGCTCACAACGCCGGCTCCGTTGGTCTGGAGGCCTCCGCAGGAAACAAGGCTTGGGAAAATAATCGTGCCTGTTGCACTGAGTCCGCCCGACGCGATCTGGAGCGCGTAATTGTTCGTGCCTCCGGTCGGCGCGTCATCGATGTAAAGCGATGCTGTGTTGGTTATTGTTCCTCCTCCCGCATTGGTAACATTCGGCGCAAGTATCACAACATTTGCGAACTCCGGATACGTTGTCGGGGAAGCCGCAGCCAGAGTGGCTCTGGCAAAAAGAACGTTTGCGCTCGGAGAAGATGAGGCATTCATTGGACTGCTTCCGTAGAAAAGACTCCTGAAGTTCACAGAACTTGCTCCGGCAAAGAGAGCTTGTGAAGATGTGTAGCCGAAGGAAGCGCTTGAGCCTCCTGCTGTGGTGAAATTGCCTCCCGGTATTGCCGGGTATCCTGCCGTACTGGCTGTCGAGAATCCGCCAAGGCCGGTAATGAGATCGCTTGCAGTGAAGGCTCCCGTGTTTGAAAGCGAAGCGATGTTTGCCGTGTACGAGCCGTTGATGTTCGCGTCGAACTGCAGCGAGCCGGAAGGAGCGGATGTCCCCTGCACGGGAACGATCTGCGCTCGTATTCCCACTGTTTGCGACACGCCGCCGCTTGCGGTCTTCCATCCTTGTCCGGCAAGTTCGATTGACGGTGAGTATTGCTGCGCTCCGAGAGCGGCCGATGTCGTATTTTGCACAAGCAGGCCGGTTGATGCCGTGGTGCCGAGCGCATATTGATTGAGCATGTTTAATCCCGTGAATGTCGTGCCGCCCTGATGGACGTTATTGTTTTGAGCCGAAGCATAATCCGTAAAGCCTGAAGTCATGATGTCGTTGCTTGTCGTGCCGGTTCCCGCAACCGCGACGAAGAGTCCGTTGCCGTAGGTAATGCCGTTCCAGGTGACTGATGCCACGACCGGACGGCCCGTCCAGGTGATGCCGTCGGGGCTTGTCATCGTGCCTCCGCCTCCGCCGACAGCAACATAGAGTCCGTTGCCGTAGGTGACATTGATCCATCCGGAAACAACCGGACCGCTGCGGCTCACCCAGGCACTGGCAACTCCTCCGTCGGGACTCGTCATGATGACTCCACTGTTGCCCACCGCCACGAAGAGTCCGTTGCCGTAGGTGACGCTTCCCCATCCAACCGCGGTGCTTGTGCGGCTTGTCCAGGTGATGCCATCGGGGCTTGTCATGACGTTGTTGCTTGTCGAGCCGTCTCCGGCAACAGCAACATAGAGTCCGTTGCCGTACGAAACGCTATTCCATCCGCGCAGTGACGGAGATGTCCTGCTTGTCCAGGTGACGCCGTCGGGGCTTGTCATGATCGTGTTCGTTGAAGCAGGGTCATTTGCAACCGCGACGAAGAGTCCGTTGCCGTAGGTGACGTTCAGCCATTGCTCGTTGGCTGCGGCCGTACGCGGAGTCCAGGTGATGCCGTCGGGGCTTGTCATGACCTGATTTGCTCCGCTTCCCGCAACCGCGACGAAGAGTCCGTTGCCGTAGGTAATGCTATGCCATTGGTTTGCGGCAAAGATCGAGCGGCTCGTCCAGTTGATGCCGTCGGGGCTCGTCATGACGACGCTTGAAGAATTCGGCACCGCCACATAGAGTCCGTTGCCGTAGGCGACGCTCGTCCAGATATTGGCCGCAGGGCTTGTTCGAAGCGTCCACGTGAGGCCCTTGGAATAGATATTGCCGGCAGCAATGAGATTGCCGCTGCTCTCCAATCGCAGCTTGCTTATTCCCGCCACCTGCAGATCGGCGAGATTTCCCAGGTAGCCGCTCGCTTCGTTTATTGAAAGCGAAGTTCCCAGGCTCGAACCGCCGAAAAATCCCGATGTCGATCCGTCCCATGCGCCGCTGCCGAGAGAGAATGTTCCATAGTTTGCAGATGCGGCCGGAGCAGCGGGCAAAAACAGTTTTGCGCCGGAATCAGTCGTGCCGCCGCCGAGGATCACGTTGTGCGTCGAAGGAGAGTAGAAGGCAATATTGCCCTGGCCGTCGGAAAGCGAAACGGTGTTTGAAGTATTTGTTCCGGCCGCGCCGCCAATGTATGTATTATAGCTGCCGCTCGTGATACCGCTTCCGCCGAAGCTTGAGAGGCTTGTAGCCGAATTTATGATTATGTTCGACGAGCCTGTCGTGTTGAAGCCCGCTTTGAATCCGACAACGGTATCGAACGATCCGGTGCCCGATCCGCCGACTCCTCCCAAAGCAGCGTAGCCGACGCTCGTCGTTCCGGCCGCGCCGCCCGAGAGCATGTTCTGCCCCGCCCCGTTTCCGATCGCGACATGAAATCCTCCGGCCGTGTTCGGTCCGCTGCCGACTCCGAGAAAGAGGTTCGAGCTCGAGCTTCCGGTCGTGAGCGTGAAGCCGTTGTAGCTGTTCGCTCCGACATTTCCGCTTGTGTCGATATTAAAAATGTTTGCCGTATATGAGCCGTTGATATTCGCATCAAGCTGGAGAGATCCGGTCGGCGCCGAAACTCCCTGCACAGGAACAGCCTGCATGCGGAACCCCACCGTCTGCGATGCGCCGCCGCTCGCCGTCTTCCATCCCTTGCCGACAAGTTCGAATGACGGCGAATACTGCTGTGCGCCTGCGGCCGCTGCCGTTGTGTTGTTGATGAGCACCGCATCGGACGGCGTCGTGCCGAGTCCTGCGAGCGTGTGCGTCTGGAGCGCCGTCCAGGTATTCGCATGCGAAAGATTGAGACCGAGCGTGCCGGTCGTGGTGATCGGTCCTCCGGTAAGCGTCGCGTCAGTCGCAACGTTCGTGACGCTGCCGCCCGAGCCGGTCGCGATAAGCGTCGTGCCGGAGAATGAAAGCCCCGAGCCAAGCGTGATCTCCGACGGCGCAGCAGCGGAGCCGGTCGGATTGCCGAGCAGGGAGAGCGTTGCGACATTTTGGATCTTCGCGTACGTGACCGCAGCTGCATTTATCTTCCCCGTCGTGACCGCATTCGGCGCGATGGTGAGCACGCCCGAGTTGGAAAGCGTCGCATCGCCCGAGAGCGCGACGCCGGCCGCCGCATTCGATCCGTTGCCGACAAAAATGTTTCCGGACGCGAGCGTACCCGTGAGCTTATTATTGAAAGCGGTCCAGTCAGAGGAAGCAAGCACTCCGCGCACGCTTGCGCTTGCCGACGGAAGATTGATCACGGTCGCGCCTGCACCGGAGAGCGTAACGCCGACATCATTCGAAACCGCAGTGCCGCTCGTGGAAAATGTCTTGTATTCAAGCGCCGTGCCCGCATTGTTCATGCCAAGCAGCTGATTCGCGGAACCGTAGGCCGAAAGTCCCGTGCCGCCGTGCGCAGCGGCGAGCGTTCCGGTTGCCGTAGAAAAATCAATATTGAACGTATTGCCGCCGGTAAGCGTGAGTCCGGTGCCGGCCAAATAGGTGTTGCTGAGGAATGAAACCCAGACGATATTCGATGCGCCCACGGTAATCGTAGCGGGAGTGGTTTGCGTCCAGGCAGTATTCATCTGCGTTCCGGCAGTGATCGCAACCGCAGCATTCACGAGCTCGCTTCCGGTATCGGCATCAGCCGCGCGCGTCGGAGCACCGGAAGCATTTACCGTGTAGATGCCGTTTTCAGTCTGGTCCGCCTGATTCTTGACGAGGATGCGGTCCCCCGTCGCAAGCGTCACCCCGTCAACAGAATCCCCGTTTTCAAACGAGCTTGCGAGCGTACCGGCGACAAGGGTTGCCGCACGAACCGATGTTTTCCACTGGAGTCCGCTGATCAGGCTGTCGACATATGCTTTGTTGGCCGCATCTGTGCCGGCAGACGGCGCGGCAACGCTTGCAATGATATTTCCTCCGGCATTCAATCCTGCAGAAAATGTAGCGCTCGCACTAAAGGTCTTGCCGCCGGCAAATGTCTGCGCGCCGGTCGAAACGAGTCCCGGGAATGACGCATCCGCCGTCTGCTCATAGAGAACGCCGGAAGAAAGCGTCGCGCCGTTTGCGGACTTGCTTACGCCGTTCAGCGCTCCGACGGTATTTGCGGCCGTGCTCGAGAGCGTTGTCCCTGAAATGGAGAGGCCCCCGCCGAGCGAGATCTCGGTGATGGCCGTGCCGCTTGATGACGAGCCGAGCAGTATGCTCGAGGCGCTTGCGGCCTGCAGCTTTCCGTAAGTCACGGCATTCGCATTTATCTTCCCCGTCGTGACCGCATTCGGCGCGATGGTGAGCACGCCCGAGTTGGAAAGCGTGGCGTCGCCTGAGAGCGCGACGCCGGCCGCCGCATTCGATCCGTTGCCGACAAAAATGTTTCCGGATGCGAGCGTCGCTGCAAGCTTGTTGTTGAACACAGCCCAGTCGGCGGACGAGAGCTTGCCGGTATGCGCGCCGTCGGCAACCGGAAGATTGAACGTATGCGTGATGCCTGCCGATGAAATATTGAAATCAAGACCGCCCGAGCCCACGGCAAACACCTGCGTTCCGGCGGCAAGACCGTTGAGATTGACCAAGCCGCTCGGAGCGGCCGCGGTCCAAGAAACTGCCGAGCCGTCAGTCGTCAAGAATTCTCCCGGATGAGCTGTCTGGCTCGGAAACGGATCGACAAAACAGGTAGGGTCGGTCGGAATGCAGGACGGATCAGTGGTCTGCCCCGGAAAAAAGCTCGCCAAGGCATAGCTGCCGATAGAAAAAATGAAAAGAAACGCAAAGACAAAAAGAGGAAGGCGATTCTTTTGCGAAAGATACTGAATTGTTTTTTTAAGAGTGCTTCGCATAAGGAAAAAGACAAGATGGACCAAGGGCCATGATACATCACACCTCTATAGTATATGCCAAAAAATAACCGCTTCCTAATGAAAAGCGGTTATTTTTTGACTCTCTGCCCTCTTAGCGGATTTCCCAGCCTTTTTCGGCGATCGCAGCGCTGATTTTTGCCATTATTTCAGTGATTTCGTGGTCGGTAAGCGTGCGATCCATCGACTGAAACACCATGCGGACGCCAAGCGATGTTCTCTCTCCCTTCGTGAACTGGTCGAAGAGCTGCGGCTCCTTGATCAGAAGATCGGTGCCCTGTTCTTTGCAGAGCGCAATGAGGTCTTCGGCCTTCGTGCCGGCAGGAACCCATACGGCCACATCGCGAGCGATGAACGGATACAAAGACCATTGAACAAAACGGGCATTCTTCCTCCCCTTGTCGAGGGGTGATTCTGAATGCAAATCACCACCCCCTGCCCCCTCCTCGCCAAGGAGGGAAACATTTTTTGTGAATTCGAGAAGCGTCGATTCGATGACGCCCTTTTTATCCGCGTACGCAACACGCATCTCCTCGCCCCCTCTCTCTGGAAACACTGTTCCAATTTCGAAAATCTTTATTTCTTCTTCGCCCAAGAGCGGCGCATTGAGGCGATTAAGCTCGTATGATTCTTTCAGTCCGTCGGAAAGATTGGTGCGCAGGAATTCTTTGCCTTTTGCGCCGCGCGCGACTTCGACTTTCCCTTTCTTCCCGAAGGTGTACGTCATGACTTCGCTGTAGCCGTCCGCAAGCAATGCCGTGCGGGCAGCCTCCATGCGCGCATAGCCCTCGCTCATCTTCGGCGCAAAATCGATCTTCGGAATCTGCGGTGCGATCTTCTCGTAGCCATAGATGCGGCCGATCTCTTCGGCCATGTCGTGCGCGCCGACAAGATCGAGCCGAAGCGCCGGCACGTCAACCGTGTAATTGCCCGCATACGAAAAATTGTATCGCTGCAAGATATCTTCGACTTCGCTTTTCGAGATGGATGATCCGAGCTTTTTGTTTATGTACTCGAGCGAAAATGCCAGTTTTCGCGCTTCCTGTTTTTTGGGATACATATCGACAATATCTTCAAACGTTGCCTCCGGACACGTCTCGATGATAAGCCCGGTGAGCTCTTTCATGCCGAATTCGGCAAGCTCCGGCGAGAGATCGTTTTCGAATCGCTTTGCCGCATCGGTAAAAATGCCGAGACGGCGAGCCGTCTTCCGCACCGTCGCCGGATCGAAGTTCGCAACCTCAAGCACGATGTCGGTCGTCGTCTCGTCTACCTGCGCTTTCGTGCCGCCCTTCACGCCTGCAAGCGCAAGCACTCCGGCGCGATCGGCAATAACCATATCGGAAGCCTTTGCAACAACGGGCTTGGCATCAAGGGTCGTCATTGTTTCCCCCTCTTCGGCCTGCCGTATCACGATCTTTTCGGATGCGAGCTTTTTGAGATCGAATGCGTGCATCGGCTGGCCGCAGTCGAACATGCAGAGATTCGTCGCGTCCACGATGTTATTTATAGAGCGCTGGCCGATCGATTCGAGATGCTTGATCACCCATTCTGGCGAAGGACCTACTTTTACATTCCGTATGATGCGGCCCGTATAGCGCCGGCAATTCTCGGTTTGAACATCGATCTCGAGCTTCGTGGGCTTCGATTCCGGCATCTTGTAATACGGCGCGGGGTCTTTGTATGCGATGCCAAGCTGGCCGGAGAGCTCGCGGGCAATGCCATGATGCGACAAAAGATCATGAGCCCGGTTCGGTAAAATATTCAGATCGTAGAGCGTATCCCCGTCTGCAAGTTTTTCCACGGACTCTACTTCGCACAGATGATGCATAAAAACATCGGAGAGCTTGTCTGCTTCCGGAATTTCAGGCACGTACCATTTGAGCCAATTGTAAGAAATTTTCATAAATATTAATCGATTATTTTTTTGCCGTTCCAGTAGCTGTCATTGCGAGAATAGTAGTTCGCGATATCTTTCACATGATTGTTGTAGAATTCTTTTTCGCTTTTCTCCAAGAGCTCTCCGGCGGTCATTTTTTCATCAAGCCGCCACATCTCCTTCAATACTCTATTGAGCGCGCTGTCTATCGGCATATATTTAAAATTGATTGAGCCGCAGATCTCCCTGATAAAAGAGCCGTACGTCGGAGACGTCCCACTTGATCATGGCAATGCGGTCGAGCCCGCCGCCGAAAGCGAAGCCCTGCACCTTCTCCGGATCAAGGCCTGCATTCTCAAGAACCTTCGGATGCAGCATGCCTCCGCCCATCATCTCAAGCCACTTGCCTTTGAATTTTGCATGCACTTCCACGGACGGCTCGGTGAACGGAAAGAAGCTCGGGCGGAATTCGATCTCCGAATCTTCGCCGAGCAGTGTTTTGTACAATTTTGTAAGCACGCCTTTCATGTGCGCAAGCGTGATATCGTCGCCGATCATGAATCCGTCGATCTGGAAAAATTGCATTTCATGGGTGATGTCGGTCGCCTCATTGCGAAAGACCTTGCCGATGGAAATATATGCAGCCGGAGTGCGGCCGGTCTTGGCGCAGTCCTCAAGCATGCGGGATGTCACGCTTGTCGCGTGAGTGCGCATGACTTTTCCATCCTCGCCTTTTATCCAAAAGGTGTCCTGCATATCCCGGGCGGGATGATCCTTCGCAACATTGAGCGCATCAAAGTTGTACCATTCGGTCTCAAGCTCGGGGCCGGTCGCGATCTCAAAGCCGAGGCCAGTGAAGACCTGATACGCCTCGTTTTGCAACAGAGAAAGCGGATGTTCGGTGCCTCTTGGAGTATCCATATCCTCATACTACAATGGAGGATATGAAAAAGCTACGGGCGGTTCTTTTTGTCCTCTTTCTTGCTTTCCTGTGCCTGGCCTTCTATCTGGGGTGGGTCGACAACGGGCCGTCGTTCGGCTTCTGGCCGCTCCTGAAATAATCATGTCTTCTGCTGATACATTTTTCCTTATTGTTCTCGCAACCATTGCGATCACGCGCATCTGGCTCTTTCGGCGTCCGATGGGAAGCCCCAAGATCGGCAATTTCAAGCTCCATCATTATATGTACGGCATCATCGTCATTGCGCTCGGACTCGTCTTTCACAGACTCGCGGCATTCGCCGTCGGCTTCGGACTGCTTATCGATAAGATTCCTCTCGCCCTCTTTCCCAAAGGCGCTTCGTGGGAAGAATATGAGTCAAAGAAAACATTCACCGGCATTCTCATTCTCCTGGTGATTATTTTTATTTTCCGCGGAAATATCACCGCGGGATTCTAAGCATAGAGCTCTTTGGCCTTTCTGCAGTGCTCGCATTCTTCCGCCTTGCCGTACGTCTTCGCGTAGCAGGGACGCTCGGTCCATGCGCCGGAGCGGAGCAGCTCGTCGTAGTCGCTGATATCGCGGAGGAGGAGATCGATATCTTCTTCCGTGATCGCGGTCTCGTAGACCGCGTCTTTCGATCCCGGTTTTTCTTCAAGGAAGAGAAGCTTGGAGGTCGAGACTTCGGTTCCCTTTTCTGCATTTTGGATGAGATATGAATACATGGCGAGCTGGCGGCGATATGAGCTCAGGCGATCTTCTTCATCCAGTTTTTCAATCACGCTTTTTGCCTTGCCGCTTCCCGTCTTGAAGTCCGTCACGCGCACGATGCGGTCTTCATCGCGCTCGGTCAGGTCGATCTTTCCGTAAGAGCTCAGGTGCGGAAATTTCGGATCGCGGTACGAGACGGAGCGCTCGGAGAGCGCGTCCTCTGTGATCCCGGGAAGATATGTCTTATGAAAATCGGCCAGTATCTTTTTTGCTTCGCGGGTCACGCGGCGGAGCATGGTCTCGTCGCATACCGAATCGCGCTCCAAAGAACTCTCGAGGACCGCATCAAGCCCCTTTGAAGATTCGTCTCCCCTGTTCTTCAAGAAATATTCGATGCCGGCATGCACTGCCGATCCGAGCAAAAGGCTCTCGCTCTTTGCCTCGGGCAGCTGGAGCAAATTCCGGAAATACCATTTCCACGGGCATTCGAAGAAATTGTTGAGAAGCGTGACCGAGACATTGGTCTTCGCGTATTCCTCTTTCACTACTTCGGCAAGCTCGGCAAGCGTGGTCTTCTGGCGGGGCGGGGCGCTTTGTACGTATGCTTTCGGATCGTGCGAAAGAAGCGCGGCTTCGGTCTCGGAAAGCATCTTTCGCTCCAAAAGATCTTCGGGCAGATCGGCGAGAATATGCGCCTCTTCAAGATCGCCTCCGGCATACCCGTGGCGGGCATAGGAGAGCGTACAGGATCGCTTTGCGCGCGTGATGGCGACATAGAGTTCTCGGCGCGCGACAAGCTCGTTCTTCACTTCGATCAATCCCTCCACGCGCGCGGGCAGCACGAATCCCATGCGCTTGCCTTTCATGAGCGATGACTCGTCGAGATGCGCAATGTGTACGAATTCGAATTCCAAGCCTTTCGAGCCGTGCAGGGTGAGCACGCGCACGCCTTTCTTTCCTGAAAAGACCGCAAGCGGTATCTCGTGGCCGTAATGCTCGAGCCGGTCGATCTGGGCCACGAATCCGGGAAGCGTGAGATGCGGGTTCTTTTTCTGTCCTGACTCGAGAAGATGCAGGTACGTGCGGACGACTTCTATTTCCCGGAGAAAGGCTTCGTGCTCTTCCGGCTGTGCAAAAAAAAGATCTTCGCCGATCTTCTGAACGAGGCCGTGCAGGCCGAGCGTCGTCGAGCATGCAAGCCAATCGCCGAGGTGTGCGCCGAAGCGCGCGACAGGGTCAGTCGGCAAGCGCGAGCTTGCATGGGCAATGAGGCCTTCGAGGCTGACCTTTCGGAGATTGGCGCGAAGATACTGATGCGCGGCAAGCGGAGGGATCCCGATACTCGCATCGAGCATGAGCTCGCCGAGCGCAGCGCCGTTATACGGATCTGCGAGCGCGGAGAGAATGCGGCGGACCGTGAGCGCTTCGGGCTGGGCAAAAAACGAGACGGTGCCGGATACCGCAACAGGAATCCCCTGATCGCGAAGGATCATCACCGCGCTCCGAACCTGATAATTCTTCGGCACAAGGATCGCGATCTCCTCCGGAGGAAGGCCTTCCTGTATTTTTTCTTTTATCTCCTTCGCTGCATACAAAATTTCATCGCGAGCGTAATCGCACTCGAGAATCTGTATTTTTTCTTCTTTCGCGCCGCTATTGCTCTTCAATGCATCCGTTGCGAGCGTGCTTTTGAGCAATGCATCGGCTGCATCGAGGATGGTCTGGGTGGAGCGATAGTTTTCGATGAGCGTGATCTCCTTGGCCCTGCCAAAGAGGCTGCGAAAATTAACGAAGTGCTCGATCGAAGCGCCGCCGAATCCGTAGATGAGCTGGCGATCGTCTCCGACGACAAAAATATTCGGCTTCTCCGTGCCGCCCCACACCGCCTCGAGAAAGGCGTTCTGCACGCCGCTTGAGTCCTGATGCTCGTCGACATGCACGTAGAGATAGTTCTCGCGCATGAACGCTTTGACTTCGTCAGACGTCTTTGCGAGCTCCACCGCGTATTTCAAAACATCGTCGTAGTCCATGAGCGCGCGCTCGAGCTTCCGCGACTCATACGCCTCATAGAACCGGACCACTTCGCGCGTGCGCTCAAGGCTTTCGATCTTCGTTTCGATCTCGCGCTTGAGCTCGCCTTTGCGCGCGCCGGTCTTCGCGATGTTTTCGGGATCGCCTCGCAGATGCGTGATATCAGAGTCCACTTCTAGAAGAAAGCTCTCCGGTGGAATATTCTCGCGCTTGAGGAGCGAGACGAGCGATTTGAGATCGCTGAAGTAGCGCGCCGAGTCCGAGCGCGGCCGGATATGCGTCCACTCCCCGCTCTCAAGGATCTCGTCGACAAGCGTGATGGCTTCCGTATCGGAGAGTAGCGCCGGAGCCTGGTCGAAGCCGAGCGTGCCGTAGTATGTTTCGATGAGTCCGATGCCGAAGCGGTGGAAAGTGGAAATGATCACCTCGCTTGCGCGGCTGCCGATGAGGCGGAGCAGGCGCTCGCGCATCGCGTGCACGCCCGCATTCGTGAACGTCAGGCACAGAATGCCCGACGGCGGCGTGTCAGTCTCGGTGAGAATATACGCGATCCGGAGCGCAAGCACCTGGGTCTTTCCGGTGCCGGGACCGGCTACCACCATGACAGGGCCGTCGAGTGATTCGACAGCCTCCTTTTGGGCCTTGTTGAGCTTCGCATACGCCGCTTTGAATGTTTCGGTTGTTGCCACGGAGGTATTTTAGCATGTACGAAGCCGTTTTTGAGTTAGGCGTTTGATCCTCTTCCCACGGCATCCTCCGCAAGCGAAAGGGCGAAATCAACGGTCGCCTGCGCCAATTCGCGCCGCCCTTCTATGTCCATATTGTCATACAGCTTTTTTATCTCTTCCTCATAGAGCGCTGCGAAATCTCTCGTGTCCGCATCCTCAAGTATCGGCGGCCGCACGGTGATCGCCCTGTCGATGGCGAGCGCAAGATCGGCAGTCTTCTTGCTAATGGCAAACGGAGCTTTTTCCTTGATCGTCTCGTCGTATTCGGAAAGCACGTCGATGATATTGTTCTTGCGCAGGCGGTTGGTCATGAATTCCCTGTAGAGCCGGGCGTATTTTTCCTTGTCCTCGGGAGAAAGAGCTGTTTCAGAAAGCTCGCTGAGGCGCTCCCGGAACGCAAGAAATACATACTTGGGATATCCTTTGTTTGAATAGACGATCGTCGGTCCTTTCGCATATGCAAGGATTTCCTTCAGGGCGTCGCGCATTTCAGGATCGGCGATGGCTGCCTCAATCCGGCGCTCAAGGTCGCTAACATGGGCAAGCTCGACGGCGGAAGGCTCGTCAAAACTCTTCACCGTGATCTGAGTTCCGTCTTTTTCAAGGCACTCCTCTTCTACGAGCGCATCATTGAGCTCTCTCGCGATCTCCGGAAAACCGACGTCTTCTTTCCTCGTCATGGTCTCGATTTCTTCGAATTGTTCGTTGAAGCCCGGCATATAAAAAAATTAAATTATTCCTTGGATACTAGCGCGTCTCCGACTTTGTATGCTTCTCCCGCTCCCATAGTAACAAATACGTCATGCTCGCCCAAACCTGCTTTGGTGAAAAAATTCTCGGCATCGGCGAAGCTTGCAAATGCTTTCGCGTCCGGAACATGCTCGGCGACAGCCGCGGCAAGCAGCTCGGACGAGACGCTCGGATCGGCTTCTTCTCGGGCAAAATAGATCGGCAGGAAATAGACGGCATCCGCCTCGCTGAAGGCGGCGGCAAATTCTTTGAAGAACGCCTTGGTTCGGGAATAGAGATGCGGCTGAAAGAGGATCGTGATCTTTTTCTCCCCTTTCGGATAGAGCTCGCGGAGTCCCTCAAGGCTTGCCTTCACTTCGGTCGGATGATGGGCATAGTCGTCGTAGATGATCGCGCCCTCTCTCTGTGTGCCGCGAAGCTCAAGCCTGCGCCAAGTCCCCTCGAATCGCGAAATGGCTTCTGTGCGGACCGAATCCTCGATGCCGATGATATCCGCCACCGCAAGCGCTGCTGCGGCATCTTTTCGGTTGTGGCCTCCGGGCACGATGAGCTTGGGGACCTCGCCGAGATATTTCGTATAGTCGATGATCTGCACGCTCTTGCCGAGAATGACGCGCGCGACGCTCGGATCCCCCGGATCGCAGACGACAAAGCTCTCCGTCTGTCCGACGAGCGAGCAGAACGCGCTCTCGATATCTGCAAGGTCTTTGTAGTAATCAAGATGATCGGCCTCGATGTTCGTGATCACAAGAACTTTCGGACTGATATTGAGGAAGGAACGCTCGTACTCGCAGGCTTCGACGACAAAGTATTCGCTCGCGCCCACAATGAGATTCGACTGATATTCCTTGAGGAGCGAGCCGACAATGACCGACGGATCTTTCTTCGCCTCGATCAGGATCTTTGCGATCATGGCAGTGGTCGTGGTCTTGCCGTGCGTGCCCGAAACGGCGATGGTGTATTTTCCGGCCGTTACGATATGGAGCATTTCGGGATAGCTTTTTGCCGGAATGCCCGAGGCGAATATGAGCTCCATGAGCTTCGGATCGTAATGCTTGATGGCGATCGTGTAGACAATGAGGTCGGCAGCCGCCGGGATGAGGTCAAAATGCTGCCCGATCGAAATGCGCGCTCCGCGCGCTCCAAGCTCCCGCGTGATATCCGTCTCCGTCATGTCAGAGCCGATCACCTCCTTGCCTTCGATGAGCATCATGCGCGCAATAGCCGAAATGCCGATGCCGCCAATGCCGACAAAGAAGACTTTTTTTATTGTTGCAAGATCGATCGATTCGATGTTCATTTCAGTTTCTTCACGAGCGCCATGAACTGGTCGTTGCGGTCGTACTCATTGGCGAACATGCCGAAGGAGGCAAGGCCCGGCGAAAAAAGAAGGACATCGCCTTTCTGCGCTGCATGCATCGCTTCCGCGAGCGCCTCTTTGAGGCTTGCCGCTTCAAAAGATTTTCCTTCGATATTCTTCGTCTTCAGCTTTTCGGTGCCGGTGCCGGGGAGAAGGACGACTGCGCGAGCGCGCTCCGCGATCGCCTTTTTCAATTCCTTCATATCAATGCCCTTGTCCGCGCCGCCGGCAATGAGCACAATGGCGCCGGCCGGAAACGATTCAAGCGCCGCGACCGCCGCTGCCGGCGTGGTCGAGTTGTTGTCGTTGTATATCTTTACGCCGCGCACGGTTTTGACGTATTGCAGGCGGCCGTCGACAGCCTTGAAGCTCTCCACTGCTTTTTTGATCTTTGGAAGCGGGATCTTGAGCGCGCGGCAGGCATCCAGGGCAAGCGCGATATTTATCCTGTTATGCTCTCCTGCAAGCGGCAGCTTCCAGGATTTCGGCACGTCGGCGGCATGCGCCACGACAAGCTTGCCTTTGTGGGACTTCGGGATCTTCTTTGCGATGATTTCTCCGGCCACAAGCACATCGCTCGCCTTCTGATGCCTGAAGCTGTGCGCCTTGTCGGAAAAATACTCCTTGAGATCAAAGTTGTAATAGTTCATGTGGTCGGGCATGAAATTGGTGAATACGGAAACATGCGGAGAGATCTTCGATTCGCCGAACCCTTGGAGCTGCCAGCTGGAGAGCTCGAGCACGACGATGTCGCCGGGCTTCACCTTGCCAAGAAGGGAGAGCGTGGCAACGCCGCGGATGTTGCCGCCGAGATGCACGCGCTTGCCGGATTTTTTGAGTATGTGAAAAATGAGCGAGGCGGTCGTGGTCTTGCCGCGCGTGCCGGTGATGCCGACGACGGTGATGTCTTTCGGCGCAAGCGAGACAAAGAGCTCGTCATCCATCCTGATCGGAATGCCGTGCGCTCGCGCGTGCGCGATATAGAGCGAGTCGATCGGCGTGCCCTGGGCCTTGAGGACGAGATCGCATTTCTCAAAATCAGCCAGCCGGTGCCCGCCGAGCACCAGGCGGACATTCTTGTATTTCTTGAGGGCTTTGACCGAGGGGGCAAGCTCTTTGGCAGTCTTCAGGTCGGTGACGGTAACATGCGCTCCGGCTTCGGCAAAGAAGATCGTATCCCCAAGCCCCTTGCCCAAAAGGCCGAGGCCGAGTATGGTCACCTTTTTGCCTTTGAATTGCTTGCCTATGGCGTTCATACAGGCATTCTAGCACGGAGGAGAATCCTTTGACTATTTGGGCAGGGCGGCAAAAAAGCTACGCCGGCTCTTCTATGGAAACCTTCCGTATGACGATCTTCTTGCCGAACCAGGCGTTCGCGATATCCTTGAATTGGTCAGTCGTGTCGGTGACAAAAAAAGCCCGTGTTCCTTTTTTTGACAGCTTGCGCTCGATCTCCGGATGGCGCTTAAGATAGTCTTTCGTCTTCTTTGGAACGACCATATCCTGCGATATGATCGCCACGCTCTTCGGCAGGAGGGCGCGGAATTCTTTTTTTACGATCGCATAGTGCGTGCAGCCGAGCAAGAGCGCATCGATCTTCTTTTCCGGATGGCCCTTGGCGATATGCTTGAAGTGCGCGAGATAATCTTTGAGGATCGGACGGAGCCATTTTGCCTGTCCGGATGCGCTCGTTGGATCGGCGCGCTCGATGAGCGGCACAAGAAGCGGCGTGGCAAACGGAAAGAGCTTGGTCTTCGGCGCGCGCTTCCTGAACTCGCGCGTATAGGCTTCGGAGAAGATCGTGGCGGATGTCGCAACGAGGCCGACGCGGGCGTAGCCCGCGGAGGCTTCGGTCATGGGCACGATCATGCCGAGCACATTCCGTCCCGGATATTTTTTCGGCACGTATTCCTGTTGGAGCCTGCGCAGCGCTTCAGCGGATGCCGTGTTGCAGGCGACAATGATGAGCAGGCATTTTTGCGAGAATAAAAAATCAACGCCTTCCTTGAGAAACTGATAGATCGTCTCCTGACTGCGCGAGCCGTACGGCAGGCGCTTGGTATCGCCGAGATACACATAGTCGTACTCGGGCAATGCTTTCGCGATCGCCTTCAAGGTAAATAAGCCGCCGAGGCCGGAATCGAAAATGCCGATCTTCATAGCCTGAGCATACAGAAAAACATATTCGTTGTCACTCCGGCCTTATTTTTTCGGAAACACGAGAAGCTTCTGCGGGGATCGCGTAAGGGCGGCACAGCCGCGCTCCGTCACGACATAGGTATCCTCGATGCGGATGCCGAGCTTCTTCGGGATATACATTCCCGGCTCAACCGTTACGATCATGCGCTCTTTGAAGACATCTTCCGTGCGCTTGAAGAATATGCGCGGGCGCTCGTGGATGCGCCTGCCGACGCCGTGGCCGAGCGTGTGAATGAAATATTTCTTGTACGGGCCCATGGCAGCGCGCGCGGCGGCGTCAGCCGCCGCGCATTTCCCTTCCGGCACGACGTGCTTCTCCCCCGCCTTCTTGGCATCAAGCACCCGCTTGTATGCGGCCTTGTCTTTTGCTGTCGGCCGCCCGACAAAGAGCGTTCGCGTCATATCCGAACAGTAGCCGTGCACGCGCACGCCAAAATCAATGATGACGAATCCTTCGAGCGATGCATCAGTCGAGCTCGGATGAATCTCATTGCCCGCCCGCGCGCCGCCCGAAACGATCGGCGGAAAAGCCTCGCGCAAGCCGTGCTTTCGGATCTCGCGCCGGATAGAGAGCATGAGCTCGCGCTCGGTTGAAAACCGAAAATCGCCGATGATCCCCGAAAAGATAGCATCAGTGATTTCGCACGCCTTCCGTATGAAAGCGATCTCAGTTTTGGTTTTTTGGATCGGCATCGCTTTTTCCCCAGCGCCATTTCGGCTTCTCGCCCGTCGCATAGCAGATGATGATCAGGAACACCGTGAGCACGTATGTTTCCGGAAAGAAATCGGTGAAGAATTCCGAACCCGAATGTATATAGAGGCTCAGCGATTTGGCATTCGCCAAGAGCGCGAAGAGATACATGACAAGCACGGACCATCCCTGCCAGGAGCATGGCACCCATCCCCATCCATATCGCTTTGCCCGAAACCAAAGTTTGTTTTGTTCCATATGCTACTTTCGCCGCAAAGAGAATTCTCTTAGAGCATTCCGCCGAGAATAAGGCCGAACATGATAAAGCACACGAGCTGATAGCCGGCCTGCGTAAGAAAGCGCGCCCATGCGGTCGAGCGGGAGTCGTTGTTCCACATGCAGGCGCCCGCGATGATCGGAAGGACGAATCCTCCCCAGGTCCAGAGCGCGCTCTTCAGGCCGATGACAGACGTCGGTCCGGTCAAATGAGAGAGCACAAAAAGCTGAAAGAGCGTGAGTACGAACTGTATGAAATAAAGCGGCGCCGCTTCTTTCTGCATTTTCTTGCGAGCCTCTTCGTCCATGGCGGTCGCACCCACGATGCGCATCCATGTCCGGCCGAAGAGCGGTCCGTACCAGATAGCCCCGAGAACCATTGCGAGCACGCCGCACAAAATGAGAACTCCCCAATAATGTATACCCATATAATTATGAAAATCGAGATTAGGTTTTAGTAATGGCTTCCGCACCCAGTATAGCAAAGATTGCCCCTATTTTCCCGCATCCTTGAAATGCCACCATGCCACGTCCTTCGGACTGCGCTTCCCGGTCTCTGCCATATAGACCAGGCTCCGCATGACATAGAGCATGCAGCGATCGACATGCATGCCGGCAAGCTTCTCGAGCTTTGCATACAATTTGTCCGGATCCTTGCCTTTGAGATCGTCGACCTTCTTGATGCCGAGCGAAAGAAGATCGCCCGCGGTCGCCGGACCGACATTCGGAAGCTTCTGCAATTCTTTGAGTGTTTCTTTTTCGGTCATGCCGCTCTTTTATTCTTCCTTCTTGAGATCAAGCGCGCAGGAGTTGATGCAAAAATGCTTTCCGGTCGAAGCTTCCGCGTCGTCAAAGATATGGCCGAGGTGCGATTTGCATCTGGCGCACACCACCTCCACGCGATGCATGCCCATGCTCGCGTCCTCGACATATTCGACGCTGCCGGGAATCGCCTGATCGAAGCTCGGCCAGCCGGCAAGGCCCGGAATATCGGAATCGTACTTCGCACCGGATGAGAACAATTGGTTGCCGCAGACTTTGCAGTTGTACATGCCTTTGGCCGTCTCTTTGTAATACTTGCCCGAAAAGGGCGCTTCAGTGCCTTTTTCCTGGGTCACATGATATTCCTCCGGGGTCAGCTTTTGCTTGAGTTCTTCCTTGTCCATACAACAAACTATAACAAATAAAGGCTTTTTTACGCTTATTGACTTTGTACTATATATATGCTATAATACCCACAGATTAGATTCTCGGAATCTAACTGCGTGAAAGGACAACACGCCCCAATGAAGGGAAACAAAATACGGTTCCAGCGACGGTCACTTGGAAAGTCCCACATGGTGGCTCGGGACAATGCATGCCACCTACTGCTATGAATAATGGCAAGAAAAATTTACGCTCTTCTTTAAAAAAGAAAAACAGGGGTCAGATGAAAGAACGAATAACTGACCTCGAGCACCAAGTTGCTCAATTAACGAAATTATTGGCGATACAAACGCCATCGCGCAAACCCACAAAAGAAGGCCGGTATGATTTTAAAGAGACAGATCTCTCGATCATTACCAACAAATGTCAAAATCGGGACTCCCTCAAATTTCTTGTCTCAAGAAATTTTGATGTAACCCGGGAACTTACCGTAGCACAAAGGATTGGGAATACTATTCAGTATAGTGATAATTTAACTGATACTGAACGGAATTATCTTGCCTCTCTTTCAGCTATACCAGGGGTTAAGTGTGTATTTCTGCACAGTTCTGAAGTGATGATCGGAAAAGCAGGACCACTTGAGTGGGAAGATATGATTCCAAAAATCATTGACGGCATCGCTTCCTTGTTCAAAAACAAAAATGCTATGGCTGCCTAAATTAAACAGGTCGCCATCATGATCTCCCCCGCTCTACGAGCGGGGGAGATTTTATATCCGCGTCACGTCGCGCGGGAAGAAAAGATGGATTGTCCAGTCGACCGCGATCTTGAGCTTCTTTGACCGCGAGATGAATTTGAAGAGATAGACCGTGCGCCAGATGAACCAGGCGAGTTTGCCATAGAGGTTCAGCTTGCCGATCGTGCCGGCCGCTTCCCACTGGCCGAGCGAGACAAGCTCTCCTTCCGCTTTGAATACGAATGGCAGCTCCGGCTTCCCGTGCATCGTACGAGCGATGTTTTTTCCGAGATGCTTGGCCTCTGCTACGGCAACTTGGGCAAGCATCGGATAGGCGCGCTCGGATGCGTTTTCGACATGCGCAATATCGCCGAGCGCGTAGACATGCGCGGCTCCTTTTACCCGGAACGCCGAATCGGTGATGATCCTGCTGCTTGAGTCTTTTGCGAATTCTCCGCCTGCCGTCTCGAGCATGTTCGGCCGGACGCCTGCGGTCCACACGACAGTCCCCGCCGGGACCGATGCTCCGCCTGCAAGCACGACCGCGTCTTTCCGCACTTCATTCACTTTTGTGGAGAGTATGACGGAAACGCCTTTTTTGATG
>Ga0134121_10001652_pt1 | contig 20691 bp, 16 predicted proteins | sample KB301_FD_96463 | JGI IMG/M metagenome (GOLD analysis project Ga0134121, IMG submission 96463) | Terrestrial soil microbial communities without Nitrogen fertilizer from Kellogg Biological Station, Michigan, USA - KB3-0-1 | ecosystem: Environmental > Terrestrial > Soil > Unclassified ... | reverse complement strand
TGGACCATGACCTCCAGGCGGGTGCCGAGCATGCCGAGCGGATCGTCGATGCCGCCCTGCTCGTCGACGATGAACTCCTGGGGGATGGCGTGGAGGATCTCGCGATCGGACGGCAGGGCCGCCGACTGCGCCGCTTCCAGCACGCGGGAGATGTCCTGGCGGGTGATCTCGCGGTCCTTGCGGGCCACGGTGACCATGCCGCGCGAGTTGACGCTGCGGATGTCGGCCCCGGCGACGCCGCAGTAGGCGCGGGAGATCTCGACGCCCGCCATGACCTCCGCCTCCTCGCTGGCGGCCTTGAGGGCTTCCACCGTCGCCTCGACGTTGACGATGTTCCCCTTGCGCGTGCCGCGGTTGGGAGCCAGGCCTTTGCCGACCACCTCGATGCCGCCCTTGTCATCGCGCTGGCCGATGAGCACCCCCACCTTGGAGGAGCCGATGTCGATGCCGACGAAGTAAGGTTCTGTTTTGGCCATAGCCGTCCCTCTGGTACTTTCCTGGTTAGAAGATTGACGTCGAACTCTTCAAGCTCCCGTTCCGCCCGCCGGCGGACCCGGCAGACATCGAGAGCGCTGGTTGAATCACGATCCGCCGCGAAAAACGCAGGTCCACCGCCTCGATCCGCGAGTAGCGCTGGGTGAGCTCGGGCAGCAGCTCGACCAATCGCTGCACTTTGGGTCCTACCTGGCCCGCGGTGACCAGGAGGGGGAAAGGCAGGGCGTCGGTGTGCAACCGGAAGTCCTCCTCGCCCAACACTTCGATCTGCGCCAGCTTCGCCGCCCAGTCCGGCTGCACCCGGCCCAGCTCGGCGGCGACTTTGAGCGCTGCCCCGATGCCGTCCGGATGAGGCTCGCGGACGAAGCTCACCACCAGCAGGCCGGCCTTGCGCGCCTCTTCCAACTCGCCCGGCGTCGCCACCGGCGCGATGGGCCGGCCGGCCGTGTCCGCATACGCAAGAAGCTCGCCGGAAAGGAGCAGCGCCACGGGCCGGCGCTCCGCCAACTTCACCCGCAGAGCGGCCGGCAGCTCTTTCTCGATCTCCACTTTTTCGATCCACGGATTGCTCTGCAACCGCGCTGTTGCGTCGGCGAGCGAGAGGCGCACGAGGTTTCGCCCGTGAAGGGGCGCCAGCACCTGCCGCACCCAGGCCGGCGCCACCCGGCGCGACGAACCACCGACGTTGACGGTGCGCAGCCGGAACATTGGGGCGGTGAGCACCCAGAGCACGAGCCCCGAAGGGAGCGCCACCACGACGACGGCGAGGGCCAGGGGACGCAGAAGCGCCACCAGGACGCTCTTCCGGCGGCGGCGCGGCGGCGTGCCGCGGCGGCGGAAGTCGTGGCGGGGATCCTGTCTGAACTCGAGGACCCGGCCGGCGGGACCCGGCAACGCGGCGAGCACGCCCGTGTCCGAGGTATTCATCCCGCTGCCTCCTCGAGCGCCAGACCCTGGGCCAAACGGTTGATGTCGCCCGCGCCCAGGGTGATCACTACGTCGCCGGGGGCCACCTCGCCGCGCAGCAACTCCGCCGCGTCCTTCCAAGCCGGGCAGTAGCGCACGTTGCGGTGGCCGCTCTTCATTGCCGCCTCGACCACCAGCTCGCCGGTGACGCCGGGAATGGGTTTCTCGCGCGATGGATAAATGTCCGTCACCACCGCCATGTCCGCTCCCAGCAGGGCGCGGCCGAACGCTTCAGCCTGGTCCTGGGTGCGCGAGAAGAGATGCGGCTGAAAGACGGCGAACACCCGGCCGGCCGGGAAGGTCTGGCGCGCCGCCTGGAGCGTCGCCTCGACCTCCGTCGGGTGATGCGCGTAGTCGTCGACCACGGAGACGCCGTGCCAGGAGCCGAGCTGCTCGAAACGGCGGTGCACGCCTTTGAAGCCGGCGATAGCGCCGGTGATGTTGTCGAAGTCGATGCGCAAGGCAAGCCCCACACCCACGGCGGCGAGGGCGTTGAGCACATTGTGCCGGCCGGGCATGGGCAGCTCTACCCGGCCGAGATCGATCCGCCCCAGCACACGGTCGCTGCGCCAGCGGGCGCGAAAGCGACTACCACCGGCGTGCGGCTCCAGGTCCACGGCCGAGAGGTCGGCCTGGGGCGAGAAGCCGTAAGTGATGATGCGGCGGTCCGCCACTCGCGGCAGGATCTTCTGGATGTTGGGATCGTCCAGACAGACGATCAGCCGGCCGAAGAACGGAACGCGATTGGCGAACTCGACGAAGGCCTCCTCGATCGCTTCCAGGGTGCCGTAGGTGTCCAGATGGTCGCGGTCGATGTTGGTGATCACGGCAATGACCGGCGTCAGACGCAGGAAGCTGCGATCGAATTCATCGGCCTCGGCCACCAGGTAGTCGCTCTTGCCGAGGCGGGCGCCGGTGCCCAGCAGGCGAAGACGGCCGCCCACGATCACCGTCGGATCGAGACCCGCCTCGGTGAGGACGGTGCCAACCAGCGACGTAGTGGTGGTCTTGCCGTGCGTGCCGGCGACTGCGATGCCGTACTTGAGGCGCATCAGCTCACCCAGCATTTCCGCCCGGCGGACAACCGTGATGCCACGGCGCCGGGCCTCGCGCACCTCCGGGTTGTCCTCGGCCACGGCGGAGGAGATCACCACCAGCTCGACGCCCTCCAGATGATCCGGCGAGTGCCCCTGCTCGATGCGGGCGCCCATCTCGGTCAGCCTCTGGGTGGCCTCGCCCAGGGAGAGATCGCAGCCGCTGACCTCGAGGTCGAACTCCAGGAGGATCTCGGCGATGCCGCTCATGCCGGCGCCGCCGACACCCACGAAGTGGATCCGCGAGAGGTCGGTGAAGCGGTTGAACATCAGCGCGCTCCCCCCAGCTCTTCGAGGTGATCGGCGATATCAGCGGTCGCGCGGGGCCGGGACAAGGAGCGGGCCGCCTTGCCCATGGCGTCGATACGGCTGCGGTCCACGAGGAGATCGCCCACACGCCTGGCCAAGTCTTCGGGCGTGAAGCGATCCGAAGAAATCACCTCGGCGCCACCGGCTGCTGCCAGCAGGCGGGCGTTGTCCATCTGATGAGCTTTGGCAATCGCAAGCGGGACGAGAACCGACGGCCGGCCCGCGGCGCAGATCTCGGCGATCGTAATAGCCCCGGCGCGGGAGATCAGCAAGTGGCTCGCCGCCATGGCGCCAGCCACGTCGTCCAGGAAGGGAACGACCTCAATGCGAGAATCGAGCGATTCTCCATAGGACGCCTTCGCCGCCTCCAGGTTCCTGGCGCCCGCCTGATGGACGATGGTGAGCTCCGGGATTCGCGCCAGAAGCAGCTTTGCAACGACCGGCAGAGCTTCGTTGATCTGCCGCGCGCCCTGGCTGCCACCCAGCACCAGCAGGCGCGGTGGACCTGCTGGCAGCGACTCCGGCACGGCGAAGAACGCCGAGCGGACGGGCACGCCCGTGAGCCGCGACGGGCACTTGAGATCCGCCATCGTCTCCCTGTAACCAACGTCCGCGGCCGTCGCCCAGCGGGAGAGCCAGCGGTTTGCGACGCCAGCTTTGCCATTGGGCTCCAGCAGCAGCACGGGCCGGCCGGCCCGGCGCGCGCCGATCACGGCCGGCGCCGAGACGTAGCCGCCCGTGCCGAGCACCACATCCGCGCCGATCTCCCCGATAAGCCGCTTCGCCGCTCCCGCCGAACGAACCAGAGTCGTCAAGGCGCCAACCTTCGCGACGAGTCCGCGGCCCACGAGCGGCCGGGCCGGCAGCGGATGGAAAGAAATTCCCCGCTCGCCCGCCAGGCGTTCCTCGATCCCTCCGGCCATGCCCGTGAAGCTCACGCGCCATCCCCGAACCCGCAGCTCGTCGCCCACGGCGAGGGCCGGGAAGACGTGGCCGCCCGTGCCGCCGCCGGCGAGCAGAACGTGAAGGAAAGTTGGGTTCGCCATCTCATCGGTCGCCGATCATGCGTGCTGCGAAAGGTTGAGAAGGACGCCGCAGATGCACAAGGTCACCACCAGCGACGAGCCACCATAAGAGATGAAGGGAAGCGGAATCCCCTTCGTGGGCAGCAGCGCCACGCTGACGCTGACGTTGAGCAGGGCCTGGATCACCAGCACGCCGGTGAGCCCCCAGCCGAGATAGCGCCCGAAAGTGTCCGGCGCCTTGGCTCCGGCGGCGAGCCCACGCCACGCAAGCACGGCGAAGGCGATGACAACGGCCAGGGCGCCGATCATCCCAAGCTCCTCGGCGACGATGGAAAAGATGAAGTCCGACTCCGGGTGCGGCAGGAAGAAGAGCTTCTGCATGCTCTTGCCCGGCCCGAGGCCGAAGACGCCGCCCGAGCCCACGGCGATGAGCGACTGCAGAGCCTGGAAGCCGCTGCCCAGCGGGTCCCTCTCTGGATCGAGGAAGGCAAAGAGCCGCTGCCGGCGGTAGGGCTCCATCATCACCAGCGCACCGAGGAGCGGCGGCACCACGGCCAGGGCCGCCAGAATGTAACGCCAGGAGAGGCCGGCCAGGAAGATCATCAGAAAGAACGTGGCGCAGAGCAGCACGGCGGTGCCCATGTCCGGCTCGAGCAGGATCAGCGACGCCGTCAGCGCAGTGAAGAATCCCGCGGGCAGAAGAAACGAAAGCTTGTTGACCTGCTCTTCCTTCTTGTCGATCTGGTAGGCGAGGAAAGGGATGAGCGCCAGCTTGGCCAGCTCGGACGGCTGGATCGAGATGCCGGCCAGGAAAAACCACCGCCGGGTGGCGTTGAGCTGGGGCGAAAAGAGAACGGCCACCAGCAGCACCAGGCAGAAGCCCATCAACGTGTAGATGACAGCCGGCTCGCGCAGGCGGCGGTAGTCGACGTGCATCAGCCAGCCCATCAGCAGCAGCCCGAGTCCGGCGGCGAGCGACTGCTTGATAAGGAAATGCCCGAGCCCGTGATTGCGCGACAGGGCGGCGCTCGCCGAATACACCATCACCAGGCCGAAGAACATCAGCAGGACGACCGTGGTGAAGAGCACCTTGTCAAAGGCTAGCTTCTTCGCCATGCGGCCCTCCTTGTACGTCGACGACTTGATGCACCAGCGCCTGGAATACCTGGCCGCGGTGAACGAAGTTGCGGAACTGATCGAAGCTGGCGCAGGCCGGCGACAGCACGACGACCTCGCCGGTCTGGGCCTGGCGGGCGGCGGAGGCCACGGCGCGGTCCATGGTCCCAGGTGTCTCGTGGGGAACGCTCGCCCCAAGCGCGCGCTCGAAGTCCGCAGCCGACTCACCGATGAGATAGGCCCGCCGCGCCTTGCGGCGCACCAGCGGCTCGAGAACGGTGAGGTCCGCCCCTTTGTTGCGGCCGCCCAGGATAAGGTGGACGGTGCCGTCCGCAAAGCCCTCGATGGACTTTAGCGTAGCAGCGGGATTCGTTCCCTTGGAGTCGTCGTAGAAGGTGACGCCGTTTCGCTCGGCGACTTTCTCCAAGCGATGCGGCAGGCCGGTAAAGCCGCGGAGGGCGGCCACGATGGCGGCAGGCTGTACATCCACGGCCCGGGCCAGCAGCGCCGCCGCCATGGCGTTCTCCAGATTTTGGATGCCAGCGAGCGGCACGTCGGAGGCGTGGAACAGCGCGGTGTCCGGCGCGCCGGGAGCGACTTCGATGACAAGGCCGTTCTCCGTCGCAAAGCAGCCGTCTGCGACCCGGCCGAGCCGCGAGAAAAGGCGGCGGCGGGCGCGTGTCGGGGTGCGTAGCGTTTCCGGATCGTCGGCGTTGAGCACGGCGACGCCGCTCTCGTCCATATCGCGGAAGAGCCGCCGCTTGGCGTCCGCGTAGGCCGTCATGCTGCCGTAGCGATCCAGATGGTCCTCCGCCAGATTCAGGAGGGCCGCTGCCTTGGGCTTGAGAGTGACGATTCCCTCGATCTGGAAGCTCGACAGCTCCACCACGAACACCCGGCCCGGCGATCCTTCCACCTTGTCGGCCAGCGGCTCGCCGATGTTGCCGCAGACCTCAACGGCCAAGCCGGCGGCACGCACCATCGCTCCAGCCATGGCCGTCGTGGTGCTCTTGCCATTGCTGCCGGTGATGGCGATCAGCGGTCCATTGAGGAACGGGAAAGCCAGCTCCACTTCGGCAATGACTGGCAGGCCATGGCGGCGGGCTTCTTCGAGCATGGGCTTGTCCAGGGGCACGCCCGGCGAAACGACGACGAGGTCGATTCCGGAAGGCAGCTTCCCGGCGGATACCAGCTCGATCTTGCCTGCCAGATCTCCCGCGTCCACCGCCTTGTCATCCACCGCCAGCACCGTCGCGCCGTGCGCCAGCAACAAGCGCGCGGCGGCGCGGCCGGAGAGCCCCAGGCCGTACACCAGAACCCGCGCAATGCGGTTATTGACCCAGGGTCCGTTCATCGCAGCTTGAGGGTGGAAAGAGAAAGGAGCGCAAAAAGGATCGAAAGGATCCAGAAGCGCACGATGACCTTCGGCTCCGCCCAGCCGGAGAGCTCGAAGTGGTGATGGAGCGGCGACATGCGGAACACCCGCTTGCCTCGCAGCTTGAACGAGGTCACCTGGATGATGACCGACATCGCCTCCATGACGAACACGCCGCCCACCAGCACCAGCAGGATCTCCTGCTTGGCGAGTACGGCGACGCTGCCGATGGCCGCTCCGAGCGACAGCGAGCCGACGTCGCCCATGAACACCTCGGCCGGGTGCGAGTTGAACCACAGGAAGCCGATCCCCGCGCCCACCATGGCGCCACAGAAGACCGCCACCTCACCGGCGCCAGGGACCCAGGCCACCTGGAGATAGCGGGCGATGATGAAGTTGCCCGCCACGTAGGTGAAGATGGCGTAGGTGGCGGCGGCCACCGACGTTGCGCCGATGGCGAGGCCGTCCAGCCCATCCGTCAGGTTCACGGCGTTCGAGGCTCCGGTCAACACGAAGGCCACGAAGGGGATGTAGAGATAGCTGAGATTGAGCACCAGCTTCTTGATGAAGGGGAAGGTCAAGGTCGGGTTGAATCCGGATTCAGCGGGCAGAAAAAGCAGGGCCATGCCGAAGCCGACGCCGACGAGAGCCTGAAGCAGGAACTTGGTGCGCGCCGTCAGCCCCAGGTTACGGTGGTTCCTGACTTTGAGGTAGTCGTCCGCGAAGCCGACGCCGCCGAACGCCGCGGTCACCAGAACCACCAGCCAGACGTAGATGTTGCGCAGATCTGCCCAGAGGAGGGTCGGCACCAGGGTGGCGAAGAGGATGAGCAGGCCGCCCATGGTGGGCGTGCCCTTCTTGACCTGATGGGCTTGGGGCCCCACGTCGCGAATGTTCTGGCCGACCGAGAGGCGGCGCAGCTCGCGAATGAACCAGGGACCCAGGATCCAGGACAGGATCAGGGCCGTGACGATCGCCCCCGCCGCCCGGAAGGTGAGGTAGCGGAAGACGTTGAACGCTTGAATGCGATCGTGCAGCGGATAGAGGAGCCAATAGAGCATTTAGTGAGCTCCCAGCCCATCGTTCTCAGCGTTTCCCAACAGCCGCTTCACGACACGATCCAGCCCCACTCCGCGCGACGCCTTGACCAGCACGACATCGCCTTCACGCAACTCGCCGGCCGCCCAGTCCGCCGCCGCCGCCGCGTCCGGCAGCCAGACGCTTTCGGCCCCCGCCGCGCGGGCGCCGGCCGCCAGCTCGCGCGACAGCTCGCCCACCGCCACGACCGGAGAGAATCCCAGACGCGCCGCCCGCTCTCCTGCCTCGCGGTGGAAGCGGGGCGTCTCGGGTCCCAGCTCCCGCATGTCTCCCAGCACGGCTACCCGCCGGTTGCCAGCCAGCGTACCGGCGCTTTCCAAAGCCTTGCCGACCGCGTCGGGATTGGAGTTATAGGAGTCGTCGACCAAGGTAAAACCGCCTGCCGCATGGTGAACGACGCCGCGCATCGACGCGGGCCGCACCGTGGCCACGGCGCCTGCGATCTCGTCGAGCGACACGCCCAGCGCCAAGGCGCAGGCCGCCGCCGCCAGGCAGTTCTCGACGTTGTAGAGGCCGTGGAGCGGGAGCCGTACGTCCCGCGAGAGGCCGCCTGCCTCCAGCAGGAAGCGGCTGCCCACGGCACCATCCTGCCGCAAATCGCGAGCGCGGACGTCCACCTGCGAAGAATCAATCCCGTACCAGATGATGCGAGCGCCGTGGCGATTCGCGATCCGCGCCACCTCAGGATCGTCGGCGTTGGCCACCACGAATCCTTCGGGAGAGAGACCCGCGAGGATCTCGGACTTGGCCTCCGCGATCGCCTCCACGGTACCGAAAAACTCCAGATGAACGGGGCGAACGACGGTGAACACCGCCGCGTCCGGCCGGCCCAGAAGTGAGAGCTGGCGCAGCTCACCAGGAGTGGACATTCCCATCTCCGCCACCATCCACTCCGTACCGTCCGGCACGTTGAGCAGCGAAAGGGGAAAGCCATAGAGATTGTTGAGGTTTCCCGGCGTCCAGGAGACCTTGAAGCGCGAGGTGAGGATCGCCGCCAGCAGCTCCTTGGTGGTCGTCTTCCCCGCCGAGCCGGTGATCCCCACCAGCTTCCCCGGGACGCGGGTGCGGACAAAGCGGGCGAGATCGTGGAGGGCGCGGTAGGTGTCCGCGACGTGAATCAGGGCGCCGGCCGGCGGGGCCGCTACCTCCTCCTGAATCATGGCAGCCGCCGCGCCGCGGTCGAGCGCGTCGGCCACGAAACGATGACCGTCGACCACGGCTCCGGGAAAGGCGAAAAACACCTCGCCACCGCGAACGGCGCGCGAGTCGATGGCTGCGCCGTCGATCACAACCTCCGGATCTCCAATCACAACCTGGCCGCTCACAGCCGCCGCGGCCTCGACGACGGTCATGCGGGCCACTTCTGATCCTCCAGCGCCTTGCCGATCTCTTCGAGGTCGGAGAACGGCAGGCGCTCGGTGCCCACGATCTGCTCCCGCTCGTGCCCCTTTCCCGCCACCAGCACCACCCAGCCCGGTTTCGCCGCGGCGAGAGCCTCGCGAATGGCTTCACGGCGATCCGGCACCAGGCGATACCCGGCGTTGCCACTCTGCCGTAGCCCGTCCTCGACGGCGGCGAGAATAGCCAGTGGATTCTCGCTGCGCGGATTGTCCGAAGTGGCGATCACGAGATCGGCCAGCTCGCCGGCCACTCTTCCCATCAGGGGCCGCTTGCCCGCGTCGCGGTCACCGCCACAACCAAAGACGACGGCCACCTTGCCGCCGGCCGCGATCTCCCGCGCCGAGCGCAGGGCGGCGTCGAGGGCGGCGTCGGTGTGGGCGTAGTCGACGAAGACGGCGAACGGCTGGCCGCGGACGACCGGCTCCATCCGTCCCGGCACCGGCGGCTGTTTGGCGAAGGCCGCCACCACTGTCTCCAGAGGAAGACCCAGGGTCTCCGCTCCCGCCGCCGCGGCCAGCAGGTTCGACAGGTTGTAGCGGCCGAGGAGAGACGAGACGAACGGCGCCTCGCCCCGCGGGGTGAGCAGCACGCCGCGGGTGCCGGTGGCCGTCACTTCCACGTCGCGGGCCGAGACCTCGCCCCGCTCGCCGAAGGTGAGCGCGTCCGGCATCTCAGCGGCCAGTTGCCTGCCGTAGGGGTCGTCGACGTTGACCGCCGGCCGCGCTCCCGGCTTCAGGAGATCGAACAGCTTCCGCTTGGCCGCGAAGTAGTCGTCGAAGTCGCGGTGATAGTCCAGGTGATCGCGGGTCAGGTTGGTGAACACGGCGGTATCGAACGCGGCGCCCGCCACCCGTCCCATCGCCAGAGCGTGAGAGGAAACCTCCATGGCCACCGCCGCGGCGCCGTCGTCGCGCATCCGGCGGAGAATGCGGAAGAGGTCCGAAGCCTCGGGCGTGGTGTGACCGCCAGAGTAGAGGTGCACGCGAAACCGATAGCCGAGGGTACCGAGGAAGCCGGCGGGATGGCCCGCCGCGTCGAGGATCGCGGCCAGCAGCGTAGCGACCGTCGACTTGCCGTTGGTGCCGGTGACGCCGGCCAGGATCAGCTCGCGCTCGGGATGGCCATAGGCCCGGGCGGCCAGGGGACCGAGAATCTCGCGAGGATCGGCCGTCACCAGCCACGGCACGGACAGCTCGGGGACTGCCTCCCCGGAATCAGGTCCAATGACCGCGACGGCGCCTTTCGCCACCGCCGCCGTGGCGAAAGCGCGGCCGTCGAAGCGCTCCCCCACAAAGGCCACGAAGACGTCGCCCGGGGCTACCGTCCGCGAGTCGTGAGTCACACCCGTCACCTCCGGGTCCGCCCTCGCGTCACCCGAGATCCCAAGCCCGCGCACCAGCTCAGAAAGGCGCATGCGAGCGGCCTCCGCTGGATGCCGGGTGATCGCTCTTGGGCGCGGCGGGAGCCGACGGGGGCACGGCGATGCTCACGGCCGGCGCGGCTGGCCCCCGCCAAAGCACTGGATCAGGGCCGGCCTCCCAAGCGTGGTCGTCGCCGTCCGCCGCCTCTTCGTCGAGCCCGGTCGCCACGGCAGGAACCGCAGCGGCGGGCGCCCTGCCGGCGAGGCTGGCGGTCACGGTCTGCCCAGGCCAGAAGGCGAGCGGCTGGCGTTCGGGGTGGACTCCGAGGTAGAGCAGCACCTGGCGCGTGATGGAGCTGAAGACCGGCGCCGCCACCTGGGCGCCATAGTATTCACTCCCCTGCGGCTCGGCGATGGCGACGACTCCCACGACCGCGGCGCGATCGACGGGCGCATACCCAACGAAGCTCGGCAGGTAGCCGCCCCGCAGATAGCCGCCCCGCACGGGGATCTGCGCCGTCCCCGTTTTGCCTGCCACCCGGTAGCCGGCGATGGCGGCCGACTTGCCGGTGCCCGTGAGGACCACGCCTTCCAGCAAGCGCGACAGCTCAACGGCGGTGGGAGCGGAGATGGGATGTCCCACGACCGGTGGCTCGGGAAAGCGCGGCACCCGCACCTCGCCGCGGCTCACCGCGGCCACCACATGGGGCTTGAGCAGCGTGCCGCCATTGGCCACGGCGGCAGTGGCGACGGCGAGCTGCAGGGGCGTTACCGAGATCCCCTGTCCAAAGGCGATGTAGGCCTTGGCGAGAGGTCCCCAGTGCTCCACGCCGTGGAGGATGCCGCCGCTCTCGCCCGGCAGGTCGATCCCCGTCAGCTGGCCAAAGCCGAAGCCGCGGATGGTCGTATAGAGGCGCTTGTCGCCCAGCCGCAGGGCCGCCTTGATGACGCCGACGTTGCTCGACTTGGCGATCACGTCGGCGAAGGTCAACCGGCCGTAGGGCTTGTGATCACGGATGTGGATGCCGAAGAGGGTGATGCCGCCCATCTCGCAGTCGAAGACTTCGTCCGCCTTCACCAGCCCGGAGTCGAGCGCCGCCGCCGCAGTGACGATCTTGAAGGTCGAGCCCGGCTCATAGACGTCCATGATGGCGCGGTTGCGCCACTCGGTCTCACGGTAGTTGCCGAAGTCGTTGGGATTGAACGACGGATAGCTGGCCATCGCCAGGATTCCACCCGTCTTTGGATCGACGAAGATGGCGCTCCCCCGCTTCGCTCCACGCGCCTCGACGGCCCGCACCAACTCGCGCTCGACGATGTGCTGTACGGTGGCGTCGAGCGTCAGGTAAAGGTCGTGGCCCGGCTCGGGCTCGGCGAACGAGAGATTCGGGGAGGCCAGCGTGCCGTGCTTGGCGTCCCGCAGCACGGTGCGCACTCCCTGCTTGCCGGCGACTTCGCGGTCATAGACCAGCTCGAGGCCCGCGAGGCCGTGGTTGTCCGTTCCCACGTAGCCCAACACCTGTGCCGCCAGCGAGCCCATCGGGTAATAGCGCTTGCTCTCCGGCAGGAAATAGATGCCCGGCAGCTCCAGGTCGCGAACCCGCGCCGCCACCGGCGCGTCGAGCTTGCGGGCCACCCAGACGAACTCGCGGTCGCCGCCGAGCTGCCGGGCGAGCTTCGCGACGTCGAGGTCTTTGACGACCCCGGCAAGCGCCCTGGCCGTCGCCTTGGGGTCGCGAATCTCCGGCGGCACGGCGAAGGCAGAATCCACCTGCACCGAGACGGCCAGCTCGCGGCCGTGGGCATCGTAAATCGTGCCGCGCGGCGGATCGAGAGTCACCACCCGCTGCTGCTGGCGCTCCGCTTTGCCCTCGTAGTGCTCGTAGCGCACCACCTGCAAGTGATAGAGACGAGCTGCGATAAGCACAACCCACACGGCGCCGAAACCGGCCACCACGCCGAGCCTGCGAATCACGGCAGCTCCTCCCAGAAGACCACCTGCTCCAGGGCCGGCGGCTGCATGTGCAGCTCGCCGACCGCCCGCGCCTCGATCCGCGACGGGCTCGCGAGATAGGTGGCTTCCAGCCGGAGCTGGCGCTCCAGGCGCGTCTGCTCGGTCAGCTCCCGCTCCAGCTTGTCGATCTGGTAGCCGGTGCGCGTCGCCTCGAGATGGATCCAGGTGTAGGACAGCAGGCCGCCCCCCAGGCTGAGCACGACCAGCAAGACGAGGGCCAGCTCACCCCGGCGGCGCCGGTCGCGCTCGCGCACCAGGTAGGTGTTGACCACCGGCCGCCGCAGGGCGTAGGCGTTGCGCAAGGCTTCACAACCTCCGGGCCGCCCGCAGCCGGGCGGAGCGCGAACGCGGATTGACGGCCACCTCTTCGTCGGAGGGGCGCAGCGGCTTGCGGGTCAGCACCTCGATCAGTTGGGTCTCCGCCCGCGGCCGGCCGGTGACCTGATCGACCTCGCCCTGCGCCAGCTTGCGCAGAGTGTTCTTGACGATCCGGTCCTCCAGGCTGTGATAGGAGATGATGACCAGCCGGCCATCGGTCTCCATCAGGTCTACCGCCTGCTGGATGAAGGCTTCCAGTCCTTCCAGCTCCTGATTGACCTCGATGCGCAGCGCCTGGAATACCCGGGTCGCGGGGTCGATACGCTCCCCCCACGGCTTGCGCTCGCCGTGCGCGCGGGCAACGCCGCCCACCAGGCGCCGGAGCTCGCCCGTAGTCTCGATGGGACGCTCCAACCGCGCTCGCCCGATGGCCCGCGCGATCCGCCGCGCCTGCCTCTCCTCGCCGTAGTCCCTGAAGATTTTCTCCAACTCACCCTCCGAGGCTTGATTGACCACGTCCGCCGCGGTCAGCTCTGTCAAACCCATTCGCATATCCAGCGGCCCGTCGAAACGGAAGCTGAAACCGCGCTCCGCCGTGTCGAGCTGCAGGGAAGAAACGCCGAGATCGGCCAGCACGCCCGCGATCGATCGGACGCCGCGGACGCCGAGACCGGCCAACGCCCTGTCGAGCTGGTGAAAGTTGGCCTGGACCAGCCGCACCCGCGAGCCAAAAGGCGCCAGGCGCCGGGCCGCCCGCTCGAGCGCCTGCGGGTCGCGGTCGATGCCAACCAGCTCGACGTCCGGCGCCGCTGCCAGCAGAGCCTCCGAGTGGCCGCCCAATCCCAGCGTCGCATCCACGAACGTCCCCCCACGCCCTGGCGCGAGCCATTCCAGGCTTTCCGCGAGCAGGACGGGAACATGCTGGACGTCCAACGCGGCGGCCGGCCTTCCTCAGATCCCCTGCGTGCTGAGGGCACGGAAGTCCTCGTCCGTAAACGGCTGCTCCTGCAGCCGCGACATGAATCGCTCGTGATTCCAGACCACCAGGTGGTCGAGCTGGCCGCTCACCACCACGTCGCCGCTGACGCTGGCGCTCTCGCGCAGAATCTGCGGGATCAAAATCCGCCCCTGCACGTCCAGCCGCACCTGCTGTCCGTAGTAGTTGACCCGCTCGAGGTACCGCACCCGGGTGACGTCGGTGGACGCCATGGAGCTCAGACGCTGCTCGATCTCCTCCCACACCGGCAGCGGGTAGAGCAACGCCGACTCGCCTTGCACCGAGGTCACGAACAATTCGGAGCCCCAGCGATCCTCCAGCAACCGGCGGAAGTCCGTCGGAATCTTCAGGCGACCCTTGTCGTCGATTTTGGCTGGAGCGCTTCCACGGAACATGACTCGCCCCCACAAGCTGGCTGTCTGAGGTGGAATCCTAGCAGTCCACTCCACTTTTGTCCATTTTTTTCCACTGCTGGCCACTCGATCATCGCCGCGCTCCAAAATGTGAGCGAAAGGCAGGCGAAAGAAGGAGAGAGGAGGGCCCAAAGAAAACGCCCGCGGCGAGGATCGCGGGCGTCAAGTCAGCGATTTCTGAAAGGGCTCAAGCGCCCGGCGGCGGCGGCGCGGAGGGATCTGGTGGCGGAACGGGCAGACTACCGGGACTGGTCGTTCCCGCCGGCGGATTGGTGGCGGGGCTCTGAGGCTTGGCGGATTTGTCTTTGGGAGTGCCGGGGATCGTCTTGTCCGTGTCGGCGGCCGGCGGAACCGCCGGCGGCGTGGGCGGAGCAGCGGCGGCGGCGCTGAGGTCACTGGGATCCGTGGACTCGGGCGCCGCCCCGAGCCGGCTGCGGAATCCCGCGGCTTCCTGGGGAGGGTTGGCCACGACGAGCGACTTCTTCTCCAGCTCCACCATGTACTTCGCCACCTCGTCGCGATAGACCCGCTCCTGCTCGCGGGTCTGGATGACGGAGGAAACCTCGTTGAACGGAGGAATGCGCGATTCGCGGCGATCGATCACCTGCACCAGATGCAGGCCGCCCCGCGCCTCGACCGGGTCGGAGAGCGAGCCCACCGGCAGCTTCCAGACGGCGCCCTCGAGGTTCTTGTCGAGATCGCCGGGGGAGACCCAACCGAGCTCGATGACGTTGCTGGTCGTGTTCTTCTTGGCGAGATCGGTCACGGCGTCGGCCAGGGATGCTCCGCCTTTGACCTTGCCGCGGATTTCCCCGGCAACCGCCTTGCGCTGGTCGGCCGTCGAGCCTCCCTCTTCAAGAACCACCACTTCCCGGAGCTGTACCTGCTCGGGCTGACGGAACTGCTCGAGATTCTTGCGGTAGTAGCGGCGCAGGTCTTCCTCGTCGACCTTGACGCGGCTCTGCACCTCGCGCCCTCGCACCTCCTGCATGCGCAGATTCCCTTTGACCTGGGCGCGGAGCTGCTGCTCGGTCATGCCGGACTGCGCCAGAGCGGCGGCAAAGTCCTGGTCGGTCTTGATGTTGAAGTTCTGCTTGAGCTGCGCCATCGACTGATCGACCTGCGCGTCGGTGATCTCGATGGCGAGCTGATCGGCGCGGGAGTCCAGGAGCAGCTCGCGGAAGAGGTCCGCAAAGACCACCTCTCCGGCCTGGCCGAGCTGGCGCTGGCGCTCCTCCTGGTCCTGCTCACGGCGGACGATGTCACGCACCAGCTCCGCCTTGCGCTGCTGGTAGTCGTAGAAGGTGGCGATACGGTCGTTGACCCGCAAGACGATGCGGTTGATCACGTCGGGATGAATCACGCCGGAATTGAGCGCCTCGGCCTGCACCAAGGCGGGCGCGAGCAGAAGGACGGACGGGAGGAGCAGGCTAGCGAGACGTCTTGGCATGGGAGTCACTGTAGTAGCCCTCGTAATCGAACGGTAGATTCCGTCCGTAGACCGCAACATTGTACCGGGCTCGCGCCTCCTGAACCAGCGACTGGAGGAGGCGGTCGGCCCGCTCCTGGCGCAGCTTGGAGAGGATTTCGGGCCGCGCTGCGTCCAGGGGGATCACCTGGGCAGGCTCGCGCTCGGTCACCTGAAAGATATGAAAGCCATAGTCGGCCGGCACCAGGCGGCTGACCTCGCCGGCTTTCAGGCTGAAGATGACCTCGGCGAAGCTGGGAGGGAGATCTTCGCGGGAGAGCTCTCCCTGATAGCCGCCCGCGGCGGCGCCGGGATCCCGCGACAACCGGCGGGAGACCTCCGCAAAGTCGGCGCCGCCGCCGATCTCCTTGAGCGCCCGCTCGGCCGTCGCCCGGTCCTGGGTAAGGATCTGGCGCAGACGCACCCGCTCGGGCCGGGTGAAGTCCTGGCGGTGAGCCGCGTAGTAGCGGGAGATGTCCTCGGCCGACGCCGGGTCGCGCTGCTGCCGGCTCGCCAGCAGCGCCTCGATCGCCGTCCGCTGCCCTGCCGATCCCTGAGCCTCCCTCACCACTTTCTTATCGACCGCCAACCGAACGAGCAACCTTTCCTCCAGAAACTGATCGAAGAGCTGCGACAGGACGTCGCTTCCCAGCACGCCGTCCGTGTCGCTGACGGTGCGCTTGAGGTAGGCCTCGAAATCGCTGTAGCGCATGTCCTCCTGGCCGATGCGCGCCGCGGCGTCCGCAGCCGGCGGCGGCTGGCGCTGGCAGCCGGCCAGGGGCAGAACGGCAAGACCGCAGGCGAGACCGGCAAGGATGGCGGCTTTCATGTTCCCAGCGATTCCAAAGTCTGCCGCGCCACCGCCACGAGCTGCCGCCCGCCGCCACCGGGCAGCGACAACACGCCGGTGGGGCTGAAGCTTGCCCCGGGGATATTGGAGACCATCTCGATGAGCCTTTCGACATCGATACGCGCGTCGCGCCGCAGACGGATGACCAGCTCGCCCGCCTTGGCCGAGATGGACTGCACGCGAAGCGACTCGGCCAGCCGTTTGAGGGCGGCCACTTCCACCAGCGTTTGGACGGCGGCAGGCGGCGGCCCGAAGCGGTCGGCGAGCTCGGCAAGCATTTCGCGCTCGGGCTCCTCGGCGATCTTGCGGTAGAGCTCCATGCGCAGGTTCGCGTCGTCGACGTACTCGCTGGGAATCGACATCGGCACCGGCAGGTCGAGCGCCACCGAAGGCGCTTCCTCGACGCTCTCGCCCCGCAGCTCGCGCACCGTCTCTTCCAACAATTTGAGGTAGGTTTCGATGCCCACCGCGCCGATGTGGCCGCTCTGCTCACCGCCCAGCAGGTTGCCGGCGCCACGGATCTCCAAGTCGCGCGCGGCGATGCGGAAGCCGGCGCCAAGGTCCGAGAACTCACGCAGGGCTGCCAAACGCTTTCGCGCCTGCTCGGAGAGGATGCGGTCCTCGGGGACCAGGAAATAGCAATAGGCGAGCTGGTTGCTGCGTCCCACCCGGCCGCGGAGCTGGTAGAGCTGCGCCAGGCCGAAGCGGTCGGCGCGGTGGACGATCATGGTGTTGACGTTGGGGATGTCGATGCCGTTCTCGATGATCGTGGTGGCGAGCAGCACGTCGAAGTCGCCGCGGGTGAAGGCGTGCATGCGGCGCGACAGCTCCTCCTCGTTGAGTTGGCCGTGGCCGACCGTCACCCGCACGCCGGGGACGATCTCCCGCAGCTTGATCAACCGCTCCTCGATCGACTCCACCCGGTTGTAAACGTAGTAGACCTGACCGCCGCGCTCGATCTCGAACTCGATGGCCTCCCGCACCACCTCGTTGTTGTAAGGAAGAATCGCCGTCTCCACCGCCATGCGATCCTTGGGCGGAGTCTCGATAACCGACAGGTCCCTGACGCCGGCAAGCGAGAGCTGCAAAGTGCGGGGCACCGGCGTCGCCGACATGGCCAGCACGTGGACGTTTTTCTTGAGCTGCTTCAGCCGCTCCTTCTGGGCCACGCCGAAGCGCTGCTCCTCGTCGACGATCATCAATCCGAGACGCGGCAACTGGATGTCCTTGGAGAGCAGCCGGTGGGTGCCGATGAGGATGTCCACCTTGCCTTCGCTCAGCCGCTTCTTGAGCTCCCGCACCTCCTGAGGTGAGCGGAAGCGCGAAACCATTTCGACGGTGACCGGAAACCCGGCGAAACGTTTGCGGAAGGTCTCCAGATGCTGGTCCGCGAGAATGGTCGTGGGAGCGAGGACGGCCACCTGGTAGCCGCCGTCCACCGCCTTGAAGGCGGCCCGCATGGCGACCTCGGTCTTGCCGTAGCCCACGTCGCCGCACAGCAGCCGGTCCATGGGGCGCTCGCGCTGGAGATCGTCGCGGATGGTTGCGATCGCCTCGAGCTGATCGGGGCTCTCCTCGTAGACGAAGGCGGCCTCGAACTGGTGCAGCAGATCGGTGTCCGGCGGCATGGCCGGGGCGCGGGCGACCTGGCGCTCGGCATAGAGCTTGAGCAGCTCGCCCGCCATGTCGCGCATCCCCTTCTTCACCCGCGCCTTGGTGCGATTCCACGAGGTGCCGCCGAGCTGGTCGAGGCGAGGGGCCACACCCTCGATGCCGCTGAACTTCTGCACCTGATCGATGCGCGAGAGCGGCAGGAGCAGCCGCTTACCGCTGGCGTAGGCGATCTCCATCACCTCGGTCTCGGTGGCGGTACTCGGGCTCCCGAGCTCGCGCAGCACCGGCGGCAGGCCGCCGGTGCCCGCGCCGTCTCCGCCCACCGAGCGCAGGGCCACGAACTGGCCGATGCCATGGTCGACGTGCACCACGTAGTCGCCCACCTTGAGGTCGCGCAGGCCGGAGAGAAAGGGTCCGAAACGGGTTTTGCCGACCCGGCGCTGGAGCTTCGCCTGAGGCAGGAGCTGCTGCTCGCCGTAGACCACGATGCCGGCCGAGGGCAGCCGGAAGCCGCGTCCGAGCTCGCCCGTCACCAGCTCGACGCCGCCGCGGCCGAGCGTTACCTCGCGTCCCTCCAGCAGCTCCTCGATCCGCCGGCGGTGGGCAGGCGAAACCACGACGAGACAGCGCTCGCCCCGCGCCCGCGCCGTCGCCACCTCCTGTGGAAAGCGGGGGAGCTGGCCATGGAAAAGATCGGTCAGGGTGCCGTGGAAATCCGCTCCTGATCCCTGGCCGTCGCGGCCGCTCCCTACCACCAGGTCCCGCAGCCGTACGGCCGCCGTCTCGAGAGCCTCCCGCACCTGCTCCGCCGGCTGCTCCAGCGCCTCGGGCGGCACCGCCAGCCGGCCATGTTCGACACGGGCCGCGTAGTCTCCCTCCAGGCGCTCGGCGTGGTGGGCCACCTCCGCTTCCAAGGCCGGCGGATCGACCGCCCAGGTCAGCGGGCTCGACATCGCCTCCGTCAGCGCCACGGTGCGCGCGGCGAGGAGGGGATGGTAGTTCTCCCAGCCGGGAAACTCCCCGCGGGTGCGCAGTCCCTCGATCGCCTCCGCCTCGCGTGGTCCCAGGTCGGCGCCCAGGTTCTCCGTCAGCAGCTCGGCCAGCAAAGCCGCATCCTCGGCCCCGCCGGGAAAGAGATACAGAGGTAGGATGCGGACGCTATCTAACGTGTCCTCGGAGCGCTGCGACTGGGGATCGAACCAGCGGATCGACTCCACCGTATCGCCGAACAGGTCGAGGCGCACCGGCGCATCCTCCCCGGGCGGGAAGACGTCCACGATGCCCCCGCGAACGGCGAAGTCGCCCACCTCGTAGACCAGATCGGTGCGCTTGTAGCCATAGCGCAGGAGATGACGAGCGAGGCTCTCGATCGGGTGGTCCTCGCCGGGACGGATATCAAGCACGGCACGGCGGAAGGCTTCGACAGGGGGCAAGCGGCGAAACAGAGCGCGGGGAGTGGTGACCACGGTGACCGCCCGGCCGGAGGTGACGCAGTCGAGCGCGACGGACTCCTGAGCCCGAACCTGCAGTGAGGTCTCGGTCTCTTGATAGGGAGTCAGCGATGGCGCGGGAAAGTAGACCGCCCCGTCCTCGCGGCCGAAGAGCCGCGCGGCCTCCATCCACATCAGGGCGTCGGCCTCCCGGGGCACCACCACCAGCAGCGGCCGCTTGAGATCGCGTGCCAGCAGCTCGCCCACCCAGGCCGCTGCTGGCACGGGCAGGCGCACAACGTCCCCGAGCCCCTGCAGCAGGGACTTATAGGGCGCACTACTACGCAGCGTGCGGGAGAGATCCTCCCACGCCGAGTCGGTCATGGCAGGGAGTCTAACGTTTCTTCCTTTCGGTACCTTCCCACGCCCATGCTAGGCTTCCTCTCCATTCTGTCGTTTTTAAGGAGGGTAAGAAAAGAATGCCGAATCGTTATCCACTGGAGGCCGTGCTGCGCGATGGCCGCCGCCTCCTGATCCGCCCGTTTACCGAGAGTGACGTCGACGCCCTGTACGAGTTCTTCCACCACCTCCCGCAGGAGGTGCGCCGCTTCGCCTGGGACCGCATCGACAACCGATCGCTCGTCGAGAGCTGGGGCCGCGAGGTCGACTACTCCAAGGTGCTGCCGCTTCTCGCCTTCGACGGCAAGAAGGTGGTCGCCGACGCCACGCTCCATCGCCGCCAGGGGAGCCCCCTGCGCCTGGTGGGCCGCGTCAAATGGCTCCTCGATCCCGCCTATCGCGGCGCCGGCTTGGGAACGATACTCATCAACCAGTTCATCGACACCGCCCGGGCCGATGGCCTGCGCCATCTCACCTGTATGCTGATCTCCGATTCCGAGGCCGACGCGGTGCGGACTCTCCGCGACATCGGTTTCGCGGGCTACACCATCCCCGGCTATGGGACGGACCCCGACGGCAACCAGCACGACATGATCAAGATGGTATTGAAGCTCTGACTGCGGCCACCGGGAGGAACGCCGCAGCTCAGCCGCCCGCCATACTCGATGCCTTGAGGCGGGCTTCTGCCGAGTGCCCCGGATTAGGTTCAGGGACGAAGTCAGGCGATCGCTGCTCCGCCGTGCCGCGGCCACGACCGGCGCCACCCTGAAGGCCCCCCCTCGGTCCTGAATTGGACGGGGGGAGGGGGTGACGGCGGTCGTGGCTTCCCGCACACCCTAAGAGCTGACGAATTTGCTGATGCTGTAGTCCGTGAATCGATAGACCAGCTTGGTCGAATCCGACGCGTCCACGGACAGGTACAGGTCCGACCCGTCGATCGTCAAGCCCT